>Ga0302238_1000619_pt1 | contig 34663 bp, 24 predicted proteins | sample AAG_UR_Asn_MG_FD_193527 | JGI IMG/M metagenome (GOLD analysis project Ga0302238, IMG submission 193527) | Enriched activated sludge microbial communities from anaerobic digester in WTTP, New Holstein, Wisconsin, United States - AAG_UR_Asn | ecosystem: Engineered > Bioreactor > Anaerobic >... | reverse complement strand
GACCTTGCGGACTTGGAGCTTCGCCCCACCCAGCTTGCCTGGGGGGGGCCACGGGGGGGGCGCGCCCTGAGCTTGTCGAAGGGCTGATGTTACCCCCACCGGGGCGGGGTCGGACGCGGACTATTCGGACCTTTTGGACTTGGATGTGGGGGGGTTAACGCAAAAAGGCCGCCTTTGGGGCGGCCTTTTCTTTGGAGCGGGAAACGGGATTCGAACCCGCGACGTCGACCTTGGCAAGGTCGCACTCTACCGCTGAGTTATTCCCGCAACGTGTGGCTGCTTACCTTTGGGCCAGCAACGACAACGGGCGGGCTTATAGCGCATGGGTCTGGGGGGTGTCAAGAAAAAAGAGCAGGGGGTTGCGGCGAAAGCATTGGGTGGGATGACGGTTTTCGGGGGGGGCGGCCCGGGGGGGCGGGGGCGATTAATGCTTGCCTCAGGGGTCCGGGTCGGGTAATCTTGCGGACTGTGTTGTGGAGGTTTGCTATGAAGAAGCTGGTTTGTGGTCTGGTGCTTGCGGCGTCGGTAATGGCTTTTGGCGGGAACGCAGTGGCCAACGACAAGGTGAAGTCAAAGTTTTACGACTTCTCCGAAATGCTCATCGACGGCGAAATCAAGAAGCCCACGGCTCTGTACACCGATGCACGCGCCAAGGTGCGGTTCGACCGGCTGATGCGTCTTGACAAGAACTTCCTGCAGCCCTTCGAGGAGAACGGTCCTGCGGGTCGTGAGGGCGTGTTCAAGTAGTTTGGGGTTTTGAGCCGACTTTGACCGGTGGACGTGGTAACCGAACTTTCATCGGGGTTGAGTGGTTCTTGCCTCTGCGCAGTTGCACGGTCTGCAACTGGTTCCTGTCCGGGCACAATGCCCATGCTATATCATCACATTATCTCCGAGGACTGCTCCCGTGCTTGATTTCCTTGGCGTTTCCAAGAGTTTCGGAGCGGTAAGAATCTTAGAGAGTGCCAACTTCCGCGTGAACGACAACGACCGAATCGGTCTTGTGGGTTTGAACGGCTCTGGGAAGACGACGATGTTCAGGCTGATAGCCGACATCGAGTCACCGGACGAGGGTTCCATTCAGCGGAAGCGTGGGTTGAGGGTGGGCTATCTGCCCCAGGAGATCGATCCGTTCCATGCCGGCACTGTTCTTGACGAGGTGCTCAAGGCGCAGCCCGAGCTTCATCGAATTCAGACCGAGCTGGCGTTGTTGGATGCCTCGCTGGCGTACGGTGAGGACGATGAACGGGCCTTGCAGCGGGCTATGTTGAGCATCCAGTGGGCTGACATGGATGGGGACACGAAGCTGGCCAAGGCGCAGGAGTTGCTGGCCGGTCTGGGGTTTGCACAGGGCGACTTCGGGCGGCCTCTGTCGCAGCTCTCGGGCGGATGGCACATGCGAGTCTATCTTGCCCGGCTGCTCATGGGTGAACCCGACCTGCTGTTGCTCGACGAACCCACGAACCATCTGGACCTGCCCTCGATGTTGTGGTTCGAGAACTACCTCAAGGGGTTCAGCGGGGCCTACGTGGTTGTCTCCCACGATCGGGAGTTCTTGAACCGCACGGTGGCGCGCACCGTTGAGGTTGAAAACGGTCGACTCATTGGCTACCCGGGCAACTACGACGAGTACAGGCGCCGCAAGGAAGAGGCCATCGAGATTCAGCTCAAGAACTTCATGACTCAGCAGGCCAAGCTGCGTGACATCGAAGACTTCATCGCTCGAAACAGGGTCCGGAAGGACCGGGCCAGGCAGGTTCAGAGCCGTCTCAAAATGATGGACAAGATAGACGTGCTTGATGCCCCTCAGGCCTTGTCCCGGGAGATCGATTTTCAGTTCCCGCAGCCTTCCCGAAGCGGCAGCATGGTCTTCAAGACCGAGAAGCTGGAGAAGCGGTACGGCGATAAGGTGGTCTTCGCTGGAATCGACGTTCTGATAAGCCGTGGCGACAAGGTTGCCGTGGTGGGCGTCAACGGAATCGGCAAGTCGACCCTTCTCAAGATCGCTGCCCAGGTGCTTGCCTACGAAGGCGGCGCTGCCGAGCTTGGGCACAACGTCACCATAGGCTACTTCGCCCAGCACCAGTTGGAAGCGTTGGACCCGTCCAAGACGGTCTACGAAGAGATCCTCTCCGTATCCCGGGACGAGACCATCTCACAGCTTCGCTCGCTGCTTGGCGCCTTCCTCTTCTCGGGAGACGATGTTGAGAAGAAGGTGGCCGTGCTCTCCGGAGGTGAGAAGAGCCGACTGGCGCTGGCGAAGATGTTGCTGAAGCCCGCCAACTTCCTCATCCTTGACGAGCCCACGAACCATCTGGACATTGCCTCCCGTGAGGTGCTTGAAGAGGCGCTCAGGCAGTACCAAGGCACCATCTTGTTTGCCTCCCACGACAGGCGCTTCATCGATGCCATTGGCACCAGGGTGTTGGAGTTCGAGTATGGGGTTCCCACGGACTACCCGGGCAACTACACCGACTATGCCTGGAAGAAGAGCCAGGAGGTGGAACAGCGCTCTGCGGCCCTTCGCAGCCAGCTTCGTCAGGATGGCCCTCGAAACTCGCCTCAGGGCGGTGCGGAATCGGAAGCCGACCGGGCCTTGGACCAGCGAAAAGAGCGCAAAAGGCGTGAGGCCGAGATGCGCCAGGAGATCTACCGCTGCGTGAAGCCCCTGAACGATAAGGCAGCGGGACAGGAGGCGACTATCAAGCGCCTGGAGGTGGCCATTACCACCCTGGAGCAGACGCTGGCCGATCCTCAGATCTACGTCGCAGCGCCCGAGAAGGCCAAAGAACTGGCCAAGACCCTGGCGCAGAACCGCCGAGAGGTGGACCGATTGATGGATGAGTGGATGGAGACTCTCTCTCAGGCAGAGAGCGTCGAGGCTTCCGTTCGTGAGAGGTATGCTCTGTAGTAGCCCCAATTCTGAACACCAGGTGGTCTGGAGGCAAACATGGCGCTGCGGGATTTCGTGCGAAAGGTGGAGGAGAAAGAGGCCGTCGTGGCTGTTGTGGGGATGGGCTACGTCGGTCTGCCCCTGGCCCTTCGTTTCTGCGAGGCGGGGTACCGGGTGCTTGGCTTCGATGTTGATGGCTCCAAAGTCGAAAAGCTCAACAGGGGCGAGAGCTATATCAAGCACATCTTCGGCGAACTTGTGGCCGTAGCGTGGAAATCGGGGCTGCTCTCTGCCACCACCGATTTCGCCCGTATCCCCGAAGCCGACGCAGTGATCCTCTGCGTGCCCACCCCCCTGGGCAAGCACCGGGAACCCGATCTCAGCTACGTCATCAACACCACAGAGTCCGTGGTGCCCCACCTGAGAAAAGGGCAGCTCATAAGCCTCGAAAGCTCCACCTACCCGGGCACCACCGATGAAGAGATCGTTCCAAGGGTGCTTGAGGCGGGCTTCACGCCAGGAGAAGACATCTTCGTCGTCTTCAGCCCCGAGCGGGAAGACCCGGGCAACCGCCACTTCAAGGTGCAGACCATCCCAAAGGTGGTGGGCGGCACAACCCCAGAATGCCTCCAGGCCGGCGAGGCTATCTACGGCGCTGTGGTAGATAGAGTGGTCTCGGTGTCGAACACCAAAGTTGCCGAGATGGCCAAGCTGCTGGAGAACATCTACCGCTCGGTGAACATCGGCCTGGTCAACGAGCTCAAGATGGTATGCGATCGCATGGGCATCGACATCTGGGAAGTAATCGATGCGGCCTCCACCAAACCCTTTGGATTCACCCCCTTCTACCCTGGGCCTGGCCTTGGGGGCCACTGCATCCCCATCGACCCCTTCTATCTCACCTGGAAGGCCCGGGAATTCGAGATTAATACCAAGTTTATCGAGCTTGCCGGAGAGGTAAACACCAGCATGCCCGAGTGGGTGGTCCACAAGATCATGGAGGCGCTCAACGACCACGGAAAGGCTCTCAAGGGGGCCAGGATCATGGTGCTGGGCATCGCCTACAAGAAGAACATCGACGACATGCGTGAGTCGCCGGCCAGGGCGGTCATGGACCTGCTGATAAAGGCTGGCGCCGACCTCTGCTACAACGACCCATACGTCCCGGAGATCCCGACCCTGAGGGGATTCGACGTGAAAATGGCCTCCACCGAGGTCACCGCCGGGGCCCTCGAGGCAATGGATGCCGTGCTCGTGCTTACGGACCATGACAATTATGACTACAAATATATTGCCGAGCACTCAAAACTGGTTGTTGATACAAGAGGCCGATATCGTGGTAGCCATAGCAACATAGTGAAAGCTTGAGTTTGTAGGTATTCCTAGTTCCAGTCTCATCTTCAGCTACAAGTATCACCAAATTGTATGGGCCAAAGCACTGACGGGGAGTTGTAAGGTGTCCGGGGGGGGGAGTTGCGTGAGTGTTGGCGGAATGACTACTGCTGCTCGCCCATGCCGGCTATCTTGCCCAGGTCTTCTACGAGAGCGGGGAGCTGCTCGGCGGCTTCTTTGACCAGTTTCACGGAGTCGTTGGCAGCGCCAAGGACATCGTCAGCGATGGGGAGGTATTTGGGATCTTGAAGGCGGCTGGTGGCGCTGGAGATGATGCCCATACCACTGGAGACGAGATTGACGGCGCGGGCCACAGTCTCGGACGCTTTGCGGTAGATGATTTTGGCGCCAACAACGGCCTGGGGGTCGCCGGCCTGGGAGAGAGCTATGACCTTGCGGGCGAGTTTCACCACGGCGACGATGTGGGCCACGTCACGGCTGAAGGCGTCCAGCTCGGGCCACTCCACGGAGACATAGTTGGTGGGCTCAACTTCGAGCTTGTCCAGTTCGCCGCCGCTCTTCTTCTGCATAAGCTCCTGGTCGATCTCATTGAGGGTCACAGCGTGCTGCTTGACCTCAGCTACCTTCATTCCGGCAAGCTGCATGCCCTTGCTCGTGAAGGACTTGAGTGTAGCGCAACCGGTCAGACTGCCGGCGGCGAAAACGAACAAAGCCGATAAAAGCACAATACGAGACAACCCAGCATTTCTAAGCATAATATTCCTCCATTGAGTCCCATTCCTGTTCGGGAACAGGCGCAATGTTGAGACTAGCGCCGGTAGCTGTCAAGGGCTTTGTGGGATCGGCCTACTGCCTGATGTCCGCAACCGTGGCATCCAGAACCCGGACGAGATCCTTCGTGGCAAGCTTGACCATGAATCCATGGCTGCCTCCGTTGACCCAAATCGATTCCTGGAGAAGCGCCAGTTCGTCGACGACGACGCGCATCTTCTGCCTTGTTCCGAAGGGGCTGATGCCCCCAACCTGGTAAGCTGTGAGGCGCTCTGCGTCTCTTGGTGCGCACGCCGCCGCCTTACTCTTGTGCCCCGTCACCGCTGCCAGTTTGCTCATTGAGACGGTGCCGGCGGCATCCATAAGGACCACGAGGGGTTCATCTTCGCAACTGACGACGAGGGTTTTGTAGACGCTCTCTTCCTGGGCGCCGATGGCTGCTGCGGCTGTCTTTGCCACTTCAATGCGCCCTTCGTACCTGTAGAGAGCCGGCTCGAAGGCAACGCCGTTCTGTCTAAGGAAGTGGACCGCTGCCGTAGTCGGGAACTTGACTGCTGTTGCCATTAGGGACCTTCAGGCGGAAGTAGTGGTTTGGCTCCCCGGGGCTCATTTCCTGGTAGGGGGCGGACCATAGACAGGTGCCGGGCCATAATACGTTTTGATCCGTTTATCCTCTTCGACCTTGGGGCCATCAGGACCAGGGGGGGTGTCTATGCCTTTCTCATCCTTCTTGTCATCCTTCTTCTCGTCGTTGACGACGGGCTCTTCGGCAACGAGAGGCTTCTTTGGCCCCGGCTCACAGACGGGCCAGGAGATACTTCCGCCGCAGCCGTCGCTGTATCCATGATCTTTGTTACAGTACCAACCTTCGCCGTTCTCCTTGACGCACTCCTCATCGGTGGAGCACATGGGAGGGCCATAAACAGACACGGGCTCACAAGGCGGCGAAGCAACAGCGACGTGCACTCCGGCCAGAGAGTCGGTTGCATCGTGGTGGTTAGTAGTAGCCGAAGCCGAGGAGGGCAGGAGGGCCAACCCAGTGAAAGCAAGCCCCGCCCGCAGCAGGGTATTGATGCACTGACCACGAAGGCGACGATACCAGCTATTCATAGGAGCCTCCAAAGGCAACAAACAAAAGGAGCCGCAGCAGCCACAAGCCCAAGAGGCAAATCTACCGCTGCAGTCCAATGACGAATCCATACCACAAGCAAAGTTGCAGAGCAACCCTCCCCGCCCCCTCAAGCAAGCAGCGTCCAAATAGTCCGAATCGTCCGCGTCCAAATAGTCCGAATCGTCCGCGTCCAAATAGTCCGAATCGTCCGCGTCCAAATAGTCCGAATCGTCCGCGTCCGAATCGTCCGACCCCCAAAACCTGGCAGGCGCTGTCGGAAATCCCTGGAAGTTGGCGCCCCGACCAGGGTAGAATCGCCGGGTGGAGGTGAGACCGACATGAGAAAGGGCTTGTTAGTTGGGCTTGTAGCGACACTTCTGGGCTGTTCCGGCGGTTCTGGGGATGGGCCGGCGGGCGTACCGGACTCTGGAGCGGATATGGCGGGCGAGGCCATCTCTGACGTTATCTCGCCTGACGTCCCTGCGGATCTGGCCACACCTGACGTTGCCGTCTTGGATATGGAGTGCGACGGTTGCGTGGGTGATTTGGTAGTGGAGGTTCTTGACCTTGTGGGCGGTGAAATTCCGGATGTTCTGCTCGACGTTGCCGAGGTAAGCGACGTAGGGGATCTTGGCCCGGACATTCCCTTGGAGCCGGTGCCGTGGAGCGCCGAGGCGACGAAGGTTACCGATGAGCTGAAATTCATAAACGTGGATGGCAAGCCATTCTTTTCTCTTGGAATTCATGCCGGAACTGGCCTTGTATATGATGGTGTTACAGGCCCCGGTGAGTGCGATAAGTCAACAGGCAAGGGCTACTTGGATATTAATGAAGCGAAGCACTTGGCAGCGGCGGAAGCTGGGGCAAATTTGGTATATTTATGGGGGTTCAGTGAATCAAAGGCCAAACTTATTAAGGTTCAACCACAGTTCAAGGGCAACTATAACACAAACTGGGGCACTATAGTTCCCCTGGAAGAAGATATAATTCCCATATTCTACAATGGCTTTGGCGAAACGGATCTTGACGGATTCAGCGAGGCCAAGGTGCAAGAGATGAAGGACTCTTTTGCGGAGTTCATGGCTCGCACAGGGAAGTTTTCGCCGGAGAACATGCCCACCTTGCCGCCTGTTGATCAGGTGGGTCACATGGCGTGGCATCCCACGTGGCGCATGATCGGTTCCGAGAGTGGCGAGGGGGAGATGCTCTCCTACGTGGAAGTTGAGAAGCTGGCGAAAGCAACAAACATGATGATAGCCGACGCCTACACCTTCATAGAAAACAGATTCGATCTAAGTATCCCTGGAGAGGCGATTATGGCAGCGATTCAGGGGCAGAAGGGGGATAAAGGGGAGAATTACGATTATTGGGTGGAAAATGATGATCCTGAGCATGCGCAGCTTATAAGCACGGGCTTTATGCTGGCAGATTCAATAAGAAAGCGTTCTGACCCCGAAACGGTGATCTGGATGTGGGTCCAGGGTTACTCCTTCGGGAACAGCATTACCAAGGGGGCTTGCGAAGGCCAGACCACCAATGACAGTTGGGCCACTGGCGGGATGCCGCACCTTAACTACATGAAGAAGGAGATCACCAGCATGGTGGCAGCGGGAGCCACTGGGATAATCTTCTTCGGCTTCCCGGACACACGTTGGGACGAGGCGGAGATAATGTTCAAGGTTTTCCGGGCGCTCTCCCATGTCGACGTCTACGAGCCGGCGCTGCTCTCTCCCAAGCTGGATGTGGGTGTCGACACGCTCTACATGGGAGAAACGGGTCATTTGGGCTTCCCCAGGGCCCACTTTGTAACCAAATGGCATGAAGCATCCAAAACCGCCTATGTCATCGGCGCCAACCCGGGGGGGCGTGAGACCTTCGTTTCGATTCCTTTCCCATGGAGCCTGGCCAAGGTGGAGATTCTGGATTGGGAGAATCCCGGTTTCGTGGATGCGCCCGACGTCATCATTAATAACACTCACTTGCAGTACACAATGCCCAAAGACGCCGGGGTAATTTTCAGGGTTACTCCACTAATGGACTAAAATTTCTTATAACCTGTCATATCTGACCAGTTCTAGTCCCCCCATTACATGCAGGCATCAGGCGGAGCTTCGTGGGGTCTGTGGCAGGGCCGTTGGTATCTCGCTGCCGGGCGCCAACCAGACGATTTTGTTGACTTTTGGAAGCTCAGGGTCTAACTCTAGGTCCGGTAATCGGCCTGTTGGCACTGTTGTTGTAGACTATAGACGGCCCCTTTGAGTGGACTGCGACCAATGATATATAAATATAATAGATTAGCGCTATCGACTCTTCTGTCATTGTTTCTGTTCTTATCTTTTTCACCACATCATGCCTCTGCACAAAGTGGGGGTAAGCAAGCGGCGGCTGAGCCCGTGGCAACGGGAGAGGTCTCGGGAGCAGGGGGGACTGCGGGAGCAGAGGGGACGGGAGCAGAGGGGACGGAGCCTTTGCAGGCTTCATCGAAGGGTGGCGAGCCTGCCAATCAGCAGAGCAGGGCCGATTCGATGTTTGAAGGTCTCTCCAGCGCATGGTCTGCCCTGGAGCCCGACTCCGTGCTGGTGGGCTTGGTGCGGGCTTGCCGCATAAGGGCCTATATGGATGGCCGCTTGGGCCCTGATGTTGACCTGCGTGACGTGCTTTCCCTTGACCTGACCTCCCCGTGGGGTTCCGGGGCGCTGATCTATTTTGATGATCCTGTGCCAGAAGAGGGCGTTTCTGAGGATAAGGCTTCTGTCGATGTGGCGGGCGACTCCGCTGAAATGGGGGGCGATGCCGGTGCAGGCCAGCGGGGGGGCGAGAGCGTGGGTGAGGCCGTTGAAGCTGTTGAGGAGAAGCCGGTTGTGCCTCTGACGACGCCCTCGGTTGGGCTGGCATCGGCACCCATAGACTGCCTGTCGGTGGAGGCAGAGCAGCTGGCGGTGTTGATGAGTTCCAACCCGCAGTTGTGGAGCGAAAAGGAGCTGAGGCGGTATGTAAGGAGGCAGCTTTCTACGGCCAGGTTGGCATTATTGACCATGGGTATTCGTTTGCAGACCGAGGCTTTTGCTGTATGGCAGGCTCGGCGTCAGATGGCTGGACTTGCGGCTATGAGCTGTCCCGTTTCGGAGGCCAGGGCGGGGCTGGTGCAGCTTGGTCGCCTGATTGGTGGGACTCTGCCGTTGACTTCCGCTGCTCCCACGAGCTTTGTGCTGACCGTTGGCGATGCGGAGTTGAACGGCTGCATCATCTTTGCTGCGACGGGGGTTGGAGAGCCCTGTGATGGACTGCTGGGGCAGTTGGCCGGGGCTTGGGTCAAGGCCGCAGCCATGGGCGGCGAGGCGCTGGCCAGGCTGGCGGCCAGGCACGAGGCCAGGCGCCTGGAGTTGGCCCAAGACGGAGTGGGGGTGCTGGTGGGGGCCAAGGATTTGGCTGAGCGCAGGGTGTGGGGCCATGCGGTGGAACTCTGGTCGGTGCTCCTTGAGGCCCGAGGGAGGGTGCTTGCCGAGGCGAGCCGCCGCGAGGAAGAGAAGCGACGAGCGATAGAGGCCGCTGCTGCCAAGGCCCCCGTCGAGGTGGAGACGGTAGTCAAAGCGGAGGTACGGGAGGCCGAAGAGCAGGCAGCGGAGGCGGAGGCCAAGGCCACGGATGCCAGGCGGCGGCAGGCAGATGCGCTGAAAGCAGCGGCGGAAGCGCAGGACGAGGTGAGGCGGAAGGTCGAGGGAGAGAGAGCGAGGCTGCTGGGGCTCTTGGCGGAGGCCTCGGTCTTCAAGGGGGATCTGCAGCGCCAGCGCCAGCGCTTCTTGAACGATATGGAGGAGCTGTCACAGTGGCTGGCGCGTGTTGAGGAGTTGGAGGAGGGATTAGCCACGGGAACGGCGTTGGCCAGCGAGGCCGATGCTCTTTGGGATGACATTTCCGCCGTTCTGGTGGCTCAGCGGGGGCGTTTTCAGGAGGCGGTCACCGACGAAGTGGCGGGTAGCAGCAGGGTGCCCGACATCGAGGCGGGGTTGGACCTTTCGGATGTTCCCCCCAACACCCGCAACGAGCTTCAGAGCCTTCGTTCCGAGGTTGTGGAGGCCTTCGCTCCGCTGGTGGACCTGGAGAAGCAGGTGCTGCACGAGCGCTCGGACAAGCTCTACAGGTTGGTCATCGATCTTGACTTTGCGCGCATCAGGATGATGTCGCTCATATCGCCCCAGAAGGCTGAGTTGTATTCGGGAATGGGTCGAACGGGCTGGGAGCAGGTTGCTGGGGCCCTGGGGCAGTTGATGACGGTGCTGGAGTACAGAGTTGTGGCTCTGCCCCGGCGGCTGAGTGAGCTTCTGACCGCTGCAGCGGAGGATGTTCCGGGCACCGTTTGGAACCTGATTCTGCTGCTGCTCTTCGGTTTTGGGGGCTTCTGGTGGTATCGCAGAGGCGTGGAGACCATGGCCGCTTGGGAGCAGGGCCACAGGGAGGTTTCGGGTGGCTGGAAGGCCGAGATGCTCTGGTACCTTCAGCGGGTTCACAAGCCGCTGGTCTGGCTCTTCGTGGTGGTGTTCGGCAGTTGGTTCACGGGTGGTGACGAGATCCGTGAGCTGGCGGTGTTGTGGAAGGTTGGCGCCTGGCTTGCGGGGGGATTGCTTGCAGTACTGACTCTGGATGCCCTTGTGGCCTCGTACGCTCGTTTACTGCGCATTGCAGGGCAAAACAACGAGCTTAGAAACCGTTCTCTACGCATGGTTGGGATGTTCATAGTGGCCGGGGGCATGACTCTCGGGGTGGTAGAGAGCCTGCTTGGCCGCGGTGTGCTGCATCAGTGGCTGGGCAGTCTCTGGGGTATCTCTTTTGTGGCCGCAGCGGTGATGCTGCTGCGTTGGTGGAAGCCGATAATCTGGCAGCGTCTCAAGGATAGGCCACAGAGCAGTATCGTCAGGGCGCTGCTGGCGCAGGATGGCAAGTATCGCATCTGGCCTGCCGCAGCGCTGGGCGGCATCTACCTGCTGGGCAAGGGCTTGGGGCGCTGGTTCCTCTTTGCTGCTTCGCATCTGCGGCTTGCCAGGCATCTCCACGCCTGGCTCTTCCGGCGCCAGGTGGCCAAGCAGGCCCAACTGCACCCCGTTGAGGCCCTTGAGCCCATCGATGAGGCGACGCAAGCGCTATTGGGCCCAGAGACCCCATCGGCGACGGTAATCGACTCCCGGTCCGATGTGCAGGAGAGGGCAAGGCTGCTGGAGGGAATGAGGATTGGGGACCAGCTTCTGGTACTGGTTGGTGACCGGGGCATGGGCAAAACCACCATCCTGAAAGGGCTGTTCGAAGAGCTGGGAGGGGCCGAGAGCTGCCTGTGGCTTGAGTGCAGCACCGACGGGGTCGATGACCTCTTGCGCAACATGAACTCACGCCTGGGACTACCGGAAGAGTCACCTGAGGAGGAGATGCTGAGGGTCCTGAGGTCGTCGGGGTTCAGGTGCATCATTATCGATGAGGCTCAACTGCTGGTTCGGCCCGTGGTATTCGGGTTGGCGGAGTTGGAGCGAATCAGGACCTGGGTGCGCCACTGTCACACCACCAGGACCACCTGGGTTCTGGGCATGGGGTTGCACGCATGGCGCTACGTTCAACGGGCAGCGGGGGCCAGAATGCTGGCTGATGAGGTAGTGGAGATCAGGTCGTGGGAGGAGGACTCCATTGGCTCGCTGATACACTCCAGAACAGAAGCAGCGGGCATCAAGCCCTCCTTCGATGGTCTCATGCCCCAGAGCGTGGTGGCTGGTGGCGAGGTGCCCATTGAGGCGCTCTACTCCGAGTCCTGGTACTATCGCCTGCTGTGGGACTACAGCGGCGGCAACCCGGCCATCGCTCTCCATTTCTGGGCACACTCGCTGTTCAAGGTCCCCGACGGCCAGGTCTTCGTGCGCCTCTTCTCTCCACCACCGGAGACTCCAATCGAGAGCCTGCCGCTGGATATGCTGTTTCTGCTCAGGGTCATGGTGCAGATGGGCCGAGCCACAGCCCCAGTGCTGGCCGAGGCTACCCGGCTCTCCCAGCCCGAAGTGGTGGACGCTCTGCGGATGTTCGTGAGCAGGGGCTACGTCACCATGGACGACGAGGCGTACCAGATCTGCTGGCACTGGCGCATGGCCATCCTCAAGACCCTCGTTCGCCAACACCTCCTGGTTACATAGGTGGCACCATGAAGAAATTGCTCACTGCGGCCCCTTTCTTGTCCTTGGTCACCGCTGCTGCGCCCGCAATGGCCCAGGAGGTGAACCCCGAGGCCATCTCCGGCATTGCAGCCATGATTCGGTGGGGAGGAGTCTTGACCTCTCTTGTCGTGATCTTCCTGGGATGGCTTGCTCTGAGGGTGCTCAAGGAGACCGTGGAGAGGCTGAGCAGGCGGTTCGCTTCCAAGAGGCTGCTGCTGAACAAGCTTGCTACAATTTTGCAGTTTCTCATCTATATATCTATTGCTGTAATCACAATTGCCCTGAGCTTCAGCCTGGACGACAGAATCCTGGCTCTGGTTGGAGGCACGTTGGCCGTATCCATAGGCTTTGCCATGAAGGATCTGGTTGCGTCGCTCTTCGCTGCAGTGACCATCATGATAGACCGGCCGTTTCAAGTCGGCGACCGGGTATCCTTCGGCGGGTTCTACGGTGATATCACGGCCATAGGCCTGCGCTCCGTGCGGCTGCAGACCCTGGACGACAACACGATAACGATCCCCAATAATAAGTTCTTAAGCGACATAACATCTTCGGGCAACTACGGCGCCCTTGATATGATGGTAACAATAACCTTTTACATAGAAGCCGACCAAGACATCGATTTGGCGATAGACATTATAAGACAATGCATAGTCACATCCAAGTATATGCATCTCCCCAAAGCAATATCAGCCAATGCAAGTCAGTTGGTTATTGACAGAAAAACAGCCATTCGCATCAATGCAAGAGCCTATGTGCTAGATACGAAGTACGAAAAGGTCTTTGAGTCGGACGTTACGATACGGGCAATCAAACACCTCAGAGAGGCTGGCGTCCGCCTGGCCTCCTGATGGCCTCCTACCGCTGCGCTACTTCTGAATCGTGAACTCGTCGAGGATCTCGTTGCCGTCGCCGGAGTAGGACACGGCCTGAAGGGTGTTGCCTTCAATCTCTATGTAAACGTAGTTGTGCTTGTCGCCGTGGTGGCTGATGACGGTCCACCAGTCGGTGCCGTTGGAGTAGCCGGGCGAGTAGAAGCCGCCGGCCACGAGATAGACGATGCCATCGCCTTCAGAGATCCGGTCGTTTCGGATGGGGTACGTGCGCTCGTAGTTGTGGTCGTGGCCGCCGAAGACCATGTCCACGTGGTACTTCTCCATGATGGGTACCCACTCCTTCTTGCAGCGAAGGGTCGAACCGTGCTTCCCCGAGGCCGAGTAGACCGGGTGGTGGAACATTACCAGAATCCAGTCGGTGTCCGAATCTTCTGTGGCAGCGGCCAGGTCTTTCTCCAGCCACTCTTTCTGCGAGAGAACGGTCTCTTCTGTGTTGGAATTCATGCCAATAATGTGAATTCTTCCATAGTCGATGGACCAGGCGTACTCCTGAATGTCGGCATCCAGTTCAGGCTCTGGCGGTAGTGCAAACTGCTCGTAGAAAACGTTGGCGTACATTTCGTGGTTTCCCTGGACGGGCATCAGGACGAAGTTCTCGGTGACTGGTGCCATGGCGCCAAACCATGAGTCCCACTCGGCCTGCTTGCCCGACTCGTTCATGTCGCCATTGAAGAGCCAGAAATCTGGGTTCATGGCCGCAAGCCGGTCGACGTTGGCCTGAATCCCCGCGTATCCGCCTCGGCTGTCCCCCGCCAGCATTAAGGTGACCTTCTCGTTGGAGCCCTTGGCCACCCCTGACTTGAAGCTCTTCCACCCAGCAAGTTCGGCCCCCTCGCCCGGAGGAAGCGCAGCATCACCCTGCCATGTCCCGGCGCGGTAGAAGTACTTCGACCGTGGCTTGAGACCCGTGATCTTCACTTCACAAATACCGAACTCGTCCTCACCTGCCATAAGACCAACGAAGACCTCCTTGTACTTCCGACAAGCGCCCGTGGCCACGTGCCCCGTAGAGAAGGGGACGTTCACCGTCCCGCCATCCTCCACCTTCTCGCTCTCTTCGTAGTACCAGACCCTCGGGATGTAGCCGTCAACTTTGGCAGCATCCAGAGACCAGTGAACCACAACCGTTGAGGCCGGAGCATCATCCCAGGTCAGGTGGATGTTCCAAGGAGCCAGGCCCTTGGTCGAAGCCTCGGCTACGGCATCTACGGCCAGCATAGTCACCGGTGCCTCCGCTACTTCCTCCGCCACCGCCGTGTCCTCCGGGGGCTTGACCGAAGTGTCAGCGGGCTTCTCCGTCTCGTTGGGAGGGATTGACTCGAACTTCTCGCAGCCCGAGGCAAGCACAAAGGTTGCCAATCCGAACATCATGAAAGTTTTCATATAAACCTCTCACATTGCATATTAAAACATTGCTATAAACATATCGTTATCGAACGAGAAACCCTCAAGCTCCTCTCTGTACACATAATTTAGAAGCAGGCTGGCCTCCGGGGAGATATGCAGCCTGGCACCGGCGGTTACCCATCGTTTCTTCTGAGGTACCAACTCGTCGGTGGAGAGGGTGGTTGAAAAGCCTCGAACCAGTTCCTCCTCGCCATCCATCTGCTCCAGTCGCACCGCAAGATCCACCACGCCAGGCCAGAGATCCACCAGCAGGTCCACGTGCCACCCCACGCCGTGGTTAGCCGTGCTGCTTCCGTCCAGCAGCGGCACACTGTAGAAGTCCCTCACGGTGTATTCGGCTTCAACTTGTACTGGTCCCACTCTCAGGTGAGTATCAACTCCCCACCACTGATGCTTCGTCCTGACATCATAGTTCTCCTTTACGCTGGCAAAGCTGCCGCCGACCTTGAAGTCTATCCATGAGAGCTTCAGCCCCAGGGTCTCCAAGAGCCGTTTTCCTTGAAACTCCCCACGTCCCACCCACATCAGCTTCTCGGTATCCCGCAATTGCTCGCTGGCCAACGAAGTAGAATTGAACACACCACCCTTCAGCGCCACAATTCCCCAAGGATCCGAGAGCCCAAGTTGGGTTCCCACCTGACGCTTGGGCACCAGGGTGTCCAGCACCGGCGAGTTGACCATCCAGCGGTGCTCCGTGGACTTCATGTTGGCCTGGCTGAAGGGGATCTTCATGCGGCCGATGCGCCAGTCCAGCACCGAGAGCCCGTTCCATCCGGCATAAGCGTCCCTGAGGTAGTCGCCCGAGGCCGGGTTACCGTCTTTCTCCCGCGGCACCAGCTCGAACTTGGCCCGATAGTAGACCCCCGACTTCCGGTGACGGCCCTCCACCCCCAACTCCACGTTGTCGAGCACAAAGCCCTCTCTGTGCCCAAACTGGGATGTGTCCATCTTGGAGGAGTCTATCAGCACCGTCTTGTCGCCGGCCTGGTGCTCAATAGTGTCCTCCATGGTCGTGACCCACGACCCACGAATCATGATTATGGGGTCCAGCAACTTCTCCTCGTCGCCCTTCTCTTTCCTCACCAACAGGTCTGGAATGCCCTCCTCAAGCAGTTGCCCGAGGGCACCACTGAGGCCAACCCTCTCTTGGGCAAGGGGTCCGTCAAGTCCAGGAACCACCATGGTGAGCAGGCAAGCAGAGCAGCAGAGCAGCAGACGGTTCATCTCGTTCTCCAAGGCCAAGGCCCAAGAAGGTCTTTGTGGACCCACGGGCGACAACTTTGTGCATGGTCAGGGCGAAGCGGGAGGAATGCCAAGTTAGGATTGTGTAAGAAATGCTCGACCGGGACGGGGTTCGGGCCTTACGGGGTCTTGATGATTCCAGACTCCAGCATTGAATCGGTCTGCCGTCGGGCCCGCTCGATTATGGCCACAGCCGTTGCCATGGCCTGCTCCGCCGTGAGCGGCCTGCGGGCAACTCCCTGCTCTATGGCCTTCTGGCCCACGGCCACGGCTACCCTTGGATAGATATCGAAGTCCATCATCGTCGGAAGAATCTTGTCGGCCCGCAGCCCCTTTTCTCTTGCGCAGGCCGCCAACTCCATTGAGGCGGCCAGGCACATCTCATCGGTGATGGTGGTCGCTCGAACATCGAGCACACCCCGGAAAATACCCGGAAAGCCGATAGAGTTGTTGACCTGATTGGGGAAATCCGAGCGCCCCGTGGCCACCACGGCGGCCCCGGCTTCCAGGGCCTCCCAGGGCCAGATCTCGGGAACGGGGTTTGCGCAGGCAAAGACGATGGCGTTGGGGGCCATGATGCGAATCCAGTCGGGATGGATAATCCCCGGCCCGGGCTGCGAGAACGATATGAGCACGTCGGCCCCTCTGATGACCTCGCACAATGGGCAGGGCACCTTGTCAGGGTTGGTGCGGCTGGCCAACTCGTACTGCACCGGGTCTTCGGACTGAAGCTCGGTCATGCCCCTGTGCAAGGCTCCGAACTTGTCCACCAGAATCATCTTGTCGCCATGGGCCCCAGCGGCCAGCAGCAGCCTTGCAACGGCCAGATTGGAAGCCCCTGCTCCGTTGAGCACGATGTGTACGTTGCCCAGCCTCTTTCCCACAATCTCCAGGGCGTTCAGCAGCCCCGCCAGCGTCACCGCTGCCGTGCCCTGCTGGTCATCGTGCCAGACCGGAATCCTAGCTTCGGCCCGAAGCTGATCCAAAATGCGGAAACACTTCGGCTTGGCGATGTCCTCAAGGTTGATGCCGCCGAACGAGGGCTGGAGGATCTTCACAGTCCTTATTATCTCATCGGGATCTTTGGTATCCAGGCATATAGGATAGGCATCAACGCCCCCCAGATATTTGAAAAGTATGGCTTTACCTTCCATCACAGGCAAAGCAGCCTCGGGGCCGATGTCCCCCAGCCCCAGCACCCTGGTTCCGTCGGAAACCACCGCCACGGCGTTGGCCTTGTTGGTGTGTTCATGAGCCAGCTCGGGGTCTGCGTGGATAGCCTTGCAAGGGGCCGCCACGCCGGGAGAGTACCAGATGGAGAAGTCGTCAAGAGAGCGTATGGCGCACTTGGGCACAACCTCCAGCTTGCCCTTGTAGAAGGGGTGGAGTCGCATGGCATCTTCCATGGGCTGGTAGGCCCCCTTTACTCTGGAATCTACTTTCTGGTCGCTCACGGGCTCCTCCAAGGACAGGCGGTGACAAGTGCCGTTTCCCCGGGCTGACGGCAGCACCACATTAAAGAGTTCGCCGGGCCAGCAACTGAGAGAGGCAACCGCTGCCTTGCCCTGGGGCCGGCCTGCGGCGCTGTCTCTAATACATCGTTCGCTGGTCAACAGCAACCGCACCCGCGACGGCGGGGCCTGCGGAAAATGGGGCCTTGACCGGGGATACCCTCGCTTCTATAGTCCCGCTGCGTTCTGTGGGGACGCTACTCCATTGGAGGGACGGCAATGCGTTACGGCACTTTGAAGGTCTTCTCGGGATCGTCGCATCAAGCTTTCGTCAACAGCATCTGCGCCAACCTGGGCATCTCGCCCGGGGGTCGCGAGATCGTCAAGTTCTCCAACGAGAACATCATGGTTCGCATCCTCGACAACGTCCGTGGCGACGATGTCTTTGTGGTTCAGACCACCTTCACGCCGGTCAATGAGAACATCCTGGAGATGCTTATCATGATCGATGCACTGAAGCACGCCTCAGCGGGGCGGGTGACGGCAGTGCTGCCCTACTTCCCCTATGCCCGATCGGACAAGAAGGACCAGCCCCGAATCTCTATTGCGGCCCGTCTCATGGCCGACCTGCTCGAAGCGGCTGGGGCCGACCGGATTCTGACCATGAATCTTCACTCGCCGCAGATTCAGGGCTTCTTCCGAATGCCGTCGGACCAGCTCATCGGGGCCCCGGTCATCGTGGACTACCTTCGCCACAAGAACCTGAAGAACGCCGTGCTGGTTGCAGGGGACGTGGGAGAGATCAAGGACGTGGCGGGATACGCCAATCGCTTGGACCTCCAGATTGCTATCATCGACAAGCGACGTTACGGCAACGACGAGCGGCCCAAAGCAAAGCACATCATCGGTGATGTGGAGGGCAAGGACTGCATCCTCGTGGACGACGAGATTGCCAGCGGCCGCACCATGCTCGAGGCCCTGGACTTCCTCATCGCCCGAGGGGCAGCGTCGGTTTCGTGCGCAGCAATCCACCCGGTGCTGACAGGGGATGCCGTGCAGCGTCTCACCGAGAGCGCCATGCGTGAGGTGGTTGTGGGCGATACGATCCCCGTGGAGCACAAGCGCACGGACAAGATGAAGGTGCTCACCATGGCACCGCGGTTCGCCGAAGCCATCAAGCGCATCCACCTGGGACAGTCCATCTCAGAGCTCTTCAAGAAGTAAACCGCTTGCCCCGAAACGACTGGTGAAGCACACTTCCCCCGTTTCTCGGGGTTGGTCCCTGTGAGGCCGCGCCCCATGCTACGTGGGCCTGAAGGCCTGTAGAGAGTCGAGAGAGGTCTTTTATGTCTTACATCTACTTGGACAACGCAGCGACGACGCCTCCCTTCCCCGAGGTGCTGGAGCTCATGTCCCAGGTTGCCCGGGAGTACTTCGGCAACCCGTCCAGCACTCACAAGCTTGGCCTGGAGGCCGCAGAGTACCTCAAGAAGCAGCGACAGATCCTGGCATCAATCCTCCGTTGCCGACCCGAAGAGCTGTTCTTCACCGGTGGAGGCAGCGAGGCCGACAACATGGCCGTTTTTGGCGCTGCGGCCGCTTCCCGGCGCAAGACCATCGTCGTTTCGGCAGTAGAGCACTCCGCCGTATTCAACTCGGCCCGTGAACTGGAGCGGCGTGGCTACAAGCTCAAGGTGGTGCCCGTGGACCGAACAGGCCTGGTCCAGGAGGAGGCCCTTGTCGAGGCCATCGACGACGACACATTCCTGGTCAGTGTCATGTGGGCCAACAACGAGATCGGTACCATTCAACCCGTCAAGCAGCTTGCCAGGGCCGCCAAGAGAAAGAACCCCGACCTGCTCTTCCACTCCGATGCGGTTCAGGCCCTGGGGAAGACCCCCGTCGACCTGGGCGACTCGGTAATCGACCTTGTTGCATTTGCGGCCCACAAGCTCCACGGCCCAAGGGGCGTGGGCGCTCTGTACGTGCGCAAAGGGCTCAAGCTGGTTCCGCACATCTTGGGCGGCGGCCAGGAGAGCTCCATGAGGGCCGGTACTGAGAACGTTGCGGGCATCGCCGGCTTTGCTCTGGCCGCCTCGAAGATGCACGCCGGCTACTCAAGGAACATCACCTACATGACCTCCCTGCAGAGCATTCTGTGGGACGGTCTGTCGGCGGAACTGCCTGATATCACTCGCAATGGCAACCCTGAGCACTCTCTGCCGAACATCGTGAGCATCTCCTTCCCACGGGTCACGGCCCAGAACCTCATGACCTTCCTGGAGAGCGAACGGGTCATCCTTTCGGCGGGCTCTGCGTGCCATTCTCACAGCGCCAAACAGAGCCGGGTGCTCGACGCCGTTGGAATCCCGCTAAGCAGCGCTACGCTGCGTTTCTCCGTGTCACACCTGACCACGCAAGATGAATGTTACAAGGCTGTGGAGCGAACCATCAAGGTGCTCCGCAAGCTGCGACCATAGGGGCTTATAATGGAATCAGTAGTTCTTGCTCATCACGGCGAAGTCTTTCTAAAGGGAAACAACCGGCACCTCTTCGTGAAGCGTCTGAGACGCAACATGAAGGAAGCCGTGCGCCACCACTCGGGCGTGGAAGGGGTCAAAGTCAGCGTCTCCGAGGGCCGCTACATCATATGGCGGGAAGGCACGGCCCTGAGTATCGAAGAGGCCGAGTCCGTATGCAGCGCCGTGATGAAGACCTTCGGAATCGTCTCTGCCGGGGTGGCCTTCAAGGTGGACACCACCTTCGAGGCGGCCAAGGAGGCCACTCTCAGGGTCGTAGAGCAGTACGTTGGAGGCAGCAGAAAGCCGACCTTCCGCATCGAGGCATCTCGGGCCTGGAAGGGGTTTCCCATGCGCTCGCCGGACATCGACCGGGAGTTGGGGGCAGCGGTTGTGCAGCAGTTTGAGCTGCCGGTGAAGCTGGTGGGTCCGGAGCTGACCGTGTGGCTGGAGATTCTTGAAGATGCCATATACGTCTACGGCAACAAACGCCCCGGATACGGCGGATTGCCCGTAGGCTCCGGCGGCAGGGTCATGGCTCTCCTCTCGGGCGGCTTTGACTCGCCCGTGGCCGCCTGGCTCATCGCCAAACGTGGATGCCGAATCTCGGCGGTGCACTTCCACTCCTACCCCTACACCACCCAGCGCTCGATTCAAAAAGTCAACGACCTGGCGGCTAAGCTGAGCGAGAGCGCCGGGGCCATCCACATCGACCACGTTGCGCTGACGCCGGTGCAGGAGTTCCTGAGGGAGCACGCCCGGCCCGACCTGCTGGTGCTGCACTATCGCCGGGCCATGGTGAGAATGGCCCAGAAGCTGGCTTGGGAGCGCAAGGCTCAGGCTCTTGTCACCGGCGAAAGCCTGGGGCAGGTGGCCAGCCAGACTCTGACCAATCTGGGGGTCATTCAGGAGGCTTGTGCCATGCCCATCCTGCGTCCCCTCATCGGCCACGACAAGAACGAAATCCTCAAACTGGCCCGCAACATCGGCACCCACGACATATCGGTGCTGCCTCACGACGACGCCTGCACCCTCTTCGTGCCCTCTCATCCTGCTACCAAGGCGCGCCTCTACTGGCTGAAAGATGCCGAAGAGGAGTTCGGGGCCGATTTGCAGCGCTTGGAGGAAGAGGCTCTGGCATCGCGGGAGTCGTCGTGGATAGGCGGAAAGCAGTTCGATGGCGAAGGGGCCGAAGAGGTCGAGAAGGAGTGAGCCGGTGAGCAGGGAATCCGCCCCTCCCACAACAGAGCCCGTGATGCTGCACGTTGATGCGCCCACATTCGGCCCCGCCGGAGTGGCTCGACGGGCAGACGGTAAGGTGGTGCTGGTCCACGGGGCCTACCCCGGCGACATTGTGGCTGCGGCTATCACCCGAGAGCACACGGGCTACGCCGAGGCGGTGATAGAGAGCATCGAAACACCATCCGTCGACCGAGTCCAGCCGCCCTGCTCTCGCCATCCCCTGTGTGGAGGCTGCGCCTGGATGGGGCTCTCCAGGGAAGCTCAAAGCCGGCACAAACGGGCCCTTGTGGAGCGAACGCTGCGCAACCTCACCGGCGCACCGCAGTTACTGGCCGACATGGCCGGCACCGGGCCGGAGCTTGGCTACCGGCAGCGCTGCCGATTGGCTCTGGAGGCGGCTCCGGAGGCCAAACCACTGCTCAACATTCTCGCCCCCCCCTCGACTCGGCCTTTGGCCGGCTCGGGGTACACGGCTGCTGGGGGGATCGAGATATCTGAGCGGCCGTGTACTCTGCCCGGGCGACGTGGTTCACGGGCTATGGGATCGCTGCGCATGGGTTTTTTCCGCCACGGCACCCACGAGATCGTGCCGCTGGATTCGTGCCCGGTCTGTATGCCAGAGCTGAACGAAGCGCTTGGGCGCCTCAACGGCTGGCCCATGGATGCGGGCATGGAAGGCAGTGTCGAGTTGACCCGGGATTCGTCCGGGGCAGTGTTCGGGGTCTTCTACCTTGGGAAGCCATGTGGCGATACCCAGGGGCTGGCAAAGGGGCTGGTGGAAAGCGGCGTTCTGGCGGGCTGCGTGGTGAAAGCCCCGAAGTCCCCCGCCGCCAAAGCGGGGCGTATGGAGGGCCACCACCTGGTACTGGGCCTCCACACAATCCCGGTCACGTGCGAGTCGTTCTCTCAGGCCAATCCGTGGGTGAACGACCTCCTGGTGGGGCACGTGGTTGGCCTTGTCTCTTCCATCTCTAAAGCGGCGGTGATGCCAACGGGTGGTTTGTTGGCCGGAACTGATGCCGGTTCTGGGCCGAAGACCGGTTCTGACAAAGAGTTCGCAGTTGCGGCCCCGCTGCATATCGTTGAGTTATACGCCGGGCACGGCAACTTCACCCGTCCGCTGCTGCATTTGGGGCACAAGGTAACGGCAGTGGAGCTTGGAGTGGATTTGTCGCTCATCGAGGCGCATGCCAATCTCTGGTTTCTGCGGTCGGATGCGGCTCAGGCCATGAAACGGCTGCTCAAGAAGGGACACCGGGCCGATTTGGTGATGCTCGACCCACCCAGAAGCGGCGCCAAAGAGGTGATGCTCCTCATCTCGGCCATGGGGCCCAAGGCCGTGCTCTATGTCTCTTGCGACCCCAATACTTTTGCCAGGGATGCTGCCTTGTTGCAGGCAGATGGGTATAGGCTGGCCTCGCTGCGGGCCTTCGACATGATGCCCCACACGTGGCATGCAGAGCTTGTGGCGCTTATGACGAGATGAAACCTGGTTTCCGGTTCTCTGGAGGATAGAACAATGGCTGAACAACGTATCGATTTGCGAAGCGACACCGTGACCCTTCCAACTCAGGCCATGCGAGATGCCATGTACTCGTGCGAGGTGGGTGACGACGTCATAGGAGAGGACCCGACGATCAATCGGCTGGAGCAAGAATCCGCAAGGCGGCTTGGCAAGGAGGCGGCCCTCTTCGTTCCTTCGGGCACCTTCGGAAACCAGTGTGCCATAGCCACTCATGTGGGCAGTGCGGACGAAGTCATCGTCTCTGAGGCGGCCCACATCATTCAGCACGAGGCGGGTGCCGGTGCATTGCTGGCCAGGGCTCAGATGCGGACAATACCGCCGAGGTCGGGCAGTATGCTGACGGCAGGCGACATCGAGCCCCGCATCAGGATAGGAGACGACTACCACTGCCCCAAGACCAGCCTCATATGCCTGGAGCAGGCGACTGCCTATGGAGAACTATACCCCATTGAGGAGATGCGTCGGATTCATCAGCTAGCGGCAAGCCACGGCATCCCTGTTCACGTGGATGGTGCACGGCTCTTCAACGCGTCGGTGGCCTTGGGCGTGGAGGCAGCGGCCATAGCGGCCCACTGCGACTCCATATGCTTCTGCCTCTCCAAGGGGCTGTGTGCGCCCGTTGGATCAGTGCTGGTAGGTACAGGTCGTTTCATAGCCCGAGCTCGCAGGGTGCGAAAGCTCATGGGTGGCGGTATGCGTCAGGCGGGTTTCCTAGCTGCAGCGGGGCTAGTTGCCTTGGACAACATGGTTGAGCGCCTGGCTGAGGACCATGAGAACGCCAGGGCATTAGCGGCCGAAATCGCCAGGATCCCCGGCGTCACGGTAACCAACGATATCCAGATCAGCATGGTCTTCTTCCGAATCGATCAGGATCGATATTCCGAGGCCCAACTGCACGCCAGAATGAAGGAGCGAGGCCTCCTCACCTATCCCCCCGAGAACGGGCAGTGGCGCTTCGTGACCCACCACGGCGTTACCAGGCAGGATGTGCTAAGGGCCGCGCAGCTACTTGCCGATAGTTTGCGGTGAAGGGAACCGACCGGCCTGCGCTGCACCAACAGTCTTCTAAACGTTTTATCACCGTGAGTTACGCTTCCCGTTTCTTCTGTTTCCCTTGGCCATCATTGGTTCGTATATACAGGCTGGTATCCATGTCGTCACCCGCATTAGTGCTGCCGTTTGCCATGGGAAAGAGTATACGCTGGATTTTCTCTTCAGCATTGCCCTGGCCATGTGCTCCGCTGCCTTTTCCGAGCTCATGAGCCAAGGCATCTTGAAGCGGTTCTTCTCCGTCATGGGGGTGGCAACGAAGCCTGGCTGAACGGTGGTCACGACCACTCCGGTGCCCCTGAGGTCGATCCTCAGCGACTCCATGAAGGTGCTCACCGCTGCCTTCGAGGCAGAGTATGCGCCGGAGCCTGGCAGCCCACGCATTGAGGCCAGACTGGAGACGGCTATCAGGTGGCCAGAACCCCTTTGTACCATCTCCTTGTGAAACATCAGCAGAGTGTGTCCTACCCCCACCACGTTGATCTCGAAGGTCTTGCGGAACATATCAGCGGTGATACGTTCCCCAGCCTGGGTGACGCCTATGGCAGCATTGGCAATGACATAGTCCGGGGTTCCCACGAGATCACGCACCTGCTGTTCCACGGCCTTCATGCTGTCTATGCTGGCGACATCGCCTTGAAGCACTTTGGGCCAACCGTCGCCCCCTTCGGGACAACTGTTGGCCACCTCCTGGAGCATCTCGAGGCGACGGGCAACAAGAATGACTCTGGCCCCTTCTCTCACAAGCAGGCGGGCCGTGTCGGCCCCGATTCCCGACGATGCACCAACAATGAGCACACTCTTGCCTTCGAATCGCCTCTGCATCTCTGCCTCCCAATGAGAACGTTGCGGTACTTGGTCCCGGTCCGGTGAGTATATGCCAACTGGTGGGCCAACACTCAATGGCAACGGAGCGGCCCTGGGAAGATTGTGATACCGGTGCAATACGCCGCAAGGTTTCTGAGCCATGGCGCCTGGGGTTAGTTCTGCCTCAGCAGCTCTTTTGCCGCTGCCACTGCGGCTGGCGGAAGTTTCGTTGATGAGGCGATAATTCGCCAGTCTTCGGGCCTGAGGCTTTTCAGCAGCGAGCCAAGGAGATATGCCGGAGTTGAGGGGTTCTTGATGAGGGCCGCCACGATGCCACGGTCTGTGCGCCAGCGGGGGGTCGTGGCAATCAGCCGCAGTGCCTCGGGGGCCAGCGAGGGGCGCCTTGCGTAGTCCTTCACCTCGTCGAAGGTAATAGATGGGTTCATGAAGACGAAGGCGTGAATCCCAGGCGAGCCATGCTCCATCAAGGCCTTGCGTTCCTCCTGGTCGCCTCCTTTGGCCAGAGACTCCAGGGCTCCGGGGCTCATTGCGGCGATTTGTTCCGGTGTGATGTCGATAGAAATGGCGGGGTTGGTGTTCTGGCCCACACCGGTGATGCCCGAGTCGGTGTTGGAGGAGACGAAGGTGCCGCTGACCTCCCCTGCCACGAACGATGCACTGCTGCCTCGCCCATCCCACCCCGACAGCACCGATTGAGACGTGTTGCCGGCAGCGAAGGGCGACGTGAAGCTGCCGGTCACCGGGGATACGAAAGCGCCAGAGTCCTCCACTGCGCTCTTCCCACTCCACGGAAAGAGGCCGTCCCAAGCATTCACCTTGGGGACCTCTGGGCTGCCCGGGGGCAGTGGGGCGAAGAGCGAATCTCCACGGAATGGAGTAGCGATGCTCTTTGCTGCAAAACGCAGATCCGGCAGCGGCAGATCCGGCTCGCTCTCTTCCGGTGGTACAGCTCCGCTCCCTTGGGCGATGATGGAGGCCTGGGCCGTGGGAGGCAGCGCAGCAGCAGGGGGTAATACCGATGGAGAATGGAGTGCTTCCCCCGCCGGTGTTGCAGCGGCAACCGCCCCCACGTCGACCGCTGTGCTACGGTTCGGCTCTTCTGAGCTTACTCCGGTTACTTGTGCCTCCGGGGCGCCCAAACCATCCAAGGCCATCATCGCCTGACGTATCACATCGGAGACCTTGATAGTCTTCTTCTGTTCTGCCTCTGGTTCAGGTTGGAGCGGCGTGTAGGATCTGCGCTGCGGTGCGTCATTTCCCGCCAGCGAAGCTCCTGGCTGGTCAGCGATTCTGACATAGGGTTTTGGGCGTGGGACGGGCTCCACCTTCTGGGGTGTCACTTCGGGAGCCTCGGAAGCCTGCGGAGTTGCCACGGGTCTTGCAGCAGGGCCACTTGCCACGGCAGCAGAGCGGGAAGCCTCTGCCGTGGGCGAGGCTGCAACGGGGGCCGGTTGTGAGGCTGACTTAGGTTTTAGCGCCGGCACCGGCACCACCGGCCGTGCTGGCTCTCTGGAGGGCTGGTCGACGTGGGGCGCTGGCTTGGCGGCAGGGGCCATAGCGGGGCCAGGGGCTTGCCTTACGGTTGGTGGAAAATCGGATTCCTGTTCCCTGGTTGCGGCCCGGGCGGGTGCCGGTCTTGGGCCTGCCAGGTGAACTCCGTTGAGTGTGAGAGCCGAGAGAAACTCTGCCACGAAGGCGTTGGGCCCCAGGGTGTTCACCGCCCTGGCCTTGACTCGTGCCCGCCCGCTACCAGGCATGATGATCACAAGTTCAATCTCTTCAAGCGGGGCCGGCGGCCTACTGTCAGCGACGGTGCAGACGTTGTGCGGGAATGCCTCTTTCCGCTCCCGTTCGAAGCGGTCGAAGTCTGTCAGGTCAACCTGATAAACCTTCATAGGGCTCTCGGAACTACAATTCATGACATCCACCGCCGGGAACGAACAGCCACCCGGCCGGCGAGGCGTCAACTCGACCTCATTGTCGCTGGAAACGGGTCGGCAGGCAAGGAAAGAGCAAGTGGGGCGCTTGTGGACCACCATGAGGCCTGCCGTTGGACCCCGAGAATCTGGCCTGATGCGCGTGCTTTTCTGCCTTGTCCCCTCCGCCGCCTGATGGTACAGAGGAGAAGAGTAAGGCGTCACAGCGTGGTTTCCGTGCAAAAGGTGGTGACCATGCCGTAACAGGAGAGGGGCCTCATGAGCTTAAGAAAGGGCGGTTGCTTGAAGAATACTATCTGGTTCAGGGCGGGGCTTTTTGGGCTTGTGGCAGGGCTTGGGATGCTGAGCGGCATGGGGGATGCCCTTGGCGACGAGAGGGAGGAGCAGAACCGGAAGTGCAGCGATGGTGACGGTGATGCCTGCTTCTCTGTGGCGGAGATGCTTCGGCTTGGACTCTCTGGCGAGGTAGACCTTGTTGGGGCAAGGCACTACTACGTCAGGGCGTGCGACGAGAAGGTCTATGTTGCCTGCTTCAGACTGGCCATGATGCTTGATCAGGGAGAAGGTGGGGCGCCGGACAAAGCTCGGGCCAGAGAGCTATACGGGCTGGTCTGTGACAAGGGGGGCATGGGTGCCTGCTTCAACCTGGCCGTGCTGTTCCACAAGGGTGAAGGGGGGGCCAAAGACCCGGAAGCGGCCCTCTACCTGGTGAAGCGGGCCTGCGAAGAGAACTTCGAGGATAGCTGCTATCTCCTGGGGGTCCTTCTCTACGACGGGAAGCCCACGGAGGAGAGCAAAGCCGCGGCTCGTGCGGCCATGGTGAAGGGTTGCGAGCAGAAGGTGCCCAAGGCCTGCCTGGTGCTGGGGCAGTTCCTTGCTGACGGCGAGGGTGGCGACGCCGATCCGGTGGCGGCGCGGGCCGCACTGGACAAGGCCTGCATGATGGGCGAGGGCGATGCTTGTGTGGGACTTGGAGAGCTCAACGCCCGTGGAGTGGGCGGTGCGAAGGATTTAGAGCAGGCCCGATTGCTCTTCAATCAGGGTTGCGCCATGGACCACGCCAAGGCGTGTCTCTACCTCGGGGAGTTCTGGCTGGACGGTTACGGTGGCGGCAAGGACCAGGGCCGAGCGCTGGAGCTATGGGAGAAGGCGTGCCGTCTTGGGGATGGGCTGGCCTGTGCCAACGTTGGTGGGTTCTGGAGCAATGGCGAGGCCGGGTCCGTGGACAAGGAGAAGGCCGTGGCCTACTTCGCCAAGTCGTGCGAGTTGGGGTCGGCCTTCGGCTGCGTGCACCTTGGCACCCGGCTCCTCTTCGGCGAGGGTTGCCAGGCCGATGAGGCCAAGGCCAGGGAGCTCTTCGACAAGGCTTGCGAGGGGGGCAGCCACTACGGTTGCAGTTACCTGGGCAGTCTGTTCACAACGGGCACCGGCGGAGTCAGGGATTGGTCCCGGGTGGTAGAGAGCTACAAGAAGGCCTGTGCCCTGGCCGACGACAACAACAACTGCGCCAACCACGCATGGGCCCTGGCCGGGAAGGATGATGGTCTGCCTGAGGCCCTGGAGGTGATGACCACAGCCTGCAAGACCAGCGTTGTGGCGTGCCACAACCTGGGTATCCTGCTCTGGAAGCTCAAGAAGGACCAGAAGGCGGCCTTCGAAGCATTCTCCAAGAGCTGTGCGGCCCAGCCTTCGGCCTCCTGTCTGCTGAAGCAGACTCTTGGCGAGATTGAACCCGCCAGCGCCGCTATCTCCGAACAGATCGCCCAGGCCGCATCCGACACATGCAACAAAGACCACGATACCCAGTCGTGCCTGGCCGCCGGGGTCTGGTATTCCAGGGTCAAGCAGGATGAGAAGTCCAAGCCCCTCATTGAACTGGGCATCAAGCTGCTGGGACAACAGTGTACCAATGGTGATCATACCGCCTGCAAGTTGAAGGACAACTGGTAGCCGAAAGCGTCAATTTGGTCCTCTTCTACTTTCGACAGACAACCGCCAAACATGCCTGGCTACGGAGCAGCGCGCCCTTCCCGGCTTCCCTTTTTGTGCTGTCCGTGGCACAAGAGTCCGTGGAGGGGCATCATGACACAACACGACAACGAGAGTGGGTTAGATCGAGTGGCGGCATCGGAACCGGGAGCGGCGCCGGCGCTGGCGGAGGGAGGCGGGGCCACGGATGGGGGAAAGGCTGGGGAGCGAGGGGCGCGCTCAAAGGGCAAGAAGCTTATGCTGGTGTTCATCGGCGTGGTGCTGATTACCGCAGGCATGGTTGCCCTGGATCGCTCCACCCCCGACCCTGAGAAGACCGGCACCATAACGGTTCACGGCACAGGGAACGGCGACCGGGTGGGGGTAATGCCCGACCTCTCCGATGTGCAGATCTCACCGGCGACTTTGGGGGCCGCTATCGAGAAGGCCAAGGGGTGGCTTGGCACCATTGTGATTGACCCTGTGGCGCTGCAGAAGCTGGACATCAAGGGCAAGAAGAAGATGGTGGAGCTTCTGGATGCCTACGTCACCCGCTGGAGAACGACGCTGGATCCCGCCGAGAGGGCCGAATATCTGGAGAGGATAAAGGTTGTCGTTCAACCAACCTCCACGGCGCAGTACCACAACATGGGGACGGTGTCGGACCGGGAGTTCAAGCAGAGCTCGTTGAGCTATCTGCGGGCCTGCTATCTCATGGAGGAGGTGGGCCTGGACACTTCGATGTACCGGGCGGAGATTGCCAAGATCCGTCCTCGCCTGGACCCCCACGTGGGCCAGCGTGGGGTAGACCAGAGGATGACCTTCCATCTCTATTACAAAGCCTTTGGGATGGATGAACCCCTGGATCTGGCCGCTGCGTTCAAAGAGAGCCTCATTGTCAAGCGGGTTCGTCCACAGGAGTTGACCGCCAACGACGTCTACCAGCTTACCCACGAGGTCTTCTCAGCATACGGGTTCGGGAGGCTCAGCCAGCCGCTCTTCATGAGCGACGAGGATGTGGCCTATACGAGAGGGGCACTGGACGAACTGGTGGAGCCGGTGGTCTCTTCGGGCAACCCCGATCTGGCTGCAGAGCTGGTCATCTCTCTTCACCTGACCGGAGGAAGAAACACTTCCGGGTTCATCACTGGGGTGAAGTACCTTCTGCAGAGCCAGAAGAGCGACGGTTCTTGGGGGAATTACGACCAGAAGAAGAAAGAATTCGGGGATATGGTCAAGATTATCTGGGAGTTGCACACGACGGGGGTGGCGCTCAAGGCGTTGAGCTACGCAGCACTGTAATGGCTATCTGTCGGCCTCGTAGAACTCTTCATCTTCATAGGGTTCTTCTTCCGACGGTTCTTCTTCATATGGTTCTTCATCGTATTCATACCAGCAGTAGCCGTAGTATTGCTGGAGATAATCGCCAAGATCGTCATTGGTCTGCATTACCACATGTGTGATTGCTCCGGCGTTCAGGTCATTGAGGTCGTGGACCTTCACGGCGCTGCGGGAGATGGAGTAGATGAAGTCATCCATGAAGACGCCACGCTTGATCTGGACTCGGTCTTGGAGCACCCAGCTCATGTCGTACCAGCAGTAGCTGCTCTCCGAGACTTCCGGCAGTTCACCGATGAGGTCAACGTGGCTGATGGTGCCGTAGGGCGTAACGCCGGTCTCTACATCGACATGGAAGAGCTGCAGGTAGCTGTCGTAGCTGCTTCCACCCTCTTCGTCCCAGGACCAGCCCGACATGGGGATAGCCAGCTTCTGACGTGAAGCGAAATAGACGAAGGCATGGTGGTCCCACATGGCCTCGCTCCAGAGGTAGGAGTTCCAGCCGTCATCCTCGCCCAGGGTGGTCTTGGCTACCTGGGTGGGGTTGGCGGGGTCCGAGACGTCGAAGATCTGGAAGGAGACCCCGAAGGTTGAGCCGTCGTCGTTGCCGTCTCGGCCGATGGTCAGCAGGTGGTTGTCGCCCATGGGGTGGATGTATGAAGAGAAGCCCGGGATCTTCAGCTCGCCGGAGACGGCAGGCTTGGTGGGGTCGGCAAGGTCAATGACGTAGAGGGGGTCTACCTGCCTGAAGGTTACGACGTAGCCCTGGGAGCCGATGAATCGCACCGACTGGATGGTCTCGCCGTGGCCCAGGCCACCAACTTTGCCGATCTCCTCCAGGGTCTGGCCGTTGTCTCGCAGCACCGTGACGAAGCTCTCGGACTTGTCCTCTTCATCCCACCAGCCCCAGTCGGGCAGGGTGGTAGCGATGCGCAGATTGCCTTCGAACTCATCCATGGAGAACTGATTGAGCACGTAGCCGATGACTGTGCCCGAAGCCTTGTAGGTGGCCGCACCCTGCGAACCGCCGATGGTGAACTTGTGCACGTGGGTCACGATTTCGGGCTGCTCTTCGTCGCTGTCGAACCACCACCACCAGGACCAGTTGGTAGCGGCGACGTAGAGGGCCGTGGTTGAGGCGTACAGGGTGCCCCAATCACCAAGGACGCTGCTTCCCGTGAGAGTCTGGGCATCGTCGATGTCCATGGTCACGGCGGTGAGCAGGCCCGTTCCCGAATACACGGTGGGATAGTAGAGCGCTGTGCAACTGGACATCAGCATGGAGGTGGCCTCGTCGAGGTGGCCCTGGGCGTTGAGCTTGTAGGCGGAAGGCAGCACGTCTTCGAGGGTGAGCGACTCGATGAAAGCAAGGTTCTTCTGGGCAAGGGCCAAGAAAGCAGCGTTGATCTGCTCGTCGGTGGCGCCCCAGAGGTCCTCTTCGGGCCAGTATGAGATCTTGTTGTTCCAGAGTCCGCCCCAGTCCTGCTGCACCAGATAGACCTTGTTGTCTATTCTTCTGCTGCTTATCATGGAGCCCTCAAAGGCTGTTTCATCAATGATAACAGGGGCTTCCGGTGTGGTAATATCGATGGTGGTCACCAGGGTCATGGGCTCCCAGCGGTAGTAGTTGTACTCGTCGTAATGGGTTGAGTCCTCGCCGGGTTCGACGATGGGCTCCAGGTCGTTCCTGTTCACGTATGAGAGCACGACCAGCTTCTCGTCGGTGCGGAAGAAGCCGGACGGGTAGGCGCGAAGCGCTATTCTGGAGATCTCGTGCATCTGGTCCGCGGGCCAGGCATCGAGCACTACGATATCCTTGTCGGACATGACGAACATGAGGTTGCCGTCGGTCTTGACCATATCGGCCTCGTCGACGCCAAGCACCTGAACGTTGGTGTCGGAGTATTCGCCCGCAGCGTCGTTCTCTTTGCCACCGTCCTGGGAGGGGGCCTCGGCGCCGGCGTCCATGGACATGCTGGCGTCAGCGCCCCAGCCGCCCTTGTACTGGCCATTCTCGCCGTAATACTCGATGTAATACTTCCGCTGCTCTTCGATGCGCAGCAGCATGCCCGTGGAGAGCATCTGCTTGAATGCACCCAGGGCACCGTCGCAATCGGGGGCTACCATGAGCCCGGCCTTCTGGGTCTCCCACTCCATCTGCTTGCCGTCCAGCAGTTTCAGAATGGGTGTCTTGTCCCCGCCGTCGACGTTCTCGATGTTTCCCCCGCTGTCGCTGCAGGAGAAAAGCAGGGCCACCGTTGCCAGGGCCGCCATCGCCGTTGTGGTTCTTCTCGTTTTCATCTCGTCCTCCATATTGCCATGCTCCTTGGAGCGTTTCTGCCAACTGGCTCAGGGTGATTGCACTAAGCGTGCCAAGGCTCCGAAGGGCCCGTGGAACAGGCGCACGGACAACTTGCAGGCACCAGTTGTGGGCCTGGAGGCTCCGCTGTGTGTAAATATTTCCCACCTTCGGCACCATGTGTACACTGCGCCCCCGTGCTGTCAGTGGTTGCCATTTCCCTTGGACTTCCGAACCCCGAAGACTAGAATATGGTTCTTCATCGTGAGGGGCCCGCCAACGGCGCCCCTGATAGGAGTTTTCATGCGATTAGCCCTTCTCATCGCACTTCTGACAACAGCGGCCTGCTCGGGCCAGAACAGCAGCAACGGGGACAACCAGGATCTCGGCGTCGATGCGGCACCCCAACAGGATACCGCCCCGCCCCCCGATGCCGGCCCCGAACTGGCCTCGGAAGTTACCCTCGACCTGCCCTGGGAAGAGCTTCCCACGCTGCCTCCCGGCAAAAGCTTCTCCACCCGCTATGCCGCCGGAGCAGCACAGATGGTGCTCAACCCGGACCACAGTGTCTTCTTGGGTGGCTTCGGACTCTGCCAAGGCAATGCCGACAACTGCCGATACTCCGAGGGTATTCACGATGACCTCTATGTCTCGGCGTTGGCGCTGGCCGACACGGTGACCGGAGAGGTCGTAGTCTTCGTTGGCGCAGACTCTGTGGGGCTGCTGCTTCACGATCAGCGCCTGATTCACGAGGCCGCACCCGCAGCTTTTCAACTGAAGTTCGGCGTCAAGATGGAGGGCCAGCGCCTTGTTGTGGGCCACTCCCATACCCACCACGCACCCGACACCGTGGGCCTCTACGGAACCATGCTTGAACCCCAACGCGAAGAGGAGGCCTACATCGCTGCCTTACGTGACGCCGCCGTGGAGATGGCGCTGGAGGCCTACGGGAATCTTGAAGAGGCTGAGCTGACCTGGGGCAAAGGAACGGCCCCCAGCACCTCCCTGGATACCTGCGCCGAGGATATGGACGTCTGGACCGTGGCAGCACGTAAGCCAGGAGGCGGGGATTATATCGGCACGCTCACCCGTTGGGCCGCCCACCCCACGGCCTATTGGATAGAGAGCAACTCCATCTCCGCCGACTTCGTTGGCTCTTTCCGAAAGCGCATGCAGGAGAACACCGGGGCACCCGCTGTCTATCTCAATGGTCCAATCGGATCGGTCTACCCCGAGAAGCCCGAAGGGTGCAATGAGACCGATGCGTTCCCCGGTGGATGGCAAGACCCGGACCTCACTGCCGAAGACCACTCGACGGTGACATGCATCGGGTACAACCTGGCGGACCAGGCTCTGCAATCCCTGGCCCAGCCAACCCCCGTTGGTGACCAGGGCCTGGCCTTCAAACACAAGATCTTCCAGTTCCACCCCACAAGCCTCATCCTCATGATGGTCATAGATACCCCGTCGGTGCCGGGCGACGGCGTCGATGTCAAGGACCCCGAGAGTCGCTGGACCGCCGAGTTCTCCTGGGTCAGACTCGGTGAACTCAACTTCCTCTCCACCCCGGGCGAGGCATTCCCATGCCTGGCTAAAAACATCTCTGATCTCATGGCATCAAAGGGCTTCGACAACACCATAGTGCTCTCGGTGACGCAGGACTGGATGGGCTATCTCCTGGCCAAAAAGCAGTTCAACGAACCGGCGGTCAAATACCAGAGCGGCATGTCCCCCGGCGACACCGTGGAGGCGGCCTACCTGGAGGCCCTGGGCGAGTTGCTGGAGCCCTGATCCAACCCTCGCCATGGGGAGAGATGGGCCTCTGATGGCCGCTCTCTGCCGCCAACCAGTGACCTTTGCGACCTTGCCCGAATCAGCTCTACTGGCTATAGTCATGACCATTACTCGGGGCTATCATCCCTGGCAGTGCGTGGGGCAGGCAGGCGTGGCTGGGCCGGAACCTGATGGAGGCTGGCGTGAAGGTGAACATCTATTGTGCGGCTTTGTGTGTTGCAGTGCTCTCTGGCGCATCTGGCTGTGCCCACAGCGAGGTTCCAAAGGCACAGGTGAACGTCGGCGCTGCGGGCACGGCCGGGGCGGAGGCCACAGAAAACGGGGCCGGTGCGGCCTCTGGCCTCCAGTCGACCGAGGTGGAGGAGCCTCGGGGCAATGAGCCACCAGATTCGGGTCAAGAAGGTGTAGATCCAGTGATCGGGGCCGAGGCCTGGCGGGAGGCCTTGGGCACGCTGGAGCTTGGGCTCTCGGCAGAGCAGGTCCTGGAGCAGCTCAAGGAGCCCGCCAGCAAGACTCCCCCCGTTGAGTGGGGGGCCGACGGCCTCTGGCACAGCACATGGAACTACCCGGCACTGGGCCTGGAACTCGACATGGCCGCTGATGTTGAGCACGGCCACCCGGTGCTGCTGCATATCAGCGCCAGCGCTGGTTGCACCATGAAGACCGACAGGGGAATCGGCATTGGAAGCCCCCGGGTCGATGTGGAGAAGGCCTACCCCAAGGAGGGTTGGGACCCTGACTTCACCGACGACGATACGATCATATTCGGGTCGGTTTTCGGGGGGATTCTATTTCAGTTCGACGGCGACAAGGTCTCGGTCATCTCCATTGGCGCCTTCGCCGAGTAGCCG
>Ga0302238_1000598_pt1 | contig 35734 bp, 23 predicted proteins | sample AAG_UR_Asn_MG_FD_193527 | JGI IMG/M metagenome (GOLD analysis project Ga0302238, IMG submission 193527) | Enriched activated sludge microbial communities from anaerobic digester in WTTP, New Holstein, Wisconsin, United States - AAG_UR_Asn | ecosystem: Engineered > Bioreactor > Anaerobic >... | reverse complement strand
ATGAATAGTGGAGTATTAGATTTTAAAAATCAGGGAATATACATATATAATCCTTCTTCATATACTTTTACTCATAATATTACCGGAGGTACAATACGCACAAGTAAAGGCTTAAGTTGTTACAGAACTGATTTTACACCTGCCAGAGGTACTTTTGAATTTTATGGCAGTACTGACGCATCTTTATATATGGCTCAGGGAAGCCATTTATATGATGTTAAAATAAATAAAAGTTCAAAAGAAGGTGATGAAAGTTTCACGGGTGAGCCTGTATATGACCAGCAAAGCGGAGAAATGATTTCTGAGGGCGGGAAAGCTAATACCCTTACCCTTGCTTCCAACTTTGTTGCAACCGGTAACTTAATCATCGAAGCCGGTAATTTCAATTTAAGCACCTATACATGCAATGTAGCAGGAACAACCCGGGTTTTTGGTAAGCTGATCATGAACAATGCGGTTAATGATTTAACTACCAGGGATATGGAGTGGGATGATGGATCGTCTGCGAATGTTACTGCCGGAACATTTCATGTTAGACAATGGGATTTCAAGGAAGGAACTACAGCAAAGCTTGGCACAGGAAATACAGCTTATATTACTTCAACAATATATCATCCTACAAGTAACGACGCTGAATTTGGAAATTTGGTTATAGAATCATTGTCAAAAAACATTACAGATGCTGACAACACCAAAACTTATTATCCTACTCGCGTTATGGGTAACATGTTGATAAAAAGCGGTGCAAATTGGGCTTTTAGTAACCATTGGATAGTCGTTGGGAATCTTACAATTGAAAACGGCGCTGGTATTAAATTCAACGCTGCTGACCTTGTAGTTGGAGGTTCACTTGATCTTGCCGGAAAATTAAGGGTGTACTATGATCGTACTGCAACCATTCAGGGTGCATTTATATTTCATTCAACCGGACAGTTGGAATTATACAGAGGCACTTTTACTAATAATTACAATTCTTCTACAACTTACACTAATCTGGATGGTAAACTAACAATGGATAATAATTCTTTGTTGGAGTTTCCGGGAACAAATATTATGATAGGAAATTCATTTGTAAATGAAGTGAGCGGAGGTACCTTACGCTTTGGAAGAACGTTAAATGCTCCAAATGCAAATAATTTCAAGCTTGATCATGGCACTGTTGAGTTCATTTCTGCCTATCCTAATCATTCTGTCAGTGTTTACAACGGAAACTATCTGAATGATGTCGTCATCAATAAAACCGGTGTATCTTTCCTGGTAGATAAAAATCTGGTTATCAAAAACGATCTGGAAATAAATTCAGGTGTGTTGAATGCAGGCGATAAAACCATCAGTATAGGAGGCAATTGGAACAATAATGTGGGTGTGAGTGCTTTCAACGAAGGAACAGGCAGAGTTATTTTCAACGGATCCGAGGCACAATTTTGTTCTACAGAAGAGTTTAATATTCTGGAAGTAAATAAACCGTTAGGGAAGCTATATAATTATTTATCAAGCAATATCACCTGTCAGGTTTATGACTGGACGAGCGGTAGTTTGTGGATTTCGCCTGGCAATTTTACTGCATACGACCTGGCTGATGATGGTTTATGCGGCACTCTCGGCATTTTCGGTGGTGCCATGAATTTACACCAGGATGCTAATCAGCATATAGATTTTTCCGGAGATATCATTATTGGCAGCGATGGAATTCTCAATATTCACGGAGGGTCTTCAGTATCATACTGGCCGGGTTCATCAAATGCATCACTCACTATGTCGGGTAATGCCTTACTGGATATTAAAAACCAGGGAATATATGTTAATAATAGTCATCAATTTACCGCAAATATAACGGGTGGAACTATTAAAACACCACAGGGCTTTGAGAGCCACCGTGCAGATTTTAAACCTACAGCAGGTACTTTTGAGTTTTATGGATCGAATGATGCTTACCTGTATCAAGTCAATGGTTCAACATTGTATAATGTACTTATAAATAAATCATCCAAAGAAAATACAGGAAGCGAATCAGGTAATCCGGAATATGACTATCGCAGAGGAAAAACGATTTCTGATGGAAGTAAAGCAAATTCTGTCAACCTTTCTACCAACTTTGCAATTACTAATAACCTGAATGTTAAACGGGGCGAATTGAACATAGGAAACCATGGGGTTTCTGTACTCAAAAATCTGGATGTGAATAATGGAGGTAATCTTCTTGTCTCTGGCGCCGGATCTATATTAATGGGTGCATCGGGAAATATTACCATTAACAACGGAGGACTGCTTAAGCTAATTGGTGATATGAATAATCAGCCAAAAATTTCGAGAAATTCAACCGGCTACTATTCATTCAACATCGAAAGCGGAGCTACCCTGAGTGCAAACAATACAATCTTTGAGTATATGAATACCAACGGAGTGAATGTAAAATCAAGTGCAATAGTTGATCCTGCTAACGCCTTCACATCATGCATCTTCCGTCAGGGGCAAAGCGGTGGTCGGTTGCTGACACTTAACAACAGCCAGACTTTGGTTATCCATAATGCAGTATTCCCGGGTAGCCCCAGTACTTACAATGTCTCAAAGAATGTAGATACCGGCATGATTACTTTTGTTGATCATATTGGTAATTTCTCAGGTGCAGACTATGAACAGGATATTTTCAGCCGTGTGCATTGGACAGGAGATCTTGCACCGTCTGTGAATCTGAATGGAGTAAATATTGAAGAAGGACAGAATGTTTGCTTCGAAGCCTTACAAACCATCACAACCGGAGGGTCCAATATTTTTGTTGTTGAAAATAGCGCTTCAGCCAACCTTGTTGCAGGTCAAAAAATTCTCATGCTTCCCGGTACCCATGCTAAGGATGGCTCATACCTGCATGCATGGATTTCAAGTGTAGGCTTCTGTAGTGGATTGCCACTTTCCATAATCGCAAGTAAAACTGAAGAAGAAGCTCAACCAATTCATACTATAGCTGAAACACTCAGCGATGAAAGATTCTTTAAAGTTTACCCCAACCCGACAAAGGGCATATTTACTCTTGAACTAAATAGCGTAAATGAATCAGGCTCAGTAAAGATAGAGATATTTAACCTGCTTGGCGAGCGCATCCTGAACACCGAACAGCAGACAAACAGCCATTATCAGTTTGATTTATCGGGGAATAAGGCTGGAGTGTATTTTATAAGGGTTAACAATACCGGAAACATTGATCAGAAGAAGCTTATAAAGCATTGATAATTAGATAGTAAAAGCTTCTCTGAATTATTTTTCTGATCTCTTTTTCCAGGTTCTGCAAAATAATTATGTAATATTGAGCCGGACTGGTTGTTTTAATACAATTAATCCGGTTTTTTATTAAAAACACTTAAAAAAATCAAAAATGGAAATTGCACATATAATACGAATTGTATTTACAAAATAGCCCAAGCTGTTTTGTAAATTACAATCGTTAATGCCGGTGGTTAAAACATTCAGAACAATTGAGCGGAGCGAAAATTGGTCTGTTATATTTTTCCAACCGGTATAATTTATCCTGGAGATTTAAGAATTCAGGCTATATTCATTTACAGTCGGGTACTGAAATCATTACCGATGCTCCTACCGATAATCAGGGTAAGGGCGAGGCATTTTCACCAACTGATCTGGTTGCAACTGCCTTGGGAAGTTGTATTATGACTATCATGGGTATTGCAGCCCGGAGTCATGGATTAAATCTTGAAGGTACCAGATTGAAGATCACTAAAATAATGAATTCTGAACCCCGGCACATTGGAGAAGTTAAAATAAAGATAGATTTTCCTGAAGGAGAATACACTGAAAAACATAAAAAGATATTACAGCATTGTGCCGATACTTGTCCTGTGGCTCTTAGCTTGCATCCGGATGTAAAACAAACGGTAAAATTAAATTTCACACACTGATAGTATGGAATTCAATATAAACAATGGTATTAAAGGCAGATTGGAAATACTGGTAGAGTATAAAAATACTGCAGCAAGCTATGGTTCAGGTCTTGTTGAGGTTTTTGCAACACCTGCAATGGTGGCTCTGATGGAAAAAACCTGTCAGGAAAGTGTTCAGCAATTTTTGCCGCTTGCTTATGTGAGCGTGGGTACTGAGATCAGTATCAGGCATCTGAAAGCCACACCAGTGGGCAAGAAAGTCTGGTGCGAATCGGTTCTTATTGATATTGACGGGCGCGCACTAATCTTTGAAGTACAAGCCTGGGACGACGAAGGGAAAATAGGAGAGGGAACTCACCGGCGTTTTATTGTTAATAAAGATAATTTCATGAAAAAGTTGGGGGAATAAAGATGTGAACAGGGAAAATCGGTCGTTTTATTCATCTTCAGCACTCTTCAGCGTAACATAAATACGCTTTATCCTTCTTTTATCCACTGCCTCAACTCTGAAAATAATGTTTTCATACTCAAAACTTTCGTCTTTAACAGGTATTCTTCCCAATATTTCAAGTAAAAGACCGGCAAGTGTATCAGAATCGCCTTTAACTTTTGCAAATATCTTGTCTTCAATACCCACGATTTTACAAAAGTCATTCAGTCGTGTCTTGCCTTCAAAAATATAATTTGAGTCATCCAGTTTTGAAAAAGTTACTTCGTCAGCTTCTTCGTCCAGTTCATCATTGATCTCTCCTATAATTTCTTCAATAATATCTTCAAGAGTTACTATTCCGGATGTACCGCCATATTCATCAACAACTATGGCAAGATGAATTTTTTTTGTTCTGAATTCCTGTAGCAGATCATTGATATGTTTGTTTTCGGGTACAAAAAATGCAGGTCGCATCAAATCAGACCAATTAATGGCATCGGGCTTTTCAAGGTGAGGAAGCAGGTCCTTGATATATAAAACACCCGTTACATTATCAAAGGTATCTTCATAAACCGGTATTCTTGAGTAACCTGATTCGAGAATAATTTTCATAAGATCATCAAAAGATGTTTTCAATTCTACTGAGGTAACGTCAATACGTGGACTCATGATTTCCTTTACTTCAATTTCGCCGAATTTAACAATGCTTTTCAGTATTTTTTTGTCTTCTTCGGGAGTAGTACTATCAGATGTTATATCTATTGCGGCTTCAAGTTCGGTAAGCGACACATCGTGCCCTTTTCTCTTTATTCGTTTGTCAATAAACGAGGTAGAATTAATAAGCAGAGTGCTCAAAGGATGAAAGATCACTGTTAATGATCTCATAAACCCTGAAATACTGTGAGCATAACTTAGTGCATTATGCGAGGCAAACATTTTGGGCAAAATCTCACCAAATAATAAAATCAGCGCTGTAACCACTATCACCTGAATCACGAATGTAAGAATAGGCGAGTCATTAAAAATGAATAGCTTAGAGGTGATGATAGTGGAAATGACAATAATTGAAACATTAACAAAATTATTTGCTATCAATATTGTTGCTAGAAGTTTCTTGGGCGATTCAAGTAAATTGAGCAATTTTTGATTATTTCGTCCTGTATGGCTTTTTATATCTTTGAGCTGAGCAGGGGTTAAAGAAAAAAAAGCAACTTCTGAGCCAGATATCAAAGCTGATAACAGCAGCAGTAAGCCCATAGCCAAAAAAAGCATCAGGAGCTGAAATGAAAAAGGCTGCACCAAAATATTTGAAATTAAATGAAATGCCCGTAAATAAGGCTCAGGATCTATAGCGTCCAATACTAAAGAATTTTAGTTTAAGCGATTGAAAAACATTGCAAAAATATATATTTCTTTGAAATACAAGACATCTTTTTATGTAATGATTTTTTTAAAAGCTTGTTTTCTGATACTGCTCATGCCGTTTTTCTTTTTATTTTTGGCATTTCATTGAACTCATAATTGATCCTGAATATCAGATATGTTTCTTGAACATCCATATAATCGTCAAAACCGCCGCGGCTGGATTGAAGTTATTGTTGGCTCAATGTTTTCGGGTAAAACCGAAGAACTGATCAGACGATTGAAACGGGCAAAAATAGCAAAGCAAAAAGTGGAGATATTTAAGCCTGTTGTTGATCATCGTTATCATGAAAGCAATGTTGTTTCGCATGATGAAAATGTTGTTCCGAGCACTGCTGTCCAGTCTTCATCTCAAATTCTGCTTTACGTTAACGATGCAGATGTAATTGGTATTGACGAAGCACAATTCTTTGACAATCAACTCTCTGATGTGTGTAATAGCTTGGCTAACAATGGGGTAAGAGTTATTGTTGCAGGGCTTGACATGGATTTTCAGGGGAATCCGTTTGGTCCTATTCCGGCATTGATGGCAACAGCAGAATATGTTACCAAAGTACATGCTGTATGTATTGAATGTGGCAATCTTGCCCAGCATTCTCATCGTACTGTTGATGATAAAAGCCTTGTTGTACTTGGCGAAAAAGATATTTACGAACCTTTATGCCGGTCATGTTTTAACAAAAAGCGTCAGAAATGATCAGACCGTCATTTAATTCCGGCAGGGAAAATCCACAGGCTTAAAGTACAGGTTCATGATTAAAAAATCTAATTTTGCGCCTTATAAAATTTTCAAACTTTGAAAGTATTCAAATTTGGCGGGGCTTCTATTAAGGATGCTGCCTCAGTTAAAAACGTGGCAAATATTTTAAGGGATAATTTGCACGAACCTCTGGTAGTGGTGATCTCGGCAATGGATAAAATGACCAATGCCTTTGAACTACTTGCTGACCACGCTTTTGCGAACCGCATGAAAGAAGCTGAAGAACAATTGAATAGGATCAGGGATTTTCATCTGAACATTTTAAATGAACTGTTTCAGGATACAAGCCATGCCATATTCAAAAAGGTTGATGTTCTGTTTGAAGAGATCACCGGTATTACAGCATTAAAAGAAAAAGGCAGTTTTAATGCATTTTATGATTTGCTTGTTCCTTACGGCGAACTTCTTTCTACTTCAATTACGTCAGCCTGTCTGAAAATAAGTGGTTTTGAGCATACCCTTGCCGATGCACGTACATTTATCCATACAGACAATAACTACAGAAATGCCAGAGTGATATGGGAAGATACCATTACATCGGTAAATAAAAAAATCCTTCCTCTTATCTCGGGTAATAGCCAGCCATATCATTTTGTTCTTAGCCAGGGCTTTATCGGTTCTGACCCCGATGGTCATTCCACTACGCTCGGACGAGAAGGCTCTGATTATACTGCTGCCATTCTTGCTTTTGCCCTTAATGCTGACGAGGTTTTAATATGGAAAGATGTGCCGGGACTTATGAATGCAGACCCTAAAATTTTTCCGGAATCAGTTAAAATTGATAAACTCTCTTATAGTGATGCCATTGAGCTTGCTTACTACGGAGCCAAGATCATTCATCCGAAAACTATAAAACCATTGCAAAACAAGGATATACCATTAATTGTCAAATCATTTGAAAATCCTGCTGATACCGGGACTTATATCAGTGAAAGCGAAGAAAGGTATGAAACGGTCCCACAGTACATTTTTAAATTCAACCAAATACTGATAAGTTTAACTCCCCGTGATTTTTCATTTATTAACGAAGAAAATCTGTTCGACATTTTTGGAATTTTTACAAAATATCGTGTTCATATCAATCTGATGCAGAATTCAGCGATCAGTTTCTCGGTATGTATTGACGATAAGGCTGATTTTGGATCGTTTATCACAGCATTACAGGAAAATTACAGGGTAAAATATAACCGAGGACTTGAGCTGATAACAATTCGCAACTATAATGAGCTAAATATTGAAAATGTGGTTAACAAACGTGTAATACTACTTGAACAAAGAAGCAGGGCAACCGTTCAGCTTGTTGTAGCTTCTGAAACTGATAATTATTTACAAGGATAGCTTCATTTGAACCTAATACCTGAAATCTGACGAATCTTATTGAATAACTGATACTTAACAAATATTGAATATGGGAAGTAAAGAAAAACCAAAATCAACTCTCAGATCTTTCCCGAGAAATTTCTGGACAGTCATCATAATGGAATTTTTTGAACGCGGGTCATATTATGGCGTTATGTCGGTGCTGTCAGTATATCTGGTTATGAATGTAAACGATGGCGGGCTTGGATTTTCAAAAGAGAGTGTAGGAGTTATCAAAAGCACTATCACCCCTTTGCTTTATCTCCTTCCTATTTTATCGGGTGCTATTGCCGACAGGTTTGGTTACCGCAAGGTTCTGATGTTTGCTTTTGTGATCATGAGCCTGGGTTATTTCCTTACCAGTACAGTTACAAGCTATTCCCTTGTTTTTCTGAGCCTTACCCTTATGGCTGTTGGTGCGGGTTTTTTCAAACCAATAATTTCAGGAACCATTGCCCGCGAAACTGATGAAAGCAACAGCACTCTTGGTTTCGGGATTTTTTACTGGACTATAAATCTTGGTGCTTTTATTTTTCCTCTAATACTGGTTCCATATCTGAAAGGAATTTCATGGTCGTATATTTTTATTATGGCAGCAGTAGGAACCGGATGGCTCTTAATTCTGAATATTTTTGTTTATAAGGAACCTCCCCGTCCCAAGAGCACAAAATCCATAGTAGAAGTGCTTAAGGGTGTGGTGCTGGTACTTAAGGACTATCGCTTTGTTATCATGATAGTGATATATTCAATGTTTTGGATACTTTATTTTCAGATGTTCGACACTGTTCTATGGTATCTGAAAGAGCATATTGATATGTCGCCGGTAAATAAGGTTGTAAATAGTTTTCTTGGAATTTTTGTGAATGAGCCTTCCTGGAAATTCGATGCCGAACATGTAACAGTTATCAATGCCGGAACAATAATTCTGCTTCAGCTTATAATTTCGAGTATAGTAAAAAATACCCGCGCCCTGCCTACAATGATTGCAGGTATTGCACTGGGAACCATAGGAATGGGAATTCTTGCCATTTCAACCCATGCCTGGGTATTTATGGCAGGTATAATTATTTTCTCAATCGGCGAGATGACAGCGCATCCAAAATTTATTTCTTATGTGGGTTTAATTGCTCCTGCCGATAAAAAAGCCCTGTATCTTGGCTATTCGTTTTTATATGGAGTGATTGGCAGTGCCATAGGAGGTATTCTTGGCGCAACCATGTATGTGTATTTTGTTGATGGATTAAACCGCCCGGGATTGTTATGGTTCATTTTCAGCCTGATAGGGGTGGCAACAATTATCGGACTGATGTTGTATAATAAATTCCTTGCCCCACGTAAGGAAATATAAAAACTACATTTCAGTGAACAGTTTTTTATGATCCGGGTACTTTTTAATCTTTATTAGGAATGTACATAATTGAGTGTTCCTGTCCTGTTTTATAGGATGCAATGCTTTGTTATTCAGCAAGTTCTTTTATAATTCTGAACCCTAATCTTACAATAGCTTCAAAAAGCCCGGGATTGAGTGTTTCTGGTTTGTCTTCAGGTGTGTGCAGGTATGTATAACTATTGGTACTGACCATATAAAGCCCAGGTATTCCGGCATTGAAAAATGGTGTGAGATCAGCTCCTCCACCACCCCATGTCCGGTCAACGACCAATTTCTCATTATCTGATTTTCGGGCAAGTTCCCATAATTCCGGCGAACTTTTTCCATTACCGATCTGAATACTGTCGCCATGTGCAATACAATCGAAATTTAACATGGCTATAATGTTTTTATGAGGTTCAGGGAAATTTTCTACAAAATGTCCGGCACCGAGAAGCCCTTGTTCTTCGGACGTAAATAATACAAATATCAGCGATCGTGAAGGTTTTGTTTCTGATAAGCTGAAAGCTTTTGCAATTTCAAGCACTGCAGCAGAGCCTGAGGCATTATCGTTAGCTCCCGGATAAATAGTTCCGCACTGGCTTCCAACATGGTCAAGATGCGCTCCGATAACAATAAATTCATTTTTCCTTTCAGCATCATTACCTTCAATCTTTCCTATAATGTTAAATGCAGGAGCTTCAGGGTTATATTCGGTTCTTACACTTATATGAGCCTTGGAACCGGTTTCAAATGATATAGGTTGCTGCTTGTTTTTTAGTTCATTATGCAGCGTTTCAAGGTCATTGCCCGATTCGGCAAGTATTTTGTCAGCCAGTTCCCGACTTATCATCAGTTGTGGAAAATCTGCCGGTTGCTCACCGGGTCCATGCAGCACACTGCCTATTACTTCGGGTATTCCGATCCTTTCAAAAGGTGCAGATACAAAAATAATAGCTCCGGCACCATGTTCACGGGCAACATTGGCTTTTTCGCGCGGTAATGCACCAGGCCAGGAAGTATCAGGTAATTTCCAGTCCGGATTATTTTTGAAAACCATCACAATTTTTCCTTTCAGATCAAGTCCTGCAAAATCATCATAACCATATTCAGGCATGCTGATACCAAATCCGGCAAAGACAACCGGAGCAAATAAATCGCCGCTACCGGTAAAACCCCTGAAAGTATAATCAACTCCATGCCGTGGCATGAAAATCTGACTTCTGAGATGCAGTTCAAAACCACAAGGCTCAGGAATAGCATTGTATTCAACCTTCATATGCTGATAATATCCATCATCGTCTGCCGGAATAAGACCCAGGTTCTGAAATTGTTCAGTCATATATGATGCAGCCCTTGTAAAACCGGCATGACCGGGCAATCTACCTGCCATTTCGGCTGAAGTGAGAATCTCAACAGTGTGCATCAGTGCTTCGCGACTTATCAGACTGTCAGACATGGCTGAGGCAGGGTTCTGAAAATTCAGGAAAAGAAAGATAAAAATCAGGATACTTGTAATATGGTTCATATACAACAGCTTAATTGGTTGAACAGCAAAAATAAAGGTTTTTAAAATATATGCTGTTGTTTATGTAACACGACTGTGAAAAAGCTCTTGTTCATTCAATTTTTATATTTTTGCCTTAACTTTAAAACCAATAGAGATTATGATAGAAAGCATTGCAATTTTATGTGGTGGAGGTCCTGCTCCCGGAATTAATACAGTTATAGGAACCGTTGCTAAAGTTTTTCTGAAAAATGGTTATCGTGTTTTAGGCTTACATAGTGGCTTTAAAACGCTTTTTACACCTGCTCCAAAAATTCAGGAAATTGATTTTCCTATGGCAGATAAAATTTATAATCAGGGTGGATCAGCCCTGGAAATGAGTCGCTACAAACCGGCTAACACCGAATTTAATGTTGATTTCTTTGTGAAAAACAATGTTAAACTGCTTGTTACCATTGGTGGAGACGACACTGCTTCAACAGCTAACCGCATAGCCCAGTTTCTTGGAAAACACAATATTAAGATTCAGAATATCCATGTTCCCAAAACCATTGATAACGATTTGCCGTTGCCTGAGGGTCAGCCAACGTTTGGTTATCAGAGCGCTAAGGAAGAAGGTGTTAAAATTGCCAGCACTGTTTATGAAGATGCAAGAACCAGTGGCAATTGGTTTATAGTGTCAGCCATGGGGCGCGAAGCAGGACATCTGGCTTTTGGAATAGGTGCTTCTTGCCATTATCCTATGATAATTATCCCTGAGATGTTTAATAAAGTTGAAATAACTTACAACCGTATTATCAATCTTATTATTTCTTCAATCCTTAAACGACAGATACTGGGCATATCATACGGTGTAGCCATTGTAAGCGAAGGTGTATTTCATTTTATGACTGATGAGGAAATAAAGAATTCAGGAATCCAGTTTACTTACGATGATCATGGGCATCCTGAACTTGGCAATGTTAGTAAGGCTCATATTTTCAATATTTTACTTCAGCAAAAGCTTAAAGCCTTAAAATTGAATGTAAAAAGCCGTCCTGTTGAGCTGGGATATGAAATTCGTTGTGTGAGACCAATAGCGTTTGACTTGCTTTATTGTGCTTTACTTGGTCTGGGAGTTAAAAAATTGTTTGATCAGGGTCATACTGCCTGCATGGTTACTTCTGACCATACCGGAGAAATCAAACCACTGTTTTTGAAAGATGTAACCAATGAAAAGGGAAAAGTAATGCCACGTCTGGTAAATATGGATGGCGCTAAAGCAAAACTGGTGTTTGAAAACGGACTTCAGTTCATTACTAGAAGCGATTACGAATCGGCAGGAAAATATGTTGCCAATCCTGCTGAATTTGATTTTATGAAAATATTGAACTGGTAATAATCAGCTTAGATTCAATATTTTAAACTTAAGGCTTAAAATAGTCGTAATTTTATTTAGCCCGGAAGTTTTCCAGGATCTTTTTCACCAGAACCTCTGCCAGTTTTGCTGATGATTCTTTGGTCCAGCCGGCAATATGAGGTGAAAGAACTACTTTATCACTTTGAGCAAGATAGTTAAAATCAGCGGGGATGTTTTCCAGATTTTCAAGAGTTTTCTTTTCATATTCAATAACATCAAGGGCAGCTCCTGTAACTTTCCCTTCCTCTATTTTTTTGATCAGATCAGAAGTTTTCACAACCCTGCCACGCGAAGTATTGATCAGCCGGATGGGTTTTGAAAAATTAGCGAGATATTCGTTATTTACCAGATAATCAGTTTCGGCAGTTAACGGAACATGCAGGCTGAGGATATCCGTTTCATTGAAAACAGTATGCATATCACATTCTTCCACAAAATTGCAGGAATAACCTGTTTTGTATTTATCATATGCAATCACTCTGGCTCCGAAACCTGAAAGTCTTTGTGCAAAAGCACTCCCCATATTCCCATAACCAATTATACATATAGTTTTTCCCATTATTTCTTCACCACGGTTCTCCTCACGCAACCATTGTCCTTTTCTCACCTGAGTGTCGGCACGTAACAGGTTATTCATAAGAACCAGCAACATGCCAAGAGTATGTTCTGCCACTGCATCGCGGTTGCCTTCAGGAGCATTAAAACAAATTATCCCTCTGGATCTTGCAAAGTCCTCATCAATATTTTCCATGCCGGCTCCAACACGGGCTATAAATTTCAGATTTACTGCTTTTTCAAGGAATTGCCTGTCGGGGCTGATACCACTTCTGATTATTATACCGGAATATTTTCCAATTATTTTCAAGAAATCGTTGTATTTATATCCCGGATACTGTTCACAAATAAAACCCGCCTGCTCAAGTGATTCAGGCAGCAAAGGATGAGTGCTGTCAATAAAAAGTATTTCCGGATCAGATAAATTCATCATATGTAATTAAGAACTTAGTTAGTAAAATTGTGCAAATTTCCTTAATTTCTGCCTGAAAGGTTTAATTTTGCCAAACTTTTAATTTTGCCACAGCAATTTTATAATTCTTTTTACAGAAATCAAATCTGTTAAATGACACATTTTTTCATACGGATTATTTTAAAATATCGTCTTGCCCATCTTATTGTAATTGGGCTTATTACGGTTTTTATGGCTTTTCAGACGACAAAAATAAAACTGTCGTACGAAATGGCTCAAATACTCCCTGATTCTGATTCAAGCCAGATAGCATACCGGCAGTTTAAGGAAATATTTGGAGAAGACGGAAGTGTACTGTTCGTAGGGATAAAGGATAAGGATATTTTTGAGATCGAAAAATTTCGTACATGGTATGATTTAACTCATAAAATCAAATCCATTGACGGAGTTCAGGAAGTTGTCTCGTTAGCCCACATTTTCGAGGTTGTTAAGAATGACAGCCTTCAGCGGTATGACTTTGTTCCTGTTTTTAATAAATTTCCGGATTCCCAGTTGGAACTTGATTCATTGAAAAATAAAATTCTTAGCCTTTCTTTTTACGACGGACTGCTCTTTAATCAGGAAAGCGGTGCCACACTCATGGCAGTTACCCTTGATAATGCAATTCTTAACACCAAAGGAAGATTACCCATTGTAAAGGAAGTAACTGATGCAGTGGAATATTTCAATAAAGAATCGGGAATTGAGCATCATTTATCAGGTCTGCCATTTATCCGCACCAGCGTTATGAAAAAAATCCAGTCAGAACTAAAACTGTTCATGTTTCTGGCTGTTCTCATTGCCTCAGTGGCATTGTTTATCTTTTTCCGCTCTTTCAAAGCAGTGATCTTCCCAATGATAATTGTTGGTATTACTGTGGTAATAGCAATGGGTATGATGGTGCTGTTCGATTATAAGATCACTATTCTTACAGGGGTATTTCCACCTTTGCTTATTGTGATCGGGGTTGAAAACTGTATTTTCCTGCTTAATAAATTTCATCAGGAATACCGGGCACACGGAAACAAGGTAAAAGCATTGTCGAGGATGCTGCACAGGGTCGGGAATGCTGCATTTCTTACAAACCTTACCACTGCTACAGGATTTGCAACTTTTATCCTTACAGGAAATAAAATGCTGGTTGAGTTTGGCACTATTGCGTCAATTAATATTATGGTTATTTACCTGCTAACCATCATACTCATTCCAATATTTTTCTCTTATCTCGATCCTCCGAGCCAAAAGCATGTACGCCATCTTGATAATAATTTTACAATCAGGCTTCTTGAAAAAATTGTACATATAGTACTTAATCACAGACAAAAGGTATATGTAACTGCTATAGTTGTTACTCTGATTGGGATCGTTGGTATTACCCGGCTTAAAACTTCAGGAAATGTTGTGGATGACATTCCTAAGAAAGACAAATTATATCAGGATCTTTTGTTTTTCGAACGCGAATTTAATGGAGTGCTTCCTTTTGAAATTCAAATTGATACCGGTAAGAAGCGGGGAGTAACACAATTGACAACCATTCGTAAGATCAATCAGTTACAGGATTCGCTGGCTCTTTATTCTGAATTTTCACGACCTTTATCGGTAGCTGAGATCACAAAGTTCCTCAGGCAGGCTTTTTATAATGGTAATATGGCAATGTATGATTTGCCTACTCCTAACGAGCAGGGTTTTATTTTGCGTTATGTTCCGGGAATGGAAGACCAACGTCGCAGCATTATGAACTCCATTATGGATAAAGACATGCAGATAACCCGTATAAGTATTCAGATGGCAAATTTAGGAACACATGAAATAAAACGCATTACTGATGAAATTACACCTACGATAAATAGTATTTTCCCTCCTGATCAATATAAGGTGATCCTTACCGGAACCAGTGTGGTATTTCTGAAAGGAACAGATTATCTGGTTAAAAATTTAATGACCAGTCTCATTTTTGCAATCATTGCCATATCACTGATGATGCTGATGTTGTTCACATCTTTTAAAGTAGTTGCTATTTCAATGGTTCCAAACCTGCTGCCGCAAATCCTTACCGCAGCTATGATGGGGTTTTTTGCAATATCAATCAAGCCCTCCACTATCTTAATATTCAGCGTGGCATTGGGTATTTCGGTTGATAATGCCATTCATTACCTGTCGCGCTACAGATTGATATTAAAACAAACCAATTGGAATATTCATGACTCGGTAATTGCAGCACTTCGTGAAACCGGATTCAGCATGATTTATTCATCTATTGTGCTTTTCTTTGGCTTTGCCATATTTACCCTGTCAACTTTTGGCGGAACCGAAGCTATGGGTTTCCTTATTTCTTTTACCCTTCTTATTGCAGTACTTTCAAACCTGTTTGTATTGCCTTCGTTATTGCTGAGTTTTGATAAAAGAATAACAACCAAAAAGTTTGAAGAACCTATTATTGAGATATTTGATGCTGAATATGAATTTAAAGGCAGGGAGAATGCTCAAAAGTTAGCTGAAACAAATAAAGCCTGATACTGTAGTTTTAATTTGATATTTATCTATTTTTACAAGTCAAATATTAAAAAATATGAAAGGTATTATTTTAGCAGGCGGAGCCGGAACACGCCTGCATCCGTTAACAATGGCTATTAGTAAACAACTTATGCCTGTTTATGATAAACCTATGGTTTATTATCCGCTGTCAGTTCTTATGATGGCAGGAATTCGTGAAATCCTGATTATTTCCACACCACATGATTTACCTCATTTTGAGCATTTGCTGGGTGACGGGAAACAGATTGGATGCTCGTTTTCATACGCTAAACAGGAAATTCCCAATGGATTGGCGCAGGCTTTTGTAATTGGTGAAAATTTTATCGGAAAAGATAAGGCAGCTCTTGTTTTAGGCGATAATATTTTTTACAGCACAGGCCTTCCAAAGCTATTGCAAAGAAATAATGATCCCGATGGAGGGGTGATCTTTGCTTACCATGTTTCTGACCCGCAACGTTACGGAGTAGTTGAATTTGATAAGAAGATGCGTGCTATTTCAATAGAAGAAAAACCTCAAAACCCAAAATCAAATTATGCAGTTCCGGGTTTGTATTTTTATGATAATTCGGTAGTTGAAATTGCTAAAAACCTTAAACCCAGCGCCCGTGGCGAGTATGAGATCACTGATGTGAACAAGGAATATCTGAAAATGGGAAAACTGAAAGTTGGTTTACTTGGCAGGGGAACAGCCTGGCTGGATACCGGTACTTTTGCATCGCTGATACAGGCTTCGCAGTTTGTTCAGGTTATTGAAGAACGACAGGGTTTGAAAATAGGTTGTATTGAAGAGATAGCCTACAGAATGGGATTCATTGATGCTGCCCGCCTTGAAGAATTGGCACAGCCACTGCTTAAAAGCGGATATGGACAGTATCTTCTCGAAATCCTGAAAGCTTGACTTTATTGAACTATTTTTCTCTGCAGATTTTCAATCAGGAAAAACTACAATTTAAAAAACTGATCGTATTTACTTATGGATCACAATTTATATCTGGAAAAAATTGAGGAGGTTATCAAAAGTATTAACTATCCCGATTATCCTTCTGAGCTTTATGCTCCCATACGCTACACTCTTTCCAATGCCGGCAAACGTTTCAGGCCTGTTGCTTCAATGCTCGCCTGCGATCTGGTAAATGGCGATTGTAATGAAGCCCTGTATCCGGCAGTAAGTCTTGAATTATTGCATAATTTCACACTTATCCATGATGATATAATGGATCAGGCTCCATTGCGAAGAGGTAAAGAAACAGTGTATCGTAAATGGAATACTGATATAGCCATACTTTCAGGAGATACACTCTTTGCGATGGCATATGATTTTTTGATTAAAACTGACCCTAAGATATTACCCCAGCTTCTTCATGCTTTTAACCGTATTGCAATCCAGATTTGTGAAGGGCAGCAAATGGATATGAATTTTGAAGATAGCTACGATGTGAGCATTGAAGAATATATTGAAATGATACGTCTGAAAACGGCTGTGTTTTTCGGAGGATGCATGCAGATCGGTGCTATAATTGGAGGCGCGCCTCAGCAACAGATTGATTTGCTGTATGATTATGGCGAAAAGCTTGGTATTGCATTTCAGCTCCAGGATGATATTCTTGATGCTTTTGGTTCAGAAAAGGAAGTAGGAAAGAAAAGAGGTGGTGATATAGCAGTAAACAAAAAAACATTTCTTTACCTTAAAGCTCTGGAACTTTCTAACCCTGAAACTTCCGGGCGTCTCAGACATTTGTTTTCGGTTCCTGCTGCCAGCGAAACTGAAAAAATTGAGGAAGTACTTGGAATATTTGAAAAACTGAAAGTAAGAACCTATGCTGAAGAAATGATAGAACAGTATTTTGAGGCAGCTCTTAAGGTTCTTGACAAGGTACAGGCTGACCAGCGTAAAAAGGAAATATTTCGCAATTTTGGCATGCAACTGATGAAAAGAAACAAATGACGGATCATAAACTGCTATGATTCAACTAAAAAGTCAAAAAGAACACAGTTTGTAATTGCTATAATCATAATTTCCTGCTTTCCGATATTAAAATTACATTCAAGATTGAACCCGGATCTGACGAATAGAACCCAGGTTGAGAAAAGCGACTTATAATTCCATAGTCATGCTATAAATTTTTATTGTGATCCCTGACTCAGTTGAATTATAAGCTGTTTTGAGCCTGTGAATTTACGGTACTTTTTCACTATTGGCGATGTGGATGGATTTAAGTCAGAAAAAGTCATAATTTTGCTTCACTTTAAAAAACTACTGCTAATCTCTCAACTATGAATATTCACAATCTCGACAGTATTTTTAAACCTCAACGCATTGCACTTATAGGGGTAACTACTAATCCCAACAGTGTGGGCGGTAAAACACTAAGTAATCTTGTAGGCGGAGGATTCAAAGGTGTGGTTTATCCCGTAAACCCTGATTATGAAGCCGTCCTGGGAATTCCTTGTTATCCGGATGTGGGCTCACTTCCCCGCACCCCTGATCTTGCACTTATTTGTACTCCTGCACAACAGGTACCTGAAGAAGTGAAAAAATGCGGTGAAACAGGGATAAGGGGCATTATTATAATGTCGGCAGGATTTCGTGAAATTGGTGAGGAAGGAAGAAAACTTGAACAGGAAATTGAGCAGGTATTGAAGCAATACGATGATATGAGGATCATAGGTCCTAATTGCCTTGGAGTTATTGTTCCCGGATTAAAAATGAATGCAAGTTTCGCTTCCGATTTACCTCCGGAAGGAAATATAGCCTTTATTTCCCAGTCGGGGGCTTTATGTACTTCGGTGCTGGATTGGGCACTTGAAGGCAGGATAGGATTTTCATATTTCGTATCTATCGGTAACAACCTTGATGTGAAGTTTGGCGATTTAATTGATTATTTTGGTGAAGATGAGAACACGCACAGCATTATTCTTTACATAGAATCAATTGAAAATGCCCGCAAATTCATGACAGCAGCACGTGCTTTTGCACGTTCAAAACCTATAATTGTATATAAAGCCGGACGTTTTCCTGAATCGGCTGCTGTTGCTGCTTCTCACACAGGAGCAATGGCTTCTGAGGACGATGTTTACGATGCTGCATTTCAGAGGGCTGGAATTGCCAGAGTATTTGATATAGGCGATATTTTTGATTGTGTTGAACTTATCGGACGAAATAAAACACCAGCAGGACCACGCCTGGGAATAGTTACCAATGCAGGAGGACCCGGAGTAATGGCAACTGATACCCTTATAAGCCTTGGCGGAGAGCTGGCACAGCTTTCAGATAAAACAATGGAGGCTTTGAATGAAAATCTGCCCCCTTTCTGGTCGCATGGCAACCCAGTTGATGTGCTTGGAGATGCCCGTGCCAAACGTATTTCAAAAGCTGTACAAATAGTACTTGCCGACGAAGGTGTTGACGCTGTTCTGGTAATTCTGACTCCTCAGGCTATGACAAATCCTGTTGCAACATCAAGGGAAATTAGCCAGCTTGTCTCCAAAACAAAAAAACCTATCCTTGCCGCCTGGCTGGGTGGTAAAAGCATGCGTGAAGCAATGCAGATACTGTATGAAAACGGAATTGCTGCATATCAGACACCCGAACAGGCAATACGCTCATATATGACACTGGTGGATTATTCCCGTAATTTACAAACCCTTTATGAAACACCTAAAGATGTTCCTGTTGGGTTTTCGTACGATCGTAAAAAGGTAAGAGACAAATTTTTGTCGAGCCTTACAGGAACAGATGAAATAATTCCGGAAAATATTTCAAAATCCCTGGTTGAAGCTTACGGAATTCCTTCAGCAAAGCCATTTATAGCTACCACTGCCGAAGAAGCAACTGAAATAGCCGCCAGGATAGGATTTCCGGTGGTACTTAAAATCCATTCACCTGATATTACCCATAAAACTGATGCCGGTGGCGTGGTACTGAACATTGGAGATAAGGAAATGACCATAGCAGCTTTTCATCAGATAATGAGCAATGCAAAGGCTTATGATCTGCAGGCAAAACTTGAGGGCGTTACGGTTCAGAAAATGATAAGTCAGAAAGATAGTGTTGAAATGATACTCGGGATAAAAAAGGACCCTGTGTTTGGCACTGTATTACTTGCCGGAATGGGTGGCATTACCGCCGAACTATTTCATGACCGCGCAATTGGTTTTCCGCCGCTGAATGAGCGACTTGCAAGACGTATGCTTGAATCGCTGAAGATATATCCATTGCTTAAAGGATACAGAGGAAGTACTCCTAAAAACATTGAAAAACTCATAGAGGTTATGATACGTATGTCGTATCTGGTAGCCGATTATCCTGAGATTGAAGAACTGGATATAAATCCTCTCCTTGTTGGTATTGACGATGTTATAGCCCTTGATGCACGAATTATTATTGACCGTAAACAGCTCGACCGTCATATACCGCGTTACTCGCATCTTGCGCTACATCCTTATCCTGAGGAAATGGTTTCAGAGATCAGGCTTAATGATGGAACACCGGTATTGCTAAGGCCTATTAAACCTGAGGATGAACCTTTATGGCTCGAAATGCTTGGCAATTGCTCCAAAGAATCGCTTTATTTCAGATTCCGCCATTTCTTCCACTGGCATTCTCATGAGGTGGCTTCACGCTACTGCTATATTGATTACGACAGAGAAATAGCCATTGTTGCCGAAATAGAAAGCGAAGGGAAACGTCAATTGATAGGCGTAGGCAGGCTTATTGCCGATCCGGGTTATGTAAATGTAGAATATGCAATTTTAATACCTGATGCATGGCAAAACCGCGATTTGGGGAATCTGATTACTGATTATTGTCTTGAAATAGCCCGTCAGTGGAATCCTAAACGTATTGTAGCACAAACCACAACCGATAATCCACGAATGATAAAAGTGTTCGAAAAAAGAGGTTTTAGCATAGAAACTGATGATGGACAAGTGGATGTTGTTCTGGAATTAAGATAAACAAAGATCAATGAATTGATAATATTTTTTAGTTTTGAACCATGTTTCAGAGCCAATATTCTGAATTGTTTACGTTTTAATACAGCAGTTAATAACAACAGAGATCAATAATGCAAAATATAATGAAATATAAAAGAATACTTTTAAAACTTAGTGGTGAGTCGTTGGCAGGCAGCCTGCAATACGGTATTGAAGTTGAAAGACTTGAGGATTATGCCAAAGAAATAGCATCAGTTTATAAGCTGGGTACTCAGGTTGCCATTGTACTGGGCGGAGGAAATATTTTCAGGGGATTTCAGAACAATACCACCGGAATTGACCGTGTTCAGGGCGATTATATGGGAATGCTTGCTACGGTTATCAATAGTCTTGGTTTGCAGGCGGTTCTTAAAAACATGAATATACCTTCGGTAGTAATGGGTGGAATTGCTATTGACCCCATATGTGAAAAGATTAGCCGTGAGAGGGCGATCAGGGAACTTGAATCGGGCAGGGTTCTGATAATCAGCGGGGGTACCGGAAATCCGTTTTTCACAACTGATTCAGCCGCTGCCTTGCGTGCTGTAGAGATAAAAGCCGATGCCATTTTAAAAGGTACCAGAGTGGATGGTGTTTATAATGCCGATCCTGAGAAAGATCCCAATGCTGTAAAATATGATAAAGTGAGCTTTGGCGAAGCACTTGAAAAACAGCTCAGGATAATGGATCAGACAGCTTTTACTCTTTGCCGCGAAAACAATCTGCCTATCATTGTTTTTAATGTGAACCAAAAAGGTAATGTGAAAAGGATTGTAGAAGGAGAACAGGTTGGCACACTGATTTTCTGATAAAACCTGAGCATATTAAACGCAATTACACTATTTTTGCAGTCTGAACCAAAATTCTAAACGCCATGAACGAAGAAATTCAGTTCGTACTTGACGAAGCTGCAGAAAGCATGCAAAATGCTTTGAAACATTTTGAACGTGAACTCCAAAAAATAAGAGCAGGAAAAGCAAGTCCTCAAATGCTTGAAAGGGTGATGGTTGATTATTACGGCACCCTTACTCCTATTGATCAGGTATCGAATATAAACACACCCGATCCACGACAAATCATAGTTCAGCCATGGGATAAAAGTATGTTGCCGGTGATCGAAAAAGCAATTATGGCTGCTAATCTGGGTTTTAATCCACAGAATAATGGTGAAGTTCTTCGTATTCAGGTGCCGCAACCTACTGAAGAACGACGTCGTGAATTGGTGAAAATTGTTAAAAACGAAGCTGAAAATGCCAGAGTCGCAGTGCGCAATATTCGCCGCAGCTCAAATGAAGCAGCCAAAAAGCTTGAAAAGATGGGCGCTCCTGAAGATGTTGTTAAGCTCCTTGAAAAAGATATTCAGGTTATTACTGATAAGAATATAGCTTTGATTGACCAGATGATGGAAGCTAAAGAAAAGGAAGTGATGACAGTGTAATTTCACTATTCAGTACAGTTCCTGCAGATTTCCTGATCCTTTCTCGCAGTTAGTATTTTTTTACGAAAAGCATTTGACTTTTCGCCGTTCCATATTGTACTAAAATCGTTATACAGCAGATTTCCATAACTATACTGTGCATCTTTGTCGTAGCAGCAGGGAATTATATTCCCGTCCCAGGTTATAACACATGAACTCCACATGCGGTAACAACGGTTACGTAAGGCATTCTTAATAATGTATTTTCCGTCTTTTGTTTTCCTGTACCTCGAATATTTGTCAAGGCTGGTCATGAAAGGATTTCCATCTTCAAAATCGTAATGTTGTGCTGATTTAAATTCCAGAATATCGGCTTTTAATTTTTTGCTTAAAGAAACAGCATGTTTTAAATCATTCTGATTATGGCTGAACACTATGAACTGCAACCTAATCAGAGGAGTAGCAGACTTAAGCGAATTTCTGGCATCAACGAGGTTTTGTATGCCCTGAATTAGCTTGTTAAAATCACCTCCAATGCGGTATTTCAGATAAGATTCCGGTGTACTTGCATCCAGAGAAATAATGACCTCATCAATATCCGAAACAACAGTTTTTTCAGCATTCTCAGGGTCAAGGAAGTGTCCGTTTGTAGAAGTGCTTACAAAAAGCTTTTGTTTTTTTGCCTGCTTTATCATTTCAAAAATCAGGGTGTTCAGATAAGGTTCACCCTGAAAATATAGAGTTAGGTACAAAGTTTCGCGGGGTAGTTTTTCAAGTATGATTTTGAAATTTTTAATATCCATTCTTCCCGGTTTGCGGGTTAGCTTACCCGAACCCACCGGACATTCCTGACAATGAAGATTGCAATAATTAACAGGCTCTATGGAAACAGAAAGAGGCTTGCCCCGATGAATGTTTTTGCCTAAAAGTGCTGAAATCCAAAAGCTTGCCTTTAATTTCAGAATGTTTCCAATACGCCTGAAAGAAAGTGTTGACAGAATCCGGCGATAATACGATAATAAATTACAGAACCCTTTAAACGAAAGTATTTTCATGTTCCACGCATTCGTTCAGTAAGCTTTTGTACGATCCTGAAACGATTCAGAAACTGGCTTGCTATCACGCGGATAACAGTATATGCAGGAATTGCCAGCACCATTCCAATCACTCCGGCTATACTGCCTCCCATTAGCAATACAATAAAAATTTCGAGAGGATGGGCTTTTACACTGCTGGAATAGATAAAGGGTTGTAAAAGTATATTGTCAATCAGATTGGCTACCAGAAAAGTAGATACAATAATAACTATTACAGGAATAAGCTGATCGTATACACCTTCGCCGAGCACAGAGGTAATTCCCAGTACCACACCTATTGAAGCTCCTATAACCGGTCCAAGATAAGGTATAACATTCATAATACCTCCTATAAAACCAATCAGCAGGGCATTTTTAATTCCAAGAATTGATGTGCCTATACTTATAAGCGTGATCATACTGGCTACTTCAATAAAAATACCAATAAAATATCGTGATAATAAACGCTTGCTCTCTGAGAACACGGTAATTGTTTCTTTACTGTAGCGTTCCGGAACCATCAGCAATACAAGACCGGAAATCAGCCCCTCTTCCTTTAACAAGAAAAATGTTATGAAAAATATTGAAAAAACACCAACAAAAAATGAACCTGTAAACGATAGCATGTCGTTTAAAAAATTGAAGATCCTTTTTGTATTGGCAAAATTACTGACGCTTTCATTTAAAAAGGCTATCAATGTTTGATCGCGTTTCAAAAATCCTGTATTATACAGGATAACTTCCAGACGCGCGAGTAATTCACGCAAATTTGCACTCAGGCTTTCGGTATCAATTTGTGAGATAAGGGCAGCCTGTTTTGAAACCAAAGGAATAAAAACAATGATAAAAAGCCCGAAAGTCGCTATAATTATCAGCAAAGCAAGAATGCAGCTCAAAGTTCTTGGAAGATGGAACCTGCCTATATTCAAACTGGATAAAAATTTTACTATAGGTGCTCCTATCATTGACAATACAATTGCAACCAGAAAATATGTTACAATATTGGAAAAGTACCACAGTAAAAAACAGGTAATGAGCACTCCGGCAATGGTTCCTGCAATTCGTGTATTATTCATTAAGGGTCTAATGTTTGGTTTAAACGAAGAGCAAAGATATATAAATCTTTTACCATCCGGGCAGAAAATTCAATCCCCAAAAACCCTGACTTATTCCCTTGTGTATAAATGGAAAAGCATAATAAGGTTCAAGAACCATAGCACCAAAAAGATTTATACGCATACTCACACCTGTGCTGAATACCGGAAATCTTTTATTGTCGGCTATTTTATGTGAATTGAACGAAATATCATCAACTTTATCCCATGCCAGACCTGCATCAAAAAACAATGTTAATTCAGTAAAAAAAATTCCCGAAGTAATTAAAGCAAGGCGCTTTGGACCTGTGAACGGCAGACGGATCTCGGCAGAGGTCAATGCAATGCGTTTGCCAATAAGCATATGAGATAATGAATCATTCTCTAAGAACATTTCATGTTTGTTTAAACTCCCTGATGTATAACCTCTTACAAAACCTGGATAACCTAAAAACAAAGGATAAAACAGCTCTCTTTCAGAATTATCTGAATAACGACCATAATGCATAAGCCTGAAAGCAAAAGAAAAAGGTTTTACATAGTAGTATTGTCTGTAATCGGCATAGGCAGAAAACAGTTGCATGGTGCCAAAATACTGATCGGCTTGCAATCTCATTCTGTGCCCCATCATTGGAGAAGCCAGCCCAAAAAATGAATTATCGCTGACATAGGCAGTTGATATTTTTTGCAGGTTAAAACCGTCAGGCTCATAATCTTTTAGCCGTTTACGTTTATGCCCGATTAAATAGCCACCCTGATAATAATTTGTAAAGGCATCAATTCTGTAATAATAAAGCGATGTAGAAGCCGAAGCTTCAAATCTGCGCGTAGTTGATAAAGGAAGCCATGCAAACAAAGACACCTGATCCTCAAAGGTTCTGAGTTTTCTTAATTCAAGGGTTTCAGCAAATATGGGTTCTTTGGGAGTACCAATATTTTCTACTCCATACGCAAGATATGACAGTTGATAGGGAATATGTGAAATTCCACCACCCCATTTTATTTTTCGTTTTTGATTTGCGTAAGAAACCTGAGCTCCAAAATCATAAATTTCCCCATTTAAGGCAAGCATGGTGAATAGCTGCTGATTTCCCAATATGTCGCCAAAAATCATATACACACTACCAGCCATGCCGGTACCGTAAGCACTTGCTGAAACTCCCACACCGGTATTCCCGATATAATCCAGTTTGAATTGCGGACGATAAGGACGAATTGAGAAAGAATCGGGAGGGAAAACAGGGGCGCTGTAATTTTGGAGCAGATCATGGTCAACGAACGAATCAGTGCTGCGCTGCTGAGGTGGTAAAATTGCAGCCGTAAAATCTATTGAGTCACGGTCAACTTCGCGATGATTAAATTCATTAATCCCGGCAGAAAAAATAGTAAAGCTGCCTTTTTCAAAAAATGAATATGCGATTGTATTATTTTTCCATGAAATGCTTATTGCCGGTGATAATTCAGTAATTCCACTGATACCTGTTGAATAATTGGTAAGTTGATATACTTTTTCTGAATCTGTGTTGTATTCATACAGGTTTCGCAATCCGTCACGGTTTGAAAGAAAATAAATGGTCTTTCCATCGGCTGAAAAAACCGGATTGAAATTATTGGCACCTTTAAAAATCTGAACTACTTTGATCTCATGAGGTTTGTCAATATTCAGATATCCAATATTGAAATTGTAATTTACCTCCTTGCTGCTGTCACCCGGTTGTTTGCGGTCAGTTGCAAAGATCAGATGTTTACTGTCGGGCGCCCATGCCGGATGAACATAGGAATAATAATCATCAGTTAAATTAGTAAGTTTACCTGTTTCGGGGTAATACACATAAAGGTCAGAACGCCCGTTTTGCTGACCGGTAAATGCAATTTTTTTACCATCGGGCGACCAGGCGGGGTTATTGATAGAAGTAATATTCTCAAACTCAACAAGTGTTGGCTTTTTCAGATTTTTCACCTGTTTTATGGCAAGTTTATTCTTCCCTTTACTTACCACAACGTAAGCAAAATATTTACTGTCGGGCGACCAGCTTCCAACTGATTCAAAGAAATTAAAACCATCAATATCCTGATTGCGCGAATTGCTCGTAAGTCGTTGTTTTATTCGCCCTGTTGAGGCATCAGCTATGTAAAGATCGAGGCTGAACAAGCGTTTTTCAGAAAAAAATGCAATATATTTTCCATCAGGACTGTATGAAGGTGATATATTCATTTCTCCCGCATTCTTTTCAAATATCAGTCGTTTTCCGGAATATTGCTTCAAAGAGTCGCCCTGGAATGAAGAATAATGCTTTTTAAATGATTCTTTCCACATTTCCGATACTTCTTCTTCAGTCTTTTTCAGAACCATTTTAAAAGCTGCTTCATATCCCATCATCGCTGTGCGAAAAAACAATGGTTTTATAATGGTATCGCCCCAGGTTCCTGCCACAAACGACCAGAATGCATGTCCGAACCGGTATGGGTTATATTTGTATTGACGGGTCATTTGCTTAATAGTGGGAAAATCATCATTCGCCAAAGCATCACGCATGATCATTGCAGTATATACATCTGTACTGCCAATTGATAAATATTCAGCCATACCTTCCACCATCCATAATGGCAGATTCTCAATATTCTTCAACGATAGTGAATCGTTGTTCATAAGTACATTAAACTGGAATGCATGAACCAGTTCATGACCTAACACATGGTTGGTCTGTGCATTGGTTTCAAGAATCGGCATTACAACCCTGTTTTTTAATGCTTCGGTAACCCCTTGCGTTCCAATAGAAATAGAGCCGCTTATTGCTGTAGTCTGCTGAAATTCAGGATGCGACTCATATATAATTACCGGATTATGGAATGGTATAGTGTCGTTAAATATTTTTTGATGTCTTTTATACCATTTTTCGCTTAGGTTACCCAGTAGCGATACTATTGAATCATTTGTCAGATAATGGTAGATTTCAAAATTTGGGGTTTGATATACATTGAAATCAAACCGCTTGTAACTTGGTTTGTTTTGCCCGAAATTCTGTGAATATAAATCAAATGAAAACAATAACAGAACTACTATGAGCAATATATGAGGCAACCTTGATTTTTCTGAGAAATAAGCATTCATCGTCCCGGGGTGTTTATCTGAAACATACAGAAGAAATCGTATTAAAACCTCAAAATATATGCCAATACATTAATACATAGAAGAATTCTTAACAACCTGACTAAAATTATTTACTTCATTTTATGGTTTTTCGTTAAAATAAATGCTGAAATCAGCCATTTAATGATATCTGAAAGCAGATTGTTGATAAATTCTGTTTTGTATTCTTAAATTTCGTTGTACTTTTGAGCCTTTGCAGTTGTATTGTATTTAATACCCCAATTTGCAACAGTTAATCAGAATTTATTGAAAATGCCAATAATCAAATCATCTGTTTCGTGGTATATAAAAAGACGGATCAGCCAGATTGAGGAGTTTATGAACAACCCTTGTGAGGTGCAGTTAAAGTTGTTTCATAACCTTATTGACAAAGCTGCAAATACAGAGTGGGGCAGGAAATACGAATATTCTTCAATAAATACACCGGAGGAATACAGGCAAAGAGTTCCTGTTAGCAATTACGAGGTATTTAAACACTATATTGAGCGTTTACAAAAAGGGGAGCAAAACCTGCTATGGCCTTCTAAAATACGATGGTTTGCAAAATCATCGGGAACCACTGCCAATAAAAGCAAATTTATTCCTGTAAGTCGTGAAGCAATTACTGATTGTCATTTCAAAGGCGGAAAGGACTTATTGTCAATTTATTACAACAATAATCCGGATGCTCAGCTTCTTGGCGGGAAGATACTTGGTTTGTCAGGGTCACTTTTGCCGGTAGGAAAAAATGGCAATGACTCATTTAACGGTGATATTTCTGCCGTTTTACTTAAAAACCTGCCTGTATGGATAAGTAAAAACCGGGTTCCGCATCAATCACTGGCTTTGTTGGAAGATTGGGAATTGAAAATTGAAGAAGTTTCAAAAGCCGTAATCAACGAAGATGTCAGAAATATAACAGGCGCTCCTTCATGGATGCTGCTGATGATGAAAAAGGTGTTGGAAATTTCTGGTAAAGCCAATTTATCGGAAGTGTGGCCACGGCTTGAGCTTTTTATTCATGGAGGTATGAACTTTGAACCATACCGCAGGCAGTTTGAAAATATTACTCCGGCAAACATGAATTATATGGATGCATATAATGCATCAGAAGGGTTTTTTGCTGTGCAGGACCGCCCTCAGTATGAAGATCTTCTGCTTTTTCTTGATCATGGTATCTATTACGAGTTTGTTCCTTTGGATGAACTGAACAATGAGTATCCAGGATCTTTGACACTTGACGAGGTTCAGAAAGATATAGTGTATGCCCTGGTAATTTCTACCAATGCCGGATTGTGGCGCTATCTTATTGGCGATACTGTCAGGTTTACTGAAATAGCTCCGTACAGGATAAAAATAGCAGGACGGACAAAAAATTTTATCAATGCGGTAGGAGAAGAGCTAATGATTGATAATGCCGAGAAAGCCTTAAGTATTGCATGCGAAAGAACAGGTGCTGTTTTGTCAGAGTTTACTGCTGCCCCGGTTTATTTTCAGGAAAATGAAAATGCAGCCCACGAATGGATTATTGAGTTTGAAAAAGAACCTGTTGATATGAAAAGCTTCAGCCAGATACTTGATACTGAGCTTAAAAAACTTAATTCTGATTATGAAGCCAAGCGATATAATAATATGATACTTCGCGAACCGGTAATACACTCAGCTCCGGAAGGAACGTTTTACTTATGGCTCAAAAGTAAAGGTAAGCTCGGAGGTCAGAATAAGGTTCCGCGATTATCAAATAATCGCAATATCCTTGATGAGATAGCCAATATTACGAACAAGAGAACTGAAAGTTAAACACATACTGAAAACATAATTATTGCAATTAAAACAAGATTAACATGCATCACATAGCTATTGCCGGAAACATAGGTTCGGGGAAAACTTCCCTTACACAGTTATTATCAAAGCATTTCGGATGGGAAGCTCATTATGAGGATGTAGAATCCAATCCTTATTTACATAGTTTTTATGACGACATGCAGCGCTGGTCGTTTAATTTGCAGATTTATTTTCTGAATAGCCGTTTCAGGCAGGTTATAAATATTCGTAACAGTGGTAAAACAGTTATTCAGGACAGAACAATTTATGAAGATGCCCATATTTTTGCACCTAATCTTCATGCAATGAATCTTATGTCAACACGCGATTTCGATAATTATAGCTCTCTTTTCGAGCTGATGGGTTCGTTTTTGAAACCACCTGATCTTTTAATTTATCTGAAAGCAAGTGTTCCTACTTTGGTACATCAGATCCAGAAAAGAGGCAGGGATTATGAAAATGCTATTCGTCTGGATTATTTAAAATCGCTGAACGAAAGATATGAGCAATGGATTGAATCATATAATATTGGTAAATTGCTGATAGTGGATGTGGATAAGATCAATTTCATTGAAGACCCCGAAGGATTGGGAACTATCATTAATCGCATCAACGCTGAACTGCACGGACTTTTTGGCTGATTATCCTGAAATTTGATAAGCCTGCATTATAGCCATAATTTCATTCCCACCTGTCCATTTTAGTGCGACAGGTTTGGAGTTTTCGTTCAATAACTAATTGAATATCAATATAATATTTTTAGCACTTCAATAAGGCGGACAAGTCAGGAGATTTGCAAAAGTTGCCTGGAATCAGACTTTCTATCTCATGTTCATAATAATATTTACTGTACTAACAGCATCAGTAATGTCTATGTTTCCATCACCATCAACATCGGCGTTTTCAAAACAGAAAGGCTGTGGGTTGTCGCCAATCATATATTTAACTGTTGTTATTACATCCATGACATTAACACTTCCATTACAATTTGAATCCCCGCTTGTCAGGGGTATGGATTCAATTATTGAAACCATACCATGAATACAGTCCTCAAGGGGATCTGAACGATACGAGCCTGCCATACTACAATATTCAGGTTCTAACATATAATTACCGGTCTGAGATGGTGTATTAAGCTTAAACGACACCACTATACCGATATTCCCTAAAAATGCTGCCCCTGTTACACTTACAGCAACAACTCTGAATATGTTAGTACCTGGTATTGTATTGGATCCAACAATATGATCTACCTGTCGTAAGGGATTAAGTACGGCTGAACCGTCAATATATGAAAAACCGGATGGTAACGGAACATCTAACAGAAAGGCAGTTATAGGTTGTTTATTTTGCATTTCAACATCAATAACCACAGTTGACTGTGGCAACCCAACAGCATCATGAATTTCTAAAAGATTTTTTTCGGGCATCTGAGCTTTACCCGTAAAAGGGATCAATAACAGTGCAAGCAAAAGTAATTTTGGGATTTGGGTAATTTTTTTCATTGTAAAAAAATTTTAGTTTATTTTCTTTAAAGTATTGTTAAATAAAATAGCTTCAATTCAAAATAATATCAGTGGTACTCACCACATCTAATATATTCACAATTCCATCACCATTAACATCGGCGTTTTCAAAACAGAAAGGCTGTGGATTGTCGCCAAGCATATATTTAACTGTTGTTATTACATCCATGACATTAACGCTTCCATTACAATTTGAATCCCCGCTTGTCAGGGGCATGGATTCAATAATTGAAACCATACCATGAATACAGTCCTCAATGCCATTTACACAGTGCGGGCATCCCATAATACAATTTTCAGGTTCTAACATATAATTACCGGTCTGAGATGGTGTATTAAGCTTAAACGACATTATTATACCGGTATTCTCTAAAAATTGTGTACTAAAATTAAAATTATCAAAAGCAACAGCCCTGAATATGTTAGTGCCGGGTAATGTATTGCCATAAACAACATGATTAACATGTCGTAAAGGATTAAGTACGGCTGAACCGGCAATATATGAAAAACCGGATGGTAACGGAATATCAATCTGAAAAGCAGTTATAGGGTCATTATTTTCCATTTCAACATCAATAACCACGGTTGACTGTGGCAACCCAACAGCATCATGAATTCTCAGGATGTTAGATTCAGGAAGCTGAGTTTTACCCGCAAAAGGGATCAATAACAGGGTAAGCAAAAGTGTTTTTGGGATTTGGGTAATTTTTTTCATTGTATTTATTTTTTGGCGGTTAATAATCAAATTAGCGTTATATCTCAATAAACCTAATCAAAGATCATAGTAGCAGAAAGCTTTGTTAACAGCAGATTGATTTATCAGAATACTCACTCTATGCATAAATACTGCCAATCCCGCTATTATAATACTGCGTAAATTATGCCCGTGGTTAAAATATTCAGAACAATTGAGCGGAGTGATAATTGGCCTGTTATATTTTTCCAACCGGTAATAAAATATCGGGTATAAAGGTAGTAAAAAAAGTAATAAAACAGTCTGAATGCTTAATATTTCTTTGATTTCTTAACTTTTAAAAGCAGTAAACTAACTGCGAACTATGTTTTTACAAAGATCATGTAACAAAAATCAACCGGCATTATCATTATTTCTGATTGAAATTATTGTACCACAAACTTCCCTCTTCCCACTGGCTTGCCATCGCTGTAAACCACAGCAATATATATTCCCGGTGCCCAGTTTTTTATGTTAGCACTATATTGCTGCTGCCCCCTCTGCACTTTTATTTGATGCTGCAATACACCAAGCAGATTAAAACACCTTAGCTCAATGTTTTTGTGATGCTCCGTGTTTTCAAAGGTAAAGGTTATCTGGTCTTTTGCGGGGTTGGGGTAAATTGTAATTGGAATTGCGCTTATGCTTGCATAATACTCTTTAGGAGTAGGTATCCAGTCTGTAGATGTTAATACCATACAATCACTCAAATCTATGGTGCCTGATTGAATAGGGTATGGACAAAGACTATCATAAACGTAGGTTGTAGAATCAAAAGGAACGGATTGGAGATTTTCATCGAATTTGTAAACTAACCCTTTCCTTAAAGCATTTCCAACTCCATAAGAAGTACCTACAATAAAATTATTATCCGAGGTTTTTATCAAACTTGAAAGTCCAATTGCATTAGGTCTTGGCTGATAGCGGTGAAGAGAGCATTTAGTATCAATAACGAACTCCATATTGAAGAATGAATTATATACTGGCTCGTAAAAACCATTAATTACAAAATGTGTTTCATTAATAATTTCAATATTTCTAAATTGTGTAGAAACTGTGACTGGATATATAAGTTCATTTTCAAGCTGTTCATAACTAATGATATGACCGTTTGTCGAATATAACATAGATACTCCAAACATATCTAGACCGATTCCTCTTTTTGTACCTATACCCATTAATATCGTATCATTAATTAAGATTGAAGCATCACCAGTTCCTATGAAATTCATTAAATTACCAAATGGTAATATCCACTTTTCATTAAAAAGGCTGTCAATACCAACAAAAAGTGGAGTTAAAATGAAGCGGTCGGGATTCGATGTGTATGCATAATAACAATAGCCTGTCATATAATATTCATTATTGACATAATCTAGTTGATACACAATAGGAATTCTTAATAGCGGATGATTCAAAGGAGAAGCATAGGCATTTTCCCATAATAGCTCGCCTTGCGTGGTAAATGCGGCAAGAAAAGCCTGATCCCTGAAAGAAGGGTTATTTGGATTCAGATACATTAAGGCTACAATTATTTCATTATGCTTGTTGATGAGGAAATCAATTACCAGACCTTGACCATATCCAATTTTTGGTAGTAAAACACACCATTCCTGCTCTCCGCATTGGTTATACTTTACTAGTAATGGAGTGCTGGTTCCACCAATTCCATAAAGAGCTCCTCCCACATATCTGCATCCAACCGAATCTATTTTAACAACGTTTCCAACAGGAGTTTCTGAATTGTGAACCACAAAATTGTCCCATAAAAAATCAATGTTTGCCTTTGTCTTAATATTCCAGCTATTTCCACCACTACTAAATGATTTATAATATATGTTTTCTAAATAAAAACCTTTATCATAATATGGGATAATTTCTTCGATTGCCACGTTATTATTAGGGATACTTATGTAAATACCTTCAATTGAATTTTGTGGGAAACAGTATGAAGATAAAAGGGAAAATATAAGATACAATTTTATGTTTTTCATTTCATCAAAAGTTTAAAAAGTTGCTTCGCCAATGATGCACCGCTTAGTGATATATCATCAGCGAAGCAACCCTGATATTATCAGTCAGTAATTATAAATTTAACACTTTCCATTGTTTTTGTTTGGATTTTCAGGCTGGCGACGTACCAGCCAGATTTCCAGTCACGAGTATTAATTATTTGCTGGTTTACAGGTCCGCTTACTTCCATGGTGTGAACCAACCTGCCGGTATCATCAGTAAACTCAAGCCGGCCTTTGGCTTCGGCATCCATAACGTATTCCACAATCAGAAAATCGCGTGCCGGAAGCGGAAATACATTCAGACTTTTCGTGGGCAGGTTTTCAAGCATTGTTTGGTATGTTGTTTCCATTGCCCTTGATTTCAGTAAATCAGGCAGTAGAATGGGTTCGTTGTAAGTAAGCGCTTGCAATGCCAACAAGGCGTTCCTGGCATAAACAGCGGCAGGTCCTGTTGATTCGCTTTCGATGTCCAGCAGCATGGAAATATGCTGGCTTTCAGCATTCTGGACTCCCTTTCCTTCCTGAGCTAAACTTGCCAGTATGTCATATAATATCTGTATTTGCTGGTATTCTGATTGCTGTGAGTTACTTAGGCTTATCTGTGAAGGTATATTGTTCAAAACCGCAGTTCCCTGGGCAGACTGCCCCATTTCAAGGTACATGAAAGCCAGATTATACTTAGATATCAGGTTGTTGTCGGTGTTCCACAACCATATAAGGCTGTCTGTATTTTGTTGCCATGCCCTTGCCAGCGCATTCACCGCTCTGGTCTGGTTAAGCCTGTGGCGAGCCAATAATGCTTCGGCATGCTCCCTTGCTGATACCAGGTTCTTACCCTGCAAAATCTGTGCTTTCATGTATTCGGGCAGGGGTGTCCAGCGTTGCTCAAGCTCTTCCAGCAATTTGTCCGATTTAGCCGTATTAGGATTGGCAACCATGATATCGCGAATCATAGCATCCAACAGCACATCTTCTTTTAAAATGGCTGCGCTTAATACAGTATCGCTCAGCCATGGCGAAGCTCCTATCAATTCACCATACACTTGCATTGCCTGGGGCGAAGTGCTCATCAACACATCCCAGTGCAAGGCTTCGGTATCGCCAGCGTCAATGAGCAAGCCTAATATTTCTTCTGTAGCTTCCGCCTGCTGCCTGCTTTCAGACATTTGATCCATCATCTCTTCTTCCTGCCCTCCTCCACCGGATTCAAGTTGACATGGGCAACCGATTGCATAATCCCATGGGATGACATGATGTACTGGAACAATGGTTACCGTATTTTCGGTAAATTCTTTTGGTACCAACCGCCTGTTTGTATTTTGAAATGGATAGAAATAGGTGATATGTTCCCCTTCATTATTGATATCATTGTATGGCACGCCGGTATGATGGTGGAAAAGATTGCCGGCCATAAAGGTGCTATCGCCCTGCCAGGCGGCTATGCCAAACCTGCGGTCAGATTCAGATTTAGGAATCAGGATATCAGCCCAGGTATCAGTAAAATCGTTGCAAAGTAGCTGTAAGCCAATGTTTGTGTTGTAATCTTTATTGGTTCCCTGCGCCGAGATACCCTGCTCCAGCCTGATAAAGCGGTTGCGATAAACCTCGTTGGGGTTAGTTCCTGAATTATTTACAATCAGCCCTATACCTGTGGCACTTGTTCCATTATGTCTAAACTCGTTGTCCTCTACCCAGTATCCGGTACAGCCGTCAAGGTACATGCCGTAGCCGCCGCTTTCTTCAAACGGAGTGTTGATAATAAAATCATTTGAGGTAACCCGTGCATTTGTAACTCCACTTAAATAAAGGCTGCGGTAGTTGTTCTCAAATTCATTCTTAATAATCGATATATAGCTGTTTTGCCCTGCACTCAGCACATAAATGCCGTAGTAAAGGTTTGTGAATTTGTTTGGGTAGTATTCAGTGGGCGGGCAGGGAGTTATCAGTGATGAGCATTTGTTTTTAAGATTTGAATTAAATACATAGATTCCGTTACCGCGGGCTAAAGAGTTAGGTTCAAGAACATTGCGGTAGTTTTTAAAAGTACAACCGCTGATGTCCTGAATATTGTTAGTAATGATCTTTATAAAATAGTCAGGAACAACAGTATTAAGAACCGTAGCTTTGGTTTCGAAAGTGCTGTGTCTGATATAGCTTATATTAGTATTGTTATAAGGCAGCATTTCAATGGCAGTTTGGTTATTGCTGAAAATGGCATTTTCAACCTGAACAATACCACCGGTTTGTGTATAATTGAACCTCTCT
>Ga0302238_1000593_pt1 | contig 35880 bp, 28 predicted proteins | sample AAG_UR_Asn_MG_FD_193527 | JGI IMG/M metagenome (GOLD analysis project Ga0302238, IMG submission 193527) | Enriched activated sludge microbial communities from anaerobic digester in WTTP, New Holstein, Wisconsin, United States - AAG_UR_Asn | ecosystem: Engineered > Bioreactor > Anaerobic >... | reverse complement strand
TAGGTGTTATTATTCCCTCAATCTCTTTATTTATATCCTCTAATAACGACTTGTTTCGTCTGTTTAATACATCATCATTGATTTTAGAAATCTCTTTTTTTAAATTATATTTCTTGGCTAATAACTCCGTTAATTTCTCTTTGTCTTTCTCTTTTATATTATCTTTTACAGAATTATATTGATTCGATACATCTTCAAGTGCTTTTACCTCAAAATCATAACGTTCTTTTGTTATATCGCCTTTCTCTAATTTATCATTAAGTGCCTCCGTAAACTCATTAGGTTTTTCTATCGCCTTAAATACTGCTAATCTCTTTTCATTTGGTATAGAACTCGCTGTTTCTATTGGCGAAAATAACAATGTAGATATTGATGTTATAATAGCTGTCTCTGCCACCTCTTTAGCATTAAAAAATGGCTCGTTTAAATCTTCAAAACCACTACCTTGTTTCTTCGCATTTTCATTATATAGCACTTCTACTCCTCGTTGTACAAATGGTTCTAATACTATTTCCTCTAAATTCTCTCCTGCTGTATTTTTTATATAGTCCTTGCCATATTTTATCGCTAAATCTGTCACCTTTAATTTGCCATTTAAAACTAACTGTATTTCCGATTTTGTCATCTTTTCTGCTATCTCCTTACCCACTTTTCTTGTCATAAGGTTTTTAGCAATACTCATCTCCATTGGATTTACTAAACTTACAGAACCTACTCCTAATGATGCTACTGTCGCAAAATCTCCTGCTTCTGTTGGACTTAGTCCTGCTTCTATACCACCCTCGTATAATCCACTATACATTTGAGCCGCCGCACTTGCTACTGTCGCTGCCCCATACGCTATCTCTGTTCCTAATAATGGTGCTGTTGCCCCCCCTGTTAATGTTGTTAAGGCTATCAATCCTCCCATATCTAATATGGTTGGAACACTCTTTGCTACCGCAGTTCCTACACTTATGTCTGATTTAACGTCTTTGTATTTATCCTTATTGTTCTCATATTTATTAATAATCAAAGATTGCGTTAAACCTCCTATGTTAAAAAATCTGTCGTCTGTAACCTTAGTAGGTTTGCCTTTGTCATCCAGTAAAACCCTATACCCATCTACTTCTACATACTTCTGTTTTATATCTCTTTGTACGTCTGATGCGTTTTGATTGGTTAATTCTTTCTCTTTTGAAAATTCTGTCGTTGCATCAAATATCTTATCAAAGAAATCATACTTATCTGCTTTCCCAAAAGGATTAGTGTTTTCTGCCATTTTAGGGTAAGATGCAATAGCATTTAATGTCCGTGCCATTAATCTATGCGATTCATCTTTTATGGCTGTTCCTGTATATGTTTTATCCTTGTTTCCTGTTATTAATTTTTCTGCCAATACAACAGGACTTAGATTAGATATTGCACCCAAAACATCACTTACTTTGCCGAAAAATCCTTTATCTAAAAACTCCTTTTTTTGTGTGTCTTTTTCAAATTGCTTTTGTGATGCTATGTCTAAAGTCTTTCTGTACTCGCTATACTCATCTTTAAATATCAAACCTCGTGCTTCTTCATTTACTTTATTCTGTTTTTCATTCAACAAAATATACGACTTAACTTCTGGTATGTTTTTATATGATTCTAATTGGTCTTGTATCGTTTTAATATTTTGTACCCTTTGATTAAGGTCGTTTTGTATCTGCTCTAATTCTTCTCTTTTTAAGTTAAAGTCATAATCGGCATCTGACTTGGATAATGTTCCATTTTTTACCTTAGTAGCAATGGATGTTAATTCTGTCTGTAATTGATTGGCTCTTTTCTCTTTGTCTTTTTGATACTCATTAAATGTCGCAATAGTTTGGTTTAGCGACATTGATGTCTTAGTGAGTTTACCTAAAAAGTCCGCACCTAATTTGTCTTTTATTACCTTTTCAGAATCTTCTATCCTTTTGCCTATTTCTTTAGAATAAGTAGTATAATACTTGGATTCTCTGTTAAATGCTTGAACATTATTATTCTTGTCTGATTGTTGTTCAAAAGATAACTGTTCTTGATTTTTACCTTGATTTACTCTAAATTTTACTGTTTCAGGTGTTGCATCCAATATCTGTTGTGTGGTCATTACTGAAACTACACTTTCGGGGGATGTGCTTTGTTGAACTTCTTTTAGCTTGTATATATATGCTTTTTCAGTAGGCGACCATACTTTTACCAACCTACTTTCTTCTTTAGGTGTTTCTTTTTTCTTTAATTGTTCTTGCTTTAATGGAACTTGTGGTGTAGGTTCTTTTGCTTTCTCAAAAAATGGCTTATCTTCTTTCTTATAAACCAAATCCTGTACCTCTTGGTTTACATCAAATATCTTGTGTCCAATATTGTTTGTCGGTGTAGATACGTTTTTCGATGGTAATACTGAACTTGATGTGGATTGGGAAGTATTTTGTGTACCATTCGCAGAAGCTGTGCCACCAAATTGTGTATCTTCTTTTTTTTTTAATGGCTCACTATCCCAAACAATTTTGGATTCGTCTATTTTAGGATCACTATCCCAAACAATTTTACTTTTATCTATTTTATTATCTGCCATAATTTTTTATTGATATTCTATTGTACCATCACTATATTGAATTACCTTTTTCCCATTATATGTTCCTGTTTTTACCACTTTTCTCCCACTACTCCCACTTGTCTTTGTTTTCGTTTCTACTTTTTCAGATTTCTTTTTCCCTTTATCCGTTTCATCATCTATGTTGTAATACTTACCACCTACTTGTATCGGTGTTTCATATCCAAACCCTGTTGTTTTTGCAAAGTTATCAAAATTCTGTTGTGCCATACCTGATAATTCCCTTCTTCCTTCCTCGTCTATACTTCCATCTGAATTTTGAACCCTGATAGTATTTATATTACTTGCCTTGCCATACACATTTCCCTCTATCTTCTTAGTAGGATTACTCGCATCATAATAATCAAATGCTACATATTTTTCTCCTGCCTTACCTCCATTTACCTTTGAACCATCTACATATCTCGGTCTTGCTACTACTGTTTTTTCAACTGTTTTATCACCTGATTTTGTCTGTATAGTAGTCGTAAACATACCATTAGATATTGAACTCGGCTGTGCAAAAGAATAAGCCGACTTATCCCCCGTTACCAATCCATCTATAAACTGCTCATAGCCACTACCCATTGTTGTATTTAATACCTTGAATTGTTTCTCGTTTATATCTAATTCTCTTCTTTTTAACGCCTCTTCTGCCTTGTTTGCTCTTATTTTTTCCGCTAATTCTGCTTTTTCTATTTTAACCTTTTGTATCGCTTCTTCGTCTAAATAAGGCATTGTTATTTGTCTTGCTTGTGTTTCTACAAACTCATTTATTGCTTTTTCTCTTTCAACAGTGTCTAATATGTCAAAATCCTTAACAGGCATTTGCATTAACCTTTCTTTTGTAGATTTTTTATACTGCTCTCTGTAATTTAATATTTCTTTAATTTTATCATCTAACGTCAATGCATTAAAATACGCATTATCTAATTTACTCTTAAATTCTGTTATCCCCTTGCCATCTCTTATGTCTGTCGGCATATCTAATGTCGTTTTAAGCTGTGGCATACCCGATATTGACTTAGCCATGTCTTCGGTATATTTCGGATGGTCTAAATAAAATTGTTTAGCTTCTAACAAAGATGCTTTAGTATATTTTTGTGCATCTTCGGGTTTCATATTAAGTATCTTGTCTGCTTGTGTGCCATACGTTGTACTTAATTGCGCTTGTTTCTCTGTGTCGTGCTGTTTCTTTACCCATTCCGCAACTGGCTTTTGGCTCATGTCTTTAAGGTTATATCCTCTACTAAGTAAATCAACACCCTCATCATATATGTCTTTTACTTTAGGATTAAAGTGTTCTTGGTGTCCTATCCAATAATTAACATCCCAATCTTCTAACGCTTTCTGTTGTGCCTCTTTTTGTTTTTCTAAGGCATCTTTTTGTGCCTTAGCTTCGTCTTGACCTCTTTTTAAATACTCTAAAAAATAAGCTGGTGCATCGCTCTTTGGCAAAATATACGCTTCACCCTTTCCTTCTCCAAAAGGCGAACCTAAATACGTTAAATCCCTTGTTTGTGCCATTTTCTTTTGAATATATTTTTACTTAAAAGGAGATAACCCAAAAGCCATCTTGCCTAATGCTCCATTCATAAAACTATTGTTTCCCTGTAAACCCATACTCACGCCCATACTCGGTTTTATAGTGTTTAAAACTCCAGTCGCTCTATTATTTACTCTTCCCGTTATGCTTGTTATAGGGTTGGTCGGTTCGGTTGATGGAGCTTTACTTGCACTTGCTAAGGATGCACCCATACTTCCTATATTATCAATACCACTATTTATATTTTGCATACCTGCATTTATTTTAGATAATGCAGATTGTCGTTTTTCTTGAAATGGTATATTGAAATTATAGTCAAATTCTTTATCTGAATAATCAGATAGAGTAGATAGCGCATCTATTCGAGCGTTTTCTGATGCTAACCTTTGTTGTGCAGATTGAACACCTAAATTATTCATAGCATTATTCTCATTGATTTGTGCCTTATATATATCCGCAGAACTTCCAAAATCAGAAGCCGCTTGTAGTGCATTTGCTGTTGATAGCCCTATGTTTTCTTCCATTTGACGACCTCCTGCAAGTTCAGGATTAGCATATCTTAAAGCTGTTAAACGACCTATTTCTTTCGCTTCATCGGGTCTTTCATATACAGGTCTTACTAAGGCTCTTTTTTCTTTCTCGCCTTGTTTCTTTTGGACAGCTCCCATTATCATCTTGGATAAACCGCCTATGCTACCCATTACACCTCCTGCTATTGCCATTGGATTCATATTCTTTCTATTTTATTGTTGTTTGTGAATCAGACATTTCTATATTTAATAAATACAATATTACTTCTTTTTTGTCAAAATTTCTAAGTTTTATTAACATAGTATTTCCCTTTAACACTTCACCTCTTAGTAACGCTGTAACCTCCCTTTGTATTTCTTCTTCTATGTCATTAAAATACTTATCTTTCATATTTCTTCTAAAGTCTGCCCTCCAATCTCCCTCTTGTATTTCAAAATGTTGTGCCGATAATTGACTAATTTGTATGTCGTCATTTCTTAATCCATACACTTCTATTCCCTTTTTTTCTGTGTAAAACAAAGCATTAGTTATTTCTTTTATCTTCCAAAATATCTTCTTGGCGTTTGGCTCTAAGTTAACTACTGCATCTACTCCACATTCATATCTTACTCCATAAAAAGAACACCTTGATTCATTGGTATTGTGCAACCATAAAGCACCATTTTTAAAAGAAACAAACCCTCTTTGTACAGGACATACCATATCTGGAATATAGCTATATGTTGTCATCCATCTGTTTTTTCTTACTTCACCTCTAAGCGTATTATTAAAAGATATTGTAATATTTAATGATGGAATACTTACAATTAGTTCGTCATTATCTCTATCATAAGAAGAAAATACTTTTTTGTCAGTTTGTGCAAGTAATAACTTTGATATATTAGAAAAATATGTATTAGCATCATAATCAGAAATATCAAATATTCCTGAATATTGATACCTCCACCATACCCCTTTGGATATATCCCAAGCATACAATTCTCCATTCTCTATTGTTACAGATTCTGGGTTTTGTGTTCCTCTTTCCTCTTTTATTGGTAGTCCTAAATTGGCTATCCTATTGCTTCGCATAATTTGACTACCCGAACCATCTACCTCATACGTTTGTGTAGCATTGATGTATATTGGAACTGTCTTGTTTTTGCATACTGCAAGTAATACATTTGCTGTATATCCTAAGTACATAACACCACCAAAGGCTCTATCTATTTCGCTATTTAGGTTGTCTTTTACAAAATCTGTATAATTAAATCTGTTTAATTGGTTTATGCTTGTTTCAGGCATATATCTACCCGAAAACCGAACCCTACTTGTGAAAATAATCTGTCTAAAATCTTTATCCTCAATATCTAATCTACCTATGCTCTGTACTCTACTTTCTGCTATATTTTCTCGTAAATACTCTGTTTCAAAATTTCCTTGTTTATACTCCTTAGTGTCTATTGGTGGAGGATTTGGTGGCGTAAAACTTCCATACTTTATAATAGGCATTATTCTTGGCGTGTAATATACGTCTCCTTTTGTTATAGTGCCTTTTGCAGGTTGTAGTGATGTTTGGTTTTGCCCCTCTATGCCTCCTTTATGGTAGCCATTCTCAATGGCATAGCACTCCGAAATTTCATAAAATATATCTTGTGTGTTCTCGCTCTTTGGATTCCATATTTCTATCATTATACCTTTTTCTAACTTAGGCAAACTAATATCGTTTTTTATAACAAGCGATGTAGATTCAAGTAACGCATCTAACCTATCATTCTCTACCCTAAAGTCATAATACTTATCAAACCAATCTCCATTGGCATCTTTCATTAATGTTATTCTGTCGTTTGTATTAAACTCCCAACTTAATATACTCCCTGAATTTTCATTTTGATAATCTACTAAAGATTGTAAAGAAAAATATATCTCTGTCGCATCTCCACCCTCATACGTTGTTTCTGTTACTGTTTGACCATAACTCTTAACGTATTTTACTTCACTTATAAATAACTGTAAGAATTTATTGTATATAGGATTCTTTATTCTTACTATTTGAAACATCTTTGCCCAACTCGGTGGTAAGTGGTTTATTTCCCAACTAACCATTGGAAGCCCTTTGTTTCCATTGGCTTCTGTCCAAAAAGGAATATATGTCTTTAATTTGTTTTCATCTGTTTGTACTTTCCCACTTCTTCCGTAATCATCATAATATTTAACACCTAACCAAATATTGTTTCTATGTTTCCAAACTCCATTTCCTTCCGTATTGACTACTACCGATGGTATAGTTATATTGTAAATGTTTTCTCTATTATAGCCACCATATTCGCTTAATGGATTGATTCTGTAATTTACATCGTTTACCTCTATTTTAGGGCAACATCTATTATTGGAATACAAATAAAGCGTACCTGCGCTTGTGGGTTCTTCATACGATGAATACAATAAATATTTAAACTCACCATCTGCTTCACTTATTGCTGTTCTACCTCTATGCGATGAAACAACTGTAACACCACCTACTCCGTTTCCATTTTGGTCTGTTATTTTGCCTTTTATATAAGTAGAACGATATTTTGTTATGTCGTTATCGTGGTTATAAACTATGTAAAAATCAACTCCATCGTTTAATCCTTTTATTTCAGTTACTGTCGTAAGTGAACCTCCATATAAATCCATTAACATACCTTTGTATGCTTGTTTGCCTATGTCATTAAAATATTTATCGTTGCATTTAAAAGTAATATTTCTTAATACAGGATGCTTTGCCGCCTTTATAGAAACTCCTACAAAGAAAAACCCATTATGGTCGGTTCTCCCTTTCGGTGAAAGCAAAAAAAACTTTAAAAAATTTGATGTAAAATCTATGTGCAATAATTCCACCCTCGCTCCTTTCTTTATCTCATCTATGCTTCCTTTGGTTTCTGAAAATTCATCAAAACAATAACCTGCCGCACAGGTGCTTTTACCATCTGTATTGGCTGTTAAATCAACTATATCAAAAAAACCATCTATCTCTACCTTATCGCCTATTATATCTGTGTCAACTTCTATCTCTGTTTTCTGTACTCCGTTTATCTTATATAAATAAGTAGATGTTTTTTGCCACTCAATACCATTGTTTATATTGTGCATAGAACCATACCTATCATCTGGCGAAACTAAATTACTTGCTATCCTTACTATATACTTACTTCCTTTGGGTACGTTTTTTATCTCAAAGGTACTGTAACACTCGTTTTTTGCATTATTAATATAATCCTTTAAATCGCCCAAACTATCCATTTTAAAGACATTTGTTTCACTGCCTCCAATAATCCCTATTATCGGATTTTGTACAGATATAGCATAATGATTAGTTCCTGCTAAATATGTAACAAATCCCCCCATAGGTATTTCTTGCTTGTATGCCGCACATACATCATTATCAGGCTTGTTTGTGCCTATTTTTAAGTTTCCGGCGTGTCCAAAATAGTTTTTCTCGCCATTTGTACTCCATATCGGTTGCCAATCAAAAACGTACCCATGTATAAGTCCTTCTGCCGATAATCCTTTTTTCATCAAAGATTGAACCCTAATTTTACCCTTTATAGTAACATATTCTTGTGCGCATTCTTCCTTTTCTTTATACCTTATATCTACTTTTGCATCTATACAGTTTAAATTATCATAATTCTCTTTTGTATATCCTATATAATTTCTATCATCTACCGATGACTTACTTAATGCATTGATAGGAATGTAGTCATAAGGTCTATATGCATCATCATCACTAATTACAGGATAAGAACCATCGTTTTTAAATTGATATTTTTGTTCAGGAAAATCAATATCACAAACTTCTATCTTCTTTACAGATTTAAAATGCCCTGTGTTGCCCTCTCTGACCAATATTTCAACGTATTTTATATCAGATAGGTATTTTTCTTCACTCAAAATATCACTTGAAAAATCAACCTCTATTACGTTATAAGGACTAATTAAACTTCCACAAATCAATGGCGATGCGCCTACTTCTGAAAATGGCGATAATGTACTTTGTTGGTTATCCCAATAGGTATATCTTGTAGCAAACTGAAAAAACTTGCCATCTATGTAGTTGTAGTTGTAATCTTCATCTACAATAAGATTTAGTTTAGGACTATATAATGGTGGTCTTTTCCCTAAGTTGATACTGTACTCATCCCAATCTTTATGATACCTATTTTGTGGTAGGTTGTAGAATGTATCGCTTGTGCTATATAATTCAAACCAATAATCTCCTACATAGTTGAATTTTGTATGTAGTTTGCATCCTCCACAGCTATCTACTACTACATAGTTTTTTAGAATAGAATCGTTATTTATGGCAGAAGCTAACCTATCGTATAAATCGGTCTTATTGTTTATATTGTCAATCGTATTTATTAATACTTGTTTGTCTGCTACTAAACTTCCTTTGTAGTATATTTTTACCTTATAAACTACTCCTGCTTTATTAAAATCATTACTTGATACAATAGATGAAAACTCTACTTGTTTATTATACAAAATAGCTCTTTTTTTATCTACATATCTTAATGGATTACCTATAATATCATTACCATTTTCTATGTTGTCTGTCCATTGTAAGTATCGGTCATCTATAAGTGTTGGTTGTGTTATTAACCATTCTTTATTAAAGTTAAAATTACTACCCAATAATACCTCGTATATAGTGTTTGTATCTAATTCGTAAGTAAGTATTCTGTGGTTTTCATTAGAGTTCCATAAAAAATAATCTATACTTCTTTTTTCTTTGTTTTCTAATCTCCCTATAACCTTATTTTCTCCACTTGGTAATTCATACTCAACAAGAACATTGCCTTTAACATTAACTACACCACCCCAATTACCATTGGTTGTTCTTGTGTTTCTCATATTAACCATAAACCGATAATCTCCTTTTGGTAAATTATCAAGTTTTGTGTCAAAATTTAAACCACCCTCAAATGTTATATCTTGATTTATTCTTGGCATATTATCTTACAAAGCTTAAATGTTTATATCCAAATATTGCAGATTCTAATTCTTCTTTTGTTAATCTATTAAGCAAACGTACCACCGCCCTTTCTTCCGCTTCCGACTTACTTGTATAATACTGTTTATATCTCGCATCTCCGTATCTTGCTAATATTCCATACTCTAACATACTCCATAGCTCCAAAAGAACTACTGTCGCTCCATTGGACTTTTGAATTGAAGATTTATACATTAATATAACTTCGCTACCGTGTTCTATATTGCTTTGTGGGTCAAACACTATTCTGTTTTTTTCCAAATCAATATTAAACCACCCTGCATAGGTTTGATATGGTCTTGATGAATAATCTGTATAAGGTAAAGGATTATTGTCGTTGCAATAATAATTAGCAAAAGAACAAAAAGAACAAGTGCCTGATTCTAACACTACTCCACCATCACTTGTTGCTACTGTTGTGTTTGTTACATCTGTACTTTCACAAGTACAACAACAATCTACTATATCTTTTGGATTACATATTTCCGCATTATAATAAAAACTATGTATATGGTTATTAATACAATCTCCTACTTTTATAGGTTTTACACAATCACTTGGTAAATCAACTGTATAAATATTAGAGACTTTAAGTGTTGTAGAACGATAATATGGCGTTTCGTGAAAAATATTAAATCGCTCTAACATCCTAACACATATCTTCATTATTTCTACATACTTTTTATGTTCATAGTCCTCAACTACTTCACATAAATCTCTAACAACTATATCTAATGTTCTGTATTTCATTATTTATTTATTGTACATTATTACCTGAATCATCTCTATTATAATTCTCTATCTTGTCTTGTGGCATACTCCTTTGTCCTATAAACCAATCATAAGTATTGTTAATTACTTTTTCCTCTAAACCTATCGGTATTGGTGCTTCATCATCATCTGTTAATGCATCAATAGAGGCTATCATAGATACCAATACAGTATTAACCATTGGCGATATATTCTTAAAATAAGCACGACTACCCTCTACCCAAAAGAATACCTTGTTGTCAAAATATTCTTCATAACCATTAACTTGTGTTTTGTTTTTTAAATAGGCAAAATCAACATCTCCTTTCATTGGCATTATAGATTTTAAACCATAACTATCTAATATAGCAATAGGCTTACTTGGAAAATCCACATACTTTAAATCTCGCCTTTCATTTTTCTTTACTTCTACATCCTCAAATACCTTTATAAATTGGTCGGGCAATAAGGATAAGGACTTCTCTAAGGAACGAATAGATATATTATTAAAATACTGCTCCCTTATGGCTGTATTTATAGCAGATGGTAGATAGCTTTTAATATCTACTCGCTTAACATCTACATCAGGAGATAATCTACCGCCTGATATTCGTTGATATATTAGTTCTATTATTATTCCTAACTTCATTTATTGTCGTTTATCTGCATTTTTGCTTGTGCAAATTGTACTAATTCATTGTCTCTTATCTCTATTCCTTTGTGTAGTAACATTATATCTATTATCCCTACCATCTCACTTTCTTTCCACTCTAAATCTTTTGATGTGGCAGAATTATACACTTCCATTTCTCTTACTGTATCTACAACAGTCGAATAAACTCCAAAAATAGGCTGTCTTAAATATTTAAAAGTTACACTACCTATTAACTCCATAGGTCTTATTCTGAATTTATCCGACATTTGAACCCAATATAACAACTTGTTTTCAAGCGATGGCTTTCTTATGGCAGAAGCTAATGTATCTCGCTCCTCATTGCTTTGTAGTTTATCCATTAACACTTCCTCCATTGTAGAAGTACAATCTTCTTTTGATAAAGCATACTTATACGCCATTTCTAAAGGATGTCTATAATCAGTAGGAATACTAACATATCCATTTTTAATAGGTAAATCTGATTCCTTGATAAACACCGCTAAAGCATCGGATATTTTTTGATTAACTTCATAATCTTTATAGTAAAACTCATACAAAATATTCTCTGTATCTCTTAAATCTCCATTGAAGTCCGATACAGATGAATACCCTGCTTGGTTTTTTCGTGACAAAGCATCGTTTACCCTCTTAAATATGTATTCAACACTAATCATTGATACCTAATTTTGCTTCTATTTTGGCTAATCTTTCTTCTAATGACTTGTTCTTAACATCTAATTCTTTAATGGCATTTAACATAGCATAAAATAACCTGCCCTGCTCTACCATTTTAAAATCTTCTATCGTTACTTCGTCACCATTTTCACCCGTAAAAGAAAACATTTTTTCCGTTACTGCACTCGGTATTATACTCTCTAATTCTTGCGCTATAACCCCTACTATCTCTTTGCCACTCTTATATACATACTCAAAAGTCTTTGTATTTATCTGTCTTATTGCATCTAATCCTACTTCATAATCTTTGATATTCTTCTTCGCTCTTATGTCTGATGTAAACTGTGTAACACCTCCTGCATTTTGAACATCACCCATAAATAAATTGTCGTCATCTGCTCCATCTTGATATATACCATAACTGTTTGTAAACGTTCCTGCTGGTGCTGATTCTGCTGCATTACCCTTACACGCTCCTATATACTGCTGTATAAATTTGGTGTATTGATTCCACGCCTGACCATTATTTCCTACTGTTGTTATTGCATGATTGACACATCTATTTACAGTTACTTTGTTGGTAGCGTGTCCTGAATTTAAGTTCGTTCGGATTACCTTATTCCCTATAAACCTTATCCCTGACCCAGCATCAGAAGCAGTTAATGACCTATTAGCATCATCTGTTGTTATTTGTAATTGCTCAACAGATTGACATAATAAACTACCTGCTGGTATAGTTTGATTAGCACTTAATTCTATTATGGCATTTTGTGATTCATTAAATAACCCATTGCCATTTGTTAGGGTATAGGCGTTTAAATGTATAATTCCTTGTTTTCTTAAAATAGAAAATCCATTAGGTGCTTCATAATTTGATGGCATTTCGTGTGCAGAATATTCTCTTTCTGTCGTTGCCCCCACTAAGCCACCCGACCTAACACTAAATGATGCTAATTCGTCAAAATCTAACTTGTAACTACCACCTCCATCTATTTCTGTATCTTCGGTTAAACCGCCACCTAATTTTACTTTATCACCAACTACACCTGTTCCGCTTAGTCCATTTTCTACCAAAACTCCACTTACACACGCTTTATCTACTAAAGCCTGTGTTATTTCTGTATCAGTTGCTGTTGGTGCTGTTCCTAAACAAGAAACATCTACACCACTGTACATTGACAATCCAATATCAGGTATTAATAATGGACTTGGTGCTTCATATATTACTGTTCCACACGTATCTCCTGTTGCTGATTCTGTTATTACCCACATTACTACTCTTATGTGATGCCAATTTGTATCTACTGCATCGGGAAAAACAAACGTAGTAGGTGGTGTAGCACTATTGTTTCCTGATATTGGTGCGTAAGTGTGTATTGCTACGTTAGATGCATCTTCTACTGATATAAAATACTGCACACTTACTGGTGCATTGGTAGAATAATTTGTTTGATTGGACAATAATAACGTTAATGTAGTACCATCAACTTGTGCATCTAACACATAAGATGCATTAACTGTGGCACACGAAGCCGAAGTTGTAGGGTTTACAACTACTGTTATTGTCGCAGTAGAAGTTTGTCCGTAAATATCTTCTATCGTATATTGAAATGTTTCAACTCCTGTAAAACCTCCATTTGGTGTGTATTCTATCTTATTGCTTCCTGTTATTACCGCTACTCCATTTATAGGCGCAGTTGATATGGTTGTTGTTATTCCTGAATTTGAAAAATCATTCAAAAATTGCTCTATTGATACCATTACACCCTCTGTTGTAGCATAGTAATCATTTGTCGCAACAGGTGGCGCAGGTGGTTCACAAGCTCTGTTTATCAGCTCTTGTAACACATCTTTAAAAGTATTATTAGGTGCTACAAGTCCTAAACAAGCTGGATTTATTGTCGCTAAAATAGATGCTGTAACATCGTCAATATCAACCGATAAATCAAATTGCTTTGTATAGGCATCTGGGGCTGTTTCTGTTACGTTTACCGAACCATCTAATGAAACTACATTTACTTTTTTTAATGCGTTATATACGTTTAAAAACGATGCTGAAAGTGATATTGTATATGTAGTAGTACCACCTGATACCGAAGATATTACTATAATAGGACTTGAACCTACCACGTTTATATTATTTACAGTAGGGAGTATTGCTTCTATTAAAGTTGGACTTGTACTGTTACCACACCCACAATCACATCCTAATAGTTCTTTTAGTTTATTGTAATGTTCTACTACTTTTGTTTTATTTCCACAACTTCTTGCAACCTCCATAGATATATACTCCATCTCTATTGTAGAAACAAAATCGTGTAAATCTACATTGTTGCCTAAACCACCTCTATCACTCGCTTGTTTCTTTACCTTTTCTAATGTTTGTGTTATGCAACTATATAGCGCACACAAATTAATACTACAAGTAGCTTCTGCATTATCATACACATCTACATATTCAATAGTCTTAAACTCAAAACCACCTACTATATCCGTATGTGTTACTATCGCTACTAAATGCGCCTCCCATACTCCACTCCATAATGCATCTGAATTAACATAATTATTAGTTGTAGAATAGGTACTCGCAACTGTTCCATTAGAATATTTTGAACCCAACGGTGGTCTAAGTGTTAATACTCTTTCTACTTCACTCCCACTTGCATATTCCGTTCTATCATAGGCTGTTGCTACCGCAGAATCACAATTTATATCTATTTCTAAATCGCCATTTGTAACATTGTCACAATCATCATCACATATTAATACAGATACTTCTTCCGTATTATATACTATTGTACCACTTTGTTCTACAAAATACTGAATCTTATAATAACCACTTAATAAATTGCCTAAACTATCTAATGGAACTGATACAGAATCAAACACCATTGATACATCTTGGTCTATGTCGGGTGTCGTAACGGTCCCTAAGTGTAATACTGTTCCTGTTGGGTTTATTATAGAAAAATATCCCTTTAATGTAGTTAAGTTCTCGCCTGTATAATCTGTTACATCGGTAAAGGTTATTTTTCGATAATCTGGATTAGGTACTCCATTTATGTCTTTTGTAGATAAATCTATTGTTGCTTTAAATTTTATCGCAGAATTACTTAGCATCTTTATTCTTTTTTTCAAAATTAAACAAAAAAGCAGACTAAAAAAATAGTCTGCCATTCATAGTTTTAAAAATATCATTCGCTACTCAATACTCTTTAATTTATCAATATTATCTTCCGCCCATTTTAAAAAATCACCTACCCAATGCTTCTCGTCTGAAACCAATAAATCACCACCCTCCGATTTAGGAACTTTCTTGCCCTCTTTATAAATACTTACAGTTTTAAGAAGTCCTGAATATCTTACTACTTCTTTGTCTATAAGTCCTCTTGCTATTACTCCTGCTTCGCTTACTTCTTTATGTTCTTCTGTAACATCACTCGGTTCTTTTTCAATATTATTTTGACGAGATTTTGATACCGATTTTGATACCGATTTGTCATTCAAATAATAAGTTTTTAACTCGTCATATAGTTTATAGTTTGATACCAACTCCCTTAATAACACTTCAAACTTATCTTCCCCTTTCTTCACATCTGCAATAGGAAATCCTTTTTTGTCGCCTATGTTTACTCGCCATTCCATTCTACCCGAAAACTCGTGGTATGTCAAATAGTTTTCATCTATAAATCTTTGTGCATCTGAACGAACATTTACATCTTGCGAATTATAATCCCTTAGAAACTTCGTTAAATCCTTTTCCGCTATCTCTAATACTACTAATCTAATTTCTTCTTCTTCCATAAGGTGTGTACCCCTATGTCCTGTGCTTTGTAAGAAATTAGTTAGCCTATCTAAATCCTCTGTATTTAAAATCTTGTTCTTCCACTCCGTTGTTTTTCTTAAACTTGCAATATTAGAACTTGCAGATTTAACTACATTGTTTAATGAATACTTGTCGCTTTTTGAAAACTCTGATGTTCCACATTCAGGATATAACAACATATAAGCAACTAAATCTAAATTGTCTTTTGATACAATTTTTGAACGACCTTTTATATACAAATCCTTATCTCTTTCAGGGTCTAATACTTGCTCTGAAAAACCGCTTTTGTTCGCTATAACCAATCTTCTACAATAACCATAAGTAATAGATTCTCCGTTCATTGTTACTGTAAAGCTATTTTTTAAAAAAGTCTTATTGGGGAAAACGTGAAGTTTCTTGAAAAAATCCCTTTTGCCTTTTATCACAAACTCAAATGAGTTCTTTTTATATTTCTCTATATCGTACCCAAGTGAGGTAGATACAATCTTTTTTAGTTCTTCTGTATTTAATTGCTCAAATGAGCCTGTACCTTTCTTAATAACTAACATTTTTCTTAATTTTTATTGTTAATAATAATAATAAAGAAAGAGGTGTTTCTTTACACCTCTTTCTTTTAATAAATATTCTAATTAGGATAACCTGCAACAAATAAGTTAGCCGCACCTGCCCAAGCACCAAACTCTCCTCTGAAATGTACTCGTTGTACATCAAAATCATCGGTTGGTTTTTTAACTAATACTTGTCCTGCACTACCTGTTTGGAACATCTCTACCTCACGGATATATGAGCCTTTTTGTGCATAAACATAACCCCAATATGGCATTTCTGTACCATTGTACTCTGAACCAAATTGCTCTGTTAGTTTTGCTTGTGAAGCCATATTTTTAAATGTTCCTAATGGCATTAATAAATACATATCTTTGTATGTATAAGAAGTGCCACCCAACATTTCAGGGTCATCAAAAGAGGTCACATTTTTAAAATGGAATTTTCGTGAAGATGGCATTAAACTTAAAGATTGGAATCCCACTTGAACTGCCAACCCTTCTTGATAATCAGAATCCATCACGTTTCCGTAAATTTCTCCTTTAACGTATTGGTTGTTTGTATCGTCTTTAACATAGTCTTTTAACACTTCTCTAATTTGTTGACCAAACGGAGAACCATAAGCCCATACATAGTTATATGGTGCGCCCTCCGCATCAAGTGTATCGTTTACCGCATCTACATCCCCAATAGCAAACGCTCCTGTTGTATAAGGAATTGTGTTGCCGTTTTGAAATGCAAACGGATACAATCCTTGTGTAGTACGAACTTGAATACCTGTCAAATTAGGCTCAACTACTGTACTATCTGTTTCAAAGAAATTGTCGTTTAGTGTGCCGAAACAAATCGCACCATCTCTTGCTATTTTTAATCTGCGCTCTGCATCTTCTGTGCCTACCAACTCAAATGCATTCATTTTCTTACCATCAAATTCAAAAGGAAAGTCTTGAAGTTGATAATTACGAACCATAGACGAACCTGTACGAGAATCATCATCTTTAATGATTTGTAATTGGTTTTTATAGGTTGCCCAACGTGGCGTTAAGGTTTGTCCTTGTCTGCTACCCTCTGCATAAGCATTAGAGATTATACCTACTGTCGCTCCTGCTCCTGCACCTGCTCCACCAAGTAATGTAAGTAAGTTTACAGTAGAATCGTCTGGCTCAACTGTGATTTCTTGTGTTCCTACTGGTGCATTGCTTATGTTAGTAATCCAACCATTCACTATGTTTGTATCACCTATTTGGAAGTGTACAATTTGTCTTAAACGTGCATAAGATGACTTTATATTAAAAGTAGGGTCTGTATAAACAGTTGTAGGGTTTAATTGAAACGTAATAGGCGCACCTGCTCCTCCTGCTCCTTGATAACCTGCACCGCTTACCACTAATGCATTTACTGTTCGCTCTTTTTCAAAATGACCATACTGTCCATGTTCTCCTGCTAACACAGGAATTTGAAACCCTAATAATTTAATTAAATCACTAAAGTAAAACCTCCCTGAATTAGGATGTCTGTTTATTGCATTAGGCAAAAAGACGGGTTTAAACATTTCTCTGTCAAAACCACTAATTAGCTCTGTGTTCCAAGTGCCTACATTTACTGCACCGGGTTTTAAATTAAAAGGAACTGCTACTGGTGTTCCTGCTATTGAATATACTGATACCATTTTTTTGTTTTTTAAAAGTTATAAATTTTTTTTAACGATAGAAACTTCCAGATTTATTTTCTTCTCCTGTTATTCTACCTTGTTCCCTCTTAATTTTTATTCCCGAATTATTATCAGTAATTTCTTTTATGACTTTTGATGTATTATCTTCTATGATAGTGCTTATAATCTTGTTAAAATTTCGACCAATATAAGTTTCCTTTGCAAGTTTAACTATTGCATCTATGTTTTCTTTGGTTGTATCTGCTGTGTTTTTTATAGCAAAATCTACCGCATCTTTATAGATAGTGTTTAACTCTTTCTCGTCTAAGGGAATGTCTATTGAGTATTCTTTCTCGTCTTTAGATTGGTGTGAAAATTTTAATTTACCAAACGTGTTGTCGATTGCACTTTTAAGGTCAGGATTTTTTTGCCAAGCGTTAGTTACTTTTTGTTGAAACTCTACTTGTTGTTGTATTACTTCTTCTTGTGAAGAAATACCATCATAAATATCTTTCCTTTTGTTTTTTATTCCATCAAAAGCCGACTTGCTTTCTTTTTCAAGCCTTGCTTCTATGATAGAATATTTACGTTTAGCTTTTTCGACTTCAATTTCATATTCAGTATCTACACCCTCTTTTTCCAAAAACTCTTCAAAAGTTGGGTAAGAATCACTGATTAATGTTTTGGCACTTTTTAAACTTATACCATCTGTTAGCGACATTGATATTGCCATAGCCTCCCTTTTGTCCATTTTATCCGTGTCCATTAGGGATAAATCTATAAACATTTTTACTTGTTCGGGTGTCGCATTTGACTTTAATAAAGAATTAACCTCTTTAACAAAATCATTAACGTAAGCATCTTTCTGTGGAATATGCTCGGCGTACCGACTTTTTTCCGCATAATTTTCATCAAAAGTTTCAAAGAACTGCTGTACTTCGGCTACATCTTTAAATCTCCCACCTGTCGTGCTTGATATATCTAATGTGCTTTCGGGTTGCCCTTGTATTTGTTGTGATGTTGGTTCTGTCGTTGTTGTTACACCTGTAACTCCACCTCCGCCTTCAACATCATCATTGAAATATAATCCTTTCATTTTTCTTAATTTATCTTAATAATACTACAAAGTAAATATACTTTTATTAAAAAAACAATAGTCTGTATTTTTTTTATAACACGGAGCGTAAAACCCATCCATCGTTTTTACGTGGATGGGTAGTTCACTGAGATATGCTTTGTTGGTTTTGACCACCCCCTTGTGGTTGTGCTACTCCTAATCCATACATATTGAACTGCCCTACACTATCTTTTATACCCTCTGTTATTTTTAATAACATATTTCTTTGTACCTCATTGTCTAATACTCCATCTTTTAAGTCTGCTTTTATGGCTTCTAAATTAGCATCTTGTATAAATTCTTGATAAGACAATGCTGATTTAGATGCAAACTCAACCGATAATGTTTTTCTGTTTTCTTCCCCTGCTACCACTGCCGCTTGTTGGTTTTGCATACTTGCGTGTTCTACATCTTTCTGTTTGCGTATCATGTCCAACTTCTCTTGTTCTTTTACTGCTTTTGCTATCATAAGTTGAGCTTTAGGTATATTACCCGATTTTATAACCCTATATAATGCCAAATAAACATCTTCGGTTATACCTCCAACTCCACCGCTTGTTTTTCTAAACTGTGATAAACTAAGTATGTTCTGCATTAGTAATTGTTGCTCTTGAAGTGTAGAACCTAATTTTATCTTTAACCCGAACTTTATGTCGGATATATCTTCATTTAACTCTAATATCTCTATATCATCTTCGTCTAATGGTGAATTTTCTACACTTAACTTGCCTCGCCTTGCTAATTCTTGCCACTTTAACATTGTTGACGTATATACTCTTTCTATAATATCACTCATCATAGAGTATTCAGGTTGCATAGCATTGTTTGCCGCTTCTATCTTGGCTTCACCTTGCATTTTTAACATCCTTTCATTGTTAGTAGAACCATCCACTAAATCATTTATACCTGTATTTATTTGAATATTTCTTCTGTGTTCATTTATTGTTTCGGTGTATATTCTAAATTGGTCAAAAGCAACACTTGGTATTGGTGCTACAATAGAATGTATATTAGATATAGGATTTCCGTGTGTGTCTTCCGTGTCTATTGTTAATATACCTTTCTCTAAAAGCATATTATACAAGTCAATAGGTGTTTTGATTTGTCCATCTATTTCTGTGTTTTCAAAAGCTGTCTTGTTAAATATAAGTCCGGGAGGTGCAGGTATTGCCGCTATTGCATTTCTTCGTTTGAATGTCAATAAGTTTATCATATCTACATCTGGTATCATTCTTTCCACTTTTGATATTACTCCTGTGGTTGCTCCTATATAAGATAAAAATGCCTTTTTATAGCCACTCTTACCGCTTCTTATTTGTAAATCAGCTCTTCCATACCCAAAAGCAAAATCTGTACCTATAATCCACTTGCCCTCATATTCATATTGTGTCCTTTTTACATCTAATTTAGCCCCTTTCTTTTCATCATCTTTTCTTAATTCATAATCAAACTCCTTTTCCGTATAAGACAAAGAACCATATTTTTCTATAATTTTACTTTTGTATTTTTTTACATCAGAAGATAGCCAACTTCCATCTAATACTGTTACTTTTATATGGTCATAAGGATAAAAACCGTTGTCTTTATAAAAATTGCGATGTTGTGTACTGGCAAAAGGTTGTTCAAATCCGTAACATTTAGCCACTTGCATTAATTGAGATTCTGTAAGTTCGCTTTCATTACGAACATCTGCAATTGTCATTTCTCTTATCTCTGCACACATTGTAATATCCCTAAAATCAAGATATTTACTGCATGGAACAAGTAACATATTAGGGTCAACGTATCTTAACATAGGCACGTTTATAGAATAGTCTATGTATGCTTTAGTCCAAGATATTCCTAAGTCAACCATATCATTCATTAACATCATCTTTAGCATTTTCCACCTCGATTCAGACATTGTTACACCTATGGCTTTCTTCATTTTTATCTCTTCTTGAAGTTTTAACCCTCCTGTTTTAACATATAAATCAACATCTTCTTCGGATTCAAACATGTCAGAATCTCCTTGACCTATATCTATCCCAATGTTTCCTACAAATGTTTTAAATGTCTTGTTTTGCCATATTTTTAACCCTGCTATTTCTTTTTCTCTTTTCTTTTGTGATGCTGGGTCGGTAGCACTAACTAATATCTCATAATCCATTTTATCATAACTACCTATGATTTGGTCACGGGTTTTAACGTGTCCTGTGTCCTGCCCCCACGAAATGTTATAATACGATTTTTTACGTTGGTTGTTATTGTTATCCTTACCTAATAATTCTGATTTATATTTGTTTACATCTACCTTGCCTCTTGCATAAGAACGTAGCTCACTATATTTGCTATCTCCCAAAAGCCCACTTAAATAACCTCCCTTAACTAATATTCCATTACACCCAAGCGTAAATAGATATTTCATTACCGATACACAATAATCCATGTCTTCCTTTTTTTTAGGATTAATATCGTCATCGGGTAGCCTGTACTTCTTTAGGTTTTCTGCTCCTTTATAATTATCTATAAAATTTGATATACCTTTCATAGTCCAAAATTAATGATAAATAAAAATAATTACAATATTGTCTGAACTTCTGAAAAATACATCTTTTGTGAGTTCTTCCTTAGATTTTTTAATTTTTCTTCTCTTAATTTAGCCGCTTCAATAATATGTAAGGTTAGACTGTTGGCGTATAAAGCATAAGAACACGCTGTAAATAAATCATAATCTGTCATTGTTTCATAAGATACAGATAAACATTCCTCTAAATAATCGTTATGGAACTCATGTTGACAATTGGCTAATAAATAGTCTTGCGATACTGTAAATAGATTGTCTTTTGTGAGGTCATTGGTTACTGCACCTGAATTGTCTTTGATTTTTTGTTTCTTTTCATCGTATTGGTGTAATAAATAAGCACCATATCCTCTTTTTCTAAATCCATCTTGAATGTGTGGATGGTTCATCTCTGGAAACATATAACAACCATAAAACACACACATTTTTATCATGTCGTCTATATACTCATCCTTACTCGGTGGTCTGTTATTATATGTACAACAAAATCTATTTGTTTTGTATTTAAACATTACATCGTTCCACTCTTTTTCTGTTAATATCTCTAATTCAATTTTGCTTAATGGATTTTCTAATATAGGATTATATCGCATAAATACCGCACCTCCTCCGTTTGAACCCTCACCCTCTGTTTTATCAAAATTAAAAGTGTCACCTCCTGCCACAAAAGACATACTGTTTGATGGTTGCTTTTTACCTGCTTTTATTTTGTATAAATTTCTTTGAGTTTCAGGCAAAAGATAGCTAACTAAAAATTTACCCGATTCGCTGTTGGGTATAAACTCAACCTCTGTGTCTTTTATTCCGTTCTTCCATAAAAAATCACCTCGTATAAGATAATCATTGCCATTAAAGAAAAAATTTAACCTGCTGTTTAGTAACCCTTTATCAAAAGGACAACTCCCTGAATCTATAATAAAACATTCTCTTGTTGAATAAGGATTTTTTCTTATGTTCCTTATATATGCATTTGAACCTTGTTTAAAGTCATTGCGCTCAATATCTAAATTTTTCTTCGATTCTTTTAGAAGAGAATTACCATAAGCATCTATTTTTAAACCATCATACGCAGGAAAAAACAATCTCCATAATCCTGTTGCTGTTGAACCTAATTCATTTTTTTCATGATAACTTGACCCTTTCCATATATCTTTAAATATTTTTAATCCATACCTACCTGTATCTTCCGATGTAGTTGTATGAATAGAAAAACCTGTCCTTTTTCCAAAAGGGTCTCGCATTGCAGGTTTTACTGTCTGCCACCTTTGCATGGCATCAACCACCTCTAATTTACCCTCTTCGTCTGATATGTAAAACCCTAAATATGTACTATCGTAAGCCGATGCTTTGGCTGAACGAAAATCAAGCCAACTTCCTAATTCTAATTGCTCATTAAATAACTCGCCATCGTTTAGTTTAAACTCTAATTTGTTAGAAGGGTCTCTTAGAAAATGGTTGTGTAGTGGCTGGAAAAAATATGGCATACCCTTCCATCCCATAATAACTTTATCAAACAAATCTCCTGCATCCGTGTCGTTTTTGGATTGAATACCACAATGTCTGTTTATCATTCTTGACATTTCTTCAAATAAAGCACAAGCGGCTCTTATTGACTTCCCATCTTTCCTTTTTGTCATCTCGACAATACCTAAACAAGCATCATCTTTTAACCCCTCTGTCATAAAATGAAAGTATCGTCTTTCTTTATCTCTGTAAGTTGGCTTACCCTCTATTATCGACCAATAACTTAGCCAATAATACATTTTGCCTGTAATATAGGTTCTTACTCCGTTATTAAAGAACCAAACACCATTTAACCTCCTATCCCATTCCGTAAGATACCAATTCCATAGGTCATTGTATTTACTTTTGTTGTTTCTTAATTCTTTATGGATTTCATCGGCAAAAATCTTTCTGTCGGGTTTTTTTGTAACTATATTATTGTGTCTTGAAACTTCTTTGTAAATTCTATTTTCAAGGTTAGACATCCTTTCAGGCTTAGGTATTATTCTCCATTTTTGATTAGATGTGGCTGTTTTGTTAAATAAAATATCTTTATCATTAGGAATATCAGGACACTTAAAAACAATAGGTGTTAAATCTTCATCTAAGTCATTTACTATAATAAATTCCTCTTTGTTGTTATATTTCCTATCTAAAATATACATTATCTTTTAGGCATTTTTACTTTACCTTTTACTACTAATTCTGTAATTCCCTCTACTCTTGCATATTTTAATAAATCATCGTCAACTTCTGATTCTATTATCTTATCAGACATAAGAACTACTTTCTTTAACTCATTTATTCGATTTAACATCTTTTCTAAAGAACCTTGTGTTTTTTCTGTCATTATAATCGCATCTGAAATATCACCTTCTCTTAGATTTCTTTCCATTTCAAATAATAACTTATCATAGGCTATATATGAAGTGGCTAACAATGCGTATTCTTGTGATTTCTGCATGGTGCAAAATCGAATACACATCTTATTTGCCGTAGAACTATCTCCGTTAATTATTCGCTTAACACCACTTGAAAATTTACTAAAACTTTCTTCTAACAGAAATTCAAAGGCTTTTATCTTTCTATCATTTATATTATCATAGTCTTTTACCATAATACTATCTTTATGGTAAACTAACTCCATATAATTGAAAAATAAATCTTCCTCTATTATTACAAGGTTTTGGTTAAATTCGCTATATAAATTTAATGTATTCCATAGTTTACGAACACCTTTTGGATTACCAAAAGGATTCCAATATAAGTTATCAAAATCCTCTTTTTTATACATATAATCTATATTTTAAACAAAATATCACTCTGTTTAATTAACAATAAAGTTTCTCCTTTGATTTCTATTTCGGTAGGACTTCCGTTTCTGTAATAAACCTCATCTTGTGGTTTATACATCATAGGTTCATTCGGTTTACCTGTACCTACTTGTAAAACTAAACCCTTGTTCGGCTTTTGTTTCATATAATCAGGCATAAATAATATTCCATTATCCTCTTGTTGTATAGGCTTTATAAGTATATTGTCAAAATATAGTACCATAATATTAATAAATTACACATTCTGAAATTAAAAACATAGTAGCAGAAGATGACGCATTTTCTAAAGCCACCCTTATTACTTTTATAGGGTCAACCACTCCTGATTCTAATAAATCCTCTATATTGTTTGTTTTAGCGTTATACCCCAAATTAGGTGTTTTTTTGATTTTTTCTGCTATTTCTTCTATATTTTCTACTCCAGCATTCTTTAATATTTGATAGAAAGGCTGTAATAGTGCGTATTTTACAATATCTACACCTAAGTCATAATCTTTATTGCCTGAAAATTTTAGGCTGTCAGATGCCCTTAAAAGAGATGAACCGCCACCTGCGATATATCCTTCCTCTATTGCCGATTTAGTTGCTGAAACTGCATCGTCTATTCTGTCTTTTCTTTCTCGCATTTCTGTTTCCAAAACTCCACCTACTTTTATGGTTGCCATGTTGTTTTGTAATTTGGCTAATCTGATTTTTGCAAACTCTATATCTCTATCTTTACTGTCATTGTTGTCCTCAATAAGTGTTTCTAACTCTTTTGTTGTTTCTATGTATTTAGGTATATCTCTTTTGCCATCAATGATATAGGTTGTGTTTTTTTCACAAATTACTTTACTTGCTGTTCCAAGATGTTTAAATTGAACCTTATCTAAATGCATACCGGTAGCATCTGATATTACAGTCGCTCCAGTACAAAGTGCTATATCTCTTAATAAAACACTTTTTTCTTCTCCGAAAGATGGAGATTTTATAATACAAGCCTTTAGTGTTCCTCTTTGCTTGTTTAATGCTATAAACTCTAAAGCACCACCTTGTATATCATCAGCAATTAATAATAACGATTTATTCAGCTTTACAACTTCGTTTAATATTCCTTGTATTTCTGTTGGGTTTTGTATTACTTTCTCTACTATTAAGATTTTAACATCGTTAAGTTCTGCCCTCATTTTTGGCACATTGGTAATAAAATCATACCTAATATAGCCTCTATCAATCATTAACCCCTCTGTTATGGATACAGATGTTTCATGGTTGTTCGATTCTTCTATTGTAACGTATCCATTTTTACCAACTTTACTAAAGGCATTAAATAATAATTCTCCTATAAACTCATCGTTATTAGCTGATATGGTGGCAATATTTTTAACTATATCTATGTTTTCTACCTTAATAGAGTTTTCTTTTAAATACTGTATAGTCTGTACAACCGCATCTTCTACGCCTTTCTTCAACTCTAAAATGTTCACATCTTTTTTCATCAACTGCTCATTACATTTATCCACTAATGCTTGTAATAAAACCGAAACAGTTGTAGTTCCATCTCCTGCTTGTTCTACTGTCTTTATCGCCGCTTCTTTTACCAAAGTTGCACCCATGTCCTCAACAGGGTCTTTTAAATAAATACTGTTTGCGACTGTAACACCATCTTTTGTAATGTATGGTCGATTGTTAGAGGTTCTGATAATAACATTCCTACCCTTTGCACCCAATGTTACTTTGATTGCATTTGCTGTGGTGTCTATGCCTTGTTTAATTTTGTTTCTGCCTTCTTGTGAAAATAAAAAATCCATATTCTTAATTTTAATTTTTAATTGATAGCGAAATTAATATCTTTTCTTTGAATTATAGTAATTTCTTTTAATTTTTCATTCTTTAAGAGTGAATTATTGCCTATCATCATTTTTTTTGTAGGTTTAAAATTTACTAAGTCGCCTACTTTTATTGATAAAAAGTTTTCATTTATATCATAAAACATATATCCGCTATTAGGTTTGGACATAAAGACTACCTCGCCGTAGCCCCATTTTTTTAAATTCTTGCTATCTAAATTTACAGAATATAAACCCGATTCCATTTCCTTACTTTCAGATATATCTTCTACTTTTAATCCCAAAAACCCATTTATAAAACTTATACCCTTTTTATCCTCTTTTGCATAACATAAGTCATATCGGATAATATACAGCCTTTCTTTTGTTATTTCATCTACTATAACATATCCCGACACTAAAGCCCCCTCAATGGCTAAATAATGGAAATGTACTATATCTCCATACTCTAAATCTACTTTGTTTTCATAAACTGCAAAACCTAATGAGTGGTTGTTGATTTTTCTAATAAAGTCATCTGAATATAGGTCTTTATTTCTAAGTTGTTCTCCACAATGTATTAATTTTTGTGGTGGAGTAATTACTTGTGCAAAGGTGTGATTAAATCGTTCTTTTTGCCAAGATGTATCAAATACTAAACTTCCTACGCCCGATTCTCCTCTTTCGGTAATTGTTTTTACTAAAACGTAATTGTAAGGTATTTTATAATTTCCATTATCTATAATACAAACAACATCGGTATTTTCTATTATCTCATATCGTTCATTATTGATATTAACTTCGTAGCCTACATACTTATCGTACAAAATTATGTCTCCTACTTTGCAAGAATCAAAATCATCTGTTTCTTCCGATACAGCTATAACCTCTGCTTTAGATTCTAACCTTTTAAAGTTTTCAGGCAAAAGCAAGTTGTTTTCGTTTATTGTGTTGTATTTGAATGGTCTTATTAAAACCCTACCTTTTGATATTTTTATCATAAGAAATTTCCTCTTTGAAATGTTGAACCTAAAATTACGCCTTTATTTTTTTCTTTTTTTTCTTTTTCTTTTTTTAACTTATTAACTATATGTTCTTTTAGCTTTATAGTGGATATATTATTATTTATCGTTTTATGATAATTCATTGTTTCTGTTATTACTCTTTTTATTCCATCTATACTGTTATTTACTAATAATATATCTATAAACTCTTTATCTTCTAATACGGTAGTATCTCTAAAATTAAAGTTTTTTTCTTTTTTCTCTTTATTTATATATACTGTATTATTAAATACTGTATTATTATCCTTTAACTTTTCTTGGGGAGGGTATTTAACTTTTGTTAAAGGGGGGTATTTAACTTTTGTTAAAGGGGGTGTGTAACAAATATTAAGTACCCTGCGTTCAATTTCTTTTGAATTTTCCTTGTAAATAAATGTCGATTTTATGTACTTTTTATCAATCAAAGATTTTATAATCAGGCTTACCCTTGTTTTACTTAAACCAAAGAATTTAGCAAAATATTCGTTAGAAGCATAACAACCATCATTATTATCAAGGCTGTTGATTTCAATGAAAAATATTTTTTCCTGTAAGGTTAAATTTTGGTCAAACCACAATTCTTTTGGAATCCAAATTCCCTCAAATTTTCTATTTAAATTTTCCATAATAAAATAAAAAATGCCTTTCGATTATCAGTTCGGATTGCCGTACGAACTTCAAATCAAAAGGCAAGTAAATTATTGATACAAATCGGCAATCGTATCTTTTCCTTTACAAAGATAGATAATTATTTTTATTTACTCATAAACATATTCACTATTCTACAATTATTCTAACACTAGCACCTATACCTTTGGCTATTAAAATCAATGTATCATAAGACGGATTCTTTTTCATATTTAATACATCACTTAAAAACGTATAACTAATACCTATTTCCGAACACAAAACTCGTCTTTTAATTTTTTTATGCTTCATTATCATAACTAAGTCGTTAATTATCTGAACCTTATTACTTTCTAAAATAGGAATTAAATCTGTGTGTTTATTTTTTTTCATTTTTTTAATACTACTTGTTTAAATTTTATTATCTTTGCAAATGTAATACTATTTTAAATACTTTCATTATGAATCTCGATTTTAAATACCAAGAAGAAAAAACCCAACCTAAAGAGTGTAGAATAATACCACTACACCCATTGCAAGTAAAAGCAATAAATTTAGAAAAACATGTAGAAGAATTTATTGCATGGAGACAGGTAGCCAAAAATACTGCAATGAATTATCGTTCTGTTTTAAACAAAATGTTAAAAGAGTGTGGTGAGCCATTAAACTGGAACTGCATCCAAGATTATATTAATTCTTTGCATTATAATTACAAAGAATCTCACGTTTTCAGAGTGTCTAACACTTTAAAGAAATTCTTTGAATATTTAGATTCTCATACTGAATTTGAGAATAAAGTTTACAATAGGCTGTTTATTAAAAAATATAGATATGAGGGTGGAAATAAAGATGTTATTTCAGATAAGAAGTTTTTAGAAATATACAAATTATTCGACTTTAGAAAATCGGCAGATATAAGAGATTATGCCATATTAAAACTACTACAATCAACAGGAATGAGGGTAGGAGAGCCATTTCGTATTAAGATAAGCGACATTAAGACTATTAGTGATGCTTTTGGCAATAACTACACAATAATAGACAGTACACAAAAGGGGGGCAGAAGATTAGTGTGTAGAGTACACGATGGCACATTAAAAGCCATAAACACCTACCTTAGAACAAGAGGTTTTTATGATAAAAACGAGCCTTTATTTATACAGCATAAATTTCATTTTAATAAAAACGAAAGATATAAACCTTTAAATGTTACAGTATTTTGCAAGAGACTAAAACAATTATTTGAAGCAGTTGGATTAGAGGATTATTCAAGTCATAGCATACGTTATACAGCCGCTTTTAAAACACTTAATGCTACAAATGATGAAACTAAAGCATCGGCAAAATTAGGACACATAAGCCCAAAAACAATCCAATACTACACACATAATTATAGATTAGAACTTAATGCTATTAATGATACCAATATTGAGTTAAATACAAAATAATACCTATGTCAGATTTAAAGTTAGAATTTTCAATATTAGGTGCGATAATCAACGATGAACCCAATAAGGTTATTGCAATTCAAAAAATAAACAAGAAAGAGTTTTTTGAGTATAAAATATCTCAATACGTTTTTTCTGCGATTTATGACTTATTTATTAACCAATCAGAGGTTGATTTTTTTACAGTAAAAGATAGGTTAATAAAGAATAATCATTATCAACAAATAGGTGATGATGTATATAGTGAAATAACAAGCAATACACTTAGTCTTCCAACACTTGAATTAAGGATAGAAGTATTAAAAAAAGACTATTTATATAGGGTTCAAGTAGATGTAGCCAAAGACATTTTAAACAAAGCACAAAAAGGCGAAATACCTCCAGATGAATTAATTTTAGAAGCCATAAATTCATTAGAAAGTTCTTTGTATGGAGAAAATATTGATACATCTAAGCCTGTTGGAATATTATTAAAAGATATGATGCTTGGATTGTTAAATGAATCCGAAAAAGAGTTAGGATACACAACAGGGTACAAAGAAATAGACGATTACTTTACTTTATTACCAGGAACACTGGTTACGTTTGCGGCACGTTCATCGGCAGGGAAAACGGCTTTTTTACTTCAAGTGTTAAGAAGATTATCTTTTTTAAACAACATACCTTGTGCGGTTTTTTCATTAGAAATGAGAGCAAGTGCGTATGTTACAAGAATAACATCTGCTCATCTTAAAATAAATTCGTATGCTTTTAGAAACAATTTATTAGGCGACAAAGATAAAGACAGGTTTCATAATTTTGTTACCACTTTTTCTGCATCACCGCTATTTATAGACGATAATCCCGAATACGATGTACACTCTATTTTAGCAAAGATTATTGTTTTGGCTATAACAAAACACATTAAGGTCTTTGCAATAGATTATCTTACTTTAGTAAAATTACATTATGAAACAAAGCAAACTACTAAAAGCGATGCTATTGGTTATTTTACGTTTGCTTTAAAAAAAATAGCAAGAAAACTAAATGTTACAATAATTATATTACAACAATTAAATAAAGAATTAGACAAAAGACCCAATCCTCGACCTATAATTGGCGATTTAAAAGATTCAGGTTCTATTGAGAATGATTCAGATGTAGTTGTTTTGTTTTACAGACCCGATATGTACACTCAAAATATTTTTGAAGCAAGAAGTAAAGATGAAAGAGATACATACGGACATTTAGAGGGTAAATATTTTTTGTTACATAAAAACGGAAGAAATATAACTCCAATTGAAATGTCAAATAAATGTGAAGTTATTGTAGCAAAAAACAGGGAGGGAAAAACGGGAAGTTTATTTTTTGATTTTATAAAAGGGTATGGGGGTTTTGATTATAACAATGAATTATCGTCAATTTTAAATAATAAAAAAAATGAATCAAACACAAACAACACAGACATTGCATTCTAAGGAATATTACAACAAAGAAAGAGGTGTGTATATAGAGCGCATACCAGAGAAAGATGAAGAATGGCACAAGAGGAGAAGTAATGGTATTGGAGCTTCTGATATAGGCAGAATACTTGGTCTTAATGATTACGAGGGTGGTAGTTGTATAGAGATTTTTTATGAGAAAATAGGGTTGAAACCTGCCTTTAGGGAACCTAACAAATACACTTTTTGGGGGCATCAACAAGAAGAGTTAATTGCAAACGCTTGGAAGTATTATGACGGCACTAAAGATTCTTACATTTTCAACTATGAAAAAAACAATAAAGTTAGAGATTGTAGAAATGTACACGGAGTTTTATCTAATGAAAAATATCCCCATTTATTTACGAACATAGACAGGTTAATAACAAAAGGCTGTTTTAAATTAACCGATGGTACAATGTTGGAAGATAATGGAATTTTAGAGTGTAAAACAGGGTCATCTTGGGTTGCCAAAAAATGGCAAGAGGGTATAGACCCCATGTATGTAATGCAGGTTCAGCAACAATTAATGATAATGGGTTTAGAATACGCAGAAATAGCCTTTTTAGAGCTTGACAATAGGGAGTTGTGGGTTTACCCAGTCGAAGCCAATAAGTCGCTTATATCTCAAATAGAAGAGCAATCTTATGTGTTTTGGTATAAAATGGTTTTACCTGCCAAAAAATTAGTAGCGGAACGAGAGTTAGAACTCAACAGAGGAAACATGGATGCGGTAAGGAAGATAGAGTACGAAATACAAAAATTAGAGCCTTCTGCCGATGGTTCTGAACGATATAAAGATTTTATGAACCAAAGGTGGTTATCTGAACCTGATATTATAAAAGCGGATGAAAGTCAACTTATAAACGCATTAGAGTTGAAATACTACAAAGAATTAATAAAAGAGTTAGAAAGAGATGTAACACTAAAAGAGAACATTATAAGGCAGTTTATGGGCGACAATATCAATATATCTACAAACAAAACGCCTGATACATTGGATTTTGATGAATATGGTAAAATAACATGGAAAACAGAGGGTAAAAATTTAGACAGAAAGGTATTAAGAACTATTTCGTTTAAAGGCGATGTTTCTGATAGTATTTTGAAGTCAAAAGAACAAATTAACAATAACAAACCAAAAATTTAATTATTATGGAGTTTAACTTAGAAAACAAGGAACAAGTCTATATTGGAATAGATGTAGGAGGTTCGGGTGCTATTGCGATAACAAATGGTAGAGAAATACTTAATGTTATAACTAATGATAATACAGATGCAGATTTATCTGAATTTATACAAGAAGCTAAAGATAGGTATGATATAGTTAAATGTATGATTGAGAATGTACACTCAATGCCAAAACAAGGTGTTTCATCTTCTTTTAAGTTTGGAGAATCAAAGGGTTTTTTAAGAGGACTTATAGTGGCACACAAAATACCATTTGAAGAAGCCAGTCCTCAAAAATGGATGAAACATTATGGATTATCAGGAAAGGGTTTTGATAGCAAAACAGAACATAAGAACAACTTAAAAAATTATGCTCAACGGCTGTACCCAAATATGAAAATAACGCTTAAAACTGCCGATGCAATTCTTTTAGCACATTACTCTTTTTTAATTAACAACAACCTATACAATAATGAAAGATAACAATACAGCAGAAGGATTGAATGTAAAAACCATAAATGGTAAGCATGGGTCATTTCAGGTATTAAGGGTTTACATACCAAAGTTCAGTAAATGGATAGAAGAAAACAAAGATAAAAACGATTGTATTACTTTGGCGTTATACCCAAGAAGGGAAGCCGATGAATACAACAATACTCATACTCCAAAGAAATTCACTTCTAATAACCAATAATGGGTAAAATATCACAAAACACTATTAAATCAGTTTCGTCTATAAATATTGTAGATGTGATAGGTTCGTATATCCACCTAAAGAAACAAGGTGGTATATATAGAGCCTGTTGTCCTTTTCACAATGAGAAAACGCCATCTTTTATAGTAAATCAAAACAACAACTTCTATAAGTGTTTTGGGTGTGGCGAGGGAGGGGATGTTATTTCTTTTGTAATGAAATATGAAGCATTATCTTTTTACGACACAATAACCACACTTTGTGATAAATACAAAATCGAACTAAAAGAAGATGGAGGTAATGAGTTAGATGCAACCCAACTTGAAACCAATAAGATATTAGAAATAAATAAAGTTACTACTGAATTTTTTACATATAAACTACCAAACAGTTTGTCTCATAGACTGATAAAAGAAAGAGGGTTAAGCGATGAAGTGATTAGTTTATTTCAAATAGGACATACATCTTCTTTATACTCACAACTTTATAAGTACCTTATAGAAAAAGGTTTTACCAATGAAGAAGTATCTAAATATGGATTATGTAGAATTAAAGCCGATAACACTTATTATGATACGTTTAGGGATAGGACAATATTTCCTATACACAATAGCATAGGAAAGGTTGTTGGTTTTTCTGCAAGAAGAAATATTGAAACAATGCAACCTAAATATATTAATACATCAGAGAATAGAGTATTTAAAAAATCAAAAGAGCTTTTTGGGTTGTATTTTGCAAAAAAACACATTACAGAAAAAGACGAAGCCATAGTAGTAGAGGGCGCAACAGATGTTATTTCTTTGTTTGACAATGGTGTAAAAAACACAGTAGGAACACTTGGAACTGCTTTTACCACAGAACACGCTACAACACTAAAGAGATACACACAAAATATTGTTATCTTATATGATGGAGATAACGCTGGATTAAAGGCAACATTTAATGCTTGTGAAGAATTATTAAAAGCAGGTATGAATATTTATATATGTCCTCTACCTAAAGATAAAGACCCTGATAATATTGCAAGGGAATTAAAAAACAAAACCAATGGTTATATACAGTCCAATAAAATAGAATTTATAAAACATAGAATATCTTTATTAAAAGACTTTAATATAATAGACAAAGTTAAGTTGGCAAAAGAATTAATTAGGATGATTAATTTACATCCCGATAAAATTACAAGAGACATATTACTTCAAACGTACAATAAAGAGTTTGGCTTTAACAATACAACAAAACCAAAAAAACATCACACTGTATTAGAAATAGAGAAAGAAACAAATATAGAACTCCATTTAATTCGTATTATTTTGATTTACCTAAATGAGTGGAATATATTAAACTACTTTAATAATATAGATAAAAATTTTTATCCTGATATGTTTGAAAACAAAAGATGTCTATTGTTTTTTGAGTATATAAATAGTGAAGATTGCGAAAGTTTTGAACTATCTGATTTCATACACAATAAAGATGTTGCTGTGCGTGAAATATCTAATCTTGCATTAGGATTAGATTACAATATAGAAAATACAGAACAATACGACATAGAAAGCACATTGTATTCTTTTGAACTTAAAGTTGCAGAAAGGCTTAAAAACAAAATACTACTAAACCCCACATTGGACTATAAACACAAATTAAAGGTAATGACTAAACACGAAAATATTATACAACAAAACATAATTAAACTAAGTGAAAATAAAAACCAAAATATACTTGCATAATTAAAAAACTATACTTATATTTGCACACTATGAATAAAGTTACAAAAAAAATGAACGTTGCACACAAGCATATTGTAGATGCAATGAAAGAAAAAAATATGAGTGCCTACAAATTGGCACCCATATCAGGGTTGACATATCCGACAGTTAGGAGGTTTGTCACAAAGACAAACATCAACATAACGCTGGAGAGTTATTTCAAAATGTGCGTAGCGTTGGGAGTTGATTGAAAAAATTAAATTAAAAACAATTACAATTTAGATGCACAATGAAAGTAACACTAAAAAATAACGAAAAAAAACTAAACAATTAAAGAATTACCGTTTTGTAGTGAAAAATAATTAATATGATACTATGCAACAACACAGAATTATTATGGTAAAGTTAGAAATTACAGAAAAACAAGCATATTTAATTATGGATGCGCTTGACCTTTATAGCAGAATTGGAATGGGGCAATTTGATAAAATTAAAGACCATCCAACCATTCAAAATAATATATGGGATAATCATAGAGATGAGTATCACGATTTTGCAGACAAAGAATTAATGATTGTTAGGAATAAATTATTTGATATAAGTTACGGACTTAATGGTAGTCAAGGAATACATAGTACTAAAATTGATGATACTAACAGATTGGCTTTTGATATAAAACAAGTGATAAGGCATGAGTTTTGGAAATGTGAGCCTAATAGAAGTTCTATGACTGTAGATTCGCATATACATTTTACATCTACCGATGGGGAAAGTTGTAAGATTAAATGTGAAGTAATCAAATGATGTTATATTATTTAACTCACAAATAGACTAAAGTTTAATATGAAAGTAACACTAAAAATAAACGGAACAAAGGAGTTAAGCATCACTCCTGATACGCCATTGGAACACGAGTTTATGGCGTTGATAAAAGAAGCAGAAAAGTATGAAGTGGTCAAAGAGCCGAACTCAAACACATTTATTTTTAAATTAATAAAAGAAATCAATGACAATCCATCCGGCAACATTCGTAACGCTTAATCCTATCGGAAAGATGGAGTATTTGGAGAGCCTAATGCTTCTTGAACGGAACAGACAAAATCCTCCACCGGATAAGATAGATATAGTTAAATTGTCGTTATTTTTAAAAGAAGCGTATCCAATGATATTTACGTTACGAAAAACACGTGACATCGTAGCGTATCGTTTCTCCATTGCTTCTGTCCTTTACAACCTTAAATCTGTTATAGGATTAGGATATAGTGACATAGGCAGGATGCTAAGACGTGACCATGCCACTATAATTTATGCGGTAAAAACTACTGCTAAATGGTACGAGTGTGTAGGTTATGATTATGAGATAGGAATCTATGAAGATGTAAATGCAAGTGTTACTGGTTGGATTAAATCATTTATGTATGGAACGATTTAATGTAGAAGTTGTAAGGCATATTTTGAACCAAATAAATATCTAAATACTAAAAAACAATGAATGCAACCCATAAAGAAAAATATAGAAGCGGATATAGAAATCCATTGAAGGGAACAAGATATACAGCAGAAAGGATAGAAGCAATGAGGATTATGTCAAGCCAACCAATTATCCAATATGACCTAAAT
>Ga0302238_1000592_pt1 | contig 35928 bp, 52 predicted proteins | sample AAG_UR_Asn_MG_FD_193527 | JGI IMG/M metagenome (GOLD analysis project Ga0302238, IMG submission 193527) | Enriched activated sludge microbial communities from anaerobic digester in WTTP, New Holstein, Wisconsin, United States - AAG_UR_Asn | ecosystem: Engineered > Bioreactor > Anaerobic >... | reverse complement strand
TAGCTGTAAAACCGCAAAAAACATGATACATTTTTCCTTAAATTAATCAAAAAATATGATACTTTGTGTTTAAATAAACCTTAAACAACAAGAGGGAGCGCTTGAGCGCCTTACCCCTTAATGATTAACTCCTTAGCCTGCTTTTGTTTTGCACCGTTCAAACTGTAAACCGTTTGTACCTCTATGATCTCAAAGTCCTTATATAAGTCTCTTACTACCTCACAATCGTTGTATGATAGAACGAATTTACCCTGTATGTTCTTAAGCATATTAGCAAGCTGTACATGCTGATCTATATGAAAGCCTTGTGGTGTTTGATAATAGCTCTCTGTGCCTATGTAAGGCGGGTCTAAATAGAAAAGCGTTTGAGGATGATCGTATGTGCTTATGAGCTTTTTAAAGTCCATATTCTCAATACATACACCTTTAAGGCGTTTGCTCCAGACGTAGAAGTCTCGGTAAATGTTCTTAACACGAGGCTTTGCTCCTCTTGGCATTGCAAAGCTATCAGCTCTTGAGCCAAAGGAGAGTGAGAGTAGGTAGTAATAGTATGCTGCACGTTGGACATCATTTCGAGGTTGGAGCGCTTCAGCTTTGATCTTAGAAAAGATATCCCTTGAGATGAGCATTCGATTAAGATGCATTTGCAATGATTGTGGTTTTCTTTGGATTTGAAGATGAAGATTAACAAGATCAGCGTTAATATCATTAATGACTTCTATCTTTGATCGTGGCTTACGATAAAAGACATTCAAAGCACCACCGAAGACCTCACAGTACCGTTCATGTACTGGGAACTCTTCGATAATTCTATTGGCAAGCTTTGACTTACCTCCGACCCACGCAAACGGGGCAACTTTAGGGATGTTGTGATACTCTTTGAGTCTCTCCATGCTTTCAACCTTTCATTTTGAAATATTTTTAAACGCTTGTTTAAAAATATCATAGAATTTGATTGCAAGGAGTTTAGCGGCTTACTTGTTAGCGGAGGAGTGCCCACCTCCGCTTTAATTTAATGATAGTTTCCTTTCCCAAATAATCTAACTGCCATGTACATTAGGTACGCTTGCCACTTTGGAGTATCTAAAAGCAACATCGCTCTCAAGAACTCTTTATCAGCCCATTCTTTTGTATTGGTTGCTGCTTTGTACCAATAATCATGTAAAATGGTTGCTTTGGTATATGCTCCTATCTTTGGGATTATGGACTGCACCAACTGTGGAACGGTTGCAAAGTCTGTCTCGAAGCCAACTGGTACAACATACGTCACACCCTCATTAGTGGTATATGTAAATTCTCTGGTTAGCTCTGCAGTATCCCCGCTAGGCAGAAAATCTACACCTAGCTTTTCATTGATAAAATAGTAATTATGCATACTCATCCCTCAAACTTGGGAAGCTCAGCGATGAACTCTTCAACGCTTGGCAATGTACGTCCACCGCTTTTGATAAGATCAAGTTGGGCATAACCGTATGACCATACATTTGCTCTCCAGATACCAAAGGATTCCCCCTCAGCTTGAAAAGAGTTTACATATCCTGCATAGCTACACGCTGAGACAATATTGTCATATCCTTTTGACTGTGCTTTCAAGTCTAAAACTTCTTGAATTTTATGTTTAAATAACTGGACAATTTCCTCTTGTGTTTTTTGCTCTACTTTCCATTTTAAGTAGGGAATGTTATTGATAAGCTCCACCCCATCGCAAGAAGCATTTTCATATTCCTTTGCAGGGCTAGGTCTATCGATAACTTTTAAATACCCCATGCCCTCTAAGAATGCATCTGTCAATATACTTGGAAGCGATACATCTTGATTATCTTCTCTTATGGATAGATGACTTTCGAATATTTTTCCATTTTTGTACCACATTGTTATCCTTCCTTATAGTTCGTTGTATAATCTTGTAACTTCTGATTGAGTTATAGCTCTATTGAAAAACCTGAGATGGTCCATTGTTCCGTTATAAACTTGATCGCCTCTACTTAGTAAATATACATTTTGACCACTATCAAAATTTGCAGTTGGAAAATCATTCTTTGTAGTGACTAAAACGCCATCAACATATAGATTTGCTATGTTGCTTGCTCTATTGAAGGACAATACTAAATGATGAAAAGAACCAACCGTAAAATTATGGACATATTCCATGATTGATAGCCAAGCTCTATCTCCTTCGGATTCTTGTCCTGTTAAAATTCCATGCCATACTTTCCCAAACTGTATTTTTTTACCTGTTTCTGTATTAAAGGTATCACCGTATGAATTTGTAATAGCAGCATTAAATCTGTTCGCGAAACTAAATCTAACGTCTGCTTCATATTTAAACCAGACAGAGATAGAGTAGCTTCCGTTGTATGGCATTAAAAGCTTTGTACCAGTATCTATCCTTGCCGAAGATGATAAGATAGAAGTTCCAAATTTTCCAGTTGGATATGTCACAGAGCCAGCAAGTAAAGTACCGTTATATGTTCCACTTGTATCTAATAAGTTACTTTCAAATCTATACAAAGCTTTGCATGAGCCGTCTCCGAGTACATCTACTACATTAAGTGTAGAAAGATAATTAACAGCTGCCGCTGCCAAAAGATTTCTAATACTCACTTACTATCCTTTGCTAACACTAAACCTCTCCATGTAGTTCCACCATCATGTGAATAAAAACCTAAAATATCTACTCCACTTGCTGTTAATGTTGGAGCGATACCGTTTGCCCATTTAACACCAGAAAACCATGTAATAGTATATGCTCCACCATTAGTAATCTCAAGCATAAAGCTATTAGCATTACCACTTGAGAGAGCGTGAGATATTGTGAATGTTGTTGCTGCAGTAATCGTTTTTGTAAAGAGGTTTCCTGTTGCTAAATCAATATCATTAGCACTCATTGCCACTTTTGTTTCTCGTAAAGCAGTAATAGCACCTGTCATTGTTCCGCCATTTAACCCTAATTTTCCACTTAGAGCATTAAGTATGGTTGTCGAAAAATTTGCATCGTTTCCAAGTGCTGCGGAGAGTTCACTTAGCGTATCTAAAAGAGCGGGTGAGCCATTAACTATCTCTGATTTTAATTGATTTAAAAGCGTGGAAACCTCTGCTTTAGTGTACCAATCACCTACTTTTAATTGCTTCGTTGTCACATTATATTCAAACATAACGAACCAGCCATCATTTGCATGATTTCTACACTTTAAATAATGTGTTGTTGAATTGCTTGTATCAATCCAAGGCATAAACGGTTCAGGGTTTAACGGCTCACTATTCCCGCTATTTTGAGTATTAATGGCTTTGAATATAGCGTTTATTGCGTTTCTAATGTCTACGCCTGAATTAGCATCTGCTTTAGTGATCTCTTTGTCTGTTACTTGCATTTTCTCTCCTTAATATCCTGATGTATACCAGTTGCACATACGCACAACGTTGTTCCCATTATTTTTAACATTGAGTGTAAATCCTTCATTTGTTTCATTTGTCAGTTCTATTTCATCGCCTGCTATTGCATTACTTAGTGTGATTTGCGTGTATGGTTTTGGTAAGATATTAAACGGCTTTGAAAACATTACTATCGCAGGGGTTTCTACTGCGCCTTGCTCAAAACGATCAGGCATATCGATAGAGAAACTAAAACTTGTCACAATAGGTCTTATATTTTCATTGAGCGTTATTAGAACTAAGCGCATTTTGAACGATTGACCTAAATATTCTCCTATTGTAAAAGGCTTCCATGCTCCATAGTTAATACCATCTTGAGAGATTGAAATTTGAGCATTAATAGAAAAATCTCCTGCGGTGTATCCATCAAAATTTTGTATTGCATCAAAATCTGAAATAGAGTCAAAATCACTCAGTAAATTCTCTGCGTACACATTAAAATCAACATTGATCTTACAGAGCTGAGCAGAGCCAATATTAACAATATTTTTACTTTCATAATAACCAACACCATAGACCGTTCCATTTGGAAAATCAAAGTTTTTCATAGCATCAAAGTCTAAAATATCATCAAATAGAACATTACTCTCCAGTGTTAATGCACCATCGTAAATGATGGTATTTGTTCTATTTCCACTCCATGTATCATGCTCATTGAAAGAAGCTATGATGTTTTTTGGAAGTAAGCTTCCATCCACTAGAATGCTTGCAGTATTTTGAGAATAAATCTTTATGCCACTTTTGGTTGTGTAAAAAGGCTTAACCATGTAATTGCCATTAGTGACGGCTTTTAATGTTGCTTCGCTTGTTACCCCTACAACCTGACCATAATCCCAATTATCACCCTTACGGACTTCATAAATAATAGGTGTTTTTGAGCTTGATATTTTTAGCCAATAAAGGTTTTGTTGGTTGTTTTCATAGATCACATTTATCGCTTCAATATCTTCTAATCCTGCTGGAAGAAGTATTGTTTCAACAAAATTTGACTTATTATCTGTAGTATCTACGGCATAGACACGAACTGTTTGTGTGACACCTAAAATGGGGATATTGCAAGTCTTTGTCGTTTGAGAAGAAAACAAATCACCATTAACATAGATCTCGAACTTTGAAAAATCAATTGGAGGGGTATCATAATCCCATGAAAGTTTAAACTCATCTTGCAGTTCGATATATGTTAAATTCGCAACAGGCTCAGGGGGATTGAGTTTTCCTAGTACCGTGTAGTTTAATGATAAGCTTTTCCCAAAGGTATCTGAAACGATGATATCATAGGTAGCATCACTGACTACCAAATCAAGTTTATTTGTAAAGACTTTAACTGATGCATAAGGGTCATTGTCTTTTTTGTATTGCACCGTATAAGATAGAGCTTCTCCGCTCCATGTGAGCTGCATAACTGTTTCGACACTTCCATCTTTAGCATAGCGAATATAATCTGTTGCACGAAGATTTCTAAGTCCAAGCGCTGATATAATGGGCGTATCAATCTCTTCACTATCGTTATAAACATCCTCATTGTATTCGAGCAAGGTAAGCTTTCTGGTAAGCTCATTACTCGTTCCTATTTTCAATACTCTAAAAAGCTTTGAAGCCTTACCAATCTCTCCAAAGGCATAGTTATCATACTTCTCATAAACGTCTAGTACAGGGCTAGTAAAAACCAAAGTGTCTGTTGTATTTCCAGTATTAATAACAGGATACTCTTTGACGTTATTGTGTTTATCTCTTAGCTGAATACAATAAGACTTTCCACTCTCGAAGGTGACTTCACGATCAAGTGTGATCGTAATGGAAGTGTAAGAGACAATACGTCCACTAAAGCCATATTGAGGCGTGTCATGGCTTACTCTTACAATGGAGCCATACTTACATACAAGTGAGTCTTTATCGGCTTCTAATGTGACTGTCTCCGTTAGGTATCTATTGCAATTAAGCATATAGCGTCCATGCTTTTTTGCTTGAGCACGGTTGGTACATCCTATTAGCGTAATAGCAGTTCTATTCTCTTCAGCTACGCTATCATAGTTCCCACTTGAAACTTCCACAATCGTAGGTTCATAATCTAAATTTGCATCATAGTACGTTACCTCTATCACATTGGCACGATCTAATATAGGGAGGAACGTTTGCTTGAAACTGTCTTTTAAAATATTTCCCACTCCAAAGGTAAAAGACTGTACAGGGATTTCTTCAGCTCTGTCCATGATCGCTTCAAATTTTGAGCCAAATTGAATGATGGAAGCTCTGCCAATAGTACCAACAAGATCAAGCGCTTTGCGTAAGGTCATAGAGGTATCAAATACACCATTAAATGTGTAGCCCATAGCTTCACAATGCGTAGCCCATTCCTCAAAACTTGGAAGTATCCTATCTTCGCTAATGCCACTTTCTTGTAGCATCTGTTTTGCAATTAATGCAGGATTGCTTGAGTTCGCAGACACGATACACGAGATGGATGGTTTACTTCCACCTAGCTGATCTGTAGCGAGAGCCCTTATAGCTAATATTGCCGTACTAGGGTATATAAAGTCATCGCCTATTTCTTCAGTGATGTACTCTAAATAACAATCACTTCCGTAACGTGAAGATGAGTTGGGCGCTTCGTAGAATTTAGCTCTTACTTGATACTGAGCAGGAGGGAGGTTATTTACTTTAAACGTCTTTCTAAAAGTAGATGTTTCATTAGCTGTAATTGTTGTATAAGGTGAATAATATGCCTCATAGTACCAACTTACAGTAGTGCTTGCTACATCAGGGTAGGAGTTATTAAACACAACGTTTGAAGGCATTGAACCTACTATTCCAATATAGCCACTTTGATATGCAGAGTATTGTGCTATATTGACGACTCCATTACCTTGAACAACTTTATACCAATATCCTATCGTATAGCTATCGCCACCAAATCTATTCCAATTAATGCCATCATTGGAATACTCCAGTACAACTTTAACACGGTACTCGCTTATTGTTCCTTGGTCATTTGCAAAGAAAATACCCCTTGGAAACATCAACGTAGCAGATAGAGACGTAACCTCATTCCCATCCGTTAAAGTTTCTACATAAGAGGTTGATAGTTTCCTTCCAACTTCTTTATCGCTTTTTGTATTATCAAAGTTTGTTATTAGTAATTGATCGTTATATCCGTATCTGATTTCATAGGTGACATTATCAAAGTTCTCAATGCTCTCATCATTAATCTTGATGTCAGAGACTGAGTTAATGACACCATCATTAAGCGCATATAAGCTATTCCAATACTGCTTATTATCAATGGTTTCAATAAATTTACTGTATAGAGGAGCGGTGATTTTATGTGTTCCAAATACTTTAGGAATAGGTGTTCCTTGCGTAAATTTGTTGTAAGACTCATCCCATGAGTAAGTCGTTGAACTTGAAAAATCAGAGCTGTTAAATGAGCTTGTAGCGGTAGCAACTGGTAGGATGGCATTCACCAAAAGTCCACCTGCCAGTGCGACACCTCCCGCAGCAACAGCGCCCCAAATTGAGCCATACGTAGCACCAACCACACCGCCTGTGTATGCAGAGGCAACAGCAACAACAAGCATCATGACACTTCGTGTTACTTTATTTCCTCCTCCACCGCCACTCTTTGGAATGAACATGACATTGATAATATCACCTTCTACAATCTCAAATGGCTGATGCTGAATAACAGAGTTTTTAGAAAGAACAACCTCATACGCATCATCTATCAAAAGGTCTTTTATAATTTCGTCGCTATGTCGTGCAGTGCTCTTAATGATCTTTAAATCATGAGGATTTAGGATATTACTGTGCGTTATAATTTTGCTCATAGCTATAAAATCCCTCAATCATATTTTTATACTTAGCGATCTCTTCAACGATCGCACCTGTTTCTTTCAGTGTATGAATAAACCGTTTGTCATCGATGCAATACCCAAAATGTGTGACGATGTTTGGGTGGTTAATGTCATATTTAAGGGCAATCACTGCACCTCTTTTAGGTTCAGTTTTAACCCAGTTTTTGGAAACTTCCAACGCAAAATTCATAAAGATTTTATAGTTCTCATTAAACCTGATCTTAGGGTCAACGAGGTCTATGTTATGCTGCGTTTTATAGATATCTCTTACAAGTGCGTAACAATCCATTTGCTCAAAAGGAGTGCCGATATAATCTGCTAATCTCATGCGCGATACCCACTTCCTAAGCCCATAAACCCACCAAAACGCTTACTATTATTTCGTGCTCTACAGTCACTTAGTGTTTTATTGCATGTGTTTAGATCACCTGTATAACCGCAACGTCCATCTTTAAATTTGAATGAGCAGAAATTGGCATACATTTTTCTAGGTGGATAGGTCTTATTAAAAAGCGATTCTGTTCCAAGATTGAACGTAGCAGCTTTATTATCAGTGCTAAAGTCCGTTAACTGAAAATAATCCGTTAAGACTGCTTCACTTAGATCATTAGTATTGAGAACGTAAACCGTACATGTAATACCATTCCCATCGATGCCGTTTTGTTTCAAGTAGGCATCGTATGCCATAACGTACCCAGACATTGCCCTTGAGGTATTATCTAAGAGAATTTGAAAATTTGGAGTTTCACCTTTTCCTGCGCTGATCTCTCCAACTTCAAAAGGAAACGCAATGTATTCATTTCCTTTAAATATCACGTTCTCGCTATTGTTGACAACATAAATTGTTGGAGTTGATGGTATATTAATCTCTAAAGCAACGAGAAGAACGCTATCAGTTCCAAGAGCGTTAAGGTCTGCGATGGTTGTTAGTTTCATCTTAGACCTCTCGTAACTCTACAGTAGTACTGCATCTTCCTGCACTCACAGGCTTAGCTTTTAGCTCATCCATAGCGAAGATCACCGTATAGCTTTTCGTAAGATCGATCGGGTGGGTAAAGGTAAAATTTAATCCTTGGTTTGCTTCAAAAAATGCCTCCAAGATGGCATAATCTTCGTTTTTAATAGCCGAGTAATTGAGCGTAAATGATTTTTTTGCTTTGGTATAACGAGGGCGGGACATTGTATATCCCGCTTCGCTCTCTGAACGGAGCGCTCCTTTTTTTGTTGTGATCTCACCATCGAAAATAAAACGTGGGATACTTGGATAAATAGCCATTATTGTTTACCTGCCAATAGGTCTCTTGAGCCATATCTATTTTTAGAGATACCGCTAATCCATAACTGCATAATTTCACCTTCTGCATCCATAGTCTTTTTAGTATTGGTGACTTCCATAGGTGTTCCACTTTGGTTAATGATCTGTATTTTCATATTGCCACCGCCTAGTGCGGTTGATATATTTCCACCTACGCTACCACCTTCTGCATAACCTTTTCTTCGAGTCACCTCAAGCGCTGAAACAAGTGGTTTATTTTGTTTAACCATCCATTGAGGGATGACATACTCACCACCATGTACGATACCTTTAGGCTCATATTTACCACCGTCTCCAGTGTAACCACCTGCTGCAAAAGGGATATATCCTCCATCGTATGCTTTAAAAAGAGAACTTCCAGCGCTTGCAATTCCTGAAGTTATACTGCTTACTAAAGGCTGTATAACCATAGTTTTCATGATGGACATGTATATGTCATTCATAATATTTTTGGAGAGATTTCTAAAGTCCATGAAATTGTCACTTTGTGTATCGAAAAAATTCTCAAAGCTATTGTTCATGCTGTTAGATACATCTTCCATAATGGTGACTATCTGCTCTCCATAAGACAGTGTATTAGCTACAACTCGTTCTTTATAAATCTCAAATGCCTCAGACGCTGTTGTAACACTCTGTAGTCTTATGGTTGAAAAGGCATTGCTTTTTGCAATAGCTTTTTCTTCAGCTGCTATAATCTTGTCAATTTGCTCCGTCGAAAAATTATCTCTCTCAAGCTCAAGACGTAACTTTTCGATCTTCATTTGTGCTGCAAGAGCATAATCGCCTATTGCTTCATAGTAACGCTCATTTTGCTCTAGCTGTTTTTGGAGTGCTGTTCGGCTATAGTCTTTTTCAGCAACACTATACATTTGGTTTTTTTGGCTTGGTGTTAGGTTCGTTTTATCAAGCTCTTCTTTATACCTTTTAAGCTGTATCTCACCTGCTTTTACTTCATTGCCAATAGCTTTGTAATACTCCAAAAGAGCATCTTCTTGTTTCTTAAGAGTCTCTTTTTGTCCATCAGTTTGAATGCGATCGATAGCAGCTATAAAATCTTTTTCCAGTGCCATTTTTTGATCGTTGCTAAGTTTATGCTCATCGAGGAACTTTTGGTATTTGTATGCTTCTTGTAAAACCTCTTGATCTACTTTTTCTTTTGTAGCAGTTTTATTAAGATCAGCTATATAATCGTAATAATCTTCATCTAGCTTTTTACGATCTTTAGTAATCTGTGCATTATCTAAGTATGTCTTTTTTTCTGCGGAGAGAAGTTTTTGTAATTGCGCTTCAGTTAAAGTTGTATTTTTTATGCGGATTTCTGCCTCTTTTGAAGCCCAAGCAGTCGATAAATCCCCTATGCTTTTATAGTAATCTTCATAAGCTTTTAAAGACTCAATAGTTTGTTTTTTAGAGTCATCATCACTAAGTGTTGCAGACCCACCAAATTTCAATTTTCCAGAGGATGATGAAGCATTATCTGCCATTTTACGAAGTTGCTCAGCTTGGATTTTGTAAGCCTCAATGCGTTGTCCTGTTTTTTCAAATACTTCTTGATACTTCTGTTCATACGCTTCAGCAGTTTTAAGCATTCCTTCTTGTGATTTTGCTTTTTCTGTATTTTCTTTAGCAATATTTTCCCAATACTTAGTATTAGCCTCTGCTTGTGCTTGAATATCTTGAGAACTTTCATACGTTGCATAAGCTAGAGAGCCCAGTACCGTTGCACCCAATACATAAGGATTTGCTTTAGCTGCTACGTTGAATGCAAGTTGAGCTACCGTGGCGCTTTTAAGAGCGGTATTCATAGCTGAGATAACGGTTGTCGTAGTGGCAATACCTGTTGCGATCATCCCACCTGCTTTAAAAGCAGCATATCCAACGATTAGATTATCTAGGATATCCCTTGTCTCATAAAGCCCTTCACCAATCTTTTTACCATTTGTATAGATAGCCATTAATGCATTTGAAAATTCGCCTGAAATCTGGTCAGAATTTTTTGTTAATAACGCGCTTATATCAGTTAAATCTGTTTTTAATGCATTAAATAAGTTTTCGCCTGCTTTTTGCCTTACTGAGTCAAATCCATCTTTTAAGTTAGAAGTTACCCCTGTCCAGTTGGACGCCATCTGTGCCCCAGCAACTTTAAAATCTTGTAATTTAGTCATTAAGAAGCTGTATGTATCGCCAAGTTTGATGTGTTGTGCTATTTGTTCATTTGTAATGCCAAGATTTCTAGCAACTTGAGAATTCATGTCTATTTGACCTGAAAGAACTGAACGCATCTCTTGGGCAAGCTGATTCATTGGCATACCCATTGCTGCGGCTGCTTGGGTCATAAGTGTAGTATATTCAACAGTTTGCTCTAGTGTCCAGTTAAGCTTGAGTGCTGGTCCTACAGCTGCTTGAAAAGCATCTGTTAATTCAGCAAGAGTCGCAGGAGTTTCAATATTTGCTTTTCTTAATAGTTCCACAACATTCGCGGATTCTTTCTGCGCAAGAGAGAACTTCTCTTGTACTGAAATGGTTTTACCTAGTGAAGTTTCATTTTGTGCATTAACCGCAATAAGAGCAGATATACCTGTACGCATAGATTCAAATTGTGAATTAATATCTATCATGCCTTTAACAAGCGTAATAGCACCATAAGTAGCAAGAATACCTTGTACTGTTTCTAAAGGTGCAACAACACTTTTAGCACTTTTTTCAATAGAAGAAAGGGTCTCATTTATCCCACTAAGTCCCTTACTTGCTTCTCTTGCTTTTTGTTTTAGCTTGTCAGTAGAAGCACTAGCATCATCGAACCCTTTTGCACTTAAAACAGAAGAAATTAATATGCGGATTTTAGATTCTGCGTCCATTGTTATTTTCCCTTATTTGCCTTTGCTCCCATATAGCTCAAGATGTCATAGACTTCTAAAGCATCCAGTTCTGCTCTTTCACACCAAAGCTTAGTAATCTCAAAGTTTATGGTGTACCCATATTCACTTGCTCCACTTGCACGTAGAAATAGAGAGCCGATAAAGCTCTCGTATTCATCTTCTAAAATTGCGACGCCTCTTTCTCTATAAAGAGCCAGTGCCTTTGCATCAAGCCCATCCGATGAAGGTGGGAGTTCGCCGTTTTTGGCTACTTGCTCTGCCCATCTTCCGAGGCGTTCAACTTTTTTTTATCATCCTCTTTAATTTGTTGGTTAATCTCATCAAAAATCTCTGAATATGTAACTGCTTGATTTACCATGTAGGTTAGCAATGCTTGTTTTTGGTCATTTTCCTCAATAGCTACATTAAAACGTTCTTTACACATTTTCTCAATAAGCTCGTAAGATTTTAAGTAGTCAGGGCGAACAAGGGACATACGATTTTTTTTAAGTTCAGCAAGTTTAGACACAAGATTTTTGTTTTCCCAAAGAAGAGTTAGTCTATCTTTTAAAGAAATATCTTCCAACTTTAAAAGCGCTAAATTGGTTTCTAAAGAACCTTCTTTTTCTGAAATATCAATTGATAACGCTGTAATTTCTTTTTCTAACGTACTCGCCGTTTCAATTAAATCGGTGTGCTCTTTTGCTATAAGGTCAATCTTTTTTTGCTGTTCTGCATTTAAACGATTAACAACAATACAAAAAGATTGCTCACCAATTTTAATAGTTACCGCATGTCTAATTTTAATCATCGCTTAGTCCTTAGTGTGTGAAATGATAAAGTTTAAAGTTGTCATCGCCATTGGTTGCTACTGCGTTGTATTCTCGCTGAATGACATAAATTCCGTCGCTATTTTCATAATCTGGTTGTTTAGAAATTTTTGCTTTCGGGATAGTAAGTCTCCAAATAATATTTCCTGCTGTATCTTTTAAGTCGCATACGAATGCCATACTAACACCGATGGCAAGTTCATCGAAGCCATCGCTTCCTGCATTTTCCAAACGAGTTTTAAGCGTAAGTTTTGGCGAGAAGTCAGAGAGATGGAACTCACCAACATTAGTGAATTTCTCTTGGTTGATAGTATTTCCCATATCAAATTCAAATTCACTCATATTGATCTCAACACCATTAATGCTCAGACCTCCCATACGGCGAATAAGCATAAGCTCATCTCCCGCAACATCGGTAATCGTTTGAGGAGCTACTACCTGCCCAACATAACTGCCCTGTATGCTAAATGTACATGTGATCTTATCTCCGACCTTACCGCTCATTTTAAAGCTGCTCTTCGCACCTTGATATTTGAACTTTCGATCAGGCATAACGATATCGAGGCTTGCCGTTGTGGCTGAATGTGTTTCAGGCGTAAAGACATATCCAACAAAAGGTTCAGTTACTGCTGTCTTTTTGAGATTACAAATCTCAAACAACGTTTCGTAATACTCAAGACTCTTGTATAATGAGGTTGTAATATCAAGCTTACCCACCGCCCAGTCAGCAAGAACAACGTTATCTTTCATGCCACCATAAAAGCTAAAATTTGGGATTTCCACTGTATCCATCTCTGCATTAGGCAAAACGGCACTTTCAATCTTTACCACTTTCGTTGGGACTTGATATGTACCTGCAACGGTTTCTTTATCTATAAGTACACTAGATCTAGCCAATACTCTCATCTTAGTTCCCTTCTTTTTTATTTGTTTTATTCAAAATAATCTGCTCTAGCGTTAAAAACGCATCCGCTCCCATCCATGCTGCAACACCAGCTATCGCCACACTCACGTTTTCGCTATGAAAATAGTAGAAAGCGATTTGAAACGTAACGTATGCAGCGAACATACTGGTTAAAATACCAATCGCCAAACCTCTTAATCTCTCTGTTCTGCTCACAGGGGCTTTGTTCTTTGCAAAGTAACCTAAGATGCCACCCACTAGGGCTATAAATAAAAACCATGCCCAAAAGGTCAATTTTTCATTATTCATCGATCGCTCCACATTTACGTGCAACGTCTCGTGCGATATCTGCATCACTAGAAGCGTTTGCCACATCTACAGTTACACTACCACTAGGTACAGACTTAGCGGGTAGCGTTAAGTTGCACTTTGTTGGAACAGCGTAAGGCGTTGGTTTCTCAAGATAGACGGTCTCAGGCTTTGCGCTGCATCCATGAAAGGCAAGGACAAGCGCACCGATAAAACCGTATGCAAAGAAAGAAAGCAAGCCATAGCACACAACCTTTGCGATTGGTTGAAGTGTACGTTTAACGGTTTGCATGGTAAACCTCCATCGTCTGTTTAATGTCGTTTAATTGAGCCTCGCAGGTCGCATTAGCGTCGAGCGGTGGTCTTTTGTATATCTTAATAATTGCAGGCACTCGTGTTGCGAGATCATCTTGTGCCTTTTTAAGATCGATCTTGTTTTTTTCCACTTCTCGCGTTTGCGTATCTAAGGCAGAAGAGAGCGTCACATTTTGTGATCTACACCCAAAAAGCTTTGATTTTTCACTAGTTAAACTAAGGTTTAATTTGTCGATAGTATTTCCCCGTACATACAGGGTAAAACCTAAAAACACGATCACAAGCAAAAGTGCAAGCACCATGTATAAAAGTGTTTTAACCACTTTGGCTGCTGCATCTAAATTATCAAAGATCATCTTTACTCCTTAGTTTTCAAGCGATATAGTCGCTTCAAGAATGAAGTCGAGTACACGTATTTGTTTCTCTGCTAAGATAGCTGGGTAAGAGCGTATAAATACGATCTCATCACCTTGAATAAAGAGTTTCATAAACTCCTTAGTTAAGGCTTCAGCATCAAGCCCATCAGGCATAAAACGTGCAGTGATCGTTGCTTTATATTCACCTGCACTTAAACGCTCTCTACTGCCTACAAAGAGCTCACACTCTCTTTCTGTTTTAGTCATTTTTGAAGCGATAAGCCCTCTCACAGTAGATAGGGCGTCAGTTTCGTTGTACAGCATTACACAGCTCCAAAGCGAATTTTTCCACTTGCAGGGGTGGTTGTATTTCCTCTATTAACCGCTGCATCGGCACGGGCTTTCCAACTTTTTTGGAATTTTTCAATGTCAGAGGCAGAGGAATAAACCGTCTCATAGCCTGCAAAGTTATTCATACCCTTAGCCCACAATATGGGCGTTACATAGTAAATCGTTTGGCAGCATATCGCTTCTATCTCATCTGGCTCATTTGTAAATACCGTCCTTGAGAAATCTCTTATTGCAGTGTTAAGATGTGCGATAATCTCTTCATCTTTCACACCTCCAAGAGGGTGGAACGTTCTTACGGTTGGGATATCAACGACTGCTGCCATCTGTTTATGCCTCTACAATTGCGCCCATTTTTAAAAGACGCTCTAACTCTTCACCTTCAAAAAGACCTGTTACATCATCTTCAATTGAGTAGGTTTTCCCATTGTGCAAAAGAGGACGTTTTGTTTTAAATTGTTTAACTTCAGACAATTTCTGATCTTCTTTATTTGAGTTAAGATCAGGTGTTTGATCTGCACCACCATTCTTCTCTTTATCTTCAAGCTCAGTACCTTCATTCCCTTGAGGGAGTTGGTCTTCTTTTGTTGCATCAGGATTAGGTGTTTGATCTGCACCGCCATTCTTCTCTTGATCTTCAAGTCCAGCACCTTTATTCCCTTGAGGGAGTTGGGTTTCTTTTGTTGCATCAGGATTAGGTGTTTGATCTGCACCGCCATTCTTCTCTTGATCTTCAAGTCCAGCACCTTTATTCCCTTGAGGGAGTTGGGTTTCTTTGTTAGTCTCAGGAGCCGTAGGTGTGATTACTCTTTTATTATTCTTAGCCATCTGTTTTCCTTAGATAACGTCTTCGAGCAAGAACCCGACATCTTTTGCAACAATCAACTCTTTGATACTCTCAGCAGAGCGCATCAACATTGAACCATTAATGCCAAGACCAACTGGATTTGCACCAGCTTGTTTTGTGCCGTATTGCGCCGTAAAACCAAAGGTAACACCTTTTTGTGTATCTGCGAGAGCGTTAAGATAGGTTAGAGAAATACTATCTCCCCAAACACGTTGCATAACTGCAGCTTGCCCTTTTTTAGCCGTATTTAAACGACCCTCACCAATAAAGATATTGTCGAGTTCTAAGATTTCTGCCACACGAGACTTTAAAGCAATACCGCTATCCCCATTGTTACCTTGTGCCGCTTTTACCACTTTTGGATGCATTGCAAGTTTTGACCAAGCAGCCCGTCCAATCGTCATTGTATTTGGTCGAATAAGAGGTGTGTCTAGTGCCTCAACTAAAACTGCTAACGGGTCAGAGTTTGTATAGTCGCTAAATTTACTCGTACCTGTAAGCGTTAGTGTATTTGAGCTTGCATAACTAGCTGCATTAAAAACAAGTGCAGCAGTGCGCACTTCTCTTGCAAGCGCAACTAAATCTGTAACATACTCAATACCTTTACCCACCAAGTCGCTTCCCTCAGGAGCATTGTCAATGTCGTCATTGGAGATAGTGTCATCTAGACCATAATCAATCGTCATGCTCGTAACTTCACCACCGCCAAAATCAACCATATTCGGTGTACCTTTTTTAGGGAAAAGCGTGTCTTGTAGAGCAAAGCTATCGGCAACTGGGTACTCAATGTATTTAAACTCTTTTTTACCAACAGGGACACGGGGCAGAACTGAGTCCGCGATTAATTTTGTGTTGCGATATCCGATTGCAATTGCGGTAAGCACCGCAGAATAAGGGAATGGTTTATCCATCGTTAGCTCCTTTTATACTTTAGCTCTAGTTAATAACACAGAGATGATATCTCCTGCTACACCACTTTCTAATGGAAGACCAATGATCTTATCCCCTGCTGTAGATGCTGTTACGATCGTGCCATCAGTTTGCGCCTTAACATAACTATCAAGTGCAACACCTGCAGCTCCTACTTCAATCTCTACAATATCATCGTATTGCACATCAAGACTATCTCCCGCTTTGGCAGACCCTAAGCTCACGCCAAAAGGTAAAGAGGTAGCTGTTGGGTAGGCTACCTTTTTACCTGCGCCAACGGATACAACACGGTATTGCTTGACATCACTCGCCACCAAAAAAGCGACGATAGCACCATTTTTTTTCATTTTTGCTCCTTCGTAAGTTTTGCTACGGCATCAGAAATGCTCATAGTGCGTCCTTCTTTTGCTTCTTTAAGCACAAGCTCTTGAGCTGCTTTTGCGATGGCTATTGCATCATTAGTATCTACCTTATCAGGGGTAGTGCTTTGACCACTTTTTTTAATATCCGCCACAAGATCATCTTTTTCTTTGGTGACCTTTGCAAGATCGCCTCTTGTTTTCTCAAGCTCAGCTTTCAGAGTCTCTTTCTCTTTTAAGATAGGCTCTAATTCACTTTTGATAAATGAATTGATCTCTTCTTTTGTAATCGTCGTAGATTTTGCACTGACTGCTTTTTCAAAGGATTTAATAAACGTCTCAAATCCCTCTTTAATCGACTTAAGAATATTCCCATCCTCTTCGCTTAAAGCTTCAGTCTTTGCATCTCCTGCCATACTAAGACCCTTGATATCACCTTTTTCAATGGCTTGCTTAAGCTCAGGGTCTTCAACTTTAATAGCAACCGCCCATGCACCAACTGCATCAGGGAAGATTGGGTCGTTTGCTTTAACAATCCAACTTTCAGCAACATAAGCATTTACATTGTTAAAGTCATGCTGTTTGTCTACGTTGAGTGTATTACGCGCTTTCATAAATGCGTAAGCTGCTTTTTCAATCTCTTCAGCGTTTGCGATATCGCCTTGAGAGTCAACTTTTTCAGGCTCATAAACGATGCCGTAAACGATGCCTTTTTTTGTATCTTGCTTTACAAGCTGTACGATAACCTCATGTTTAGGCTCTTCCTCTTTACTTTTAAAAAGAATTGTTCGCCCATTTGCCCCTGCCTTAACGAGGGAGATGTGCGAGATCTGAATGTCGCTAAGTCTCCTTTTCGCTTTATCTGCCATGTGCATCCTTTTAGTGGGTTTTGATACCGACAATTTAGCGCGTTGAATTTTGAAAAACACTCTATATAGCGGGCATTTGGAGTGCGTTAAAACTTTTTTTGTTTTAGCATTGCATAAAAGCTCACGCGAGGGATAAACATGTCTGAAGAAACAAAAATAGGAAAAAGTAAAGTTGTTGCAGCGAATGCAGGAAGTATGCAGATCATTGATGAAGATAGAATAGCCATCGGTGGGGTTATTACACCATTCTTCGATCATCGAAAGTGTTTAAAACTTTACTACGCCAACATTTACCACCGTCTCTGTATCAATATTAAAACAAGAATTTTAAGTATGGTTGATGAAACCGACTTGGACAAATTCTTGGTAGGTACAACCCCAAAACGTTTTTTATATAAGTCTATCCTTGATGCTGAAATATATGGGAACATGTACACAGAGATCGCGGGTAATGAAAAGTATAAGGCACTCTACCACCTCCCAGCGTTAGAAGCACGTATAGGAAAAGAGTACGCTATTTATCAGATGAGCGGGTTCAAACATACCCCTATTAATGCTGCTCACTTAGGATACGACTCACCCTCAAGTCGTTTTTATGGAGAGCCTGATTATTTAGCCAGTATCAATCCTATTCTTATCAATGAGAATATTGATCTTTACAATGCAGCGTTTTTTGAGAACGGTGCTATGCCTCGCCTTGCTATTATCTTTGAAGGCTCAGAACCTAGCGATGAGCAAGTAGCAAGCATTACAAGTTTTATTCGTACTTCTTATAGGGGTGTTGGCAATGCTCATAAAACTCTTATCCTTTCCGTTCCACCAAATATAGACGGGACAGAACCAAAGATTAAAATTGAAAAACTCTCTGCAACGGAAGATCTCAGCTTCGAGAAACTTCGAGGCATTAACCGTGATGATGTAGTAGCTAGTCATGGTGTACCACCTCGCATGGTTGGCATTGTCAATTCAGGAGGTTGGGGTGGAAGCGGTGAGCTTATGGGTCAATTACACACCTTTAATGAAATTCACATCAAACCAAAACAAGAGCTTATCGAAGAATACTTTGCTTCACTGGGTGTTACGCTAAGGCTTAAGCCTTTAGATGTCACCAACTTTAAAGATGACTCTGAGGTTATTCCTGCTCTTGTAGATAAAGGTATTTTGACCGCTGTAGAGGCTAAAAACATTTTGGGGTGGTCTAAGAATGTTTTATAGGCTCACAATAGCGTTTAAAACCCGTTTAAATTCTTCGACAGCGTTTTTTTTGAGTCCTTATAGCCTAAAAGCATTAAAAACGATTTTAGAGCCGTTTTTGTGCGTTTTTTACAAAAGGGTAAAAAATGGCATATTCTAAAGAAACAAAAGCCAAAATCTTAGCAATTTTAAAAAGCGGTGTCCCAATCACCGATGTGGCGAAAGAGTTTGGTATGTCTCGGTTTACGCTCAATAACTGGGTAAACGAGGATAAAGAAGCGGAGCAAGATACCAAGGCAACGATTAAGAACCTTAAAAAACAACTCTCTGTTCTCTCTAAGAAAAACCAAACCGAAGCGATCAGCCGCAAAGTCGCTATGCTCAGTAATGCGCTCTCAAAGCTAGAGCGCGTTGAAGCTAAAGAGCAAAAGGCACGTATACCTAAGCCTCTTGTCGTACTTAATATGGAAGGGAGTCTGAGAGAGCGTGCGCTTAAAGAGTGTAACCTTTACGGTTACCAAAAGGCATTTTTTGAAGACCCCGCACAATTTCGTATCGTTCTCAAAGCACGTCAGATCGGGTTCTCTTATGTCGCCGCGTTGGATGCGCTTTGCTCCGCCGTAGACAACGGACGCAATCAGCTCTTCTTATCCGCTTCCGAAGAACAAGCCCTCATTCTTATGCGCTATACCTCAATGTGGGCGGCAAAACTTGGCATTACCTTTATAAGAGACAATGAAAAAGAAAAGGTACTTTCTAACGGTGTAATCATCAAAGCCCTTGCTCACAACTTTAGAACGGTACAGGGTTTTACTGGTGATGTGTACATGGACGAATTTGCGTGGTATCCAAACCCTAAAAAGATTTGGCATGCATTTGTCCCATCTATCGGTGCGATCAAAGGACGTCTCACCATTATGTCCACACCGTTTGAAGAGAACTCTATCTTTGCAAATATCTGCCAAGATGAAGCCAAATACTTTATGTTCTCACGCCATCGCATCGACATCTACCGCGCCATTGCAGATGGTCTCGACTTTGACCTTGAAGTCATGCGAGCCCTGTTTGATGCGGACACATGGGCGAGTGCTTACGAATGCCAGTTTATCGACGATGAATCCGCTCTCTTTAATATCTCGCTTATTAAAAGTTGCGTCGATCCTCTCTTTAGCTATTACATGCCAGACTCTCGCTCTCCTCTTGTTAGCGGTTACGATGTCGGGCGTGTCAAAGACTTGGGTTCGTTGGCAGCACTTGATCCTAAAGAGGGCGGAAAGTACGACATGTGTACACTCGACACCTTACGCAAAGCAAGCTTCGATGAGCAAAAGATGCTTATTCGCTCTTTTCTTAATACCAACATGCATGCACGCACTCGTATCGATAAAACAGGTATCGGTATGAACTTAGCAGAAGACATGCACAAAGAGTTTAAAAGCCGAGTGGATGGCGTTACCTTTACCGCCAACATGAAAGAAGCGATGGCGCTCAACCTCAAAAAAATGTTTGAAGACAAGTTGATCCGCATACCTAACGACCCTCTTTTAATCGCAGACATCCACGCAATAAAACGTAAAGCGGGGGCAAAAAGCTTTCTTTATGATGCCGACCGAAACGAACACGGGCATGCTGATCGCTTTTGGGCGTTAGCTCTAGCTGCAAGCCACGCAGAGGTCTTACGTGTACGTAAACAAGGGCGAGCGTATGTTGTTGGATAACCTACAACTATCAATGCCCTAATGTTGGGCGTTTTTAACGACAGTTGTACAGTTGTAACAGTTGTCTACATTTTTTAAATCTTATAAAAAGGAGGAGTATGGAGCAGAGCAAAAGAGCTTCGCTATTAGAGAGCTTATTTAATACGTTTAGTGGCTTTTTGCTAAGTCTTGTCACTGGATATTTTTTATATCCAGTCTTTGGAATGACACAAAGTTGGGGAAATTCGTTTTGGATTACGGTTATTTTTACAATCATAAGTATTGCGCGTAATTATGGGAGTAGACGACTGTTTAACTTTTTACATGTAAGGAGACAAGATGCACATTGATGTAGCGAAAAAGAAGATGTGCCCTTTTGTTGTTGAGGCAAATGGTGGGGCAAAAAATACTTTTGGCACAAGATGTATCGGAGATGAATGTATGGCGTGGGAATTTGACTTTGAAGTAAAAGAAGTTAAACACCCTGAACCATTCGCTCCTAGAGAAAAATGCGTTATCTCCAAAAAATATGGTTCTTGTAAAAGAATAAAGTGAAAGGAAAAAGATGAAAAAACTATATGCATGGTTATGTTTAAGATGGAGGATGGTTGTTCAACCAAAACTTCTAAGTGGCGCTAGTAAGCTAAAGGCTGTAAGAAAATTACTGTTGGACGCTGTATTGGCTGTTAGTATTGTACTTCTTATAACATCACATTTTAAAGATATGCTGCCAAACGATTTGCAAGTGTATCTCATTAAAATGGGACAAATCAATATTCCACTCATCTATGGATGGATTGTTGGACGGTTATTTCTTGGTAAAGTGGACTGGGAAAACGAAAAGAAGTTCACACCTCAAAATGTAGGGCGTTTATTTTTGTGGGGTGTCATCATAATTGCATTTGCATTAGGCGGGTGATATGTTGAAGTTGCTGTTATGTGTGCTAATCTTAGCGAGTAATGCCTTTTCACTAGAGCGATGTAACATGCTCAAACGAGAGGTGCGACTGGCACACTGGAGAGCATTTGGTACAAGCTTCCCTTGGCAGTATGGTGTTGGACAGCTACATGCAGAAAGTGGCTGTCGGGATATTATCAGTAATGATGGAGCTGGGTCTCAAGGTGTTGCTCAGATTACATATAAGCTATGGAAGAAGGTCTTAGATACCAATGGCATTACTGAGATCACAAGCTTACCTAATAGCCTACGAGCACAAGCGGTAATTATGAAGTCAGTTCATAGGGAAGGAAATCCTCTATGGGTCACGTACCAAATCTACAACGGTGGTGGTTGGGTACTCAAAGAGATCAAAAGAGCTGGAGAGATGGACTGGGCTAAAGCGAAACGTCAATGCGAAGAGTACAGAGAGCGAAAGCTTAACGGTGAAAAAGATCTTGACGCACGAACAAATAGTCGCTTTACACTAAAGGATGGAACGGTACAAGAGAAAAGTAACTGTTACATCAATTACAAATATTCAGGAGATATTTACACCTTAGGGAAGCAGTACGGAGACGTTAAAGACAACGCACAATATCATTTTTGGTAGAGCAAGGGTAACTCACCCTTGCTTGATATTTGCACCGTTACACGCCTCACTTATAAACTCTTGATATGATTTGTAATACCTCACCATTACAACAGTGTTGCTATTTTCTTGGATAAATTGTTCTATCTCATTAAACGTTCTCTCTGCGAAAGTTTCTATCTCTTCTTTCGACTTATTCTGTGTAGTTTGGATGTTTTGTTGAGCTACGTACGCTAAGCACATTCTCATTATTTCATTCATTTTGTCTTGATGGCTCACGGCATACTCCTATTTTTTTAACATTATGCCGTGAGATATAAAGGGTTTGTTATTTTATTTCAAATTGAAATGAGGCTATTTTGCAGAGTCTTCTATGTCTTTTGCTACTTGCTTTACTAAGTTATCCACGTACTTGCGTATGATCGTCTCTATGCGCTTATTTTTAACCGCGCGTTTAAAGTAAGGGTTAGCTTTTTGACCAGGGTGTTTTACACTTCTAACAGGGTGAGAAGCTCCCTTCCAATGAAGCGCTTTCTTTGTGCGAGGCATGATGACATGTGCGCTCGTTCCCTCATGCACAAAAAGAGGGTAAATGGTCTTAGCTCCGCGCCAATTAACTACGATCTTATCGTTGTATTTGTGCCCAACGATTGCCTCAGTGTCTGATATGCTGATGATATCAATACTACCTTTGAGCTCTCCGCTCTTTTCAGGTGCTTCCTCTTGAGCTATCTTTACGACTTCACGAGCAACGGTCTCAAGGAGTGTATTGCCCAGTTCGTACTTCTTAGCCATTCTTAGCCTTTTTCTCAAGCTCTTTATAGATGAAGACCAAAGCATCTATAAAGTCACCGTCGATCACTTTGCCATCTTTTTGTACAGGCTCTCCGTTGTCATCTCTTGGAACGTACACAAAAGAGCAGCGCTCTAAGAACTCTTTGCCATAGTCATTGCATGATTTAAGCAGTTTATCGGGGAGGGTATAGCTGTGCAAGTGCGCTATTTGACCATCTACGAGGCTATAATTAGCAACCATAGGGAATGCCTTATCCATTCCTTCATCGCCTTTTAGCGTGCTCTCAATGTACCAATCTAGCCCCATAATGTCAATGATTAAAGTCCTAGCCATTTTTTCACCCTTTGCCCAATGCTTCGATATGCGATGTCTAGTTTGTCATAATAGACTTCGCTTGCGTTATCATGGAAGTAGTCTAGTCCTCTTCCTGCCTTAAAAAGTGTCTCTATTTTACCGTTTTTATCCAAAATAGCAGTAAAACCATTATCACCTAAAATAGTCCTTTTAGTTTGGTCTCCCGCATGCACACCTTCTTTGGCAATACTTCCTAGTGTCTCTTTCATAAGTGCTTCGACACTTTTGGCTTTACTTGCGCCTAGATGGTCTTTTTTATCTTTTATTTTATTGTAGGTCTTTTTATCAAGTATCTCATACTCTCTGCCAAATTCATCTAAGGTCATGCGCTCAACTTGATCTGCTGACATTTGCCTTACGATGGTACGACATCCCATGTGAAATGGAGGCAGCCCAAAGTTTGGCGGTACTTCCTTACTCCATACACCGATCTTTGAGAACGAAAGATTAGATGCCTCTTTGGCAGCATCTACACTTGTCGCATTTACAATAGCGTCAAACTGCTTTTTAAGCGTGGATACCTTAATAACCCTAAGATGCATAGAGCGACATACGTTTGTCGTTTTACCATCCATCTTAGCCACAATCTGAACGTATGTGTCGCCTTGCTCTATGGCACGGCTAAGCGTTCCAAGATTGCGCCCTTGACGTAGATTAAAGTCAGCTGCAACTTTGAGCTTTTGAACTTCCATATCTGCGTACTGGGTAAAGTTCTCGCGCAATGCCTGCATAAGCTCATCGTGGGTGTACTTGCCCTCATATACGTCTGCAAAGATGCTTTTTAGCTTCTCTTGAGTGCGCGTAGAGCTATCATTGCCTACCCACATCATACGTTTTTCAAGTGCGGAGATCGCTCTCTCATCTGCTGCACCAAATTGTGCAGTCACTTTAGGCGCAATGACTCCTTCTATCATAGATTTTTCATAGATCAGTGGGATGAGTACAGCAGAGCTAGGAACAGCAGACATTGAGGAGCTTGCGATTTTACTTGCAAAGATAGACTCTACAGTTTCAGGTGAAATGTTTTGGTCGTACTTCTCAAGGAAGATCATAAGTTCAGAGAGCAGATCATTAAAGTTGCTTTGTGCGTTTTTAGCGTACAGGGCGATGTATTCGTCTATGAGTTCATCAAGACTCATTTTCTCGTAATTTTTGGCTTTTAGAAGCCTTGTAAGGATACTGTTCATCTATTTACACCTTATTCTTATCTACCATCATAATCCATTCGCAATGCTCAAAAACTCTATGAGGACAAAAAGGTTTTCCGTAACTACTATAAATAACATCTATTCCATCACTAGATAAAGTATAAACATTTACTCCTCTTTCATCTATGATATATCCTTTACTTAAAGCCAACTCTTTACACTTGTGAGCTAGTTCGTAGATATTTATACAAAAATCTGACCACTTTATTGACATTGAGTTTAGCCCAGACTGTCTAAACCATAATTTATCGCCTCTTAATGTCATATTTTCTATTTGCTTATCTTTTAATACTTCACTCAATAGCTCTTTACTTATCATCTTTCTTCCTTTTTAAAGTCTCTTTGGTTCATGCTCACGCTCTCTTTTGCGTAATCTCTCCAGTAGTCATCAAAGCGTATAGCTTCAATGGTCATAAAGGAGTATTCACAGTTCTTACATTTACGGTAGCGCTCATTGACTGTGCCTTTAACCGTGCTTACTACGTATGTATCTGCTGCGCATTTAGGACACATCATCGGCTCTTAATCCCTAGCATGTATTCAATGCCTAAAATGACCTTTGATGCCTCACTTTTGTTTAAACTGTTTAAACGTAAAGGACGCTTTTTAACGGTCTTAAAACAAAACTCTCTAAGTCCATTTTCGCCACGATCTCCCCATAGCTTTAAAATGCAGGAGAGCTGTTTGTCTGTGATGCCTTCTTTCTTTGTTTGAGGTCTATTGCCTTTTATGATCGGTTGAGCACCTTTCTCTAAAACATCAATGAGGTTATACAGCTCATCGATGGAGAGCTTTGAAGAGCTATCGGCTTGGTACATGTTAAACAAGAAACCCTCCCATGCACTTTGTTCTTTGGCTGCTTTGGTAAACTCATTGCTGTGGATACGAGCAAGAAGGCTTCGTCTTAGCTGTGTTTGTTTAGGTGTCATGTTCACTCCTGTACAACTGTTACAACTGTACAACTGTTCTTTTTTACAACTATGAAAGTACGCATTTTAGGCACTTTTATCGCTTAGTTGTATAGTTGTAACAGTTGTATACACTTTTTCTTTTCCTACTTTTTCAACATTCCAAAAACGACCAATGTGCTTCTTGAGATAATCAAGTGCTGTTCTGTCTGCTTTATCTTTACCAAGGCTATGTAAAAGTTCACCTTGAGTGTACGACTTATCTTTAATAAGTTTAATAACGCTGTCACAAAACTCTCTCTCCACTGTTCCCATAGATGCTATTTCTATGTCTAGTGGTAAAAAGTCATAGCTCTTTTTATCTACGCTAAAGCCTACTTTTTTAACTGCCATACGTACTTTTTCAGGGTCAAGCATGTAGTTATAATGTGTATCTGTCTCAGGTAGAGCCGTCATTTGCCAACATTCATCTACAGCATCTACAAGGCTTTGTCCGCCTTTCATGCTATCACCCTTTTTTGTTGCATGATTGAGTACAAAAACAAGTCCACCCGCTCGACGTATAGCCTTACAAAAGGTTATAAACTTTTCGATTTTGTCTTCATCATAAATGCCACCATTGAGAAAGAATTTAAGGCTATCGAAGATAAATGCACAGTTTTTATACGCGTTATCTTTTGCATTTTCTTTTATGACATTTAAAGTGTCCATTATGCTTTTTTTAGGGTCATCAAATGTGTCTGCATTAATGTAACGGAGCTTTCCTTTTAGCTTTTCGATCAACTTGTCATAGCCACGGTCTTGTAAAATGTCGACGCCATTATCTGTATCTATAAAAGCAGCTTCCAACCCTAGTGATGTTAAGCATTTTGAAAATGCAAACATAAAAGAGGTTTTACCTGTACCTGCAGGAGCCCATAGAAGGTTAATGCTTCGTTCTAAAGCAAAGTACTCTATAAGTGCTTGCCTCTTGCCATTAGCTCGTACTTCATCTAAGTTAACGGGGGTTAAAAATCCAAGTCTACTACTTTCCACATTCTGCCTTTATCGTTTGTTCAAATATCATTTCCATACTCCATTCTTAAAAATAAAGTCTCTAGCCGTGCCATGAGAATAAATTGTCATCATTCTATTTTCATCAATTTTCTTAAATTCATTAGTCCAAATTTCATGCGAGAATAGATCATGTTGCTCACCGACTTTAAACTGCATATATCTCTCGTGAATTCCTAAATAAACCACTTCCGAATTAAAAAAGTTATTGAGTGTTGTCTTTTGACCTGCGAAGAGCACCTCTCCGCCTAATGTAACTGTCTCAGGACTGATACATTCAATATTTTCTTCATCAAATACTTTTATCAAACCTATCTTTCCATCAATGAGTCTTTTGATCTCTTGCATATTTGACCTCATATCTTTTGTTTTATTGTTTGTTGTATGCTTGCAAAGAGTTCTCGAAGCTTTGGGTCACTACATGCAATCTCAAAGTTACCAGTGCTTCGCTCAGCGTAGATCAGTGGAGCTGCTTTCACAGGCTCTCCACTCTTTGGCTCTGCGATCACACACGCTTCAATATCTTTAAAGAGCACATTATTGGCTTTTAAATCCTCTTTAAAAAGGGAGTAATAGCCTCTCATCTTTGCTTTAATGTCCTCTTTTTTGTAGCCAAACTCAAACTTAGCATTTGGATGTTTGAACACAAAGAAAAGCACGTTACCCTTGATCTTTGCATAGCGAAAGAGGGAAGAGAGCGTTAAGCCCTCTAACCCTGCTTTAGCGATTGCGTTTATGGTTTTATAGCGTTCCATGCCAACATAAAGCGCAGCAAGTTCGCTCACGTTATACCCCCGCAATATCGATAGGGATAAGATTCCATTCGCTATCGGAGTTCTCACGAGTGTAAAAGCGAATATAGCTCTTTGTAGAGGCGACTTGTAAGCTATCTACAATGATAGCCATAGCCTCAATCCAACGTGGATGGCTAATATCCCAACTTCGCAATGCCAAGAGTTTTTTAACATCAATATTTCCTTTTTTATCAACCTGAAAGGCTTGTGTAATAAGCGTTTGTACAAGAGGTGTAGAGTCCTTTGTCTCATCCTTTAAAAACTCATCAAGCTTCATCTTCGCAATGTGTATTTTCTCATCAGGCTTTAACGTATCCATCGCACGAATTTCGACCTTTGCAGTCGAAGAAAAGTTCTCTAGGTTTAGGTTTCCTTTTACACTTTTACCTTTTGCATCAACGTTGTAGTTTTGCAGAAGTAGAGCAAAATACGCCTCTACTTGCTCGTTGCTCTCTGTTTTAAAAATAGAGATAAGCTCTTTAAGGTTTTGCGCTGCCGCAATAATGCGCTCGACAAGCTCAGTTTTTAACTGTTCATCAACTCTAATCATATCGGGGTGAACTGCCTCACCCTTGCCGTTAATCCAAAAGCCTTTGTCATCTTTAATTAACATTGTGTCTCCCTTTATTTGGTTGTTGTTTTTTTCTCATTACTTCAAGATATGTTCGTGCTAATAACTTTTGAATAGGGTCATTTAGTACTCTTGCAACGTCTACTTTGCCCTTTAATTCCTCTTGTACAGCCTCAACTAAAATGGTAAGTTCTTGTAAAATACTCGGTGTATTACCATTTATGATAATTACTGTGCCAATTTCGCTTTTATCTACGGTTAACATCCTATTTCCTTACTCTACCAATTTATACTCTACATAGTAGAGCCACACGCGCACACGGCGCACCACTTTCTCACCAAGAAAACGTTTAAAGCGTTTAATCGTTTTGCACATTATTCTTGTTCTCCCTCATCGATATATTCAATAACGACTGCTCCAGTTTCATTAAAAACTGTTTTTACATCAAAGTAATGCCATCCATTTGAATCTAAACAAAACACATCTTTATCAGATGGAAATTTTTGTAATTCTTCAATTAACTCTCCAACTGTCATGCTCATGCTCTTGCTCCTTTGCATTCTGTAATAACGTTATTTAGTAGTTCCATCGCAACTTCTTGTGTCACCTCTTCAGGAGCTTGGACGTTTACAGACTCAACACCTGCTAAAAAGGCTAATCTAAGTAAATTACGTAACGCCTCTTCGCTCATAGCTTTAAGTGGTACTTTTTCTTTTAAAAGCGGTCCATTATTATTTACATGTAAAGACATAGCAATTGCATCAGCTGCATCACAATGTTGGCTACTAGGCTCTAACAGCTTACTGTCTGGTAAGGAAATTTTTTTCTCTTCGATTAGAGGTTTTAACGCTTCTATACGTTTACTTTTTGCAGCGCTTATTTTAGAGCCGATACAAACATTGCATACTTTGCCATGTTCGCCATTTCGGTAACGTCTAAAGTGCATATCTTCTTTCATCTCCCCACAATGCTCACATCGTTTCCATTCAACATTTTTCACGTCATCCCCCTTTCTTCTATTCTTTGCATCTCTAGCGACCTGTTCACAGTCTTCTAAGTCCTCGACATCAATGTCGTCAACACCTTCTTCTAAGCGATGCCATCCTTCTATGTCAGCTGAGGCACGTTCTTCTTTACTCGGCACAAGATCATCCGTACTATAAGGACGAGGCGGCTCTGTCATCGCTTTGTCAAACTCCTCTGCATTATCATGGTGTGGGTTAAGACCTTTTTCATTACACTTGGCTTTATAGCTCTCCCAAAATGATTGGTTATTCATCGTCGTCTTCCGTTAGCAAAAAGATAGCTATATCCGAGTAGTTACTCATGCATTGTAAAAAATCATACATGAGTGATTTTTGTATATTTTCATCGCAACCAACATATCCCTCTGCTATCGCCATCAAATCACTCTTTAAATTTTTTGCTTCGTCACTTAGTGCCATCTTGCGCCTCCGCTACTTCTTTTGAGAATTTTGCTTGCTCAGTGTTTGGGTCAAAGATATGTGCATGTGTGCATCTATGCCCTATAACTTCGTAGTATTTCATCTTGTCAACATCAAAGCTAAACAACTCACCACTTGAGAGTTCAAACATCTCAAATGATGCTGTATTTTTGATATAGACTACTTCATAAACTTCTTGGTCTGTGATGTCTAAAAGGTAATGCCCTTCAATCACTTCTTTTGCTTTTCTGTCTTTAAGACCAATGTGCATGTAAAGGTTGATTGCTCTCGTATCAGGCGTATGGAGGAAAAGCTCTCCATAAGGAATATCGTAGCATTGCGCTTGACTCATCCATGATCTTCTTATAATGTCCCAAGCTGAGAATTTAGGTATCATTGTTCATCCTTTGCATACCAAAACTTACAACTCACTATGTCTAAGTCCAAACTATCTCTCATCCTCCACATTGCAGAAAAGCAAATCTTATTACCGCATGTGTCACAACAAGGTTTTGCACGTCTAAGTACATTTTCATACTCACCTCTTACATGTAAAAACATCAAAAAGTTTGCCAAGTCAAGATAGTTTCCTTTGTTTTCTTTTGATGTGTTCCTCCAAAATAGATCAGCGAGGTCTTCACCTGTGCATGTTGCTTTGTTATTCCAGCCTCTTTTACCTTTTGCACGTGCAAGCGCTAGCTTTTCTTTCATCGCTTTTGCAAATGTATCAACTGCTAAGTTGTCTTTTGTCTCATCACTTACACAATCACAATAACCGTATTCATCAAACGGTGCATTGCATATTTCACATAGTTTCATCACGCCACCGCCATTCTGTTTTCTTTGGTTTGCTTTCGTGCCTCTTGAACAATAGCTTGAAGCTTTCCTGCTTGAGTAGTATTCAAGTTAAGCGCTTTCGCTTTAAAATGAGACACTTCTGTCTCTAACCTTTGGTTGTCTTCCTTGAGCTCACGTACCTTTTGACTTAAAAACATAACCTGAGCACTGAGCATATCAACACCAAGTAATCTTCTTAAAAACTTTTTCATGCCATCTCCTTACCAAGGATAATAGAGCCATAAAGCTCTTCATATACAGCCACTGCACTTTCATATTTTTTCAAAATATCTTCGTGCATTAACATTCTTTCTTTGTCTGCTGTCATGCGTCTAATACCAGACTCAAACACCTCATAAGTGTTGAATATTCCCATATCAGCTAGTTTTCTAGAGAAAGCACGCAGATCTCTTGTTTTGCCTAAAGACTTTTTGATCTCTTTGAGTTTATAAACCAAAATGTCATTTCGTTTTATAAGCTTTTTTGCATGCTCATACCAATCTTCAACGCTTACAAGCTCAGGGTGTACATCTTTATATCTATTTTTAAAACCCGCCAAAAAGTTGTACTCTTTGCCTAGTGATAATGAATATATGAGGCACTGATTTCCGCGCTCTTTATCCGATAAAATCTCTCCAGTTTTTAAACTGTACTGGAGTTTTGTGTTTGGGTCATATAGGTATTTTGTATCGTTGATTACAGGGGCAACAACACCAAGCTTCGTTATTACTCTATACTCTGAGTCAACTCTTTTAACGCTTGAGGTGTTGGTGGTTGTTCTTTCGATATATCCTACTTTAACCAGCTTTCTCAAATACTTATCAAGCGCTGAGTCACTTATTTGGATAATCATTAGAATATCTCCATATCTAAAAGACTGGTTTCTTCTAATGTAGTTCCATGTAAGCTGCTGTAATGAGTTTTTAGTATTCATACTAAATCCTTTGAGAGTTAGGACAAAACAAGCACGTATCTTTCACAATCTCAAACATTGGACTATTGATAGGCTTATTTGCTTTTACAGCATCAACGTATCGCTTACACACTTCAAAGTGAATGGTGTCTCTTAATGCGGGGCACAATACCTCTCTCTCTAATAAGAAGCCATACACTTCACGAACTTTGCTATCCAATTTTTCTCTATCAGCAGGGTACTTATCTTGCAAAATCAAAGAGATAGTAGCTTTTGAATAGCCTATCTTTGTTCCGACTTTGCTCATGCTGCCTTCGTGTTCTACAGCAGCTTTCAAAAGCTCGATATTACTCATCTGTCCTGCCTATTTTTTCAATTTCAAACGCTTTGAATTGCTCAAGATCGCATGATTTCAAGCCTTGACGTTTTGCCACAGTCTCAAGATCAGTTAAAAGCTTTCTAATCTGTCTTAAGTTAGGGTAATTATTTGCTAAAAACTCTATGAGGTCTGCTGATATATCAACATTGTCAGAGTATGTTTTGCAGTACTTCTCTACATCTTCAAAAACAACGGGTTTAAACTTCACAAACTCAAAGATACGAGAATAAAAGTGTCTGTGTCTCTTAAGCTTAGCGTTGCTTTCTTCCATGCCTACAAAGAAGATAATCACGCCTGTTTCATCGTGAATATCTCTTAAAATCTCTAGCATCTCAAAGTTTTTACTAGGGAGTAGAGCATCTACTTCATCAATAATGATGGTACGTTTTTTAGAGCGCAAGTCTTCAATAAGACGTGAATACAACTGGGACGTTGTACCGCTCTTATCTAAATTCATCTCTTCACATAAACGCTCAAGCATAGACTTTGGTCTCCATGTATGAAGCGCACGCAATAACACTGCATTGTACTTAGCAGCTGTCTTCTCAAGTGAGAATGTTTTACCAAGACCAAAGACACCATATCCAAGCCCCATCTTAGGACTTGTGGCAGGCAAATTCTTAAGCCTTGTAAAAGCCTCACTAAGTTTGATATAATTACTCGTTTCGATGAAAGACTCTTTCATCTCAAGCCTCCTATTTAAGTTTTTAGTGCCGTCCAAGCACTTAAGAGGGGGCAAACTCCTCAGCCCTCTATTAAGTGCTCTTATCCTACTTTTTGAGCTTTACTTTTTCTGTATTCCACTTCTTTTTTTGCCATCTCAAAAAGCTCTTTTTGATCGCGAATGAGTAGGATAAATTCATCTTCTTTATTGTTTTCTACTGCCCACACCAGTGCCTCAAAATCACTTTTGAAGATAGGTCTGCCATTGATCGTTACAGGCTCTTTTTTAGTCTCTTTTGGCATTTCTATATCCACGTTTTTAGTTGGGTATTTGATATTAGAAAGCGGAGAGATAACCATCTCTTTTGCTTTTTGTTCGATCACGTCTTTGATCGTTGGGTCTTTTAGCTTTTGAGCCAACTCTTCAGCTTTTTTAACTCGGTTAGTGTTCTCACGCTCAAGTTGACGCATATCGCGTTGAATTTGTCTCATAGCTTCACGGCTTATACCCTCTAAGCTTGCATCTTTTGCAGTACAAATTGGCGTCATATCTGCTTTGTAGATGTATGCTTCACCCATATCAGCACCCAAAGCAACAAAGACACGCTCACCGATATATTCAATGAGGTTGACATGTTGATAAAGTGCTTCTTTGCCATCTCTTTTGATAGAAATACCTTTTTTACCTACACTCATTTCTATCCATTCACCAAGAAGTACATCTAACATTCTTTGGTCTTTTATTGTCTGAGCAGGCGTGATATCTCTTGTATATTTTTCAATTGGGCTTACACCTAAGCTACTGTGGACTCTTTGGTCATAAACAGCTTCGTTCCATACTTGCACCCAGTAGCGTAAATCTTCCATTGTAAGAGGGATGAATACAGGGAGCATGTCTTTTTTATTCATCATGGTTTTAACGAAGCGTTTTTCATCCATCTTTTGGGCTCTCCATCGCTCACGTGCTTCTATCTTCTTTTCAAAGCTCAAGCGATCTTGGATACTTTGTCTCTCAGCCACATTGTGACCACAAAATCCCTCAAGCTGTCGGAACAGCTCACGGGTCATTGTTCCAAAGAAGCGCTCTATATGAGGCTTTAACCATCCACTATAAGGTGCAACTTCTATCTTATTGATCTTTAGGTTGACACAAACGCTCTCAAAGTGGTTACTGGTATAATCACGACCGTTGTCTGTAACAACATTCTCAGGAATACCAAGTTTTAAGATGCCTTCTCTAAGATTTCGAGCCAATGCATAAGAGTTACTTCGCTCTTCAACACATAGGACAACACGTCTTGTAAACACATCAATAGCACCAACGATAGTTGGGCGCTTGCCATCTGCGGTGATAATATCCGCAGGCGTTCCATCAAGTTCCCAATAATGGTTTTTATACTTCGCTTTAGCACTAGCATCGCCAAACGCTGCACGATACTTGCCTTTTGCTCTGTCAGGGTTTTTCGCAAACGCTATCAGCATGGCGTTTTCTTTTTTAAATGTTTGGATATAGCGGTCTATCGTAGAGAATGAGGGAAGCATATCACCAAAAGCGACACGCATATTCTCGTATATACCTTTGTTATTAGGGTGAATGTCACCTCTGAGTAAGTAACGCTCACACATTTCTTGCATTTCAGAGCTTAGTGTGATGCTCCCTTTTGGGCGTCCTCTACTATCGATAAAATAGTCGACAACATTGCCAATTTTAAGACCTTCTTTGTAGTCTTTTACCCATCGTAAGAAATGTGCGCGTGAAGGGAGCTCTTTACCTTTACTCCATTCTTCAAAGCTTACATATCTATCGCGTGCAAGGTAGCTTTTAACAAGCTCTATCTTTTCTAAAGCCTCTTTTTGAGCTTCTTTGGAAGCGCGGATATACTTTGTGCTTACCGTTGTTTGTGTCTTAATTGCGTAAGATGCTTCTTGCTTAGTTTTTGATACTTTTTGCGTAGATGGTTGTACTTCCAAGACTGATGGTTCATCATCTATCCATACTTCTAAAACTCTACCTTTGTTTCCACCTATACCGTCTACATAACGATATTTAAAAGATGGAGTTTTTCCACCTTTTTCATATCGTTTAATTGCTTTTACTAAAGCCTCATATCCAATTGTTAAGCTTTTTGTAGCTTCTTTCGCTTTAGTCCACATTATGCAACATCCTCAATAATAAAGCCTTCTGACTTTAATTTTTCAATGATCTTCTTAGTAAGTCCATTGCGCTTACCTTGTAATGTACCAGCTGCAATCTTTGTAAGGAGAGATCTTGAAACATTATTTTTTTGTGCCCATGCCGTCATATTTATACATTTATCTCTAAATTGTTTTGAAAGAGGATGCTGAAATTTTTTATTGGACTTGTCTGGACTATTTGTATCCATTTTTAGACTTTCTATTCGCATTTTGTCTCCGTTCTTAAACAATTTAAACGCTTTTTTATGTTTAATGCGTTTAAATTACCTAAATGTTGACGTTATTATAATCCAAACGGATAACAAAAGTCAAGAGGAAATTAGCTACATGGATAATTTAAAGAAAATACGGAATGGTTTGGGGCTTACTTTAGATCAGTTTTCGATACAAATAGGTGTTCCAAAGAGCACTTATGTTCGTTATGAAAACGGTAAAAGAAGCGCACCAATGGACGTTTTGAAAAAAATTGCCCAATTGGCTAATATTGGTATTGATGAAATTATCAATAATGATAATATTGAAAAAAAAGTAGAAAAAAAAGTTGGATATTCTACAATTAAACTCTATCCAAACATTAAAGCTTCATGTGCAAATGGCTCAGTTATTATCAATGGGGATAATGACTATGAAGCAAAAGACCTTTCCCTCCCAGATGAATATTTACGAAACGTATTAGGATTACATTCATTGCATGATGTACATGCTATTATTGCTGATGGTGATAGTATGGAACCAACTATAAAGGCAGGTGATATTATCTTCATTGTCCCTGATGATACCATACGAGATAGCAAGGTGTACATTCTTAATATAGATGGTGAAATATACTGTAAGAGAATATACAAAGATATTTCTACAGGGGGAATAATTTTAAAAAGTGACAATCAAAACGCACCTAGTTTTAAAATAACGAAAGAACAATTAAGAGATATCAAGGTAATAGGTAGAGTTAAAGTTGCGCTTGGCGTATCAAATTTATAAATGATTGGAAGGGTAAACAAATGAAAAAAGTTATTGTGTTTTTATTATTTTTTGTTGGCGGGTTATGGGTTATAAATAATTTTGACTATAAATCTAATACTAAAGAAAATACAAAAGCTACTGAGTCAACCATTGTTTATAAAAGCCCTCAAGAGTTAAGAAAAGAACATATAGAAAGTCAATTTAGTAAATGGGATGGCTCACATCCAAAAGTAGTTGATGAAATAAAAAAACAAATGAAAAATCCAAAGAGCTATGAGCATATAAAAACAGTTTATTTCGATAGAGAAAAAGTAGATAATATGATTAAAGTAGTTTGTGAATTTAGAGGAACAAACACTTTTAATGCAATGATAAAAAGCACAGCTGAAGCTATTGTAGATATGGATGGGAATATTAAAAGTTTTACCATGTATTAATTTACAACTGTTGCCTATTACGTTATGCACTATGATAAATTAACACAACTGCCTATATAGTTGATGTTATAAGTTGTCCATCAATATTGTCCATCAATATTTATTGTCCATCAATATATGTCCATCAATACTATTTTACAACTATTAAACCTTTTAAACAAAATGATATAAAAGTTAGCGCAAAAGCCCACGTTATAGAAGATCATCGAAGTAAATCATGTTAGAGGTATAAAAGTAGAGTTTTAAACGAAGTGTAAAAATGTGTAAGAAAACTTAAACGTCTCGTATTCAAAAAACATGAGACAACGCATGCCATAAACCCCTATGTCATCGCTATTTTAAAAAAATTCGCCCGAAATTTCCAAGTCTCATAATTTACACATATCCACATCTGCTTGTTTGTTTGAAACCATTTTAAAAGCATCCAACTCAGAAGATGTTGTCATTATTTTAAAATAAGGGTACTC
>Ga0302238_1000580_pt1 | contig 36460 bp, 38 predicted proteins | sample AAG_UR_Asn_MG_FD_193527 | JGI IMG/M metagenome (GOLD analysis project Ga0302238, IMG submission 193527) | Enriched activated sludge microbial communities from anaerobic digester in WTTP, New Holstein, Wisconsin, United States - AAG_UR_Asn | ecosystem: Engineered > Bioreactor > Anaerobic >... | reverse complement strand
CTCGGACCGAGGAGATGCTGCGGCAGGTGGACCGAGGCATCGCCCTCCTCGCCCAGGCCGAGGTCGATGCTCGCTGGGTCGCCCGCTCGTTGGCCAACTTCGAATCGGTCTGGGACGTGATGACGCCTGAGAACCGGGGAAGACTGGTGCGGGCCCTGGTTGAGAACGTCGAGGTAGACGGTGCCACTGGCTCCGTCACGGTGACGCTAGCCGAACTGCAGTTGCCGCCGATGCCCAAGGGCAAGGACAAGCCACAAGGAGGGAACCATGCAAACGCGAATTGAATCCGAGGGGATCAAGGTGGAACGGGATGGCCAGAGACCGGTCGGCTCCCAGGCCCGCACGACGGTCATCACGGGCACCCTGCAACTCAAGCGAACTGCCAGCGCACTCGCCGCTGTGCGGAAGCCGCTGCCGAGGCAGGAAACCGGTCCCAACCGGCTGGCGATCATGCTTGCGCTGGCTCACAAGATCCAGCAGGCCATCGATTCCGGAAAGGTGGCGGACCGGGCCGAGGTGGCTCGGCGGTTGGGAGTGACCCGGGCGCGGGTCACGCAGATCATGAACCTGACGTTGCTGCCGGTCGCGGAGCAGGAGAGGGTGCTGGGGTTGGAGCCTGTCGACCCGTTGATGTTCTGCCAATAGCCGGTCTTGCCACCCTTGCCCGGGGGGCCCCAACTACGACGCTTCAAACCGATGCGCTTGTTAGATCAGGACCCGCCGGGAAGCTATTTGCGTTCTGAGAAGGCGTTGATGAACTCGTCCATGCTGCCGTTTGCGCGCTGGATGGCATCTTGGATTTCACTCATGCTGACACCCAATCGAAACCGCCGCTTCTGGCCGCTGCCCTGGAAGGACACCTCCTCAAACACCGCACTGCGCAACAGTCGAGGCAGAACATCGCTCACGAAGTGATTCCCGTGCTGGCCCAGCCGCAGCATCAGAATGCCGTCGTTGACTTGAGTAGCTTTGAAGAAGATGCGTACGGCCTTCTGCACCAGCCTCAGATCGAGTTCCGTCTCAATCTCGACAGGTATCAGCGGCGGGGGCTGAGCCGCTGTCGAGGCTAGTCCTTTCCGACCAAGCACCTGCGAAATGCGGATGGGGTCATAGATTGTCGTCTCTCCATCCTCAAGAGTCACGCTCCTTACAGAACAATCATCCAGCACAGTGTCTTTGGAATTAGTTGAATCCGCCAAGCCAAGATGCTCGAACTCACAATTGTTAAATACACAATCATTAAACCGAGTCCCCTTCAAATCCGTTGAACGGAAGAAACACATTTCAAAACGCACCTTAGTAAGCACTCTGCCTGTCAGCATATCCTGGGGGAAGGACAATCTGCTTACAACCATATTATCATTCTGCATGAGCCGATCCAAAAGACTAATAACCATTCGTCCTGCATTGTCACGGCTATAGGATCCAATTGGATCCGATAATGTCGCATCCAGTAGCAATTGAACGATTAATGGTATATCCGAAGAACTTTTCCGACTATGTGATGCCGCCACATCTGCAACTAACTGCAGCAGAGAGCCAGCACGGAAGACACTCTTCACATCGGAATCATCTAGTTCAACAAGCGCATGCCCCAGCTCAAGCCCAAGAAAGTAGTGAAAGAACTCATCATGATCGAACCGAAACCTTTTAGAAGCAGTATCAAACACCAAGAGAGCATGACTGGTAAGACGTTCTTTGATTTGTGAAACAACCGAGACATCCTTTTTTGTCTCATTCGCAAATATCTCACAAAGCACATCGACATGATCTTTATTTAATTCATTCACCGATGAACACCACATTTCTTTCGCTGCAAGTTGCAGAAGTCTATGGTGTTCCTCCAGTGAGAGCAGGGGGCGAGACACTTGGCCGCGGTCAATCCACTTCTCCTCAGCCTCTCGCTGCAGCAGCGACCCCACCAACTGTGCGAACCAATCGGGGCTGCTCTCTCGCAACTGGGTGAGCAACGTTGACCAGCAGCACTCCTCGCCAGACAAGTCAACCAGCTTCTTGACGAATACCGCACGAGTCAGGATCGGGTGCTGGCTCCCCATCACAGCCTCCAACTCGTCGTACAGATTCTCGCCGTTGGGATGAAGGCGCTTCGCACAATAGGCAACGAATTGGGCCTTTTCCCATCTGTTCAACCTCAGGCTGCAGAAACTCGCTGTTGCGCCCCGAAGGGAATCATGGAGTCGGGACTGCGTCCGAAGGTCCCGGTATTCAAACAAGGCACGACGGGCCGCCAGTATTAGGGTGCCGCTTGAGTCGAGCAACTTCAGCAATTCCCCCAAGGCGGATATGACGTCGCCAGCCGTACCCTGAACGAACAACTCCTCGAAGCCATCCAAGGCAGGGACGACAATTCCCAAGCGAACCATCTCGATGAAGCCTTCATAGTACCAGCCCTGAAACCGAAGCTTGTTAGCCAAAAAGCCTACAATCAAATCATCGAAGCGAAGAAAGGGCTTACCTCCCAAGAGTATTGGCACGATCAAGAAATGGCTCCGCCCCTCTTTGTAGGCCAGGGCCTGTTCCCTCGCCAGCCGATCGAGGACGGTCGTCTTGCCTTCACCGGCGTCCGACGTCAGGTAGAGAACCCTGGACATGCCCGCCGGCTCCCGATCCAGAATTGTATGCAGCGATTGGACGACGTCTGCCACGGGTTGCCCATTATCGCAGGTGCTTCTTTCCAGCTCATCTTGAAGCTCCCCTGTTGGCGGCACAAAGGCCACTTCCTCCTTGAGATAGTCCAAGACTCTGTTGGCCAACAAAGGGATCCTGGCAACGCGTTCCACCAGCCAACGGGCTGCCGGAACTCTTGTATCGTCTTTAGACTCCAATACATATATATTACCATCGCTTCTGATAAGCTCTCCTGCTAGACAAACATCTCTCACCTCGGCCACGAAATGATTTCTATCCACTATTAATTTGCTTTTGTTGTCAACAAAAGCCTCCAAAATTCTTATAAATTGCTTGTATTCCATTCATTTACCCCCGTTTGGCCAAAGCACTTTCTGCAAATAAAATCCACCAAGACCTGTTCCGTACCTACCGACAGACCGGCCGGGATCCTTCGTGTGGGCATGCAGAACGAGCCCTCGCTTGGCCACCACAGCTCTGACCGCCGGCCACAAATCATCATCAGATGACACAACGCATACATGTGGGCTTCCAGATTCTGTCGCGTGCAACATATCAACGCTCAGCATCGTATCAACAAGCTTTTGTTCGCTTCTGTACAAAAAGTCCGACATTCTCACGTCACAAGCACTCCTCGGGCATCTGCCGGTCTCCAGAAAATCCGCAATAATTCGAAGACGGCAATCGGCGTGCTGGCATGCCTCCATTATCTCGGGTCTTACTTTCAGGCCGCGGACTGTCGACCGAGTGCGATATGTCCATGGCAACTGGACTCCCTGGCCTTCCTCTGCCAGTAAGCCTAGCGCCAACTCGCCCGAGGCAGTCCAGTAGGCCCCTTCTTCATCACCGGGAATTCTGATGATGCGGGGAAATGCCTGCTGCATTTCGAGGGAGAGAGTCTGTGCTCGCTTCGACAGCATCTGATCCTCGAACCAGCCCCCATACAACCGTATGCGTACGCGCCGTTCTGCTCGGTCGACATGATCGGCAATGAAGCCCGAGGCCCACTCAGCTAATTGGGCGAGCCCTCTGTCTTGTTGATAGGGAAGTAAGTTGTCGTAATCAACCAGTACGTACATTAGGCCGACCCCTCATGATGCCCCTTGGCAAGGCACACTACTCCACTCTGAATACTCGTTTCAGTTTCAACTTCTCCTTCATGTCTTCTTCAAGGCTTTCGAAGTTATCCAGTATGAGTCGGCAAAGATCGTTACCGTCCACCAGCCAGATGGTCTTGAGCCCGGCATCGCTGGCGGCCTTCTTCGCTGCCTTGGTGAACTCCGACGAGGTCACGAAGATGCCGAACTCGTCCTGCCTCAGGACGCCGCGGAGGGAGTTGATGACGTCGGGGCCCACGTTCGCCTTCTGCCGCTTGACCTGGACCTTCACCGGAACCTCAAGGACGCCCCCGACGTTCATGACACCGACGATGTCCTTGCCGCCGTCAGCCACGAGCTGCGTTGTCTCCGCGTCGAAGCCCACCGTCTGGAGGACCTGGGTCACGAAGACCTCGAAGCCCTGGGGAGTCATCTGCATGAACTTGCCGACGAGGGCAGAGTAGACATCGGCATCCGCAGAGACTGCAGAGGGTTCCGGGGCGCTGCCGAGAAGCGTTGCGACTTCCGCTCTGTGAGTCGCCAGGCCAAACACGGTCAACGAGCTATTGAGGGAGAGACGGAGCGGGGCGGTCATGTCGGCCTTCTCGATCTCCGCTACCCACTTAACCCTCCGCCTCGTCGGGCAGCACTCGTCGGCGGACTTCTCCTCCCAGAGTGCGGGGGAGACCACCTGCCCAACGAGATGAGTCCCGGCCGCGTGGTTGGGTGTCAGCACATAGTCGCCCTCGGAGACATCGTGAACGAATCTCCAGAGCTGGCCCGTGGTGATGGCGACGCTCTGCAGATTGCCCCCGTAAGTAGCGGCGATCTTCGCACGCAGCTCCTCGCGGTCGAGGGCCCGGAAGTCCCCAAGCTCTTCCCATCCGATGGCCACGATTCCGGAGCGGACGAAGTGCGGAGTGAATCGCCCCGACTCCGCCCGCACGACCCAGTAGTTGGATTGCGGATCCGCAACAACAGCAGCCGTCCTTACCGGGTCCATGTTCGCCTCCCCACCGTTCGAGAGTCTCGAAGAATCATGCCCACTCCCCGCACAGCAACTCCGCTTGCTCCAGCACCGTCTTGGTCGCCTGCGCCTCCTTGTCGGGCGGGTAGCCGTACTTCCGAAGAGTGCGCTTCACCATGACCCGGAGCTTGGCGCGGACAGTTTCCCGGACGGTCCAGTCGATGGACACGTTGCGGCGGACAGTGTCCACCAGCTCGCGGGCGATGGTCTTCAGCGTGTCGTCTCCGAGGACGGCCACGGCGCTGTCGTTGGTCTCCAGCGCGTCGTAGAACGCGACCTCGTCGTCGGTCAGCCCGAGGGCGTCGCCGCGATTCGATGCCTCGCGGATCTCGCCGGCCAGGCGGATCAACTCCTCGATGACCTGCAGCGTCTCCACGGTCCGGTTGTGGTACGCCCGGATGGTCCGTTCCAGCATCTCGGCGAACGACCGGGACTGGACCAAGTGCTTCTTCGACCGCTTCTTGATCTCATCCGAGAGGAGCTTGCGGAGGAGCTCCACGGCCAGGTTCCGTTGAGGCATCCCCTGGATCTCGGACAGGAACTCGTCCGAGAGAATGGAGATGTCAGGCTTCTTGAGGCCGGCCGCTGCGAAGATGTCGATCACCTGGTCGGTGGAGACTGCCTTGGAGACGATCTGCCGGATCGCGTGGTCGAGGTCCTCGGGGCTCTTCTGCCGGTCGGAGGTCGCCTTGGAGACCGCCGCCTTCACCGCCTGGAAGAAGGCCACATCGTCCTGGATCCGCAGCGCCTCAGGATGAGGAACGGAGAGGGCGAATGCCCGAGACAGGGCCGTGACCGCCTGAACCAGTCGGTTCTTGCCGTCGTCCTGAGCGAGGACGTGCTCTTGCGCCACGGGGAGGAGGGAGAGTTTCTCGGCCGGCGTGCCCCGCACCCAGCGCGTCCGGTCGAAGCCATGGAAGAGCGCGTCGCAGACCTCGTACTTCTCCAGCATGACCTGGACTGCCACGTCCTGATCCAGAGCGGTCTCGCCGGATCCGCCGCTCTCGGTGTAGACCACGAGTGCCCTGCGGAGCTGGTCTGCCAGGCCCAGGTAGTCCACCACCAGGCCGCCGGGCTTGTCCTTGAAGACTCGGTTCACCCGGGCGATGGCCTGCATCAACCCGTGGCCGCGCATGGGTTTGTCCATGTACATCGTGTGCAGGCAAGGGGCATCGAAGCCGGTCAGCCACATGTCGCGCACGATGACGATGCGGAAGGCGTCCACGGAGTCCCGGAACCTCTTGGCCAGGGTCTCCCTGCGGGCCTTGCTGCGGATGTGCTGCTGCCAGTCCAATGGGTCGGTCGGGTTCCCGGTCATCACGACCTTGATGACGCCCTGGTCGTCCTCGGTGGAGTGCCAAGCAGGCCGAAGCGCGACGAGGGCCCGGTAGAGCTCGACACAGATGCGGCGGCTCATGCAGACCACCATGGCCTTGCCGTCCATCACGTCGAGGCGCCGCTCGAAGTGGTCCACCAGGTCCCGTGCGATGATGCCAACCCGGTTCTCCGAGCCGACGACGGCCTCCAAAGCGGCCCACTTCGTCTTAAGCTTCTCTTTCCGGTCGACCTCCTCGCCCTCGGTGGCCTCGTCGAAGTCCTCGTCCAGGTGGGGCCGCTCGCTCTCGACGAGCTCGAGTTTCGCCAGCCGGCTCTCATAGTAGATGGGGACCGTTGCCCCGTCCTCGACGGCTCGCTGGATGTCGTAGACGCTGATGTAGTCGCCGAACACGGCGCGGGTGTTCTTGTCGGACAGTTCGATGGGGGTGCCCGTGAACCCGATGAACGACGCGTTGGGGAGTGCGTCCCGCATGTGCCTGGCGAAGCCGTCGATGAAGTCGTACTGGCTGCGGTGTGCCTCATCCGCGATGACCACGATGTTCCGCCGGTCGGAGAGCAGCGGGTACTTGTCACCGCGCTCCTCGGGGAGGAACTTCTGGATCGTGGTGAACACGACCCCGCCGGACGCGACCTGGAGCTTCTTCCGCAGGTCGTCGCGGTCCGCCGCCTGCACCGGATCCTGGCGAAGCAGCCGGTGGCACTTGGCAAAGGTGTCGAAGAGCTGGTCGTCGAGGTCGTTCCGGTCGGTGATGACCACGAGAGTCGGGTTCTCCATGGCCGGATCGAGGATCACCTTGCCAGCGTAGAAGGCCATTGTCAGGCTCTTGCCCGAGCCCTGCGTGTGCCAGACTACACCGACTCGCCGGTCGCCCTGAGGCCGGGACGCCTCGACCGTCGCTTCGACCGCACGGTTCACCGCATGGAACTGGTGGTACCCGGCGATCTTCTTGATCCACTGGCCGTGGCCGTCGTCCTCGAAGACAGCGAAGTGGCGCACCAGGTCCAGAAACCGGCGGGGGTCGAACGCTCCCTTCAGCAGCACCTCGAGTTGGGGCATGGAGGCTGGCGCGAGGTTCTCGCCCTCCACGGTCCGCCACGGCATGAAGCGTTCCTTGTTGGCGGTGAGCGATCCGATGCGGGCCTGGAGGCCATCGGAGATGACGAGGGCGCAGTTGTAGACGAACAGGGACGGGATCTGCTGCTTGTAGGTCTGGAGTTGGTTGAACGCGGTCCAGATGGTCGCATTCTCGTCGGCCGGGTTCTTGAGCTCGATGACGGCGAGGGGCAAACCGTTGACGAAGATCACGATATCCGGGCGCCGCGTGTGCTGCCCCTCCTTGACCGTGAACTGGTTGACCGCCAGCCAGTCGTTCTTCTCCGGCTGGTCGAAGTCCACTACCCGCACCAGGTCGCCGGCAGTGCTTCCGTCCGGGCGCAGATACTCGACCGCCACGCCGTTGACCAACCAGTGGTGGAACATGGCGTTGGCGTCAACCAGCGATGGGGAATCGATGCGTGTGAGCTTGCGGAAGGCCTCGTACAGAGCCACAGCAGGGATCGAGGGGTTGAGGGCCCCGAGAGCGTTGCGGAGGCGGCCGGTGAGAACTACCTGCTCATAGCTCTCGCGCTCCGAAGCAGGTTCGCTGGGGGCGATGCTGGGACCGAAAGCGATTGCAAGGCCGAGCCACGCCAACCACTCAGCGCTAGCTCGCTCCACCGTGGACTCCACCAACTGACACATATTCCGTCCCTATCGCACAGGCACGGGGACCCGCCCCGTTCTTGCCACGCACACACCGTATTTCACAATGAACGCTTCAACCCAATGGGTTCCCCTATACGCCGTCGTCTCCCAATGAACCGTGTCCCCAAGTTTGCCGTCCCTGAACACCCCCCCCCGCAACTCACCGGCCTCTGCTGCCTCCTTGCCAGTGTTCACTACTTGCCAGTGAACCTCGAAGGGACCGGGCGCATTGGTATTCACCAGGAACCGGATCCATACATTCCTCGGAACAGGTCTGTGGGTAAGTTGCCACAGCGACCTGCCGGCTTGGGTTCGGTGCACACCTCCGCTGAGTCGCGCCTTGTACTGCGGTCGTTCCGGCCATGTTAGAGGAGCGCAATGGCTAGTGTCGCCGAGAGGAGGAGCTTCACCAAGCCTCGCAGAAGGCCCAGCAGCCGACGCTGGTCGCGGCACCCCAATACTTGATGCCACCTTCTCCATGAGCGGCTTGCCGAGCGAGGGCGACAATAGGTCAATAGCCTCCTCCAAGTTCCCCTTCGCCCCGATTCGAGTGATATCGTCCTCGGCCTTCTTCATCCACTCGAAAAACGCAAGCCGCCTCTCCGGATGCTCGTTCCACTTGTCCGCGAAGTTCTCCCCTGGGTCCACGGGGTTGCCGACCCACCAGCGACCGTTCCTCTTCTCCACGAATCCGGGCATGTCGTGAACAATGGCAACGAGCGCATCGTAGACGTCTCTCTGGTTACGGTAGGCCAAGGCGGCAAGCGTCGTGATGATAATCGAAACAGGCCTGTTATCTCGGCCATTCTGAAAGTGAATGTCGCGATGTCTCTTCAGTATCTGCACCGCTACTTGCAGAGGAGTCTTGACTTGCCATTCCGGGACGTCTTCGATGCTCGCCTGGAGCGCCTCAGCAAGCGAGGCCCGTTTCTCAAGGAAGGCGACCTTCATCCGACCGTAGAACCACTCGGCGAACGCCTTCGGGTTGCTCACCTGCCAGCGCGTAAGTTCGGTGTCCGTGAGCAAGATCCCCGTCGGCGGCCTCTCCCGGTTCGGAAGTGCCGGCAGAACATCCATGTGGAATCCCGGCATCCCTTCCTTCGCCGGATAGTCCAGCACCCAGCAGCGACGAGAAGGGGTGAGCATCAGCCGAAGGTCGTCCCGCTTCGACAGTCGCTTCCCCACGACTTCCTTGAGGTTCTTCTGGGTCGTTCGCTCCTTCTCAATGGCGAGTTGGCAAACCAAGTCTATGTCAAACTCGTCTGCGCCAGAAACTGGCCGGACCACAGTTCCGAGCCGGAAGGAACCCTGGGGGTAGATCTCTGGTCCGAATCGTGCAAGCTCAGAGTCCTGTTCTGATAGCCACGCCCCGACGTCCTCGTACTTCAGGACGGCATCTTCGTACACGTAATCTGGGATATCCAGAACCCTCGACGTGCCAACAAGGAGTTGTGCGATCTTTGCTCGATCGTGAATCAACATGTCGCTCTGAGCTCCCTGTTGTAGTTGACATCCAGTGCGTGCACGAAGCCGCCTATTGTCTTGTTCTCATCGTAGATTCGAAGCGGCAGATCTGCCTTTGGCATTAGGATGCGCCCGAGCTCAACAGCAAGACATACCGGCATCGCCGGGAAGACATGCAGCAGAGCGCTGTCACCGGCCTCTCGCTTGACCCGGTCCATGAGAACACGCATCGTCTGTCTGAAGGCCAGGGTCTGCTGACGGGAGCGAAGGAAGTCATTGTGTGGTGTCGGGATGGACACACGCCACAGTGCGACATCCTCCCCGAGAACCGCCCGGACTCTGCGTTCCTCAATCGTAGCGCTAAGAGAGAACACAAGCGCGGGTGCCCCCTTCACGGCGGATGGGCAACTCACCTGGTATTCAAAGTTCTCTGGCGTGGCCTCCCACTTCCAACCGGGCGGCTCGCGATGTCTCTGATAGACGTCGGCCTCTGGAATGTCCGAGAGCAGGGAGCCCAGAAGAATCAGGAGGGGTTGCGGTGCCAGACCGAACACAGAGAGATGGCAGATATCACCGGCCATGAGCCTGGGCCTAACTTGCCTCTCGATCATGCTGGTGAGGTGCTCAGCTTCAAGGGACCAGAAGGCAGCTGTTCGGTCCTCGTAGGAGCTGTTTCGGAGCCCGAGCGACAATGGAAAAGTGTCCGCAGGGTAGCGCTCGGGAACCATGGCTCGTGCGGCCTCTGCGTAGGAGAGGGGAGCCCCATGTTGCCCGATGTTTGCTCCGTACAGGAGTATGTGACTCTGCTTGTCGGGAGCAATGCCCGTTACGATTTCAACGCGCCGTTCGTGTAGGAGCTTCATTGCACGTAACCGCTCCACAGGATGGCCCGCCACGTCCTGCAGGTCTACGAACCTATGGTGCTGGTCGCACAGAAGCATGAGGTTGCTGATGTCAGCCGCCAATTCAGTGGAGAGAACCGTATCGCCGCGCGGCCCACCGGGGGAATCCGCTATGATGTGCGCTATGTACGCTGTATTAAACTCAGCCTTGGTGAGCGTGTCCAGCCAGAGAGGTGTATTGCAGCCTTCGTACTCACAGCGGCCAGCGGCCTTTCCCCACAGGCGGGTACGCACCTTCTCTGGGATGCTCGTTATTGACATGGTCCTCCTCCCACGCCTGACAGGTCTGGCCCCGAAAGAAGGTTCGCAAGGAGGCCGTCGCGCAGGCATGATAGTACGAGCGATTGCGCATTACTTAGGGCCACCATCCTCAGAAACCCGCTCGCTATGGAGGAGAATCTCCCGAGTAGTAGGTCAGGAGGCCTCGCAACCGGAGTGGCCAGTATGTCGCCGGGAGGTACCGCCGGATATGCCCCTCCGTCTGCCAAGAGCGACAGCGCATCGATGTTATCCTTGGAGGTTGCCGCCAGGTACACGAATTCCGTGCACGTCCGCCCCAGGGGCCTGAGTACTGCGAAGCCTGTGCTACCAGTCAGCCCTTCGGCCGAGATCAACGCGTAAGATCCGTTGCCGGGCCGGACGGTCCCCACAATGGTGTCGCCAACCCTGAGGACCCGTTGCGCTCGGCTGGGAGCCTCCTCGGGAATGTAATGGGCCACTGCCTCAATCCTGCCCCACTTCGTATTCGACAGATCTACATACTTGATAAGGGCAGGGCGAGTGTGCCGGGACCACGCCTCGGGATTCAGTTGACACAGATCCCCCAGCGTACCGGCTCTCCACCCCCTCGGAGTCTCCCCCAGTTCCGACTCCTCGAACGAGTCAGGAAAGAGGGCGGCAGTGTCGGCATCCATGCCCTCAGGTTGGCGGCCGGCAGCCTTGGCCCGCACCGGGTCGAAGTCCACGAACCAGGACTTGAACAGGGCCCGGGCCATCGCCTCCAGCGTCTCGTTCGTCCGCCGGTTCAACTCGATCTTGTCATCGAGGGTGCCGAGGATGCGTGCGATGCGGCGCTGCTCATCCAATTCGGGCCACCACACCTTCATCGGATGCACGTGGTTTCTGTTCAGAGTAGGATTGGCCGAGCCCACGTCCAGTTGCGCCAGGACCGAAGCGATGCTGAGGAAGAAGTAGTAGACGAAGCGAGGGTCGTTGCCTTTGAAATCCCTCACCCAGAGAGTGGTGTCGTGAGGCCAGTAGTCATCCTTGACGAAGTAGACACTACCGACCACGCCCTTTCTTCCGAGCACTACACCGGGGCCCTTAGCTGCAGCGATGTCATGGAGACTTGATGGTCCCCCCGAGGACACGACTGGAACAGAGCCGGGGCGTTGCTCCTTGCGAGTGATGTCGAATCCCCTCTGCAAGAGGACTTCAGCTCCGATGGTCGTTTCCCGCCACTCACTCCCCATAGCCCAGCCTCCGCAGGTTCTCCCGGATCTGGGCCTCCAGCTTCGCTCCCTCGGCGAACTGCTGGTCGAGCTGGGCGACCAAGCGCGGCATCTTCACCTCGAAGGGCTCGCCATCATCCTCGACGGCTTGGGCACCGACATACCGCCCCGGGGTGAGGACGTGACCGTGCTGGCGGACCTCGTCGATAGTGGCTGACTTGCAGAAACCCGCGATGTCCTCGTAAGCGCCTTGGGCGTCCTGGTCACCACGCCAGGCATGGTAGGTACCGGCGATCCGCTGAATGTCCTCGTCGGCGAGTTCTCGGTGGACGCGGTCCACCAGGGTGCCGAGCTTGCGCGCATCAATGAAGAGGATCTGGCCACGGCGGTCGCGGAAGCGGCCGTTGCGACGGTCCCGAGAGAGGAACCACAGGCAGACCGGGATCTGGGTCGAGTAGAAGAGCTGCCCCGGCAGCGCGACCATGCAGTCCACGATGTCGGCCTCGACCATGGCCTTGCGGATGTCTCCCTCGCCGGACTGGTTGGAGGACATGCTGCCGTTGGCCAGGACGAAGCCGGCGATGCCGTTCGGGGCCAGATGGTGAACGAAGTGCTGGACCCAGGCGAAGTTCGCGTTGCCAGCTGGCGGTATGCCGTACTTCCAACGAGGGTCGAAGATCAGCTTGTCGCCGGCCCAGTCGCTGTCGTTGAAAGGCGGGTTGGCGAGGACGTAGTCTGCCTTCAGGTCTGGGAAGCCATCCTGGCGGAAGGAGCCGGCCTCGTTCCAGCAGATGTTCGCGTCGATCCCCCGGATGGCCAGGTTCATCTTGGCCAGCCGCCAGGTCGTGTTGTTGGACTCCTGCCCGTAGATGCTGATGTCCCCGACGCGGCCACCGTGGGCCTCGACGAAGCGCTCGCTCTGGATGAACATTCCGCCCGAGCCGCAGCAGGGGTCGTAGACCCGGCCCTTGTACGGGGCCAGCATCTCCACCAGGAGTCGGACGATGCACCTGGGCGTATAGAACTGGCCGCCCTTCTTCCCTTCGGCCGAGGCGAACTGGGACAGAAAATACTCGTAGACCCGGCCCAGGACGTCCTTGGAGCGGCTCTCCTTGTCGCCGAGGCCGATGGTGCCGATCAGATCGATGAGCTCGCCCAGACGCTGCTTGTTGAGCGCGGGGCGGGAGAAGTCCTTGGGCAGCACGCCTTTGAGCGAGCCGTTGTCACGCTCGATGGCGACCATGGCATCGTCGAGGGTCTTGCCAATGGTGGGCTGCTTGGCACTGGCCTGGAGGAAGGCCCAGCGGGCTTCCTTGGGAACCCAGAAGACATTCTCGGCGCGATACTCGTCAGGATCCTCCGGGTCCGCCCCGGACGCCTTCGCCGCAACCAGCGCCATGTACCGCTCCTCGAAAGCATCGGAGATGTACTTCAGGAAGATGAGGCCGAGCACAACGTGCTTGTACTCGGCGGCATCCATGTTGTTGCGCAGCTTGTCGGCCGCGGCCCACAGCGTGGCCTCGAAGCCGATCACCGCAGCCGAACCATTCGCACTCGTGCCCTTCGCCATGTTCTACACCCCTGGCGTCCCCCCAGCGCGGGATGCGGCAAGTTGCCCCGTTCCCCGGCCAGCGTGTCAATACCTGGAAACTACTGCAAGAAAGGGGGGTACCACAAGATCTTTCGTAAGATCGCGGAAGTGCGTGGAGATGTCCGTCCCGAGGCCAGTGACCAGGCCGTCGGCGAGGCGCTCTCGAGGCATTCTCTGTGAGTCAACTTCCCGGTCAGCGTGTGTCAACTGGGCGGTCATTTTCGGCCCGTTTCGGGCCGTTCTCGGCCTCGTTCTCTGAGAATCCGGGGTCGATGGGGACCGGGATGGGTCTCCCGGAGCGGTGGGCACAGGGATGGGGGGAACGCAGCGGAGAGAGGCGTGGTGCGGGGGAGAGCGTTACGGGGGTGCGGGAATGGCGGCGTGGGGACGCAGTGAAGCGAGAAGGAAACGTGTGTCCGTACAGGACCGAATCTGGCTCGGCATACGTGACTTGGAACGATGACCCGCTGCTAAACTCAACTCCCTCCTAAGGAATCGCCATGTACTCGGCGAAGGATGTTGGTTCGGGGATGGGCTGATCATCTTCCAGCATCCCCTGGACGTGCAGCTGGATGGCCTTGTGCATCTGGTGCTGAACTTCACTGCGGGTTGCCCCTGTGGCTACGCAGCCAGGGAGGTCGGGGGAGTACGCCGAGTAGTTGCGGCCCGCCTTCTCTATTACTACAAGAAATCGTCTCATGTTATCGTTCTCCCTTCAGTTGGGCCTGCTTAATAATGCTATTATATGTGCCTGGCGCCATATCGTGGCCTGGCTTGCCTGCAATGGTTACTCGGCCTGGCTTCACGGGGTGTTTGTACTGGCGATGGCTTCCGGTCGTGGCAACCAAGTACCAGCCGTCCTTCTCCAGCATCAGAATCACGTCTCTGACTTTGATCACCGGCATCAATCACCCCGGGTGACACTACGGACACTAAGTGCGAATTTCAAGGCCAACACCCGTTCCGACCCGACTGATCCTGTCCTCGGCTTCACTCGGATCCACCGGACCAAAGACTCTTCCAGATTTGGACCGGAGCCCTTAAACGCAAAAGCCCAGCGTTTCCGCTGGGCTTTCATCTGGCTCCCCAATCTACCCTCACCGCGAACCGCTCGCAAGTACATTGTGCCGAATCTTCAATGAGGTCGCAACATTGGACTCCGAGGAATAGCAGAGACGTGTGCCGGGCAGGCTCCAGGCGGCCCAAGAATGGACGCCCACACCGTGGGTCACCCTCTCGCTAGGTTGACAGGGACATCGGCCGGATGATGCCTGGCCGTCCAGCGTTCCCGGTCCTGGTCTACATCTTCTCGGCGAGCCCGCTGCCCATCATGGCCTGGACCAGAGAGGCCGCCTTGTCCTCGTCGGTGTCGCCCTCGACCTTGAGGTCGATCGACTCGAGCCGCTGGACGGCCGACATCACAACTGGCTTTCGATTCTTTCTTTGGTTGTTTTGTTCCTCCGGATGGAGTACGGTTCCCTCGACTGGATTCTCGTTGCTTCGTTGACTCGAACATCTCTTGGTTGGCAGGAGCAGCTACGTGACAAATGATGAGGTCCTTACAGTCAAAGAAGCCGCGCTACTCAAGCTGGCGGAGAAGACGGTCTACTCGATGGCCCAGCGCGGGGAGATACCGGCCTTCAAAATCCGAGGGCAATGGCGCATTCGCAAGCTCGACTATGACAAATGGATGGCCAAGCAGGCTGGAGCAGCCAGCGGGGGAACAGCGAACGAGGAGCAGGGATGACGTTGCCGACGTTAACAGTGGCTGCTGACGTGACCGTCGCACCTCGCATCGAAGGGGCTATGACTGAGGAGTCGTTGCGCCATGAGATAGAGCTACTTCGACGACGTGTTGCGGAGTTGGAGGCCGGCTCTGAACCCAAGAATGAAGCCAGGACCGAGTTGCATGCGCGCTCTGATGCGTTGGCCGAGCGACTCAAGGAGCTTCACTGCCTCCACGCGATTTCGGGGCTTATCAAGGGCCGGCACGACCTTGGTGATATCCTGCAGAGGATCGCGGACGTTCTCCCGGCGGCTTGGCAATACCCGGAGCTCGCTCGCTCGGCGATCACGCTGAGGAGTCGCCGGTATCAGACGCAGGGCTTCGACGAGTCAAGGTGGCGCCAGCAGGCACCCCTGGTCATCGATGACATGCCCATGGGTGCTCTCGAAATCGGCTACATCGATCTGCTCCCGGATGGGCGAGAGCCCGAATTCCTTGCGGAGGAGCAGATCCTCCTGTCCACCGTGGCCGAAAGGATCGTTGAGATCATTGCGCTCAAGGAGTCCCAGAAAACCCTATCGACGTATCAGGAGCATCTGCGATCACTGGCTTCCGAGCTGACATTGACCGAGGAGAGAGAACGGCGCAGCCTGGCGTTGTGCCTCCACGATCGCATCGGCCAGGGCCTCGCCGTCGTCAAGCTCAAGCTCGAAACGCTAAGGCATCTCCTGCCAGCCGAGCATCAACCGCGGCTCGACGATGTTTCGGCGCTCATCAAACAGATCGTCAACGATACCCGGACCCTTACCTTCGAGATCAGCCCGCCCATCTTGTACGAGCTAGGGCTGAAGCAAGCCATCATCTGGCTTGGCGAGAACATGACCCGACAGTTCGGGATCCCGGTTGAGGTGCGATCTGATGAAGAACTCGTCGAGCTCACCGAAGGGGTGCGCGTGATGCTGTTTCGTTCCATTCAAGAGCTGCTGACCAACACGGTCAAGCACGCGCAGGCCTCGCGAGCCACGGTCCGGTTGATGAACGATGCCGATGAGCTCTGTGTCGTGGTGGAAGATGACGGCGTCGGTTTCGACATGGAAGCGAGCAAGTATGTTCCAACTGCCGCTGGCGGCTTCGGCCTGTTCAGTATTCGCGAGCGTATCGCTCACCTGGGTGGTCGGGTCGATATTTGCTCCGGTCGGGGCACAGGAACACGGATTCAGATCTCAGTCCCCGAATCAGACGCCGATGCGACGAGAGAGGAGCATGCCGATGAAGATTCTTCTCGCAGACAATCATAAGCTCTTCGTTGATGGGCTGCGGTCTATGCTAGCGAAGCAGCCCGGAACCGAGGTCGTCGGCGAGGCCAACAACGGACGGATGGCCGTGCGTCTTGCACAGGAACTGTCACCCGATCTTGTGATCATGGATATCGGCATGCCAGAGCTGAACGGCATGGAGGCTACCCGCCAGATCCGATTGGAGCTTCCCCGCACCAGGGTGCTCGCGGTGTCCATGCACGCCGATCGTCAGTACGTCGCGGGAATGCTGTCGGCGGGCGCATCGGGCTACGTGGTCAAGGACAGCGCCTTCACGGAGCTCGCCCAGGCGATCAAGGTCGTGATGAACGGCGGGCGGTATCTCAGCCCGGAGGTCATCGACGTCGTGGTGGATGACTACGTGCAACGCCTGGCGCCCGCACCAGGTTCGGCAGTCGCGAAGCTCTCGGAGCGTGAGCGCGAGGTGCTGCAGCTCATTGCCGAGGGCCACGCGACCGCCGACATCGCCACGCGACTGCACGTCAGCCGCAAGACTGTGGAGACACACCGCAAGAACATCATGATCAAGCTCGAGATCCATAGCATCGCCCAGCTCACCAAGTTCGCGGTACGCGAAGGTGTTACCTCGCTTGACGTTTCCTCTGGAACATCAGAGCAGTAGGCCAGGTGCCCCGCAGAGGTTCCGAACACGACCTGCCCAGCGCCGGCAACCTCCCTTTTCCCCTAGGGCGATTCCCGAGCCGCTTTCGCTGTTGTCGCGTGGCGCTTGCCAGGAGTGGGAGCCTCCTTTCCTGCCGAACACGCTGAAGAATCCGGGAGTGCCTGATGCCACGGCGAAATGAATGCGACTACAATCGGCCGCAGACTGGAGCAGGAGTTCGGTCGTAGACGGTGATCCACCACCGACTGTCTGTCGATGCAATCGGCATCGGGAGGTGGTATTTCAACGGAGGCAACGCATGATTCGCAAGATTGACTACTTTTACACGAGCATCAAGGATGAGTCCGGCGAAGGTTACCGCTTCCTCGCCCAGCTTGCCGCCAAGAAGGTCGACCTCACGGCGTTTACGGCGGTTCCTTTTGGGCCGGACAGGGCTCAGCTCACCCTTTTCCCGACCGACACCGCGAGCTTGAGTGCGGCTGCCAAGCAGGAGAAGATCGACTTGGACGGCCCCCACTCGGCGATCCTCGTGCAAGGACAGGATCAGATTGGCGTGTTGGCAGGCATCCTCTCGAAGCTGGCCGCGGTCAGCATCAACGTTTTTTCGGTCCATTGTCTGACTGATGGCCGTGGCGGGTTCGGCACTATCATCTACCTTCGGCCCAGCGACATCGATCAGGCACTGAAGACGTTGGGCTCGTCATAAGTGCCTCTTCGTCGAGCACGCGACATGGAGGGGCGTTCTGACTCGAAGCCTGAGGATCCATCTGCTGTCGCAGCATTCTATTCTGGAGGGTGACGTGCGCGCCGCCTCGCCAGTGATCTGGATCGGAAACCCCCGCGCAACGAACGCCGGCGGGCACGGGAGCGTGTCCAGGTGCTTTCCACAAGCCGCCGGCAGCGAGGCTCGGCGGTTTCACCGCCAGATCCCAGGATACCGCATGACCCCACTCAAGGGGCTCGCGCGACTCGCCGACATGCTTGGCCTCGGTGGGATCTGGGTGAAGGACGAAGCTCAACGCCTGGACCTGGGCTCCTTCAAGGTGCTGGGAGGGTCGTTTGCGCTCTACCGATACATCCAGGCGCGACTGGGGGCCTCCGAGTCTTTCGGCTACCGTGACCTGGTGTCCACCGAGGTAAGAGAGAAGCTCGGGAAGCTCACCTTCGCGACGGCGACGGATGGGAACCACGGTCGAGGCGTCGCGTGGGCCGCGAGCCAACTCGGGTTCGACTCGATCATCTATGTCCATCGGCGCACCTCCCGTCCTCGCGTCGAAGCGATCGAGAGCAACGGTGCCAAGGTCGTAGTCGTTGATGGGACGTACGATGATGCCGTCCGACAGGTAAATCAGGACGCCGCCGCAAATGGTTGGCAGGTGATCTCGGACACCGCGTGGCCGGGCTACGAGGAGATCCCCGCGTGGGTGATGCAGGGCTACAGCACCATCTTCTTCGAGGCGCAGCAGCAGTACCTCGCGATCGGCATGCTCAAGCCCACTCACGTCTTCATACAGGCCGGCGTCGGCTCGTTGGCCGCATCCGCCGCCGCGTTCTATGTGAACCTGCTGGGCCCGGAACGCCCACGGATAGTCGTGGTCGAGCCCGATCAGGCCGCGTGCCTGTTCAGCTCGATGGACGCGGCAGACGGTCGAGCACATGCAATTCCCGGCGGGCTCGACACAATCATGGCCGGGCTCGCCTGCGGGGAGCCTAATCCCATTGCCTGGGAGGTTCTCAAGAACACGGTTGACGTCTTCATCAAGAGCCCGGACTACGTGGCAGCGAAAGGGATGCGGGTGTTTGGCGTTCCACTCGCCGGGGATCCCACGGTGATATCGGGTGAGTCGGGCGCGGTGACCTTGGGCGCCCTGATGTTCATCATGGAGAGGGAGGAGTTGGCGCCACTGCGCCAGCACCTCGGGCTCGACAGGGATTCGCACGTGCTGCTCGTGAACACCGAGATCAACACGGACCCGGACCGATTCCGGCAGGTGGTTTGGGAAGGCGGCGAACCCGTGCCGCATGAGTATAGTCGGCCGCGTGAGTAATGGAGGGCGGCGATGCCTCCATTTCTCGAGATAGCAGGAAGGAGGTCATTGCGGTTATAACAGGAGAACGTCATGGAAGCACAGGACATCATTGTCACCACCGAGAACTTCGAGCGGCTTCAGCGGTTGCTCGAAGCCCATACTGCCGAACGTGATCAGGAAGTGGTCGAGCTTCTCGACGGCGAGCTCTCCCGCGCCCGAGTCGTACCGCCAGCCGAGGTTCCGCCGGATGTCGTGACGATGAACTCCCGGTTGCGCTACGTCAACCATGCGACTGGCGGGTCGCGGACGGTCACGCTGGTGTATCCGTCGGAGGCGAACTTCGAGGCTGGGCGGTTGTCCATCTTGACGCCCGTCGGATGCGCCCTCTTGGGGCTTGCTGTGGGACAGGCCATCGACTGGACCATGCCGAATAGGCAGCTACGTAAATTCGTTGTTGAAGAGCTACTGTACCAGCCCGAGGCGGCAGGTGACCTCCGCCTCTAATGGGCCCGCGGGGGTGGCGATGATTCTCATGCCCAAAGAACGTGTCGATCGATGGCAGCATCTCGTCACCGTCGCCTCGTTGCTCGACGAAAGCCCTCCCGAGAGATCCGCTGCCGAGGCGCGCGGTTTGTTGCACAGCGTGCTCGAGGTGTTCCCGCAGAGCATCGAGCCCGCCGACGACTTCGAGGCCTACGCCGTGCGCCGCCTGGCGGCATCCCTCTTGCGGGCGCTGGCGGCGTCAAAAGACGGCTGAGCGCGTTCCTACTCAGGCGCCAGCTCCGGGCCTTTGCTTGTCGCGCTCACGATGACCTTCGCCGGGCGAAGCAGGCGATCATGCAGGAGATAGCCGCGCTGGTGCTCTTCCAGAACGAGCCCCGACGGTGCCCACTGCGTGGAGTCGATCCCGACCGCTTCATGCAACGTCGGGTCGAAAGGCTGTCCGATGCTCGAAAAGCCCTTCACACCGTGGCGCGCAAGGACGTCTACGGCTTGACGGGCGATCATTCGAACACCTTCGACGAAGGGCTCCCGCGAGTCCCCCGCGTAGCCGAGCGCGCGATCCACGGCATCGAGCACCGGCAGAAGCTCGCCCAGGAGCCGCTCGATGCCGAACCGGCGTGTCTGTTCGAGCTCGCGCTGAGCACGCTTGCGGTAGTTGTCGAAGTCGGCGGTGAGGCGCAGAAGTTGGTCCTTGAGGTCATCTTCCGGCTTCACCGTCTCCTGCGGGACGGCATCGGCGGCAGCATTCGGGCCGTCGGTTGCCCCGCCAGCAACGACCTCCATGGAGTCAGTCGTCGTCACTGGGTCTTACCGCGAACGAATCGGACGATCCGCTGATATTGACTCTCGCCGTCGAGACCGGCCTGGATCAACACTTGGTCCCCCTGGCCGCTTCCAAGGAAGGTGCCGGCCTCGAATGGGTGCATGCTCGCGGCGCGACCCCGGTCCGAGCTGATCCAGCGCCAGAGCGTGGGCAGCGTGAATCCCGTGATCCCCATGGCCTGGGATCTGACCATCTCGGGAAAGAGCGTATTCTGCTCGTCCGGGGGCAGTGCATCGAAGAGCTCCGCGCTCGCCACGTAGAAGGCGTCGAGGTCGATCCCGGCGGCGACGAGCCGGGGTAAGGCGCCTTGTACGAACGCGTAGGCCACCTCGCTTCCTTGTAGCACCACGGTCAGGGCGCTCGTGCCCTTCGCGCGCCAAAGGGCGTAGACACCGCTTGTCGCCTGGGCCACCGGAGCCAGGCCGAGTGCGCCGCGGTCCAGGACCTCCTTGCTCGGGCGCGTCACGAACACCGCGATGACCGCCGGGCGGCGACGGAGCGCCGCGGAGAGCAGGACAGGGATCTCTTGCGGCTCCCACGGGGTCAGGGTCACCAACGCGCCGCGAGGGAAGTTATCCTGCAGGAGCTGGAGACACTGGGGGTCCGCATGGGTGGGCCCATCCTCTCCGGTCTCGATGCCCGCGTGCGCGCAGACCAGGATCATCGTTCGGCCTGCCTCGGCTCCGAGCTCCTCAAGCCCCTGGTTTCCGATGGCGTGGAGACGTGCTGCAATATGGCCAAGCGGGGCCAAGAACGCGGCGTAGGAAGACCCGACTCCTACATGGTGTCCAGCCATGGAGATCCCCGAGAGGATCCCGCACATCGCATCCTCGCAGATGCCACCCGTGGATAGGAGCCGCGCCCCGGGGTTGGTCTCCGCGTTGAAGAAGCCCGGTGGGAAGCCCTCGCCAGCCAGTTTCACGCTGGTCGATCCCAGGAGATCGGCGGCCGCGATGAGGAGCCCGCCGCCGGTCGCGCGGTTGAGCTGACCAAGAGCCCTGGCAAGCGACTCGCGAAGGGTGGTCCGTGAGCCGGGTTCTAAGAACGTGGTTGCGGGTGGCTGCGCCATACATTCGATCGCGGCCGCCAAACCCAGAAGATCGGGGGCGTGCTCCCTGGGGCGGCGCTGGCGCGCGATGAGCCGCTCACGCGATTCGACCAGCCTCGCTGCGAGCTGTTCCACGAGCCCAGGCGTCTCTCGGAGTTGCGCGCGGACAAGGTCCAGAGTCTCCAGGTAGCAGCGCTCGACCACGTTCTCATTCTTCCCGCGGTCGCAGCAAGGCTGGCCCGCCCAGCACCTGGCCTGCCAACGGCCGTCGGTGACAATGCGGTTCACGGAATCGAAGAAAGCAGCCGAGCAGAACGGGTGCCCAGCGCCGTGGGAACGAGCCCCATCGACACCATATCTCCAACCCTTGACTGTTCGGTAGACGAGCGCCGTGGGTTGGTGGTTGTCGAGGGTCAACGCCTTTTGCTGAGCGAGCGCGATCTGGTGTACGTCATGCCCGTCGGGCACAACGATGACGTTCCAGTCGTGCAGGTAGCACAGCTCCGCCGGATCCCACTGGACGTAATCCCCAGGGACACCGTCTTCGCGGCAGACACGATCCGAATCGATCGAGGCTTGGTTCCAGTCCACATGCAGAAAGACGTTTGCAAGCGAGGCCGTGCCGGCGGCAGCGAGCGCCTCGGCCGCTCTTCCGGGCGTCAATCCAGCCTCGCCTTCGATGATGTGGACCCGGGGGGCGTTCTTTCCGTAGTAGTCGGCGAGACCCCAGGCAAGGCCAATGGACGAAGCCAGCCCGACTCCCGAGGCGCCGGTCGCCAGACGCACGAAGGGGGTCGAGGGAGTCGGATGCCCGTCGAGCGCCTTGGCTCCACGTTTGGCGAACTGCGGCGCATTCGTCGTCGGGTTACGCCGAAAGCCCAGGAGATCCTCGAACCTCAGCCGCAGGCGATCATCCGAAGGCAGCAACTCTGGTGCGCCGAGGCGCACGACCTCGTCGCGCAAGGCCCAGAGGGCGTAAAGCCCGAGCGCCTTGTGGCCGGCTGCGTAGGAAATCACGTCCGCGTCGTCTCGGAGAGGCAGAGCGACGTCATGATCGAGAACGCCGAACACCAGGCCTTGCGACAGCCTCCCAGCGGAGATCGAACCCCCAGGGTGCCCGGAGGACGGGACGAAGTTGAACATCACCGAAACCAGACGATGATAGAGGTCGTCGAGACGCTCGAGGGTCTCGGTGTCGGCAGATGCCTGACCCCGTTCGTCACCGAGAGCATCGAGCGTGATCAATGTCCCGCGCCGCGGGCCGAAAGGTGTCGCCATGACGTCTCCGGTCTTTGTCGCCGCGAACGACTCAGAAGCGCTGCTCTGCGGCGGATGAAGCCTTCACGTAGCGCAGATGAAACTCGCCCAGGCGGTCCACCAGCTCCTGTATCTCGTCGCGCGGCGGCAAGAAGGTCGTCCGGAAGTGGAAGGTGCCTGGCCGCTGGCCGAAGCCGGACCCCGGGACCACGCAAATCCCGGTCTCCTCGAGCAGGGCCAGGCAATATGCCGTGTCCCGCTTGGCGGCGTACTCGTCCTTTTCCGTGGGGGACATGACGCCGATGTCGAGCCCGGGCTCCGTTGGCAGCTCGAAGCGGACGAACGCATACATCGCACCCTGCGGTATGTCCACCGACATGCCGGGGATCTTGTTGATGCCCTCGCCAAGAATCTCGGCTTTCCGCTTCAGCTCATCGAGGATCGCGCTTCGCTCCCGGACGTATTGGCTGTAGCTTTGCTCACCCTCCTGGGGTGGCGCCACCATGAGGTAGGTCGCCAACTGTCCGGGCACGTTGGCGCACAGACTGATCGATTGCAGCTTGATGAACTCACCGAGCACATCGCCAGGGACGTTGCGCAGCTCGAGGTATCCGCCGCGGTGGCCGCATTCACCAAGGAAACCCTTGGAGACCGAGTGCAGGCTGAAGAGCGGAGTCGTCGTGTCGCTCAAGGCGTGCATGACCTTGGCAAACGAGTGGAAGGCGCAGCCGGAGGCGTAGACGTTCTCCTGATAAACCTCGTCGGCGATCAAGGCGAGCTCGTGCCGCCGGGCGAAGCCTATGATCATCTCGACGTTCTCTCGAGACAACACGGCACCCGTCGGATTGCCGGGATTGATCACCACCAAACCCACCGGGTTGATTCCCGCCTTCTTAGCGCTCGCCAGGCTCTCGCTGAGGATCTCTTCGCTGAGCTGCCACTGATTCTCCTCGTCCAGGAAGTAGCCGATCCGCTGGCCGCCAAAGAGCGTCAGGCTAGCGCTGTACAGCGGGTACTGCGGGATCGGGATCATGAAGCCATCTTGGGGTGACCTTAGGAGCGCGGTGAGCACGGCCTGCGCTCCCTTGCTCGCCCCGTCGGTCAGGATAATGTGCGCCGGGTCGGCGGGGATGCCGTCGCGGCGCGCAATGAAGTCCGCGACCGCCTGCCGTACGAAGGGGATCCCGGCGCTTTGGGTATAGGCTCCGGTGCCATGGGGATGCTTGGCGAGGACGCCCTGTGCTCGATCGATGATATCCCTGGGGAATCCTGTGCGTGCGCCCTCGTGGTTGAGCAGCTCCGGATATTCAATCAGGCAGAGCAGTTGACGCATGTACGTCAGTGGTGGCTGTTTGAGCGCCTGCGGATTGCCGATGTTGCAGTAAATGACTTTCCTTCCGGCGGCCTCGAGCTCCTGCGCCCGCTGCACGATCGGTCCACGGACCGCGTACTCGGCGCGAAGCAATTTCTCGCTCAAATGCTTGATGGAGATCATGATGCCCTCGCTCTTTGCGCAGTAGATGCCTGGAGGCTCTCCAGGAGTTCGGTCACGGTCGCATTCGCGTCACCGAACAGTACAAGCGTGGTCTCTTCTTCGTATAATGGATTCGGCACGCCGGAATACCCCGGTCGCTCGTCCAGATTGCAGACCAGCACATTCTTGGCCTCGTGAGCGTTGAGGATGGGCATCCCCGAGATGGGCGTGTCGGCCATGCGGATGGCGGCCGGGTTGACGACATCGCAGGCTCCGACGACGAGCACCGCGTCGGTGGTCGCGAACGAGCTGTTGACGTCGTCCATCTCCTTGAGCTTGTCGTAGTCCACGTCCGCCTCGGCCAGCAGCACGTTCATGTGGCCCGGCATGCGGCCTGCGACCGGGTGGATGGCGAAGTCGACGGTCTTGCCCATCTCTTCCAGGCGCTTCGCCAACGAGGCGACCTGGAACTGGGCACGCGCCAAGGCCATGCCATAGCCGGGAACGATGATGACAGTCTTGGCCTCTCGCAGCACCTTCTTGGCCTCGTCCATCGGTTCGGCCTTGGTGCTCGTTGCCTGCGCCCGCGTTTGAGCCCTCGCTGGTGATGTGCCTGTCGCCGTGGACACTCCTCCCATCTTCCCGCCCGCGAGGACCTTGATAAAGCTGCGGTTCATCGCCTTGCACATGACGGCTGTCAGGATCGAGCCGGACGCGGCCACGGTAGCGCCACACGCGATGAGCAGGCGGTTCTGAATGATGACGCCGCAGAACGCGGCCGCCAGTCCAGCCGTGGCGTTGAGGAGAGAGATGAGGACGGGCATGTCCGCTCCTCCGATTCGGATAGCGAACAGCAGGCCGAGAAGGGTCGAGGCGACCAGTGCACCGACGAGAGCCATCGACAATGCAGCGCCACTCGTATTGGCGGAGAACGTGCAGAGGCCAACGATGCTTATTACGAGCGCTACCAGAATCGCACCGTGACCAGGAAGCACCGTTGGTGCGCCCGAGAGCTTGCCCGAGAGTTTGCCGCTTGCCAGCATGCTGCCGCTGAAGGTGGCGGCGCCGATTGCCAGGCCGAGGAAGCCCGAGACCTCCCCGACAAGACTCGTCTCGACACCGACTCGTGTCAGCTCGACATAGGCGATGGCGCACGCCGCGATACCACCCGCGCCGTGCTGAAATGCGACCATGGCGGGGATTTGAATCATGGTCACGCGCATTGCGATGACAGTTCCGATGATTCCTCCGACAAGCAGTGCACCCACGAGGACCGCGGGATCGATGACCGCGTTGCGATACAGTACGATGACGATCGCGAGCAGGAGCGCCGTCGCCGCCGTCGCATTGCCGCGACGCGCGCCCCGCGGCGTACGGAACATGGCGATGCCGATTACCAGCAACACGATGATCGAGAGATCGATGACGATTGTAGCCCAGTTAGACATTTCCAACTCCACTGTCGTGCGAGAGGCGCGCGAGCTTGCGCACCTGCGACCGCGTTATGCTTTGTCGCCCCGGCCGTGCCCTCCCGGCTCGTGATGCGTTTTGAACATCTTCGTCATCCGATCCGTGATCACGAAGCCCCCGACCAAATTGAAAGCCGCCGTGGCGAGCGCGATCGCGCCGATCACCTTGTCGCCAATGCTCATCGTTACCGCGAACAGCAAGAGAGCGCCGAGGATGGTCACGGCCGAGATGGCGTTCGTCATTGACATCAACGGCGTATGCAGAAGCGGCGGTACGCGCGAGATGAGCAGGTAGCCAATGACAAACGACAGAACGAACACCAGGAGCATCAATGCCAAATCGGCCATGACCAATCCTCCATCTTTTTCGGGCCGACGCTTTCAGCGGCCGCCCATCGCGTCGAGAGCGGGTTGATAGACGATCTTGCCCTGCATGGTGACGAGCGACGCCCGCGCGATCTCGTCTTCGAGATCCGCCGCTCCTGGAACCTTCTTGAACAGATTGTCGATGTAATAGAACATGTTCTGCGCATAGAGCCATGCCGAGTGCATGGCCATGCGACCAGGAATGTTCTGGAGCCCGCAGATCTTGACGTTGTTCTCGATGATCTCCTGACTTGGCTTCGTCAAGGCGCAGTTTCCACCCTGGTCGATCGATACGTCCACGATCACCGACCCGGGCTTCATGCGTGCGACGGCTTCCTTGGTGACGATGACCGGAGCCAGCGTACCCGGCACGAGGGCCGACAGGACGACGATGTCAGACTCCGCGACAACGTCCGAAATGGCCTCTTGCTCCTTCTTGAGCCAGTCCGCAGGGAGAAGCTTCGCGTAACCCCCTTCGGCGATCGCCAACTCCTTCGGTACGTCGAAGCCCGCGATCTTGGCCCCGAGACTGCTTGCCTCGGTACGAGCTGCCTCGCGGATATCCCACGCTTTGACCACCCCGCCAAGACGCTTGGCGGTTGCGATAGCCTGCAGCCCGACGACGCCAGCGCCGACGACGAGCACGTTGGCCGGTTTGATCGGACCGATCGCCGTGCCGATCATCGGCACGAAGCGCGGCAATTGCTCCGCAGCGTCGAGCACCGCACGGTAGCCTGTGACCGTGCTCATGGAGGTGAGCGCATCCATGCGCTGCGCCCGTGAGATGCGCGGAATACCGTCCATCGTGAACGCGGTGACCTGGCGGTCGCGGAGCTTGCGTACGATGTCGTGGCTATCGGGGGCCGCGGGGTGGAGGAACGTCACGAGGGTGGAGCCCTTGGGCATCATGTCCACCTCGTGCTTCTTCTTGGCCTCGTTGAAGATCGGCTGCTTGACCTTCAAGATGACGTCGGCCTTCGCAAACAGTTCCTCGACGTCCTTGACAACCTTTGCGCCGGCCTTCTGGTACTCGGAATCATCGATAAAGATGCCGGCGCCAGCACCTGTTTCGATCGCCACGTCAAAACCCTTGGAGCGCAGCTTCTCGACCGTCTCGGGAATGGCAGCGACGCGCTTTTCAGCGTGCAGTATCTCTTTCGGAATCACGACTAGCATGGTTTGCATCTCCTTCTCGGTTGGTTGTTGGTAACTTCACGCCGCTCTACTTGGACTCGAGGGGCCAGACCCCGAGAGACCGTTGATGAGACAGCACAATGCGTTTGAGAACTCCTCCTTGCCGTCGAAAGCCCACTGGCGTTGCCAAATCTGATTTGCGATCTCTGTTCCCTTGTCTTTCAGGAGCTGCGCGCCGAGGAGCCACGGCGTCAGGTGGATCTCGTAACGGCAGTGCTGTGCATTGGTGGGGACGCAAGAGGCCTGCGCCAGATCGTGGAGGCCAACTTCCATGGGACAACCCGTCGAAGCTCGCAGGTGCCACTCGGGATTCGGCGACCCCTCGGCAGGCTCGCCCTCGAACCAATCGAGAACCACGAGGACTGCGGCCCCGTCATTCCAGATCGGGAGGACGCAATGGGTCTGAACGAGCTTGCCGTCCACCACGCCGGAGACGGACGTGGCCACTGCGATGATCGGCATCTTGGTGAGAGCCTGCTCGGGGCCCTTGCTCACTAGAGACCGATAGTCGGCTTCGCTTGCGGTCCCCTGTTCTCTGTAAACTGGAAACTTAATGACTTGCGGAAAATCCCCGTCGGCCCTTTTCTGAGCCACAGCGCCCGAGAATGGACCCACGCAGAAGCTCTTGACCCCGTTTGGGGGGATCTCGACTTGAACTGGAGCGCTGGCCCAGATCGGGAATTCACATGGTGCGAGTTCAGCGAACTCCGTTTGAATGACGATCTCGCCGGTCTTGATGAGCAGGGCAGTGGTGCTGCCGTTGCTCTTCTTCACTTTGGCTTCAACGCGGTTTGTAGTCATGCTGGCCAACCTCCGATGGCAAGGGTTTCGGGAATCGCCCGTCTATCGACGGCACACGTGCCGCCTGCGCCCCCTGCGCACAAACGCAGATGTCGGAATGCCCGCGCGTGTTGCTGTGAATACGAGGAAGCAAGCATGTGCGGAGCGCTCCTTTCATCGGCAATCACCTTACGACTGACCAAGAACGCGCAACATCGGGCGCGGCCGGATAGTGCGGGTCGAGAGGCAGGAAAGATGCCTTCCCGAAAAGGAATGCGGTGGATGCCCTTTGGTACCGATGGTTAGGTCAAAGACTCGGAGACCTTGGGTTCCGCGCTGGCGATTCCTCTAGGGCGATGGATTAGGGGATTTGGAACCTGCGGGGTATGGCTCACCACTACAAGGTGACCGCGGCGCCATCTCGGCCTGCTCGCCTGGCGCTCCCGAGCCATGCTGAAGGCCTATCCGAACTTCGGCGAACACTCATGGCGGTGATGCGCTGTGCCAGACCGCTGCGGGCCAGCAGCATAAGGACGGATCTCGACGGCACTTGATGGCGCGCTACATCTTCTCCGCGAGCCCGCTGCCCATCATGGCCTGGACCAGGGAGGCCGCCTTGTCCTCGTCGGTCTCGCCCTCGACCTTGAGGTCGATCGACTCGAGCCGCTGGACCTGGTCCACGAGCCAGTCGATGTACTCGCCCAGGGTTCGGTTCTCCTGGCCGAAGGCGATGTACTGCATCGCCTCGACGATCTGCTTGGGCGTGCCCTGGAAGACGCGCCCGTCGCGTAGCATTCGGATTCTCATGACCATCTCTCCTTTCGTTCGTGCCTCCAGTTGCCGCTCGCGATCGCCGGCCGGCCCCGCGCCTGCTCGGCGGTGAACACGTAGGCGAGCGCGGCACCGCCGTCCTCGAGCCGGATCCGACGCCGCCGGTAGAAGCGCGGGTGGCCTTCGAGCCGGTCGAGCGCGGCCAAGGTGTCGGCGTCCACCTCGTACACCTCGCCGCTGACCGCGGTTCGTCCGTCGGCCACCATAGCCGGGAACGCGCCCAGGCTCACGAGCTCGAAGGCGGGCTCGGTTTTGGCCTCGCCCACGAGCGCGGCGTCGCCCAGGAGGCGGTGGTTGGGCTCGCCGCTGAGCAGCGTGCCGTAGACGAACACCCGCGTCTTGCCGTTGGTCCGGGCACTCATCCCGCACCTCCCCCCGCCGCGAGCAGCGAGTCGCGGTCGAAGCCGAGGCGCCGGTAGGCGTGCCACAACACGCCGAGGTAGTCGGGCGCGGGAGGCGCTTCCCATGCCACCGGCAGGATGTAGACGTGGGCCCGGCGCTCCCGCCCCTGGCCGTCGACCACGCGCAGGCGATTGCGCTGGTAGGTCAGCGGATGACCCTCGACGCGGTCGAGGTCGGCCAGCTCCCCGATGGCCAGCTCGTAGAGGAGCCCGTCCACCCGCTCGTCCGCGGCGCGCACCACGGTGGCCACCGGGCCGCCCCAGGCGCGGCTGTGTCCGCCGAAGGCGAGCCGCCAGCCCCACAGCGTGGCAGGGCCGACCGGCGCGGCCGTGGGGCAACGACGGCGCATCTGGGCCAAGTCCAGGTTCGAGCCGTAGGCGAAGTACAGGGTCTGCTTCATCGTGCCCCCTCCTTTCACGCGGCCGGCTGCTGCTCGGGCCGCCCGTGCTTCCAGGCTGCCGAGCCGTTGAGGTTCGCCATCAGGTGCAACCGGGCGGTCTTGAACTCGTCGCCAATCAGGTCCAGGTGCAGCAGGAACACGCGGAAGTCGTAGCGGGCCGTATTCGGGTTGAACTCGCGGCGCTTGCTGCTGCTCGCCCGCGCCCGCATGGCCTTGGCGCTGAGCGCGAGGACGAACTGGATGTAGGCCTTGATCTTGCCAGCGTGGAGCGTGCCGTCGAACCAGCGGTACTCGACCGTGCCCCGGAACCAGACGTTGTGCAGGTTGACCCCGTGGTAGCGCGAGGCGTCGTAGTGGATCGGCGCGGTGTTGTGGTAGCCGTACCAGGCGCGGTTGATGTCCTCGAGGTCGCGCGGGCGCTGCTTCTCGATCTTGTCCAGGAAGGCCTGGTCGATGCCCCGGCACCAGCGGGCGCGGCGGGCTTCGCTGATCCCGAGGGCGTGCTCGATCAGCCGCTCCTGCTTGTTGACGATCTTGACCAGGTTGCGCAGGCCCTTGGCGCCGAAGCGGGCGGCCTCGACGTGGACGTGGACCCCGCAGCTGCTGTCGGCCTTGGCGCCGGCGGCGCGCAGGGCCCGGACGATCTCCTGCAGCTCCGGCAGGTCCTCGTAGGTCAGGACCGGGCTGACCACCTCGGCCTGGCGGTCGCGGCTGGCGTTCAGGCTGCTGTCGGCCACGACCTTCCAGGTCCGGCCGCGGGCGTCGGTGACGTGCCAGGGGTCGTAGCTGAAGGGCGCGCCCACGTGGCTGGTGGTGCCGCCGACCACCTGCTGGATGGCCTGAGCCACCCGCTCGCGGGTCTGGCCGACCGTCTCGATCTCGATGCCGAAGCGGAGCGTCCTCATCGCGTTTTCTCCTTCGTTTTCGATGTGTTGCATCGTCTGCATCCTGAGGACATACAGGCTTCCTTCGGCGGGGAAGTCCAGGCAGAAATCGAAGAAAAGAACACTATTTTCAGGCACTTGAGTAACGCCAAGGTTCCGCCGAGTTACGGCCGGAGGGGAGCGGCCGTTTCCGCCCCGGGGCGGGCTCACGGCGTGCGCCAGGGGCAGATCCGGGCCCGCTGTACGGCCATCCGCTGCTCGGCGTCGAGGTCTCGCAGGAGGCGTTGGAGCTCGCGGAGGCTTGCGGGGTCGAGTGCGTCGAGGTCGAGGCGGTCGTAGCGCCGCCCGGTCTGGCGTTGGATCTCGGCCCGCAGCCACTCGACCAGGCGGCGCTTGTCGTAGTCGCCGGCCATCTACGCCTCCGGCGCGAAAAGCGCGGCGACCTCGGCCTCGCCCTCGCGGGCCAGGAAGAGGTGGATGGACCGGCGCAGCAGCTCCATGCGGCTCTTGAGGCCCAGGCGCTCGCGGGCCTCGTCGAGCTTGCTGACCAGCTCGGAGTCCATGCGCAGGGGCAGGACCTTGAAGTCGAGCGGCTCACCGTCGGCGCGTCGGGCGTTGCCGCGGGGGCCGACCGGGATGCGGCCCTTCTTGGCCTCGCGGATTTTCCAGATGAGGTAGCGGCGATGCTCCGATGAGGTCCCGCGCCCCACCACCTCGAGGTAGCGGGCCTGCAGCTCGGCGATGGGCAGCTTGCTGAGCTTGGTCTCGGTCGCGTCGCCCGTCTCTGCGGGCGCCGTCTCGACAGACGGCTGCTGGGGCTCGGCCTCGGTCGGCTCGCACGCCGCCGCAGCCCGCGCCTCGAGCGCCTCGGTGATGCGCCGGATGAGGTAGGTGCGATTCGGCGCCCTCGTCTCCTCGCCGAGCACCTCGGCGTAGCGCGCCCGCAGCTCGGGCAGCCGCAGCTTCTCCAGGGCCTTCACCTGCTTCCTGATCTCCTTGTTCATCTCGTCCTCCTCGTTCGGTCTGGGCCGGTGCTCAACTTCCGCACCGGCGGGTTTCTGACTCCGATCGCTGCGCGGCGACGTTCACCTGGACCTCACCAGGGTCACCTGGAACTCGGCGGTGCCGATGCGCACCACCAGGCCGCGGTTGGCGGTGAGCACGCCAGCGTCGGCGAAGGTGCTGATCCGCGGCCGAGAGACCTCGCTCGCCTCCGCGTAGGCCTCGATGGCCTCAGCGAGGAAGGTCTCGATCTCGTCCTCGCTCTCCGGACCGGGCTGCGGATCACCCGAGCCGGGGACGGTGACGTACCTGGTCTCGCCATCGACCTGGACCGGGTAACGCTTCGAGCGGGCGCTCATCGCTGGCCCCCTTTCCTGGCCGCCTTCTTCGTGCCGGCGAAGCAGGCCAGATCCATCGCCTTCGGGTCGCTGGTCACGAAGCTGAAGCGGCCCTCCTTCTCCATCCAGGGCTGGACCTCGATGCGGTCGTCGGCGGTGACGCCGCCCGCGCGGGCGAGGTCGTCCTCGTCGCTGATGTGGTCGTAGTCCGGGCCGTCGACGTCGATGTCGGGCCGGGCCGCGTTCTTGAGCACCGCGACGATGCGGACCTTGTAGCCCTTCAGGTAGGGGTGCTCCGTTCCGTGGTAGGTCGTCGTGCTGCCGAGAATCTTTGCCATCGTTCGCCTCCGCGCTCGCGATCGAGGCCATCTCGATCGTCACTGACATACAGGCGTTGCACGGGCAGAACATCAAGGTCTTTCTGCCGTTTTCCCGAGCATTTTCGATGGGTTGAATCGGCTGCGCAGGTCGCGGAAATCACGCGGGAACTGGCAGCGGGACGCTCGATGTCGGCGGGAGGGGCGCGAAAAATCGCACCAGGAGCGCTCCCCGGATCGCTTCACCCCGCGCGCATCTCGCGGATCGCTTCCTTGAGCGCGACCAGGGCGGCTTCGACCTTGGTGATCGCGGCAGTCTGCGCCTCGGCCATCTTCACCACGGTCGCGTGCAGGTCCTTCAACTCGCGGTCCTTCTTCTCGTTCACCCGCCAGAAGGCCCAGCCCAGGACGGCAACGAGTCCGTACGGACCCGTCGCCTTCAAGACCTCGGCGATGCTGGAGAACGCGCTCGGGTCCATGGGCTACTCCTTCGGCGCGGCCGCCGTGATGAGGTCCGAGAGGTCCACTCGCCTGCGCACGCCGGTCGCGCGCCGCACCGCCTCCTCGAAGGCGACCTCCGGAGCGAGGCCGGCCTCGAGGCGCAGCCAGGCGTAGAGCACCAGCCAGGCGCCGTCGGCGTGTCCGAAATAGTGATGGGCATAAAGGCCGGGCCGGAGCTTGGCCGCGCTCTCGACCAGACCCATCGCGAGCGCTCTGCCAGCGAGGCCGATCCACGTTCGTGGGATGGAGAGGCCCGACACGGGCGAGGTCACCCACTCGACGAACCGCGCGACCGCCTCGGCCTGGGCCGGCGTCGGCAGCACGTACCTCTTCTTGTGGGCCCAGGGCGCGTCGATGACGGTCGACCAGGCCATGCCCGGCTTGAGGTACTCCGGGTAGTAAGGGGTCACGACCTCGATGCCGATCGACGGGCCGTTGTGCTGGCTCGCGTGCGCAAGCCGGTCGGCGGCGAGGTCACCGTGCTGCGTGAAGCGTCCGTGCTCGTCGAGGATGAGATGCACGCCGAGCTGCCGCTTCTTGAGCACGGCCACGGTGTCGACGGCCGAGCGCGTGACGCTTTCGTGAATGATGAGCTCGGTGACGGGCTTGCCCGTGCGGTCCCGGCCGCGGAAACGGTGGACGCTCTCGTCGCTAAAATTGAGAACGTCGAGACCGGGCGGCGGCTCAATCTCGCTGCCCCTGACGATGAAGGTGCGAGTGTTCACCGGCCTCCTCCTACCTCGGCTCGGCCCGGCCGGACTCGTCCTGGAACGGCGGCGGCGGGAGCTTCAGGCCGTCCTTGAACCACTTGTCGATGACGGCGGCGGGCGGGTCTTTGGTCGGCACGTCCTCGGGCTTCAGCCCCTCGGCGACCCGGCCTCGCTGGACGAGCTTCGCGTGCAGCTTGTCCACGAGCAGCTTGTGCTTGTGGCCGTAGCTCCCCTGGGACGGATGCTCCTCCTCGTCGGGCGAACGCAGCAGGAACTCGGCCGAGCCGCAGGTCGCGCAAACCGGCAGGGACACCACGTTCGGGTTGACCTGCCCCGAACGAGAAAGCCCGGCGGTGATCGCGGTGAGCGACACGGTGACGACGCTGCCGCACTTGATGCATTCCTGATCGAGGTCGTCGGCTCTGATCTCACGAATGGGCATGGCTGCTCCTCATGCGACGGCGGTGTAGGTGCCGAACCAGTAAATGGTCGTGTTGCTGGAGACGTTCTGGTACGAGAAGAAGCCGAAGCCGTCGCGGTCGGCATCCCAGAGGCTCATCGATCCGCTGAAGTTGAAGCTGCTGGTCTCGGTGAACGTGATCGACGACGGCGTGGCCGGGAAGCGCGAGCGGAAGGTGTTCGCGCCGCCGAGCGCCATATTGCGGGTCGCGTTGTAGGTGTTGTGCGTCTCGACGCCGCAGCGGCCGACCTCACGGATGGTCCCGGTGGTCTCGAAGGCCGAGTTGACCGTGGCGCTCATGGGCAGGCGCCAGGTCCGGGTCCAGTCGGTGAAGGTCGGGCTGAAGCTGTTGTCGTGGAACATCTCGAAGGTGGTTCGCGAGAAGCGGAAGCCGCCGGCGTAGTTGCCGGCGAGGTCGCGCTGCCAGGCGCTGCCGTTCCAGAAGGCGTTGACCGTGAACCAGATCGAGTCGTTGTCCGCGTGGACCCGGAAACGCGACGCCGTGGACCCGACCCCGACCGCATCCCAGAGGAGCACTCTTCCCGAGCCGAAGTTGGGCTGGCGAAGTGGGCGGTGCTGGCCGGCGTTCGTCTCGTTGCCCCGGTAGTGGTCGCCCTCGAAGGCGTCGATGATCTCGGCGAGCGCGGTCTCGACGTTCACGGCGTTGAGGTTGTTGCCCGCGTCCGCGACGGAGACGGCCGAGGCCACATGAGCGCCGCTCGTCGCGCCGACGTGGGTGTTGATGAAGCCGAGCAGTGACGCGAGCTGGCTGTCCACCGTGCCAGCCGCGAGCGCATTCGGGCTGCCAGAAACCGGGTCGGCACCAACGCGGATCGCCCCCGCCGTCCCGGCTGCCTGCGAAGCCAGGTCGCTCACGATCTCCTGGAGCTGCGCCTGGACGGTCGTGCCCGCGATGTAGCTGTGCACCGCGGCCGTAATGGCGCTCGCGTTGTGCGCGCCCGAGGTGGCGGCGAGGTGCGCGTTGAGCCAGCCGAGGAGTTGCGACAGGTGGCTGTCCACGTTGCTTGCCGTGAGCGCGTGCGGCGTCCCGCTCACCGCGTCCGCCCCCACGCGCTGGGCGCCGGGGTTGCCGGCGGCGCTCGAGGAGAGGTCGTCCACCACCTCATCGAGGGCAGCTTGCACGTTGCCGGCGGCGACGAAGCCGTGGGGCGTGTAGTCGATGTCGCTCGCCGGATGGCGTCGTGCTGAGCCGCCGAAGTGGCCGGCGAGCTCGGTGTCGACCTCGTCGAGCGCGGCCTGCACCGTGTTGACCGCGGGCGCGAGGATGCTCCACACGCCGCTCACGATCTGGACCGCGTCGCCCTGGGCGAAGATGAAGGCCTGGCGCCGGCTCACGTCGATGTCCGGAGCCAGGATCTGGGTCTGGGCGTTCTTGCGCAGCACGTCGCAGACGAGCAGCTCGTCGGGCATGAGCGGCACCTTGGAGGCGCCGCCCACCGGGCCGAGCGGTCCCTGGCGGACCACGACCTTGAAGGACTCGTCCCGCCGGAAGAACACCTGCTGGGAGTTGCCGTCAGTGCGCGGGTCGGAGAGGAGCCGGTCGAAGCGCAGGAACAGCCCGAGCCAGCGCTCCTGCCCGGCCACGGGCACCTCGGTCGGGATGCCGGTGAGGTCCGCCGAGCAGTCCACCACCTGGCCCGTGCCGAAGAAGATGCGCTGGCCCAGGTTGTCGTAGGCCCGGGCGGGCGCGGTCAGGTCGACGGTGAGGTTCGGGACCGGCGAGTGAGGCGTGGGTGCGGCCCCGCTGATGATGCCGTAGACCCCAATGTCCGCGGCCAGGTTGCGGTCGGCCAGCTCGAGCAGCTCGAAGGCCAGGTCCAGCTCGGCCTCCGTAACCTTCTGGCGAAAAAAGAAATCCGTTCGTCCAGCCATCCGGCGCTCCTTCTGGCGGTCTGCCTCCAGAGGGGCAAAGCCTCGGGGGTGCCGGACGGGGACAGGGGGGACGTCAGTGCAGCTCGGTCGTCTCCCCCAGCTCGCTGATGCCCAGCTCCCAGTGGTCGTAGGCGATCGGGGCTCCTGGCTCGATCAGGTCCACGAAGTGGGTGTGGGCGGGCTTGAGGTAGTCCACGATGGCTCGGATCTGGCGGCGCTCGGTGGCGGTGAGCGGCACGTCTACCTCGACGTCGAAGGCGTAGCGGGCGAACCGATCCGAGGGGCCGAGCTCCCAGTCCACGCCCAGCTCGGACTCGCCGAGTACCAGGGTGGTCCCCGTGAACGGGGTGATCGCCGTGACGTCGATGCCGAGGAAGAAGCGGATCGCGTTCTCGATGCCGGTCCCGGTCCCCTTCTGGCGGTACATCTCCACGAGCACCGAGGCGAGCCGGCGCTTGCCGAGAACGTCGAGCTCGAACGGAAACGGGTTGCCGAGATCCTGGAGGATGAGGTCGAGGAAGGACTCGGGCGCCCGCTCGATGTCGAACACGTCGGCGAAGCGGTCGGCCTCGGCGAGGACCAGGTCGAGCGCCTCCTGGAGGCAGGCGATGAAGCGGCGCAGATCCCCAGTTGCGTCCCCGCGGCGGTTGTGCCGGGGCAGCATGGACCAGAGGTCGAAGCGCCGACTCGCCGGGCGAGCGGGCCTGAAGCCGTTGAAGAACGCGCGGTCGTGGGGCTCGAGGACCGGGTTGCCTCGCAGATCGGCGACGCCCGACACCACCACCTCGTGGAGCAGGTCGGGGGTCATCTCGGTGTCGAGCTCGACGGTGACGACCAAGCCTTGGGCCGA
>Ga0302238_1000579_pt1 | contig 36471 bp, 38 predicted proteins | sample AAG_UR_Asn_MG_FD_193527 | JGI IMG/M metagenome (GOLD analysis project Ga0302238, IMG submission 193527) | Enriched activated sludge microbial communities from anaerobic digester in WTTP, New Holstein, Wisconsin, United States - AAG_UR_Asn | ecosystem: Engineered > Bioreactor > Anaerobic >... | reverse complement strand
CGGCAGGCATATACGCCGCCTTCGCCGAGCTCGAAGGAAAGAGTTATATGTCTGCTTTAAATATTGGAGAAAAGCCGACATTTGGCGATTATACATCTACTTTTGAAGCTTATTTGCTGAATTTCACAGGGAACATAAGAGGCAAAAAAATTAATATTCTATTTGTGGAGAAGCTGCGGGATATAGTCAAATTTGACGGTCCCGAACCATTGAAGCGACAGATAGCGGCGGACGTGGAAAAAGCAAAAACCATCTTAATCAATAATATGAACAACAACGAATAAGGAAATACTTTTGGAGGTAATATGTTGAAAATAGCCATAATTGGCGCGACAGGGATTGTAGGACAGCAGGCAATTATCAGTTTGATTGGTCATCCCTGGTTTAAAATCACGAAGCTGGCGGCTTCCGAGCGATCCGCCGGGAAAAACTACCGCGAAGCTCTGAAAGACGCCAACGGCTCATCACGCTGGTGGTGTCCGGAGGAACTGCCTGAAGAAATCGGAAATATGCCGGTCGAAGATGCTTCTTCGTTTGATGCGACTTCCGTAGATATAATTTTTTCCACCATGGACGCCGGTCCGGCCAAAGAATTGGAACCGAAATATGCGAAAACGACACCGGTAATCAGCACAGCCTCGGCATTTCGCTACGAACCGGATACACCGATCCTGGTCGGCGGGGTAAATATGGAACACGCCGCCCTGCTAGCCGTTCAGCAAAAAAATCGCGGCTGGAAGGGTTTTATATCACCGAAATCAAACTGCACAATTGCCGGTTTGGTGGTTTCTTTAAAACCAATTCAGGATGCCTTTGGTGTAAAGCAGGTGGTAATGACATCACTGCAGGCTATGTCCGGCGCCGGAAGAACACCGGGGTTGTCCGCCATGGATATGACGGAAAATGTCGTTCCCTATATCGCGGGGGAAGAGCCAAAAGTGGAAACCGAACCGCAGAAAATCCTGGGTAAGTTCACCGGTGAAACGATTGAAAACGCTCCCTTCGGCATTACGGCAACCTGTACCCGTGTACCGGTCATTGACGGCCACCTGGTTTGCGCTTTTGTGCAGACGGAAAAGCCCTGCAGCCCGGAAGACGTTAAAAAAGTAATGATGAATTACGGCAAAGAATTTGCGGAGCTGGCACTGCCCAGTTCACCGGCGCACCTGATCGACGTAACCGACGATCCTTTCCGCCCGCAGCCGCGCATGGATCGGGACAAAGGCGGCGGCATGACCGTAACTGTCGGACGTATCCGTAAAGATCCGATTTTGGAAAACGGCATCAAATATGTCTGCCTGGCCCACAACACCAAACTGGGGGCGGCTAAAGGAGCGCTGCAGACAGCGGAGTATCTGGTGAAAAATTATCTGAAACTGGTTTAGCGCACAACATTGAAGGCTTTGTAAAAACCGCGAAATCAAACATTTCAGCCGCAGTCGTATTAGTTAAAGTACGGCTGCGGCTTTTTATTGATTAATTCAACGGCTGCATTTTTTTCTTGCCTGCTGCTCCTTTTTTGTATAAACGTCAACCCAATAAATTTTAGAGGTTGACAATGAAAAAAATTATTCCCGTTCTCCTGCTGACATTGATCCTGACTTTAACATCGCACAGAGCTTTGGCCGTCAACTTTTATGACGGCGCCCGCGCAAAAGGCAATTATTTTTTAAGCTACACTTCCGTTTATCTTGCCGACGAAACAACCGACAGCAAAGGCAAAAAAAGCCGCGACAACTATGATCTCGCCAAAGTGGAAGAACTGTTGCGCTGGAGCTACTACACGGGAGATTTTGTCGCCTCCGCTCTCGTGCCCGTCGCTCACATGTCTGTGGGCTCGCTCGACCAGGAATCTTCCGGACTTGGGGATATCATCCTCGGCGCCGGTTATTTCCTCCCCTGCAAACAAGCCGATATTCTACCGATGGTGTTTGTAAAATTCCCCACGGGGGAATACCGTGCAGACAAGGCGGTTAATATCGGTTCGAACCAGTATGATGTCAGGCCCATGATTTTCCTGTATAAAAATTTAGGCAAGTTCAGCATCGACGCCGCCGCGAAATATTTTATCCGCTTCCAGAACCCGGACACCAACGTTTTACCGGGAAATGAATTTCATCTTCAGGGGCTTCTCGGATACAATATAACAGACCGGTTCAAAATAGGTCCTTCCGTCAACTGGATGATCAGCCGGAGCAGAGAAGTGAACGGAACAAAAGTCGCCGACAGTTCCAGAGAGGCGCTCTCCATGGGAGCCGATGCTTATTACCGTTTTTCGAAGATCAGTCTCACGGCGACCTATCTTTATGATGTCTATACCGAAAATTCAACTAAAGGTCATTTTTTCCAGTTGAAGGCCGTGTACCGTTTTTAGGACGGCACCTGGAAAATGTCATCTTATTAAGATTTTACAAGCCCCCGGCCTCATGTTTCCGCTGCCGGCGCCAAATCAACTTAAATTTCTTGAGTATAATTATCATTACTGGTATAGGAACTGGTTTGTTTATCAACTTTAATTAAGGATGTGTGCTATGCAAAACCCCAATTTTAGTTCAGGACCTTGCAGTAAAAGACCAGGATGGAGTGTCGACGCTTTGAAAGATACACCGGTCGGCCGCTCGCATCGTTCCGCGCTGGGCAAAGAAAGATTAGCGAAAGCAATCAGCGAAACAAAAAGAATCTTAAACATTCCGGAAGATTATCTTGTCGGCATTATGCCCGCTTCCGACACCGGCGCTTTCGAAGCCGCCATGTGGAGCCTTTTAGGACCGAAACCGGTTACAGTATTAGTATGGGAAAGTTTTTCCAACGGCTGGGCGACCGATATTAACAAGCAACTTAAGCTCAATCCGACAATTTTAAAAGCCGACTACGGGAAATTGCCCGATCTGAAATCAGTTGACTGGACAAATGATGTTGTCTTTGTAGCCAACGGCACAACCAGCGGGGTAAAAGTTCCCGACTGGAGCTGGATTCCCGACAGCCGTGAAGGCTTATCATTTTGCGACGCGACCAGCGCCTGTTTTGCCATGGAAATTGACTGGTCCAAACTGGATGTAACCACTTTCTCCTGGCAGAAATGCCTGGGCGGTGAAGCCGCCCACGGCATGCTGGTTTTAAGCCCCAGAGCAGTAGCCCGCCTGGAATCTTATGATCCGGCCTGGCCGATGCCCAAAATCTTCCGCCTCAAGAAAGACGGAAAAATAAACCGCGCCATCTTCCAGGGTGAAGTTATCAACACCACTTCCATGATCTGTGTGGAAGATTATCTGGACGCCTTAAAGTGGGCGGATGAACTCAGCCTCGACGGTCTGATCAAAAGAAGCAGGGCTAACTTGAAAGTTGTGGAAGACTGGGTTGCCAAAACTGACTGGGTGGACTTTCTGGCGCAGGATGCCGCAATCCGCTCCAATACTTCGGTTTGTTTGATGGTAACAAGCCCTAAAGTGAATGCGCTTCCCAAGGAAGAAAAAGGGAAATTTCTCAAAGGCATTGCCTCAGAGTTAAGCAAGAAAAACATTGCTCATGACATCAATTCCTACAAGGACGCCCCGGCGGGATACCGCTTCTGGTGCGGCCCGACTATTGGCGAGGAAGACATTAAAGCGGCGCTTGCCGGACTGGAAAAAGTTTACAACGAAAAGATCAAGGATCTGTAATAAGGAGAATAGTTATGAAACGAGTTTTAGTCAGCGATTCTATGGCTTCGGAAGTCGTAGAAATACTGAACAACGCACCTGGCATCAAGGTTGAAGTAAAAACAAATCTGAAACCGGAAGAATTAAAAGCTATTATTAAAGACTACGATGCGTTGATCGTGCGTTCATCCACCAAAGCAACCGCCGAAATAATCGAAGCGGCAACCAAGCTTGCCGCCATCGGCCGTGCCGGCGCCGGTGTCGATAACATTGACATCCCCGCCGCCAGCAAACGCGGCATCGTCGTCATGAATACCCCCGGCGGCAACACGGTGACAACAGCCGAACACGCCATAGCCATGATGCTTTCACTCGCCCGGCGTATTCCCCAGGCCACCGCCTCCATGAAAGCCGGCAAATGGGAAAAAAGTAAATTTATGGGCAATGAGTACTGCAACAAGACATTGGGCATTATCGGACTGGGACGGGTCGGTACCATTGTCGCGGACCGCGCCCAGGGCCTCAAAATGAACGTAATCGCCCATGATCCTTTCATCTCCCCGGATGTGGCCGAACAAATGGGGATCACCCTTGTTTCCCTCGATGAAATTTATGAGAAAGCGGATTTCATCACCGTGCACTCGCCTCTGTCCAAAGAAACAAGAAATCTTGTCGACGCCAAGGCCTTTGCCAAAATGAAGAAAGGCGTATTTCTGATTCACTGCGCCCGCGGCGGCATCGTCAATGAAAAAGACCTGTACGACGCTCTCGTCTCGGGCAAGGTCGCCGGCGCCGCCGTCGATGTTTTTGAAGAAGAGCCGACCAAAAATACGGAATTGATCTCCCTTGATAACGTCATCTGCACACCGCACCTGGGTGCTTCCACCGACGAAGCACAGACGAATGTGGCCATTGCCATCGCCCATCAAATAGCCGCCTATTTTGCCACCGGCGAAATTAAAGGTGCAGTCAACTTCCCGTCCGTCAGTGCGGAAATCATGGCGGTCATCCGTCCCTATCTGGATCTGGCGGAAAAACTGGGCTCTTTCCAGTCGCAGCTGGTAACCGGCGCCATTCAGGAAATCAACATTGAATACAGCGGCGAAATTCTCAACTATAATGTCGCTCCGGTGACCATCTCCCTGCTGAAAGGTCTTCTTGAACCTATTTTGCAGGAAAACGTCAATTATATCAATGCCCCGGTTATCGCTAAAGAAAGAGGCATCAAGGTTGTGGAGTCCAAGAGCAGTGAATTGAAAGACTACACCAACATGATCACGCTGACTGTTAAAACTTCCAAAGAAACAAGCACCACCGCCGGCGCCCTGTTCCAGAAACATGATCCGCGCATCGTCCGGATAAACGAATTTTCCGTGGAAATCGTTCCGGAAGGCCACTTACTGGCGGTATACAACGATGATCAGCCGGGTGTCATCGGTAATCTGGGAACAACACTGGGCAAAAATAAAGTTAATATCTCCCGGCTGCATTTAAGCCTGGATACCGCGACCAAGCACGCGATGGTTGTCTTGAATACTGATACGGCCGTCACGGAAGATATCCTGGATAAAATGAGGAAACTGCCCCACGTAATTTCCATTAAACCGATAAAAATGTAAGGATGGCAGCTATGGCAAATGTTGCAGTAGTGGGCACACAATGGGGAGATGAGGGCAAAGGAAAACTCGTTGATCTCTACACGGAAGGCGCCGACGTCATCGCCCGTTTCCAGGGCGGCAATAATGCGGGCCATACACTGGTGGTCAAGGGCCGCAAAACCATTTTGCATTTGATTCCATCGGGGATTTTGCACGATAATAAAATCTGCATTATCGGCAACGGTGTTGTCGTTGACCCGGTCGTGTTAATTCAGGAAATCGAAGAGCTGCAAAAAGGCGGTCTGTTCCCTCCCCATACGAAACTGTATGTCAGTGAAAAAGCTCATCTGATAATGCCTTACCACAAGCGTTTGGACATGGCGCGCGAGGCCAGCAGTAAAGGCAAGAAAATCGGCACAACGGGCCGGGGTATTGGACCGGCGTACGAAGACAAAGCCGCCCGCATCGGTATTCGTGTGTGTGATCTGTACAACGAATCCCTGCTGCGGGAGAGACTGCAGCGCAGTCTGAACGAAAAAAACTTTTTGCTGACAGGCCTTTATTCAGAACAGCCTCTGTCGGCGGATGAGATTGCCGCTGAGTACCTGGCGTATGCCCGGAAAATCAAACCGTATGTTGCGGATACCTCGCTGATTCTGGACAACGCAATGAGAGCGGGAAAGAAAATTCTTTTTGAAGGCGCACAAGGCGCCCACCTCGACATTGACCATGGAACATATCCTTACGTTACTTCTTCCAATACTGTTGCCGGCAACGCCGCCTGCGGTTCGGGAATCGGCCCCAACGTCATCAACAACATAATTGGAATCTGCAAAGCCTATACGACCAGGGTCGGCGAAGGACCGTTTCTCACGGAACTGAACGACGAAATTGGAGATTATATTCAGCAGGCCGGGCAGGAATTCGGCGCTACGACGGGCCGAAAACGCCGCTGCGGCTGGCTGGACATGGTGCTGGTGCGGCAGGCTGTGCGCACGTCCGGCATCACCGCCCTGGCCATTACCAAACTCGATGTCCTGACGGGGCTGGACAAGGTCAAAATCTGCGTTGGTTATGAAGCAGCGGACGCTGAATTCACTCACGCCGTGCCTGCAGATATTGACCTTTTCGGGCAATGCCGGCCGGTATATGAAGAATTTCCCGGATGGAAGGAAAGTATTCCGGAGATTCGCAAACTGGAAGAACTTCCCGCCAATGCCCGCAGATATTTGCAGCGACTGGAAGAATTAGCCGGCGTCCCCCTGAACCTGGTATCCGTAGGTCCGGGTCGGGAGGAGACAATTATTCTGAGTGACCCGTTTTGCGATTAATTATATAGTTTTTTCTTGACACGATAGAAACTAGCTGTTAAGGAAGGCACCTTCAAAAACAAACATCAAGCGGGCCGTTAGCTCAGTTGGTAGAGCAGCGGACTTTTAATCCGTTGGTCGGGGGTTCAAGTCCCCCACGGCCCACCAAAAAGATAAAGGGTTTCAAGGCACGATGCTTTGAAACCCTTTATTCGTTTCCCAACAAAATAAGTCTAAAAAGAATCAATCCGTTTTAATCGCCGATAAGCTAAAGAAGAAAGAGAAGTCTACCGACAATTAATCTAGGCTTCCGGCTTTTTGTTCAATGGAGACAACAATAAATCTGAAGCATTAAAAACTAAATCTTTAACATGTTGGAGTTCTTAAACGGGAAGGCGGCAATATGGAAAACACCATCAAAAAAGTTTATGTTGATGAAAACAGTTCAGTGACGCTTATCTGTCCGCTTTGTGGTCAGGTGCAAAGGGAGCAGGCGCAAACATATATGGGCATCAAGGGGCCGGTTAAAATTCAGTGCAAGTGCGAAAATATCTACGACATCGAGATTGAGTTCAGAAGTTCATACCGCAAGGGAACAGGACTTGACGGCATATACCTGGCTGTATCAAACCCCAACAACTGGGGAAAAATGATAGTGAAAAATCTGTCCATGCAGGGTTGCAAATTTGAAACCTTGACGGCAAACCTGTTAAATCCGAATGAAGAAATCAAAATCGAATTTTATTTAAATAACGCTAAAAACTCTCTGACAACAAAAAGAGCCGTTGTCCGTTACGTGAACAAAAGACACGTCGGCTGCGAATTCAAAGCACTCCCCGGCGCTCTCGATCCGGACTTAGGATACTATCTCATGAAGCTGTAGAAATTTCTTTTCTTCCGGTCTTTCCAGCAACCAGAAATTAAAGGCCATGGAATTACAAAGCACCAACGCATTCCTCTTTAAAAAAATTTACTTTCCATACCGGTCAAACGGTTGTTCAACAGTTCCTTGACAGACGGACTTCCCTTGGCGTAAACTTTCATCGAGTCAAAGCATTTCTTTCCAGTATTTATGGCCGTTCGAATTTAACGCTCTCCTTTTTGCCGGTTCATGTTTTTTTTACAGGGATGAAGGTAATGAAGCATTATCCGATCTTTCTTGTTTTCGCATTTTTGTTTTTATCCAAAGCGGCTGTCGCAACACCGGACGCGCTATTTTATCCTGCCGGTGAGGACAATACTTCCGCTCACAGCACAGTCGAATCCTGCTGCGGCAATCCGGATTCTTTGCGGGATAATCCCGGCAGGAGGCTTTTCGGCGAAGTAAGTTTGTTAAATGTCGGCCTGCGGGCGCGCTTTTCCAGTCTTGACGTGCTGGGAGACGTTTCGCCGGAAGAGTTTCGGGAATACGACGTGGCCGCAAACTTCAGCCTACCCTGGTCGTGGTATACGCAGACGGGCTGGGGAGCCGGCACAAGGCTGATGACCAGCATCGGAGCACTGCACGGCGCGGGGAAAACTGCCCTGGTTGCATCTTTTATTCCTCTGCTTGCTTTTGGCAGTCAGGATGGAAAATTCACATTGGATATGGGAGCAGGCGGAGCTCTGCTGAGCAGGCATCGTTTTGGAACGCAAAACTTCGGTGGGCACTTCCAGTTCGCCCTGACCGCCGGCGCCGGCATTCCACTCTTCCGCCGGATCGGAATCGGCTACCGGTACATGCATTATTCCGATTCAGGAATCTATGGCCCCCACAGCACAGGTGCGGATTTTCACATGCTGGAGATCACCTACCGGTTTTAAATAACCACACACCGCTGCACCACTCGTTTAATAAATGTTGTCAGATCTTCTTATTTTCCCGGATTTCCACTATGTTCTTCCTGTGATTGAAGAGGATAAGGGAGAAGGTAGCGGCGGAACCGGCAGCCGCGCCCAATGCCCAATTGAAAAAAAAGGCCTGCCCGACGGACAAAATAAAAATCATAAAGAAAGAAGCAATGAAAGGAATGCGAATAATTCCATAGACGGCAAGCCAGATTGCCGCGGATAGTCCGGCTGCCCAGGGAGAAATCACTAATAAGAAGCCAAGGTAGTTGGCCACACCTTTCCCGCCGTCAAATCCATGAAAGCAGGGATAACTGTTTCCGGCCACAAGGCAAAAGCCCGCCCACGGAATAAAAGACGCGGGCAGAGAACACACGGCTAAAGCGGCTACACCGGCAGCGCGGCTGATATCCAGCAGAAAAATACTCACCGCCCACAGGGGGCCTGCCTGACGATAGACATTTGTCGTTCCGGCATTGCCGCTGAAACTTAAGCGGGGATCATCCCTGCCGGCCAGTTTAAAAAAGACGACGGCGAAATTAACGGAACCGGCCAGATAGGCAATTAGACAAACCAGAATAAGCTTTCCCATAAGTTCCTTTATGACAATTTGATCCACTCTGGCGGCTTCATCCTCCCCCCACTCACATCTCTCATCCGGATCCCCTGAGTTGCTTCACACAAGGCGCCCTGCTGATCAAAAATCCAGGCATTGAAGATCAACGGCTGCGAAGCAACTGCTACTGGTTCTACCCGGCCCAGATACTCGATTTGTTTTCTTGTCTTTTGAAAAATGATTCTTTGAGCAAAGCCGACGGGAAAGGGAACTATATCAGTGTAACGCTGCGCCCAGATGCAGGCCATCTGGAGGACGGCATCAAAAGGAAAAGGTGAGCCCAGAAGTTCATCATCAGCCTCAGCATTGCCCCCGTAAATGTAACCCAGCGCTCCGCCGGGGGAAACAGTCACGTCGCCGGAAATATTCCGGTAAGCTCGACCAAAAGGCACCAGGTCACGATAAATCGCCGCCGCCGGCACATTGATGCTCTTTCCCTCCAGTTTTTCCGGACAATTAAAAGAATGAGCAGCGCAATGGTTTTCGGCAACCGGGGAGAATTGCATCCGGGCATGTTCGACGGTGCGCCTGATGTTTCCCGTCTTCGATGCTATGGACGAAAGCAATGATGCGGCAATGCCGGCGCCATCGCCTCTCTCTATATTTACGGAAACCGTGACCTCTTCAGCATTTTCCGGAAGAGATAAAAAACGCGGAAAAGAAGCCTCGGTCAGGTTAATAACGGAAGCCTGCGGAAAATTATTTCTGACAACTCTGGCCAGTTCTATTGCCGCTTCGGCGGCCGGAAAAACCGCACTGCCTTCTAAATGATGATCATACAGATAAGGGTTGATCTGAATTTTCCACAAACAGCGCCGGGGAAGGATTAAGCGGGAAAAGTTTTCCATAAATGAACCGTCTTCGGATCGACAGCCACGGGATTACCCGCCGAATTTAAAGCGCAATGCTTCGTAAAACCCTTGCAAATTACGTGGCCTCTTTCCGCGTGCGTTATAATGTAATCAAATTGCAGGCGTACACGCTCCAAATGTGTAGGCCTCGTATGAATATGCATCAGATCATCATAATACAGAGGTTGATAGAAACTTATTCCCATATCAATAATCGGATAAACATAACCGCCGGCTTCTATTTCCTTGTATGGATAAGCGGCGTCACGCATTAAGGATGTCCTGCCGAATTCGAAATACCGCAGGTAATTGGCATGATAAACGACTTCCGAACGGTCGGTGTCGGCATACAACGTCCGGTATTCAGAGCGGTGCCAGACAGAGCCCGTGGTAATGTCCCGCACGTAATGAGGGTTATTATCGAACATTTCCGGTTTAAACGGTTTGGGCTTCACAGCTATACCCCCCTGAAAACAACACAGCAATTTGTTCCGCCAAAACCAAACGCATTGGAAAGGGCAATCTCACATTTCTGTTTGCGGGCGATATTGGGAACAACATCGATATCGGCCAATTCAGGATCGGGGATATGATTGATCGTCGGCAAAATAACGCCCTCTTTCATCCCCTCAACAGTTAAGGCGGCTTCAATAGCCGCCGTCGCCGCCAGTGTATGCCCCAGCTGTGATTTATTCGACGAAACCGGGATTTGCTCTATCTTTTTCCCGAAAACCTCCCGCAAGCACTGCACTTCCGTGCGGTCGCCCTTGGGCGTGGACGTCCCGTGCGCATTGATGTATTGAATATCTCCCGGCTGCAGGCCGGCGTCATCGATTGCTTCGTGCATGGTGCGGACAATAGTCTCTGGATTGGGGCTTGTATAATGAAAGGCGTCTGAATTCCAGCCGACGCCGAGGACTTCCGCTATGGGCGTAAGCCCGTAGGCGGCAATTGCTTCATCGGCCGCCAGAACGACGGCCGCCGCTCCCTCCGCAAGGACAAAGCCCCGGCGATCAACGCTGAAAGGACGGGAAGCCAGCGACGGATTGCCATAGGCGCGGTCGCGGGCGTTAATTTTGATCGTTGCATTCATATTGGCAAAACCGTGAATAAGCTCCGGCAGGATCGGGGCGTCGGCGCCACCGGCCAGAACAAAATCACAATCGCCGTCGCGGATCATTTTTGCTCCGATCCCGATCGCATAATTTCCTGAAGCGCAGGCTCCCTGCGGTGAAAAGACCGGTCCGGTAAATTTCAGCAGCATCCCCGCTTTGCCGGCAGGCACGTTGGCGCATAAATTGGGCAGCAGATAGGGGCTGACGCGCAGCGGGCCGCGGTGCTCCAGATCATGCACGGCGATGCGAAAGGCGTCGGTGCCGTTCAGGGCGGAGCCGATAAGGCAGGCCGTTCGCGGGGCAATTTGATTGTCGATAACAATCCCCGATCTCTCCAGCGCTTCTTTGCAGACCGCCATTGTCAGAATTACGAATGAGGCATTCCAGTTATAAACTTCCTTGGCATCGGTAAAATCGAGCTCCAGCGGGTGCCAGTCCGGTATTTCGCCCACGACATCACTGGCTGAATTCACCTGACAGCGCGTAACCTTGCGAAAACCGGCCTCACCGCGAACGGCGCGTTCCCAGGTCAAGTCGAATGTCCTGCCCAGCGGAGTTGCCGCTCCATAACCTATGACATATACCTTTCTGTTTTTCGGCGCTTTCATATTAATGGACTGTCCTATATCAGCCGGCGAAAGATCACGCAAGAATTACATCCGCCGAAGCCGAACGCATTTTTAAGAACAAACTCCTGGTTGCATTTTCTGGCTCCTTCCGCCACGCAGTCAATTTCGATGGCCGGATCAGCAGTATAATTGAGGGTGGGAAGCAGGATTTCTTTGCTCATCGACTCCATGGTGAATATTGATTCTATGGCGCTTGACGCCCCCATGGCGTGCCCCAGCTGCGATTTATTGGCTGTCACCGGCGGAATACTTTTGCCGAAAATATTATGCAGGGCGTCGGCTTCCACTTTATCCCCCACTTTTGTTGATGTTGCATGGGCGTTGACGGCGTCGATATCCTCCGGCTCCAAGCCCGCATTACTGATGGTTTCCTCGATGCATCGCTGCACAGTAGCCGGATTGGGAGCAACGAAATGGCTGGCGTCGGAAGTCATTGACCAGCCGGCTAATTCAAAAACCGGCCGAAGCCCGTGCGCCTGAGCAAATTCCGCGGAAGCCAGAATGATGCAGCCAGCTCCTTCGGAAACGACAAAACCTCTTCTGTTGATGGAAAACGGCCGGCTGATTTTTTCCGGCAGTTCGGCGAGCTGGCCTTCCTTCGGCCGGTAAGCACCGTTCATTGTAGCGAAGCCGGCCACAATCGGCTCGACCAGTGGAAAATCGACGGCGCCGCCTATTACGACATCCGCCATCCCCCTTTGCAATAACATTTCGCCGATAATCAATGATGTTACACCGGTGGCGCAGGCGGTAATGGTGGAACAGATCGGTCCCGTCGCCCCGGTAAGAATAGAAACCTTGCCGCCCACCATGTTCACGCAGGAATTCGGATTGGTAAAAGGATGCGGCAACTTGCCTTTTTCCTGCAGCAGCCTGTCGGCATTCAGCACGGCATCCAGACCGCCGACGGCAGTGCTGAATGTCACCGCCACACGCGGCGCCAGCTCGGGTGTTATTTCTATCGCGCTTTTAGCAAGTGCACGATGGACAACCAGCAGAGCATATTTAAAAATCGGCGAGGTCCAATGCGCCATTTCCCGGGGCTGTAAAAAGGGATAAGGGCTTACATCAATCGGGGCTACTTCTCCGGCGACGCGCACGGGAAAGTCGGCATCCAGGGGAAATCTGGTCAGCCCGGCAATGCCGCTTTCGCCCTGCACCGCCCGCCGCCATTGGGTTTCCAGATCAGTCCCCAGAGAGGAAACCGCATCGTATCCTATAATCACAGATTTTTTTACAGTCATTTAATTATTACCAGGGAATAAGGCGGTACAGTTTGGCGAACATCTCATAGACTTCGATCCAGTTTTGCAAATCTCCGGTTGTTTTGATGTGCCCGCGTTTATTCACCATAATCCAACTCATGTGTGCTGCGCCGTCTTTGCAGGTGGAGCAGTCGCGTGTCGCCGAGGTGCAGCAGCGATGGACGGTCTTTAAATCAGACGCCCAACGGTAAAAATGGATCAACCGGCGGGGACGCGGGTTTCTATTGTCCAGCGATTCGGTTACGGAAGGACATTCCATCCATCCAAAATTACGCCCGAGCATCCTTCCCGTAGTGATTACTTCGTGGTAATATTTGCTCGAAATTACCGTCCGCGGATATTTATCCAGCGCATCGTCCATTTCCCCGCGCACAGCGGCCAGTTCATTTTCCTGCCAGGAAAAACCGTCGACGCCTTCATCGTTCGACAGGAGCTGCAAATGCACTTTCAATCCGACATCCGCAATTTTTTTGATGACTTTTTCTATTTTCCCTAATTGTTTGGGGGTAATTGTATAGAGATAATATGTGTAGGGGTCGCCGGCATAATTGGCGCTGGAAATGGCGAAGGTATCGCGGCCGCGGAGAATCTTTTCATCCTCGCCGCCTCCCCATAAAGAAATTCCCACCATCATATCGGGAAACCGGCGGCGGTCAATTTTGATCAGTCCATTGGTGGCGCAGTAAGTGGGCAGACGTTGATAAAAAGCCTCCACCCGATCCATGCAAAGCGTCGGCTCGCCGCCGATTAAAATGGCCAGGTTGACTCCCCTTGCTTTCTCTGCATCAATAAAATTTTCCCATTTCTTGATATCCATCTCTTCTTGTGCCGCCTCGTGTTCGCCGGAAGAAAAGAAAAAACATCCCTTGCAGCGGAGATTGCACCTGTTGGTGACATCATAGATAGAGCTGCGAATATTGAGACTGGCGATGCGCTTGTAACGTTCGTACCATTCATCATCCAGCAATGAGCTTACAGTGATCATTAATGCTACCCTGACTATTATTCAAACTTTTTACTTCCGGGGGACTTACCTGTTCCTCGCAGAGATTTTTCCCCTTCTCATAACCCATGACCCAAACGGCCAGATAAGTATCCACATAATCCAGCCAGGATTTAAAAACCGGCAGGCTGTTTACATGACGATAAAGCCGGGCGGTAACGACAGCCGAACCGGCCGCGTAATGCCGGCAATCGGCGCAGTCGGTATCGGGAACGCAACAGGCGGCGGATCTATCCCAGCTCAAGTCCGTCCGGTACTGGCGGAACGACCTTCCCAGGCCGATGTCACTTGACGGATTTCGGCGGGGATAGGAACAGGTGTAAAGATCATGCAAGCCGAACTGGTGCGTATGCGCCACGGCGTTATAAACGGAGAAAAGAACATTTTGCGGATACTGCTTCAGGAGATCGATCATTGCCTGCCTTGTGCGCCCCAGTGATTCACCCGTGTGGCGCAGCGATCCATTGTAGTCAACCGGAGAGGAAAAAACATTAAATGTCAATTTGCAGTTTGCCGCGGCCAGAATCCCGGCCACTTCATGGACTTCAGCAATATTTTCCCGCGTAAAGGTGTAGACAAAAACCGCCCGCGCATCGTCTTGATAATTCTCGATTTGCTTTTGCAGCAGATTTTTGGCTTTTCTGACGCGCCGGCTGGTCTCATCGTTGCCCCAAACGGAAATATGAATTTTATAGCCGATAGACTCCGGTATTTTTTTGAAACCGTTGGTGGCGATGCAGCCCAAAGGCATTTTACGATGGCAGACTTCCAACAGTTCCGGCACGAGTGAAGGTTCGGCGCCGGCCAAAACGACGTAAGTAATACCGCGCGCGGCCTCTGCCTGCATCAGATCAATCCATGCCTCCGACCGGCCGTTCTCTGCGGCAAACTGTTTTTCTCCTTCATAATAATAACAGCCGTCACAGCGCAGATTGCAACGGTTACTCATATCGTAAGTGGATTCCCGCACAAAAAAATATTTGCGGACTTTTTCCCAGCGTTCTTTTACTTCCGGATGGGCAATGAGATCAGAAAATTTTGGCTTGAGCGGTTTTACGGCTGCTTCGTTTTTAATGGTCATAGGTGATTACCATTGATTAACTCTCTTTGGAAAGCTTTCTCTCCACATATTCAGCGATCAGCCGGACTGTCTTCATTTTCGGGTAGTCATCCTCGTCGATGACTATTTTATATTCATCCTGCAAAACAAGAGCGATGGTGGCCAAATCCATGCTGTCAATACCCAGCTCATCGATCAAGTCCATGTCGGGGCTGAAGGTATCAATGGTTACATCTTCCAGCTTAAGCTCATCAATGATTACTTCGATGACATGCCTTATAATGCTTTCAATATCATAACTATCAGGCATGACTTCCTCCTTTGGAATTATTTATCCTTACTCTTAGCAACAATCAAGCCAGTGCAAACAACAGTTTCCCGGGCGCTAACTTTGAAAGAATATAATGTTTCTTCCGCCGACGGATTTTCGGTTACAATTATCGAAAGATTTTCTCCGGGCCGCACCAGTTTGGCGAATCGAACTTTTTTTAACGATTCCAAGCTGATTTTTTCCTTTCTATTTCCGGCCTCCCGGACAATCGCCTGCCAAACCAGATGAATTAGAGCGATCCCCGGCAGAATCGGATCTCCAGGAAAATGGCCGGAAAACCAGATAGAATCAGCCGGTACAAAAGCCTGAGCCTCCATCCGGTTTTGTTCTTTGGAGTACGCTTCTTCCTGGGGTAGCTGCCACTGATCTTCCATGAACCATCCTTGACGGCCTGAAATTAACAACGTTGCCTCATATCACTGATTGTTTTTTCAATCAAAAATTTTTTTACATGAACAGCAAATACAGATTCCTGTACCGGGAAAGTTTAATTTCTTTCAATCATTATCGTTTTGCCGATTAAACTGGAAAGCGGCACCACCGTCAGTCCTTTTGCCTGGAGCCCTGAAAGCAAATTTTCTATTTCTTCTGAAAGCATTTCCCGCTCCTGTAGACGATGCGGCGGCACATCATGCAGCAAAATGATGTCATCCGCCTTAACTTTCTTGAGAATTTTACGGCTCAAATGCTTTACCCGACGGTTGCCCCTGTCTACCGCACGACAACTAAAGATTATGCAATCCATGTTCAGTTTCTTCAGCAGCGAAGCCAGTCCGGGATTAACTATGCCGACCGGCGGACGGAAAGCAAAGGTCTGCACGCCCAATTTTTTCAACAATTCCTGCGTAGTTAAAATTTCCTGATAAATCACACGGGAACTTTTAAGCATCAAAAAAGGATCATGATGAAAAGAATGATTACCGACGGTGTGGCCCCGGTTGATTATTTCCTTAATGATTTCCGGATATTGTTCGGCATTAGCCCCAGTGACAAAAAAAGTCGCCGGTACCGAATATTTATCCAGCAGATCCAGAACCTGCGTTGTAACCGGCGGAGCCGGGCCGTCATCAAATGTTATAGCCACAAAATTTCCCCCGGTATTGCCGCGCGAAATAACCGGCCCCAGAAAGTTTGTTTCCGGAAAAAAGCAGGCGGCAATGCACAGCACTATATAAAAAAGCGCCAGGGCAATCGTCAGATAAGGATGAATAAAAAAGGAGACGGCCGCTGCCGTCAGAATAATCATTCCCGCAATCTGCGCCGGCGTGGTAATTCCGGGCTCAGTCATCTTCATGAAATCAAACGTTCCCATAAGGGGCCGCAAAAGCCCCTTTTATACAGCCGCGGCAGAAGCCGGGCCGTTTTATTTTCACCGGCTCCGACCAGCCAGTTGAATCGTCCGGCGGCGCGCTCTTTCACCATTTTTTCAATCTCTTTCTCCGTGATGTGCGGCGAGCGGTAAAATACCGGAGATAAAAGATTTTGCCCGGCGGCAATCCGGCCCTCCAGCAAAGCAGTGTCATATAAAGCCGTATGCGGGTAGATGCGGATGCCGCAGAAAAAGAAAAAAACCGATTTTTCCAGTTTTTCGGCATTATCCAAAGTTTCCAGAAGAGTCTGCCTGTCTTCACCGGGCCCGCCCAGAAGAAAATAATGGGCGATATTTAACCCGGCCTGCAAAGCTTGAGCATGCGCCTCATAAACATTATTGACGACAAAAGGTTTGCCCAGATTTTTAAGCATGATATCAGTCAGTGCTTCGGTGCCGAATTCCACGTGCGACAGACCCGCATCGGCAAGTTCCTGAAAATAACGGGGCGGCGGCAAGGTGGGGGCAAAAAAACCTCCCCAGGGAATTGAAACACCGGCTTTGATAAAAGCTTGCGCTACTGCACGGCTGTGCTCGTAACTGGCGTTAAAAGCCGAATCAGTGATAAAAATATACTTTGCTCCGGCCTGCTCCAGTTTGCGGGCTTCTCCCGCGATTTTATCCGGCGGGAAAAACCGCATCCGGCTGCCTTCAATATGCGGATAAGTACAGTAGCTGCAGTGGAAAGGGCATCCCCTTTTTGTCTGCAGATTAAGCATCCCCCCCGAGGCCAGATAAAATTCAACGGGGGATGTTTCCCGATCAAAATGCCGCCGAATTTGATCTCTCCAGGGTTCACAAATGATTGGTTCTGTTTTTTTTGTGACAATCCCCGGCAATAAGTTGACGTCGGCGTTGTTTGCCAGCGCCCGCAAAAGCAGCGGCAGCCGCTCGCCTTCACCGACGATGCCGTAGTCCGCATCCAGCGCCTGCATTATTTCCCGGGGAAAGATTGTAAAACCGCTGCCGCCGAGGATTATCGGCGCCGGCGAATTTTCTCGAATTTGCCGCAGCAGGCTTTTGTATTCGGCCAGAAAGTCACAGCTGGAAATTGCGTCCGTATTATCAATGTTGCGGATGGAAACACCGACAAAGTCGGGGGAAAAATCTCTGAGTATAGCTTCCAGACCGGAAGGGAAATCCAAATCATTCAAATCCACTATTTTTACAGCACAGCCGGCATCAAGGGCACCGGCGACATAATCAAGTCCCAGCGGATAGACAGGATAAGGCGTCTTCAGGGTATTGACCGACACAAGCAGTATTTTCATTATCTTGGAATCAAGCCTTTTTCCGCCTTTTTTCTAATACGAAAGCTGCCAGAGCCCGCACTGATGCAAAAACCTTCGCCCCCAGTTCCTTGTTCTCAATTTTTATGCCGTAGTCTTTTTCCATCATCATTACGAGTTCGAGCACGTCAATTGAATCAATACCGATATCTCCGCCCACCAATGGGGCATCGGCCACTATGTCCTCCGGTTTTACGTCCATCAAGCCCAGAGTTGCAATAATCTTTTCCTTTAATTCCGCAATCATTCCATCCAGTTGATTCATTTACCACCTCGCTTTAAATCACTGCGCAGCCCTTCAATTTTTCAGGCGTTCCCCTGCTGATTCTCCCTGCGGCAAAGCACAGTAAGTTTTTGCCTCGGAGCCCAGTATTTTTTCCAAAGTAACCCGAGCCAGCCAGCGATTCATCGCCAGGACGTATTTTGATCCGGCCATCGTAACGCCGACAAAGAACATTAAATGGGAAATGCCGTACATCAAAGCCCCGCCGATGATGCCGATGACCGGTTCATTCCTCGATGCCGCAAATGCACTGAAGGCGAGAACCGTGGGCAGACCCATTGTATAACTCAGGGCAATCAAAAACAGGCCGATAATAATCGGCCGACTGAGCTTTTCTTGAAAAGCGCTGAGATCGGCCTGCTCGGCAATAGCCTTCCGGCAATATTCCTTCCGCGCATAATAATGGGCTATTTTTTTCAACATATTCAAAATATTACTTATTCCTGAGCACATCCCCCGGCTCGTTTTCAGTCTCAGGCTTTAATTTAAATTTTGGAAAGTTCAAAAATGCCGCACCCGTAGTTGCAGGAAAAATTTTTATCTATTTGGTTTTTTTCGAGGGAAACACTGATGATTAATTGAGAGCTTTGTTATCTTTCCATTATTCCGCCGACAGAATTTTTCGACCGGACAGGATAGTCTCTGTAAGCGATATTTCTGAATGCCCCCGTTCGGGCCTGATGGACAACGGCGATCAATTCATCATCGACAAATATTTTACCGTCGCCGATGACCACTGTCGCCCCGGAATCTTTCAACTGCGAGTAGCGCCGGACATCTATTTCGTACCGAACACATTTATTAAAGGGGCGAATCTGACCATTAAAGGAGACTTCACCACAACCGAGAGCTCTGCCGGATCCCAGGGAACCACGCCAAAGGCAATAAAATCCCAGTAGCTGCCAAATGGCGTCGACACATAAACATCCCGGCTGTACCGGATCTCCCGGCATGTGGCATTGAAAGTACCAGGCGTCCAGGCGTATATCCTGTTCGGCGATAATCTTACCGTGACGACCGTTACTGGTGATTTTCGTGATGCGATCGACCATCAGGAAAGGAGGAGCGGGCAGGCGGGCATCGAAATGTTCCGGCGGGTCCGAAACCAGAGTTCCATAAGAAAATCCCAGAACCTCCTCGAGATTAAAATGGTCTCTAGCCATAAATTCTTTGTAAGTCATCATCATTATTTGTTTATCTCTTTCTTTTTTATGACCGCCGCAAGCATCGAATTAAAGGTTACCCGGGTGCTGTTACTCACCGGCAGCAAACAATGCATAATGGATAAGCTTGTCAGCTTTTAACAATACTTTTAGGCAATGCAACTATAAGAGAAATACTGTTTTGTCAAAAGAAAAAAGAGAAGGATAAATATAATCAGAAAGGCATGGTGCTATTGCGGTAAAACCTGTTGCTAAACAAACACTTTTTCTCAGCATCCGGTGCGGCGTCACCCCGGCGGTGCATAATTTATTGGCACACAAAACAATTTTGAGTTATAAAGTTATAAAAAAAATACGTCCCTTAAATCAAGGAGCTGAAAAATGAATAAAGCCGTATTGCATAAAATCAATTATGGTCTCTACCTTATTTGTTCCGGACAGAATGGCAAATTCAACGGCCAGATCGGCAATACAATGTTCCAGGTGACATCGGATCCGGCAACTGTCGCCATCAGCATCAACAAGGAAAATTATACACATGAATTGATCAAGGAGAGCCGCAAATTTTCCGTCTCTATATTGTCCCAGGCTGCCCCCATGTCTTTTATCGGTCTTTTCGGGTTTAAAAGCGGGCGTGAGGTAAACAAACTGGAAAATGTAAAAACCAGGACCGGCGTGACCGGCGTGCCGATAGTTTTAGACTACTCAATAGGTTACCTGGAGGCGGAAGTGACAAACGAATTAAACTGCGGCTCGCACACCATTTTTGTCGGCCGGGTCGTTGACGCGGAGATGACCGGCAGCGAAGAACCAATGACTTATGACTACTATCATAAAGTCAAGGGAGGCAAGACAGCTAAAAACGCACCTACTTACGATAAGGAGGAGACAGTGGAAAAACAGGAACAGAAGGTGGCGGCGGGAGCTTCACGTTATATTTGCTCCATCTGCGGGTATGTTTATGACCCCGCCAAGGGAGATCCCGACGGCGATGTGGCTCCGGGCACCAGTTTTGAAGACCTTCCTGATGATTGGATTTGTCCCATCTGCGGCGCGACGAAATCGGCTTTTGAGAAGGAATAGCAACACGCCGATCCACCATAACATTTATCAAATCATACCTTTATCTGATTCCGGGAGATTAAAGTTATGAAGAAATGCTTTTTGTTAATATTAGGACTAGTTCTGATCTTAAGCACCGCCATGCCGCTTGGGGCGGCCAGTCTCCTGGAAAAGGACATGGCCGCATTCGACAAGGCCTATATAACCGCCCTGGTTTCCACCAGCCAGGGCAAGAGGGCCACATCGAAGAAGGCAATGGAACGGTTGATGGCGGAATGGACGGCATTTAAGAAAACCCACGCCGATGATTTAATAAAAAGCAAGGCGGACAAGGCAGATTTGATAATTATCAATCAAATGCTTGCGGATACCAAACGGATAGTGAGGGCTAACGGGAGTCTGAACGAAGCTCATATAATTTTAGAAGGTGTCCGCGACGTTTTTCTGAATATCCGCAAAAGAAACTCCATCGATTACTATATGGACTACGTAACCGGATTCCATAAACCGATGAACGCCATATTTCTGACAACAAGAGGTAAAACCGCTGAAACGTTGACGGATTTCATGCTCTCAAGAATTAAGCAAAACTTCAAGCTGGCCTGGCAGAGATGGGAAAGTCTGCAAAAAGCTTCCTTCGACCCTGAATTATTTTCTTTCGACGCGAAAAAAGAAGCTCAAAGGCAAGCCTGCCTAAAAGCAGAAACCGAAGCTTTGAACAAACTTAAAAAAGCGCTGAATCAAGGCGACAAAGAGGAAATAATTCAGGCGGTGGCGGGCGTCAAACTCATTTTTGACAGCTTCTTTTTGCTGTTCAGCAACTTGGAAAGCGTCCGATAACGCAGTTCATTCCAGATGCACACCCACCGCCGGAAAAGAATGGAAACAACATGAAACTTATTCGTTTTCTCACCCCGGAGAAAAAAATATCCTATGGCATTTACGATGAAAGCACACCCGGCAGAGCCTGCGCCGTTGAGGGTGATCTTTACGGCGATTACCGGATTACCCGGAAGAAAGCACAGGTGGTAAAGCTCCTGGCACCGCTGGTCCCGGTTAATATCCTCGCCCTGGGAGTCAACTACAGAAAGCATGGCGATGAAACGGGCATGTCCTATCCCGAGCAGCCGGTATTGTTTCTGAAAGCAACCTCTTCCATCGCCGGCCATGAAGAGCCGCTTATTCTGCCCGCCGCAGGTCCGGATTGTGTGGATTATGAAGCGGAGCTGGCCGTTATCATCGGGAGAAAAACAAAAAATATTCAGCCCGACGAGGCGGAAGATTACATTATGGGCTATACCTGCGCCAATGACGCCAGCGCGCGCGACTGGCAGTTTGATAAACAAAAGGGGCAATGGGCGAGGGGAAAAAGTTTCGACACCTTTTGCCCGCTGGGGCCGTGGATCGTCACGAAAGACGAGATCGCCGATCCGAACAATCTGAAGATCAGTGCAATTCTGAACGGCGAGATTGTACAATCCTCCAACACATCGCAGATGATTTTCAATGTCCGGGAAATCGTCAGTAATCTGAGCAAATCAATGACGCTCCTGCCGGGAACAATCATCCTGACCGGCACACCGGAAGGAATCGGTTTTTCCCGCCGGCCGCCGCTGTATCTGCAAGAAGGCGACGTCATCAGCGTGGAAATCGAAAAAATCGGGAGACTGACCAACAAGGTTATAAGGGAATAATCCAGTATTTCATTGACAGGGAAAAACCATTCTGCTTATACTCCTGCCCAAAATTAGCGAGGAGAAATACCTGATAACATTTATGGAAATTGACGCAGCGAAAGAAAACAACAAGGTTATCGTTTCCGTTAAAGGCAAAATCGATGCCGTCACCGCTCCCGAATTTGAAAAGACGCTGACAGATTTTATTGTTCAGGGTGAAAAATCCTTTCTCCTCAACTTCGGCGGGCTCGAATACATCAGCAGCGCCGGTCTGCGCAGTATTTTATTCACCGCCAAACAGTTAAAATCCAAAAGCGGAAACATGATTTTCTGCGGACTCAAAGGGCCGGTAAGAGACGTGTTTAAAATCTCCGGATTTGATACCATTTTCAAGATCTACAATACACGGGAAGAGGCATTAAAATAGGTCCAATTTATGGCCACATCTTCATCCGTTGCCTTGCCGGGAGCAATGGACTCCCTCTACACTCTCATCAGTTTCGTAACGTCCTATGCCGGGGAACAAGGAATCGCCGGTGAGAAAATCAGCGCCATTGAACTGGCGCTGGAGGAAGTTCTCGTCAACATTATTAAACATGCCTATGAAGAAAGCGGCCTTGAAGGCCTCATAGAAATCAACTGCGGCACAGACGCCGGCAGTCTGGTTATCGAAATTATCGACTCCGGCAAGCCGTTTGATATATTTTCCGTTCGTGAACCCGATATCTATGCGGACATCGACGAACGCCAAATCGGGGGGTTAGGAATTTTTTTTGTAAAAAAGCTTATGGACGATGTTCGCTACCGGCGCGAAGATGGCCGGAATATACTGACACTGGTCGCTAAAAACACCCCTTCTCAATAATCTTTCCTGGAATTATTCCATTTCTAAATCAATGATGATATCGCGGCGGCAACCACCCCCTACCCCCGCCAGCGGGGGACAGAGGCAACGAGGCGTGGTTCGACAAGCTCACCATGATTGACTATCAGCTTTAAGCCTGCCCTGAGCCTGCCGAAGGGCCAACAAAGATAGCGCTTGATTTAGAAATGGAATTAATGGTCGAAGTGGAGAACGACTCTGCACCGGCCGTTCTTCTCCTCCGATTCCATCCGATCCGTATACTGCCTGATGATCCGGGACGAAAGATTGACAAGCGCATTGTCGTCTTCCAGCAGGGCATCTCCCTCTAAAAAAACGTCGGAAAATTCAACGGGGGTTCCCTCGTAAAAGATAGTAATATCAAGATTAAATTCATCAAAGAAGACTTCCGCGCTGATTGCGCCTTGCGCAAGACGCAGATTTGTCGCCAGCTCGAAGAATTCATTCAGCGCTGTTTTCGCTTTCTGGATGACATCGCTGCGCGCCCCCCAGGCCGCTCCCTGGTTTTCCAGAAAATTGAATATTTTATTCGAAGAATCGACTCCGGGCTCAAGCTCCAGAATCTCCTTGCGGGCAATGCCAATGCGAAAGACCAGATTCAGAATAATCGCGAGTACGGTTGTCACGGCAAGTGAGGATTGAAAAAACGGCTCGATCCAGGGATGAAAATTGCGGTAAAGATTCGGAAAAACGTCTGCACTGATCCCGAACATGAGCGATACACCGATGACAAAAGTCTTCCGGATATCAATCATACGGGAAGTCATAATCTGAATACCCGAGATCAGCATAAAACTAACCATAAAGACAAGAGCCCCGCCCATGACCGGCCTGGGCATGATACTGAAAATCGCCGCTATTTTGGGGAGAAAAGCGAGGGCGATGAACATTCCCCCCGTATAGAAGGCGATGATACGGCTTGTTGTTCCCGTAGCAGCGCTCAGCCCGACAGAGCCCGCATAGAGCGACTGCCTCATCCCTCCCATCAGTCCGCCGGCAACGGAAGCCAGCCCGTCCGCCAAAGTCCCTTTTTGAATATTTTCCAGATCAGGTCTCTTCCATTCGGCGTCATTGATCTGCTGGCACATGGTAATTGCCGCCACCGCCTTCAGGAAACAGGCCAGTGTCGCAGCAATAAAAGGCACCAGCAGAAAAGAGCTGAAGGACCATCCGATATAGGAAATATCAGGAAAAGATATCAGAGGGGAATGAATGATCGTTTCTAAATCAGAAACTTTCAGCACTCCCGACAGGTACGCTGAAATATAGCCGGCGGCCATTCCGACGATTACCGAATAAAAGCGCAGCTTTCCTTTGCTCCAGACATTTGTCCCCACCATGCCCGCCAGAGTGATGACGGCAACGAAGAGATTGGCAGGCAGCACCTTGCTTTCCGCCCCCGTTAGACCAAAGAAATTGCTGATCATGACAGGTAAGATGTTCAGCCCCACCATGGTGAGAACCACACCGGTTACTTCCGGGGGAAACAGTATCCTCATGCGATGAATAACCCTGGATATCAGGCACTCCAGGGCTCCGGAAAGGATGGACATGCCGAGAATCATGGAAATGCCGCCGGAAAGACCGGCCAGGATGGAACAGGAAACAAAAGTGGGATCAATGCCCGCCGTGCAGAGATAACCGCTTCCTACGGGGCCGCGATTTAAAGCCTGGAGGATAGTGGCGACGCCCCCGGCGACCATTGACATGCAGACCACATTTTGGACAAGCTCCGCAGAACAGCCGACTGCCTTTGTGATCATGGTGGTGACAATCAGTCCGGCCGTGAGAAAGAAAATGTGCTGGAGGGCCAGCGCAGCAATAATGCGAAGGGGTGGCTTCTCATCGACTCCATAGACCAGATTGGCGGGTTTCTGCGGCATACAAAAATCTACCTGCTTTTTGCTTCTTGCTGGAACTGCGGAAGGGCTCTGGAACCACTGTACTGTAAAGACAGAATGGTTATATCATCCGACTGGGGTGCGTCCGCAGCAAAGACGTGCACATCCGCCAAAATCTTCTTCATTATTTCGTCGGAGTGTCGCCCGTCGACTTCCCGCAACGATTGCAGAAGCCGTTCTTCGGAGAAGAGAGCTTCATCCCTGTTCATCGCCTCGGTAACACCATCGGAATAAACGACGAGAGAATCACCGATGCCCAGGGTCAATGTTTCCTTGACATAGGGGCTGTCTTCGAATGAACCGATGGCCAGAGAACCCTGTGTTTTCAGAAATTCCGGTTCTCCTCCCCGGCGGCACAAGACAGGCGGGTTATGTCCGGCATTGCTGTATTCCACCCTGCCCGTCCGGGTGTCGATGACGCCGCAAAAAACGGTGGCGAACATTGACATATCGTTTCCTTCACACAATTCATTGTTAACCCGGAAGAGAACCTGGTCGATGCCCGTGTTTTCATTGGCCCCCGCTTTGAGAAGCGTCTTGGTGACAGCCATAAAAAGTGACGCCGGTATGCCCTTCCCCGACACATCGCCCAGTAAAAAGACCAGACGATGCTCGTCCACAAAGAAGAAATCGTAAAAATCTCCGCCCACTTCCCTGGCAGGTTCGAGAACTGCGGAAAGATCGAATTCCGGCCGGTCGGGAAACGGAGGAAATATTTTAGGAACCATGCTCATCTGAATTTGCCGGGCGGCATTGAGCTCACCTTCGATGGTATGCTTTTCGTGCTCCCAGGAACGCTGCTTTACCAGATTAACTACTATTGATGTATAGATCGCCATGCCGACAGCATTGGCTAAGATCATGGGCAGCGTAAATTTCTCCACAATTGCCAGCGCTTGTTCGAAGGGACGGGCAATCAGCAAAGCCAATCCCGAATGCAGAACCTGGTTTGCCGCCGCTACGATGACTGCACCGGTCACACCGACAAACCGCCCCTTTTTCCACAGAAAAACCAGTCCTCCGACAAGTCCGGAGACAACCGTGGCCAGGGAACACGAAACACAGGTGAATCCTCCCAGAAAATAACGATGGACGGCACCAATCAAACCTGCGCCGATGCCTGCTGCGGGACCGGCAAAGAGACCGGCCAGGGCGGGACCAAGATCCCTGGTATTGGCCAGAGCTCCCATAAATTTAAAGCCGCTCAAGGTGCCATAAATGGACAACAGGCCGAACACCACAATGACGATAAGCCTGCTTTTCCAAGTAACCTTTTTCTGTAAAAATTCGTCGTAAAAACGACTTCGGGACAGAATGTAAGCAATTACGGACATGACGGCCATGCTGTTGATCAGCGTCACGACCACCTGCAGTTCCTCTTTCATGCACCCTCCGGCATTCGGCAAAATATCTCCCGGAAATTTGCAATCACAAAATATGCCAATTCAGCAATCAGACAATTTTTAGAGGGGAGTTTTTTCCGGCTGCCCGAAAACTTATCCTTTTCAGCGCAGAGGGTGTGGCGACTTCGGCCTTCGCGTCCAGGAAACAGGGGTTTTCCTTTTCTTCAAAGACTATCCCGGTGCTACAATGTTTCGGGAGGAAAGAAAACCACGTCGTCGATATTAGCCGTATCCGCGAAAACCATGACCAGGCGGTCGACGCCGACGGCGATACCGGCGCTTCCCGGCAGACTCTCCAGCGCAGAAAGAAATTTTTCCGGCAGCGGATAAGCGGCATAGTTTTTTTGTGCACGCAGCTGCTGTGCGGCCAGAAAACGCTGCCGCTGTTCAACGGCGGAAGTCAATTCTGAAAAACCGTTGGCCAGCTCCAGCCCGCCGATGTAAAGCTCAAAACGCTCCGCAACGGAAGGATCGCTTTGTTTCAATCTGGCCAGAGCTCCCAGCGGGGCCGGATAATCATAAAGGAATGAAGGCTTGTGCGCACCTAAAGCAGGTTCAATATACTCGACCAGAATTTCATCAAACCGTTCCTGCTGCAGTGCTTCATCCAAAGTCACCGGCGCATATGTTTCAAAGGCTTCCCTCACCGTAATTCGTTCCCAGGGGGGAGTCAGATTTATCTTTCTGTTGTTGCAGGTTAAGCCGGCGGCAAAACCAAGGCGGGCAGCGGCGTCAATGATCATCTCTTCACACTGGCTCATCAACTGCTGATAATCGAATCCGGCTACATACCATTCCAGCATGGTGAACTCCGGCAGATGCAGATTTCCTCTTTCCTCGGCGCGGAAGCATTTGCAGAACTGGAATATCTGTGGAAATCCCGCAGCCAGTAACCTCTTCATGCACAGTTCCGGCGAGGTCTGCAAAAACCAGTCGCCGGCAGGAAGAGCTTCAATATGTTCTTCCGGTGCCGGCGCGGGAATCCTTACCGGCGTTTCGACTTCCAGAAAATTATTTCTGATGAAAAAAAGACGGATATTTTGGACCAGTCTGGCGCGCAGAAGCAGAGCGTCCGCTTTTCGCGCCAGAATAAAGTTGTCATCCGGTACTGATTCGTACAAATTGAACTATCCTTTGATTGATTTGTAAATATTTGTAAAATCAATAATTTCCAGACGGCCTCGCAAAAAGGTCGCAGGCAAGGCACGCGAAACCGTGGGCACGAGGCGTACTTTGCGTACGCCGCAGTGACCAGGGATGAAGCGCATCCAGCATACGCTGGATTCACTTAGCATCCGGCCTTTTTCCGAGGCCGTTAGCCTTTGACGCGGGTCAGATACTCGCCCGTTCTCGTATCAACCCTTATTTTTTCGCCTTCATTGACGAAGGTCGGAACTTGAATGGTGTAGCCCGTCTGCAGCTTCACCGGTTTGGTGGCGCCGGATACGGTATCGCCTTTAGCCCAGGGCTCGGCTTCGGTAACAATGAGGTCCACAAAATTGGGCAGGCTGATGCCGATAGCCTTGTCTTCAAAAAGCAGGATTTCCGCTTCGATATTATCCATCAGGAAATTTTTCGCATCGTCCATCTGCTCTTCCGTCAGATAAATCTGCTCATAAGTTTCATTGTCCATGAAGCAGTATTTACCTTCTTCCTTATATAAATACTGCATCTTTTTTTCCCGCAGATCGGCCGGTTCAAAAGTATCTACGGAACGAAAAGTACGTTCGAACTGGTTGCCGTTGAGCATATTTTTCAGCTTGCAACGGTACAGCGCCTGCCCTTTACCCGGTTTGACAAAATTGAACTCGACGAGGACATAAGGATCGCCATCGAGTTTAATTCGCAATCCTTTCCTTAAATCACTGGCTTCATACATAAAAAAAATCTCCTATTTTTTTCGCTTAATATAATCTTAAAATATGGAATTAATTTGAAACGGAAATTACTAATCTATTTGTTGGAACTTGTCAAAAAAATGTTGATGTTTTTGCAAGTCTTTTTTTACTGTCCGGGACAAGGCGCGCAGCGGAATCTTCCCCCGGTTTCCCGGCACATCAATAACGTATTGCGGCAGGCTGAGGCCGGAACATTGCCCCCAGATATCTTCCATCATTTGCATACTCTTTTTAACATCGGTGCGAAAATGTGCACATCCCTTTACCGGATCGCAGTGAAAAAGATAGTAGGGACGGACAGATATCTTCTGCAGACCATAGATCAGCGCCTTCATTACTTCCACTGAATCATTGATCCCACTCAGTAAAACCGACTGATTGGAAACAGGTATTCCGGCTTCGAGCAGCATGCTGCAGGCGCGGGCGGAGGCCGGCGTGATTTCCCGCGGATGATTAAACTGCGTATTAAACCAGAGCGGACGAAATCGCTTGAGCATGCGGCAAAGATCTCTGGTAATACGCATCGGCAGTACCACCGGAGCGCGGCTGCCGATGCGTAAAATTTCCACATGAGGGACAGCCCGCAGTGATCCCAGCAATTCTTCCAGGACATGATCCTCCAGTATTAAAGGATCGCCGCCGGAAATGATGACTTCCCGGATCTGCGGGGAATCGGCAATATAGCGAATCATGTGCTTAAGCCTGGTTTTTAAGCCGATTCGCGGTGACGCAGTCCAGTATCTTTTCCGGTTGCAGTGCCGGCAGTAGGCGGCGCAGGTTTCCGTAACGAGAACCAGACAGCGATCGGGATAGCGGTGCACCAGCTTGGGCACAGGCATATAAGAGTCTTCCTCCAGGGGATCTTCCGGCCCTTCATTAAACAGAATTTCCCGCGAATCAGGAAAACACTGCTTTTTTATCGGATCTTCTTCATCATCCCGGTTAATCAAAGAAAGATAGTAAGGGGTTACAGCTAAAGGGTAGACAGAAGCAGTTTGCCTTAACAAATCCAGTTCTTCTGCGGATGCATTCAAAAAAATCCCCGCCGCTTCCGGCCCGGTAATACGGTTTTTTAATTGCCAGCGCCAGTCCTGCCAGTCTTTTTTTGAAGTTTGAGACAAACTGTATATTAATTTTTTCATAGGCTTTTTCTGAAAAAAAGATCAGATGGCATTCTCATGAAATTAAGGCGTGTCTCCTACCACAATTCTCCCGCGCTGCAAAGTAAATACATTTGCCCAATAATTACGGCAGAAAAAGGCCAAATAAAAAAAGAAAAGATTTTCATCGGGAAGACCGGATATATGAATTTGGTGGTCCTGCACTGGCGAAAAGCCGTAATTGCTGCTGCAAGAAATAATCAGTCCGCCAGCAGGCCAATTACTTCTAAAAAAAACAGGGCCATTATCGGCCCTGTTTTTACTCTGTACAAAGAAGGATGATGCTTAGTTATTGATTCTCCTCCTGATACCTATCAAACCGATCAGTCCGGAGCCAAGAAGCCAGTACGCGGTGGGAATGGGGACCGGATTGCCCACCGACAGATTGTCCGCCTCAAAGGCATAGGAGGTGCTGGTCATTTGTACGCTATTGAACTCCTGCAGGCCAAGAAAATTGACATACATATTTGTATAAGGACTATATTGATTACCATTGGCAGTTTGTGTACTGCCATACAGGTATCCTATTACATCTGATCCGGTAAAGGATTGCGTCTTTACGCCGTCTTTATAAAAGGTGATCGTATTGTAGCTATCCATAGATCCCCACCACAGACCAAAGTAAGTATAATAGCTGCCGCCGGGAGCCAGCGTTATCGTTGCGGAACCGGAGCTGGAATTAGCCGGAACGCTGACATACCGGGAACTCTCTTTGACGCCATTGGCCGCCGGAGCGGAATTTATGCCCGTACTGCCGGTCACAACTTTGTAATCACCCAGCCATGTCCACACCAGGGAAGAATCATCGAAAGTCTCCGTCGTACCGACACTGTAAGGCGAGATGTATCCTCCGCTGCCGTCTGTGGCATGCAGGTTATTAATGGCGTAGGCATTTGCTTTTCCGGATGATAACGCCAGCAAAAGGGAAATACCGATAAGTAAAAGCAGACTGACAGTTGACTTCTTCATATTTATCTCCTTGATCGTCTAAATTTTGATAAATTGATCCTATGGACTTTTTTACATAAGGCATTGCAATGATCTCGATGCCCGAACACCTTTCCTTCTTTCCGAATTTTCGGTTACTTTATAGATTGCGGGATTTGAAAATACGATATGTGAAGAGATATATTTATGAAAATCGAAAGAGATATTTATCTATTTCTTTAGTTATAAGAGGATAAATTTTCAGGGAATATGAAGCTTCTCGGAAGACAGTAAGTGCCTGGTAATATAAGGATGTTTCGCTCTGATCGGGGACGGCAACCGGAGGGTAAATCTTTGCCGCCCTTGTTGGCGGGAACTAAAAGATGTGGGCAACACTTTCTGAGAGATCAACAGCCTATTTGCTTTTCTTGGAAGTCTTTTTCCTTTCCTTAGCTGCTATTTTTAAGGCCTTCTTGTCGACATCTCTTTCCTGCATCTTAATAACATCTTGCTGCTTATCGACCGCCGGTTCTTCCCGATCTTTACGTATCGCCGGCGACGTCATAATCGGCTCCGCGTGCTTTTTTTGTCGGGCAAGACTTATCTTTCTTACGATGACCTGGGCCAGCATTTTGCCGAACTGGCCGATAAAACTGGCTATAAGGACAATAGCAACCCACTTCAGAACCGACCAGGAGCATATGTATTCCAGAAAATCAGACATCTTTCCTATTCCTTAAAAAATTACCAAAAAGGAGACACCATCACTAATTTCCCCATAGGCAGGAGAGCCGGTTACCGGGCAATACCAATTCTAAATCAAAGCGCTATTTTTGTTGGCCCTTCGGCAGGCTCAGGGCAGGCTTAAAGCTGATAGTCAATCATGGTGAGCTTGTCGAACCACGCCTCGTCGCCCCTATCCTCCGCCGGCGGGGGCTGGGGGTGGTTGGCCGCAGCAATATCATCGTCGATTTAGGAATGGTATAAGTCCGCTCAATAAAGAAATTTTCATTGCTTTTCTGAATCCTGCTATCTATATAATTACAAATGGATATATACGGATAATTTAAAACAATGGCTATTATACAAACGGAATTCAATTTAACGACTATCCGGTTTCCCAGAGAACTGGAAGCCACCGACGCGTCGGAAGCTATCAGGCGGGTCCTGCTTGCCCGAATCATAAAAATCAGGCCGGACAGTGATTTTATTGTCCCGCGGATAGAACCGGGAAAGCCGCTTGAAGACGCCCTGCGGAAATCCAGGCTCCGGGGGCAGATTCGCCTGGGATTTGAAGATATCGCCGACAAACTGGAAAATGAAAGAGCAGGAATCATTTCCGTCCACAGAAGCACGGATGCTCTTTATGGCGGTAGAATCTCCCGCCTGCTTTTATTTTCCAACGACGGAGCAGAGCGCCTCTACCGGCATATCGAGGAACTCCTGAAAATACACTCGCCGCGCATTCTGGGCTGTCTGCTGAATGCCGACAGCGCCGCCCTGGGCAGATTGATCAACCGGCGAGACAGCAAAATTAAAATTGTCATGGCCGACCACAAAGATGCTGTTTGTGAAATATTGCGGGCAATGATTGCTTCCAGCGACGCTGCGGTCAAATAGTTTAAACCACCCCTCCATTTTTTCCACAGCGCAGGCAAAACAGCCCCACCCCGAACACAGCGGAATTGTTAATACTCCCGCCGTGTTCGGGTTATCCTTACTGCCGTTGCATATTTCGCACCGGTGCGGATGATGCCTGCAGGGCATCGCCTGATACGATCCTACCAGACCTCGGGAAACGCCATATTTGTGTATATATCCTCAAGCTTGCTCTTGTGTCCGCGTTCCATCGTGGCCAGCTCAAGAAAAAGTTTCTTTTGGGCTTCGTCATCACTGGCGTTCGCCAATTGCGTATACATCTGCATGGCTTCGAGCTCGTTCTTGATGGCAATTACCAGGCCTTCGACTGGTTTAATGTCCGTGGTCAGCGGCGGTGTCGGAATCGTATCCACAATTTTATAATCCCTGGACTCCGCAAAATGCAATTCTTCCGGCTTTCTGGCCAGGAAATTTTCCAGCGTACGTTTATGACCCTGTTCTTCCTTGGCGAGGCTGTCAAAAACACTTTTAATATTTGCGTCTTTGGCCTTATCGGATACAGCCCGGTAGAATGTATAGGCTTCAACTTCGAGTTCGATTGCGCGGGAAATAATTTTTCTATATTCATCTTGCTTCATAATTTGTTCCTCCTGGGAAAATGCGCGTTTTAAGTAACTGGTTATTGGAAATCAGCAACTTCCTGCTTGCCTGGATGCGAATTGGTCCGGCGCTCTGGCAATGAACTTGCCTGTTTTTCATACAATAACAAAGGAAATTAATGATGTCAAACGACTTTGAAGGGTACCGGCCGTTATGAACACAAAGAATATTCCATTGAACCGGCAAGAACCGCATTGCCGGCACAATATTTAAGCCAAATCAGTCTTTGGATATTTCTTTGACTCTGCCGACGATACCGCTTTGCAGGCGCACCTTGATCCCGTGGGGATGAGTGCCGGATTTTGTCAGAATATTGGCAACAATGCCGTCGGTGAGTAGACCTGAGCGTTGATCCTGTTTCTGGACAACCTTAACCTGCATTCCCACTTTAATATCAGCTCGATTGTTTCCATTCATTATAATTGCTTATTCCATTTCCAAATCAAGCGCTATCTTTGTTGGCAAAGCCTGCCCCGGCGCAGGCCGGGGTCGTCGGCTTCCTCAACTTATGTATAATACGCCTCGTCGCCTCCTCCTTGCCGCCGCGATAGCATCATTGATTTGAAAATGGAATTACCTCTTGCTCACTGTAATCCAGAGAAACGTTTCACCGCCGATTTCGAGGTAATCCTGCGACTCGATTTGGAATCCGGTATTTCCCAGTTCGGCCCGCAGAGCGTCAGGAGTTTTATGGCTGTAATATAACTGCTGTCCCAGAAATTCCCTGCAGCCGTCAAATTCATCACTGCCCGTGTATTCCTTGGTGGCATAGGTAAACAGCATTTTCCCCTGAGGGCGCAGCCAGCGGTAACATTTCGCCAGCAATGCGGCATGATCACGACTGGGAATGTGAAACAGACTGTATATTGCCGTAATGGCTTCAAAACTATGAGGTGCAAAATCCACCTCGCGCATATCGGCGCAGATGGTCTTCATTTCGGGAACATATCTGGCCGCCAGGATAAGCATTTGTCCGGAAAAATCCACACCGGTGACCGTCCAGGCGTGTTCAATAAAAAATTTGGCAAAAGGTTCACCGGCGCCGCAGCCCAGATCCAACAGTCTCCCCCTTTTTATATTAAGACGGCTGTAGAAAGAACTCAAGACTTCCGACATATCGAAAGGGCCACGATTCTCTTCATAAGTCCGGGCAAACTTATCATAAATTTCCCGCAGATTGTTTTTCATATTCCCCCTGCCGGAATCTCACCGGCGGCGCAGCGCATCGATAAAGGGATTGTTAAATGGTTTGGATTCTTCCTTCCCGCGCTTTTTCTCCTTTTTTCCGTGCTGCTCGCCGCCGTTTATGGTCTTGCGTCCGCCTTTGGCTGCAGCACTTGGCTCAACATTATCCCGGCGGACAGGCTTTTCCCCCGGCTTCTTTTTCATGGAAAGAGATATCCGCTTCCTCTCCACGTCCACCGCCAGAACAGTCACCTCGACCTTCTGATTTACCTTGACAACGTCGGCGGGAGTTTTTACAAATCTGTCAGCCATTTCACTTAAGTGCACAAGGCCGTCCTGATGGACGCCGATATCCACGAAGACGCCGAACGCCGTAATATTCGTGACCACACCGGTCAGTTTCATTCCGGGGATAAGATCAGATATCTTCTCTATTCCATCCGCAAAGATCACGTTTTCAAACTGTTCACGGGGGTCGCGTCCCGGTTTGGCCAGCTCCGCCATAATATCCTTCAGCGTCGGCAGCCCCACTTTATCCGTTACGTAGTCGGTTAAATTTATCTTCTGCCTTCTGGCATCATTGGCGATCAAATCGGCGACGGAGCAGCCCTGATCCTGCGCCATCTTCTCGACGACAGCGTAGCTTTCCGGGTGGACGGCGCTGGCATCCAGAGGATTGACGCTGCCGCGAATCCGCAGAAATCCCGCCGCCTGCTCAAAAGCCTTGGCTCCCAGACGCTTTACTTTTTTCAGTTCATCGCGCGACGCAAAAGGGCCGTTTTCGTTGCGATATTGGACAATGTTTTCCGCCAGAGCCGGCCCCACTCCCGATACATAAGAAAGCAACTGGGTGCTGGCGGTATTGACTTCCACGCCAACGGCGTTGACGCAGCTGATCACCGTATCGTCCAGGCTGCGCTGCAGTTCATCCTGATCGACATCATGCTGATACTGCCCCACGCCGATGGCCTTGGGTTCGATCTTGACCAGCTCAGCCAGCGGGTCCATCAAACGCCGCCCAATGGATACGGCCCCGCGGACGGTGATGTCTTCATCGGGAAATTCGTCACGGGCGAGCTGTGAAGCGGAATAAATCGATGCCCCGCTTTCGTTGACCATGACGACGGGTATGTCTTTGGCTAACTCCAGGCTCTTCAGGAATGCCTCTGTCTCCCGGCTGGCCGTGCCGTTGCCTACGGCGATTGCTTCAATGCTGTAAGTACTGCAAAAATTCCTGACGGTTCGGGCGGCTTCTTCGCGTGCTTTATCGGACATAAGCGGAAAGACGGCTTCATGCGCCAACAGCTTTCCCTGACGATCCAGACAGACGGTTTTACAGCCCGTCCGGAAACCGGGGTCAACAGCCAGCACCGCCTTTTGCCCCAACGGCGGGGCCAGCAGAAGCTGGCGCAGGTTGTCGGCAAATATTTTGATGGCTGTTTCATCCGCCCGCTTCTTGGTCGCCAGCCGGATTTCCGTTTCCATAGACAGTGAAAGGAGACGCTTGTAACAATCATGGACGGCAAGGCCGACCTGCCGGGCCGCCTCGTTCGATCCTTTGACAAACATATCTTCCAGAATTCTTAAGGCTTCCTCTTCCGGCGGCGTCATGCGCAGAGTGAGAAATTCCTCGCGTTCACCGCGGCGCATCGCCAAAACCCGGTGCGACGGCGCTGTGGCGACGTCTTCTTCCCACTCGTAGTAATCCTTGTATTTAATTCCCGCATCCACCTTGTCCGGCAACACCTTGCAGGAAAGAACTCCTTTTTCCAGAAACAGTGTCCGCATCCTCGACCGTGCATCCTGATCTTCATTTACCCACTCGGCAATGATGTCGCGCGCGCCGGCAAGCGCCTCGTCCACCGTGGCCACCCCTTTGTCCTCACTGATAAACGCGGCGGCTTCAGCATGAACATCAAAATCCTGCTGGGCAAAGATTTGCACCGCCAGCGCTTCCAGCCCTTTTTCGCGGGCAATGGTCGCCCGAGTGCGGCGCTTGGGCCGGAATGGCAGATAAATATCTTCCAGAACGGACATCGTTTCCGCCGCCGCGATCTTTTCTTCCAGTTCCGGCGTCAATAAATTGCGTTCGTTCAGAGATTTTATAATCGCTGCCCGGCGGTTATCCAGTTCTTCCAGTTGTTCCAGCCGGTCGCGAATGGTGGTGATCGCCACTTCATCGAGTGAACCGGTTACTTCCTTGCGGTAGCGGGCGATAAAGGGAACCGTTGCTCCTTCGGCGATCATCTGCGCCGTGTCACTGACCTGCTGGGCGGAAATGGCCAGTTCACCGGCAATTTTTTCGTAGCGTAATTTGTTCATGTTGTTCCTTATGATCTTCTTTTTCTGTATAGTAATTATTGCTTATGTGACGAAGCAGCGTCATATCACAAAGTCTGCCCTCGTCAATATCTTTATCACCCTGCCTGATAATAATTGGCAGTAATATCTTCAAAACAACCTTAAAGATGATAACCTTGTAAAAAGCTTCAGAGGCAAGGCGCACAAATCCCGAGGAGTGAGGCGTACTTTTATGCGTACGCCGCAATGACGAGGGATGCAGTGCAACGCAGCATATGGACTTTTTACAAGGTTATCAAAGATAAAGCTTGCTATCTACAGCATATCCCTGTAGAAGGCTTGCAGTGACAACGATAGTTATTTACCTTCCCTCCTTTCTTCTTCAGAAATATCGGCAGGAAAATCAAGCTAATCGTAACAGAATCCAGCTATAAAGCTTCGCTTGTTGTCTGTTCTGCAGGCAGTATTG
>Ga0302238_1000576_pt1 | contig 36577 bp, 16 predicted proteins | sample AAG_UR_Asn_MG_FD_193527 | JGI IMG/M metagenome (GOLD analysis project Ga0302238, IMG submission 193527) | Enriched activated sludge microbial communities from anaerobic digester in WTTP, New Holstein, Wisconsin, United States - AAG_UR_Asn | ecosystem: Engineered > Bioreactor > Anaerobic >... | reverse complement strand
GATTCTCGGGTGTCACCGGATTCTCAGGTGTCACCGGATTCTCAGGTGTCACCGGATTCTCGGGTGTTACCGGATTCTCAGGTGTTACCGGATTCTCAGGCGTCACCGGATTCTCAGGCGTCACCGGATTCTCAGGCGTCACCGGATTCTCAGGTGTCACGGCGTCACCAGGAGCCCAGGGATTGACGCGCTCAACAGGGCTCCCCGCATCTGCCGGAGTATCGCTCCCCCCAGGGCCACCGGTTCCCGGCTGATCTCCCGGCTGATCTCCCGGCTGAATGGTCTCCGGCGCCGCCCCTTTTCTCTCCCCAATGTAAGCCTTGAGGCTCTCGGGAAACTCGGGGAAGGTCACGCCTTCAGGCAGCATGGGCGCCAGGGCCGGCAGCCGTTCGTGGTAGGAGGGAAGCTTGTCAGCGAGCGTATTGAGTTGCTCGACCATGGCAACTCCCTCACCCGAGTTGTAGTATCCAACCATTGTCAGGAAGCCATTTTCAATATTATCCTGAATCTCATATATAAATTCTACGAGCGCGTCCTCTTTCTCCTTGTCCTTATTAAGCCTGGCCAGTTCCAGTGCCTCCCCCAGCTTGCCGTAGTAGCTCTGGAAATACTCGTTCACCTCGGTGACAAGTTGCCCATACTTCTCAAAGGCCTCAGCGTTCAAGCGCTTCTCCTCGGCGATTTTCCGGGCGGCCTCCTCCGAACGCCCAAGGCGTCCCTCGGTATCGGCAATGATCTCTCTGGCCCGATTGAGTTCGCTACCCTGAAGCTTGCCGACCTCCATGTAGAGGTACAGGGTCTCAACCGCTTTCCGAAGCAGTTCAGCCTCTCCCATACCAGGCAGCTGCTCTTCTAAGTATAACATAGCGAGGTTATACACTGGATCTGGGTAATCAGGGAAGCGCTCCATTATGTATTTATAAAACACCTCTGCCTGAGCCTGGTAAGCAGGAATGCCGCGCAGGGCGTTAGCAAACATTAGCCACGCCTCTTTGAACCCTGGGGCCGAGATCAGAGCAAGCTCGAAGTATGCCGAGGCCTCGGCGTAGTTGCCGGTCTGTGCCAGGATGGCTCCGATATTGAGGCAGGCCTCAGGGAAATCCCGACGCAGACTGTGGGCAGCCCGGTACTTGATTTCGGCCTCGGCCGGAGTACCCAATTCGTGGGCTATGAGCGCTTCCATGAAGGCCAGGTCGGCATCGGCTCCGGTCTGTTCAACAACCTTCGCCGCAACGAACATCGCCATTTGATATTTCTTCATGTAGAAATATCCTTGTGCGATAAGCTTCCTTGTTGCTGGGTTTAATTCGTCAATGCGTAGCGCCTCTTTGGCCTTACTAACGGCCATCGAATACTCGCCGCAAGAAAGGTACGCCCCGACGGAAAAATTGTGCCTTGCGATATCCTTGTGGTTGACCGCCAGCACCTTACCTGCAAACTCCAGGGCCTCGGATTTTCGGTCGGTGGCGCACATCAGCTTGACCAGCAGAGATGCCGATTCAAGGCGAGTGGGGTCGCTGTTCCAGGCAGCGACGGCGTGGTCCAGGGCCTTCTCCTCTTTGCCGAGGCGAACGTAGGCTCTAGCCAGGGCTAGTCTGAGTGAGGGGCTGGCCGGGATCTGGGCCACGGCGTTCTCCAGAGATGCAGCGTACTGCTCCCAGCGGCCGAAGGCCTGCTTGGCCATCTCCAGATCAGGCATCGGGTGGTCCGCTGCCAGGGGCTCGACAAACTGAGACGCTGCCATCAAGTGCGACTGAACAACCGGCGGTTCAACCAGGGGCTGCAAATCGGCGCTACCCGACTGTAGCTCAAGCCCCGGGTAGCCCAGGGGCATCTCGGGAGGCTGTTCCGGCTTCTTCTCGGGCTCGACACTCTCCACGGGGGTAGTTGGACCGGGCTCAGGGACGGGCACCGAGTCCGTCTCAACCTTGATAGGCTCGGGAATCTCAATGGGAGGCGGCGTGACACATCCTGCCACTGCGATCACCAGGGCACAGCTGATCACCAGGCAGAGGGAGGGGCGTCCGGCGGATGAAGCACCGCTACAAGTATGTGAGGGCATGCTGATTATCTTTTCCGTCATCATGCTAAACCTCACTGTGCACCAATGGAGTCAAAAACTGGCTTGTCTACACGATGCTGCTTCAGTTCTCTGTAGTATGGATACTTCTCCCTGTAAGCAGAGTTCTTATTGAGTTCCTCCAGCACCTTCTGTGGCCACTCGCCAATGACTCGGAACCGCTGAGCGTACTTCGCCGCAGTCTCGAAGTCCTCCCAGGCCCTTGCCTCGGCCTCCTTCACCAGGGTGTCACGCTCGGTTTCGAAGGCCTCAACATCAATGTTCTCCGGTGCCTCTAACTGTCGGACGGCATCGGCGAAGCCCATAAGGTTCTTGCCCAAGCGGTATCGCACAGCCACGCCCCAGTCGGGCAGCAGGTAGTCCTCGGTGAAGTTCAGCACCTTGCCGAAGTCGGCGTTGATGGAAGCGGTCACTTCGAAGCGTTTGCGAATGAAGGTAATGTGGTTACTGCCTTCGGGCGGTTTCGAGGGCAGACGCCGAATCTCTTCCATTCTCTGGTCTGCCAACTTGAACCCCGCCTCGGCGGCCAAGCCCGCAGCCTCCCAATCATCACCTTCGAGTTGCCCCTTGGCCAGGTTAGCCTTTGCGAAGACCTGCTGAACCTTCTTGTACATCTTTGCCGCTTCAGAGCGATTTCCCTCCTGTTCAGCCCAACGACCCAGCTTCATGTAGGCCATCATGACCCTTGGGAAAGCGCCCCGAACTCCCTCAAACGCATCGATAAATCGTTTGTAGGCAGCCTTGGCTGATATTATGTCGCCAGCCTTTTCATAGAAACCACCGATGCTAAATTTCAGCACCGCAGCATTTGGATCTCGCTTATACTTATCGAGATACTCTCCTATGTACTCTGCGGCTCTGGTATATTCCAAGTTGTTTTCAAGAAGGATTGCCACGCTCAATGCATATTGCCTTGCCGCATCAGAGTCTTCGTATTCCTTGACGTAACGAATCTTAGCGGCGATAGCCTGATCGATATCGAAAAACTGTTCGTAGTTGAAGGCCATTCGCTGGAGGGCCTCTTCCCTGTAGGGGGATTCCCGGAAGCGCCCCTCGTTGACCAGGCGAGCGTAGAGCTTTGCGCCTTTCTCGTAGAGTTTCGACTTGTCAAAGGCCACGGCAGCACGGATGAGGGCTTTGTCGGCCTCAACGTAATCCGGGTTTTCGTCGACGAGACGTTCCAACTCCCAAGCTGCGGCGCTGAAGAGTTGCCTGGCCCTCTTCTCGTCGTTATCTGCGAGGGCCTGCTCAGCCTCCTCATAGAGTCGGTTCTGTTTGGTGAAGCGCGCCACAAGCCGCTTCTTGCCCATGCTGCCCAGCGTTGTTGCCAAGGCCTCTGCGTCGTAGGCGCCCTGGGCAATGGCAATCTCGCCAATCTGCTTGGTCTTGTCGAAGTCCTGGACAAGAACGTAGGTTCTCAGCAATTCCCGATAGGCGAAGCCGGCCAGAGCTTTGTCCGTGGAGTAGAGTTTGAGGGCCCTGACATAGTACTCTCTGGCCTTGTCCAACTGCCCGTATCGGAAGAAGATCTTGCCGGCCATTATCAATCTCACGCCATTGGCCTGTCGCTCGGTCTCACCACCGTATCCCATTATCGAGGCGGCCTCCACGGCGGAGATCCACTTGCTCAGGATTGGGGGTACCTCAAGGGGCAGCACGGTATTCATCTGAAGAAGATCGTCATCAGCGGGGGGGCTGACGGTGGCGAGAGTCTTGGCAGCATCTTGACTGAAGATATCCGCTGGTATCTCGCCGTCAGGTCTGTTTGCGGCCAGCAACTCGATGTGTTTCTGCCAGGAGAGGACCGCCTTTACACCGGCCTCGGCTTCGTAGTTGTTCTCGTCAACATCCATGTCACGAATGGACTCAAACTCCCTGGCGGCCACATCGAACTCTCTGGTACCATCGCGATAGGTCTCAGCGATGAGCAACCGGAAGAACATGTGGCGATTGCTGTAGGGGAACTGCGCAATCATCTCTTTGTAGGACTGGATCACCTGATTGTAGAGGAAGATGGCCTGCCGTTCATCGCCGTTGGCTCGCGCCTTCTCCGCATCATCGGTGAGTCCCATGCTCCTCTTCACAAGGTTCTCGGCAAGCATTCGGCTTGCTGCCTGGCTGGCTGTTGCGTCGTTCTGGTAGAGTTTGGCCCAGGCGCTCCCGTAGCCGTACAGTTCCGTAAGACGGCGCCTTTCAGCCATGGCCTGCTGGAAGTAGTTGGTTCTTTCGTTCTCCGCCACGCTGGGGTCCACGGACATATTGTCGAGACACTCGATGAGCTTCACGTGGACCGTTGGGGCCTCTTTGTCCAGTGGGAAAGAATCCAGAAGACGCCTGAGCACCAAAGCCGCTCCACGCCATGATTGGAAGTTGCCGCCGTCGGCCAGTTCTTCTCCATACCTCCGGAGAATGTCCTTGGTATAGGGGCGGCGCATATCCAGGAAGCCAAGGGCCCTTTCAGGACCTACGTCGGTGTCCTTGAAACCGTCGCCGTTCCAGTCCTCGTCGAAGAACCCCTCTACCACAGCCTCCACGGTCTCTTCGGCGATGCCAAGGCGGTTCTTGACACCCTCCAGGCGCCCATCATCTACGAAATCGAGCAGGGCCACGAAGGAGCGAATGGCCAGGGGAAAGTTGAACGAGCGGAAGTGGCAGAACCCCAGGCGATAGAGCGCCTCCTGGAACATGTCGGGGTTATTCGCCTCGGTGAGGGCTTTAATGCGTTCGAACACCTCGATAGCCTTGGGCATTGCCTCAGCCACCTCATTCTTGGTGCCCTCGTCATAGTAATTGAGTCCCATAAGATAGAGAGCATTAATAAAATAGCCACTATCCTTATGAGAATCTACCAGTCGTTGCAAAATCTTATTTGAAGCCACAAACTTACTATCCCCGCTCTCCGGGTTGATCGGGTCCAGGTCCAAATCGCTCTCTCTTACATACCAACCAAGCATATATATAGCCAAATCTCTATATTTATACTCCGGAAACGCATTGATAAGATTGGAGTACAACTCCATGGCTTCTTTGTAGTCGACGGAGCCCTGTGAAGGCGGTAATGGCCTTATCCCTAATTCATACTGCCTTGCGTACTCCACTCTGTTTCTGTCATTAAGTTGAAGCTTGTACTCCACGGTCTCTCTATGGATCTCTCCCAACCTAAACATAGAGTCAGCCAAAAGTTGTTTGAACTGCTTATCGTCTCTGAACGCCCAGTACTTGTCGATAAATCCCTTGAGTTTCGCCGCCGCCTCGTTTCTCCTATTAGCTTCAGTCTCTTGAAGTGCATATATTTCTTTATTCTTATTGTCGTCGCTTTCAGCCATTCTCTTATTTGCAATAGCCTTGGCATGCTCCCTGAGGGTGGTCTTGTACTCTTTGCTCAGCAGTTCGTAGGCCTGCCCCAGTTCGGTGTGCACCCTACTTAGGGGATTGTTCTGGATTGCAACCACGGGGTCGGCGAGCTTAAGATCCTGTTTCGCTCCCTTCCTCTTCTTTCCCGCCTTGCTCTTGGCTTCAGGACGCTCTGCCGACTGCATAGGGTCAGGAGGAGTGATGCCCGAAGGGATCTCCTGAGCTCGTGCGCGCGCCGCTGGGAGAGCCAGAGCCATCGCCAGCAGGCAAACGCAACACAGTCGTCCAAATATGCAGTTCATCGCACCCCCATCAGGGTCTGCCTACTCTTCTGGAACCAGGGGAGCATCTTCACCACCGCTGCTGCTTCCCGGCTCGGATCCATTGCCATCATCACCAGTTCCACTGCCCGACTCAGGCGTCGTCTCATTGCCACCAGGAGTCGTCTCCTCACCATCCGGCGTTGGTTGCGGCACTGCTGCGCCACCAGGTGCGGCCTCCTCACCGGTAGGGCCGGGCTGAGGCACAGGCTGCATATCTCCTTCCGGAGGAGGCTGAGCGAGTCGCCCGGGCTGAGGCTCTGTGACAGCATCTGGCGCTGTCTGAGATGCTTCGGCCCCAGGCTCCGTGCCCTTCGTACTTGTTGCCGCCCCCGATCCGGAGGGAGCATCAGGGTCGGGGGGAGCATCCACCGGGTCGAGGAGACGGTCGAATTCCCCTGGGGGCGGATCTTCCAGGGGTTCCATGGGCATGAAGTTCTGGGGTTCATCAACGAGGCCATCAAAGACGTCGCCTTCCCTTATGACCGCCTGGGCGAGTTCGCGCTCAAGATTCTCTTCTGCCTCGATTGCATCCAACTCGTCTACCAGGTATTTGGTAGCGGCAATTCTCGAATCGTTCACCACCCGGACCTGCCTGGTTACAGCGCTCTTCTTCAGCCACAGAAGGTCCACCTTGCCAAGGTCGGCCTCGACCACGGAACGAACCATCTCTTCCTTGGCCTTCACAAGCAACGTCACACCCACCTGCTTGGCGAAGAGCAACCCTGCACGCTGCGTTTCCGCCAGCGCTGCCTTTCTGGAGTCAAGCTCCCGACGCTCTTCGGCCAGGGTCTTGCCCAGGGCCAGCGCCAATTGACTGGACTTGGTCCTCAGGGCCTGGCGTGCGGCCAAAAGCCGTTGCATGACCCGTCGGCTCTCCGCATGGCGGTCTGTGGAGGCCTGAACCAAACCGGCTGGGGTGCCGGAGAGTTCCCGCTGGGTCGTCTTATAGAAAGCCGACTCCTCGTCCAGGTGACGCCACAGAGCTGCCTTGACATCGTCTTCCCTTCGGGTGGAGAGCACCGAGGCATCTTCCACGGAGAGCTCGGCATCAATCTGATTGCGAAGAGTCCTGGCGATTTCAGTGACTTTGGCTATCTCCTTGCCCAACCGCTCCAACTCCCCACGAACCTCTTTCTCGGACTCAACAGAGGCAAAGGCACTGCCACTGTAGCGAGCATCCTTCATAAGGCGTTCCAGGGCCACAACCTGCTCCTTCTGCGCCAACAGGGCCAGATACTGGGCGTAGGTCTCCTGGGCCAGTGTGCCAATTCGATCACGTTTGGCATCCTGGCGCTTCTCAAACCCGGGGGTATCCCTGGGGGTGTTCCTGAGTTGCTCACGTAACCCCCTGCGGGCCTTGTCCAGGCGCTCCGCCTCGCCCTCCAGAGATGGTGTTAGCTTTGCCTTGGTCGCCGTCCTGGATACCTCGAAATGGGCAACGCCCAGGTCAAGAAGACGCATCTCAAGCTCCAAGGAGGAGCTCCAGAGCTCCCCATAGCCAGCCAGCATGGGAACTCCACCGGAGTTATCGAGAACGTATTTGATGGTCTGGTATATGGCCTCGGCCTCGGTAAGCTCATCCTCCTGCGCCGCCAGGTCACCCAGGAGCGCCATCACCCTGCCAAGGGAGGGCTGACGTGATAGCCAGAGGACAACGTCCTTAGAGACCAATCCATTGGCCTCACCGCTGACCGAACCCTTGACCAGCGAATCAAAGAACCGGTCGACCTGCGCACCGTCGTTCACCAGGTCAGTCAGCTCCTGCGATGCCCTCTGGAACTGCGCGATGACCTTGTCAAAGGCCTCATCCGCCTCGTCCCACCGTTCGAGATACATCGCAACTCGCCCACTCAACACCAGGGCCTTGCGTAACACCTCGGGATCCTTGGCAACGTCCGAAAGGGTCACCAGCAGGTCCGACGCCCATCGAAGCCTGTCGAACCGCCCCTGCTCGGTATCCATTGCCTTGGTCCACTGAAGATAGGTATTTATAATCTCAAACAGAGTCCTTTCGTAGTGGTTAGACGCTCTGCTTATTTCCTGATAATAATCAATCGCCCGCGAATACTCCCCAAAATGGTACATCAAACGGCCCAAGGCCATGTACGTCAGCTCGTCAACCTCGAGCTCCGCTTCCGTTTGGGAGGGCGGCAATGCCAGAATGCTCTTGAAACGGTCGAAGGCCTCTCTAGTCTTACCCAACCCCACAAGGGCCGAACCATGAAGGTAAAACGCTCTCTTGGTATCTGCATCGCCCTGCGGCATAACAGACAGCACGGCATCTGCCCCGGCAAAATCCCCAGAGAGATACAGCGCCTTGCCCTTGGCGTACCGGAGCGCCGGCGACGCAGCCACACCGATTCGGTCCGCAAGCCTGCGCAGGTCTTCGTATCGTCCCAGCTTGGCTGCAATCTCAATCATGAAGCCCAGCGACGACTCGGAGTCCTTGCCCGCATCGAAGCAGCGCTCAAACTGTCGGTAGGCTCCAAGGTAATTCCCCATCTGATAAAAAGATATCCCAAGCTGTCTTACTGCTCTCCAGTACCCTGGATGCTGCGCAAAACGAGTGTCTATAATAAGACTAGTGTATAAACGTGCCGCTGCCTCAAACTGCTTCAGCTCGAAGTGAAGATCAGCATCTACAATTCTCGATTCTACGTTAAAAATATACTCCCCTGGCCTGAGCGCCTCAATTCGCTCCTGCAACACCGTGATCTCCCGATCCACCGTTGAGGCTCTGGCCTCCAAATCCTTGGGAACAGATGGAGGCTCCTGACCCTGGGCTATTCCAGCGCCCAACAGGCATAAGAGGAGCAGCAGTGACTGAACTGGCCCCGCTCTCATTTTCCTTCGCCCTTCTGTCCAGTAAGCCGGTTAAGCGTGTCGCGATTGAACGGGTGCTCTTTAATATTAAACTTTATTGCCGGCCGCTCTTCCATACTTGTCGTAAAGCCACCCTTTTCGTATCCTACGACCTCAAGATAAAGAATCTTGCCCTGAACGGCACTAAAATCGTGTACTGCCTTTATATCGAATTGGTAACCTTCAATGTATGTAAAGACCCCACTTGAACCACGATATTTCATATTAACAGCAAGGGAATGATTCCCTGTAGAAAGCGCCCCCGAGTGAATCTGCAATGTCCTATGCTTATCCAGAAATCCGTTTTTGTTCTCCTGAAAAAACGACTGAGCTCCGCCATCTAGCTTATAACTGACCTCGTCAAGCGAGAAGCTTGCCCCCATGTCGTTCTTATGAACTATCACAATCCAGGCCTCAGAGACTACGTTAGCCAGGATCCGCTCCTTCAGCAGAGCCAACCGGGTCTTCGTGGCGTAGACCGACTCCTTGAGGCCAGCAACCTTCTCTTCCATGTTGCGCAACCGGGCCTGGTAGTCACTGTCCGAGAGGGTCGGTTGAGTTACGGTGGAGCCGGCGGGCTTCACCGGCTTAGTCTCTGAAGCGGCTGCGGTGCCCGACGGAGCTGCTCCAGCGCTGCCAGTACCTGGCCCGGCGGGCTGCGACGGCCCCGACGGAGGGGTCGGTTCCGTGGGCTGCGTTGGTTCCGTGGGCTGCGTTGGTTGAGCAGCGCCGCCAAGCCCCGAATCGCCCTTGGGCTCCGAGGCGGCCTCTTCCGCACTACTTGCCGGTCTCCCCTCGGGTGCCGGCTGGCTGGCGGCCACCCCGGCGAGGGCTAAGCTGAGCGATATCACTGCGCCAGCGAAGAGATACATCTTCATCGGCCATTCCTCCATCCTTGGCTGTTCCCGCACAAAGCATCGCACCAGCACAATCGCCCATCCCCTCGACTTCAGGCTTCCCAATTCAGATGAGAGAACGACGTTCACTGGGTCAAATGGCGCCTACCCGCGGGTTTTCAAGCCATCGGGTTGTCCTTCGCCACAGCACACAGCCATGGGCGATATTTATAAGCCCGGTAGGGTAAGATGTCAAACGCTGTTCTTGCCCGAAGGCGTCGGGTCGCTCCTGGTCCTTGTGCCACATGGACTCCACTGAACGCAATTGGCGTTTTAGGGCCATGCCAGGGGTTACCAAGGCATCGTAGTCAAGCGGCCCTGGCTGGGCATAATGAGGCCTTACGCTACACGGCTGCTCACATATCTCGATCAACCCGGCGGCCGTGTACCCCGCCTTCGACGGCCGAGAGGGGGGGACTAGAATGGTGAGCAGTGGTTTAGGTGTTCCACGCAGGGTCCGTGCACCTCAATACGTTTCCAACGTTCTGGGCGCTTGAAATGGCAACGGGATTGGCTTAGTGTACCTGGGTCGACGGCGTCTCTTGAGACTCGCAGGGAGGAGCTTGTCCGTTGGCCCAATGCGTGGAGCGGTCGGTTGGGCGGTACTGCAACATTAATTAAGATACTTGCTGGCATCCTGGTAGCTGCCCTGGCGATCCTTGTGATCTTCGTTGTCCGCCGGGGGCGCAAGCCTCAGACGATTGCGGATCAGGTAGCTGACTTGGTGGAGGAGGGGCGTATAGAGGAGGCCGGTCGACTGCTCATTGACGCCGAACAGACCCATGAGGCCCTGGTGCTGTTTGTACAGCACGGGAAGAATCGTGAGGCAGCGAAGCTCCACGCCATCTCCGGTGACCACGCCACTGCAGCCCGAATGTTCAGGGACCTGGGCGACATTGAAGCGGCCGCCAACTCCTTCATCAAGGCAGGAGACAGGCCTGCTGCGGCAGAGGTCTATCTAAAGGCCGGCAAGAGAGAACTGGCAGCGGAGACATTTTTGGCTGGTGGTGACCACAAGGAGGCCGCCAAGATCTTCCTTGCCCTGAAGCAGTACGCCAGGGCCGCTCAGATTCTCAGCGATTCCGGGGACAAGACCAGGGCCGCCGCTGCCATGGCTGCTAACTACGTCCAATTGGGCGACTGGCTGAAGGCAGCAAAGAGCTTCGTTGCAGCGGGGCGCCCACGGCAAGCCGCCGAGGCCTTTGCCAGGGCCGGGATGCACGAACTGGCAGCACAGCTCTTTGAGCAGGTTGGAGATTTCCTCCCCGCTGCCAAGGCCCGCCTGCAGAGCGGCGACGTCGAGAAGGCCGCCGAGCATTTCGAGCGGGTTGGTGACCTCAAGACAGCAATCAAGCTCTTCGAGGCCGCAGGCAAATGGAACAAGGTGGTTGAGTGCTTCCGCAGGGAGAAGAACTGGCTTGCCCTGGGAAATATCATGATGCGCCTCCAGCAAACCGAAATGGCCGTGGAGTTCTTCAAGCGCATGACTCCACTGGATGATGGATACCTTGAAGCATCGATGTCCATGGCCAGCATCCTCGAACACAGTGGCGACATGGACGGCGCACGGAAGAAGTATGGTGAGGTACTTGGCTTCCGTGGCGTCAGCCCCAGAACGGCCCACGCCCTATTTGCCCTATGTACCCTCTGTGAACGGACCCAAACGCCCGACTACGCCCTCCCATTCCTCAGGCAGGTGCGCGAATCCGAAGAGAGTACGTTCGGAAAGAACGTGAAGCTCTGGATAAGCCGCCTCGAGCAGATGGTGATAAGCCAGGGACAGACCCTGGCCATCGGCATCCAGGTAGCCAACGAAGAGGACATGAAGAATGGGGCACTGGATGCCTCCGCCGGGATGTCCCTGCCACAGCGTACCAGCATCGCCGACCGCTACGAGATCACCGACAAGATCGGCCAGGGCGGCCACGGCGTCATATACAAGGCTCAAGACAAATTCCTCGGAAGAACTGTCGTACTTAAGTTCCTATTCCGAAATCAAGTGCCATCGGAAGTCTCAAGAATGTACTTCCTGCGAGAAGCACAAACCACTGCTCTCCTTAATCACAAGAATATCGTTACACTTTTTGATATGGGCCAGGTGGGCGAAAACCTTTATATCGCAATGGAATATATCAAGGGAATGGACCTGGAAGAGCGGCTTCACAGAGAACCTCCCCTCTCCTTCTCCCAGATCATGGACCTTGTGGACCAGTTGTGCGACGCTCTGGGCTACGCCCACGACAAGCACATCATCCACAGAGACTTGAAGCCGGGCAACGTCATGCTCACCGGCGAGAATGGCGAGATACTGAAGCTGATGGACTTTGGCCTGGCCAAGGTTTTGGACGAGAACCCCCACAAGACCCTCATCATTTGCGGCACGCCGCTCTACATGTCGCCTGAGCAGATTGTGGGCGACTTCGTGGACCATCTCAGCGACATTTACTCACTGGGCGTGATGGTTTTTCAGCTCTTCACCAAGCAGACGCCTTTCCCGCCGGCGAACATCCTGGCGCACCACCAGTTCACCGCTCCGACGCACCCCACAACCATCGACAAGAGGATTCCGCTGGAAGCCGGGGATGTGATTCTTCGCTGTCTGGAGAAGAAGCGGGAGAACCGCTACAACGACTGCCGGACCTTTGCTCGGGACCTTCGCAATGCCCTGGGCGTGACTGGGGCCACCAAGGACAAGACCGACATCGAGACGAGCGACACCATTCTCCTCGAGAACATCTGAGAATCTTCTTTCAATCTCCCTGGAACCTCGGATAGTCCGTTCGCAGGAACCGCTTCTCACTCCACCGGCAACGGCGTAGTTGCCGTGCCTACTTGGCAAAGCGCCACAACATGCTTGTCGAATGGTCCTCGGCCTGGAATGCGCTGATGGGTTGGCGTACGGGGCTCTCAGTCACCAAAGGGGGCCAGGGCATCCACTATCTGACTCCGGACCTTGGAGACACTGTCGAACATTCCCAGCATGCGCTGTATCCACTGTCTGGCCAGTTTAAGGTCTTCGTCCATGCGGCGACATCGCTCTTCAACTTCGGAGAGCCGGATAAGGGCCTCCTCTCTCTCGTTGTTGAGGCCCATGATGGTGTTCTTGTAGTTGTCTTCGATATCCACGAAGAGTTTTCTCTCCTGGAGGACCCGGTCACGCAGTGAGGCCAGCTCTGCTTCGAGCTGATCGATGCGTGCGGTGTCGGCTTTCGGCGCTTCGAAGGGCATGCTCTCCTTGGAACCAGCGACCTCCTCCTCGTACACGGCCAGCAAATCATCCTTTTGCATGATTGCTGCGTTGAGCCTGGCTATCTCGGCCTGGAGTGAGGCAGTCATTTCCAGTTGGGCAGCGGAGGGCTGGGAAACGGCCGGCTCCCTGCCAAGCTGAGCTTCTGCTGCTTTGAGAGCCTCTTCGGCCTCTTCCTTCATTCGGGTGAGGGAGATCATCTCCGAGGCGAGGTCGTCGTTCTTCATGTCAGAATCTCGCAGGGCCGCTTTGAGCCTTGCCACTTCGCCCTGGAGGGCGTCGATGACCTGGGCCAGTTCTCCCCGCTCGTTGTTCTGTCGTTCCGCCACGTCAACCTGAGCACGAAGGGCCCGTTCTGCCTCTTCGAGTTGGGCTATTCGTAGCTTGCCGGAATCAAGTTCCCTTCTAAGCTCCTGAACCTCGTCGGCGACTCCCGAGACATCGGAGAGCCGCGCACTCACCTCTTCTCTAGCCGCTTCCAGTTGAGCCACTGAGGCCCTGGCATTGGCCAGATCTTCTTCTAGCTGCTGCCTTGCGTAGAAGCTCTCCTGCGCTGCTGCTGAGGCGGCCTCGGCCTCACTGGCCAATGCGGCCAGCCGCTCTTCGGAGCCACCGATAAGCTCTCGAAGCGCTTCCATCTCGGCCTTCAGCTCCACTGCCTTTGCCTCGGCTGCAAGGGCTCTCGCCTCGGCATCTCTGGCTGAAGCGGCAAGCTGTTCCAGGCGGTCATCGCCCGATGCCAGGGCGCTCTCAAGTTGAGAGACTCGGGATTCTCTATCGGCGATGGTGCTTTCCAGCGTAGCGGTTCTGGTCTCACGTTCTGCCAGGGCGCTCTCAAGCTGAGCGACTCGGGATTCTCTATCGGCGATGGTGCTTTCCAGCGTAGCGGTTCTGGTCTCACGTTCTGCCAGGGCGCTCTCAAGTTGGGCAAAGCGTTGCTCACGTTCGGCCAGCGCCCGCTCAAGTTGTGTCGATTGCTGCTCTCTCTCTGCCATGGCCGCTTCGAGTTTGGCCACCAGGGCCTCCCTGTCCGACATGGTCTTCTCAAGCTCTGCGAGCTGCGACTCTCTTTGTTCCAGGGCGGTCTGCGACTCGGCGGAGCGCTCGTTGCTCTGTCCAAGGGCGCCTTCGAGGTGTTCGATCCTATCTTCGTAGCCCTTGAGGCGCTCCTGAAGGTCAACGATGAGCTTCTCCTCGCCTTCCACGGCCAGGGAGAGTTGTTCAATCTTCTCGTCTCTGGCCTTGAGGGCACCTTCGTACTCGAGCAGCTGCTCTTCGGCATCCCTGGCCCTGCCTTCCCACTCTTGCAGCACCCCTTGGGCCTCAAGGGCACTCTGCTGAGCGTCCCTGAAGAATCCGGTGGCCTTCTCCCGCTCGGCTTCGAGATCTTCCTTTGCTCTGGCCAGCTCGGTGCGTGTCTCCTCAAGCTCCTTGGAAATCTGGGCGATGGACTCTCCCAGCTCTCCCTTCTTGGCGAGTTCGCGCTGGAGTTGGTCAACTTCGGCCTCGGCCAGCTTGAGTTGCGTGCGCACTGACTCCACCGTTCGCAGAGCTTCGTTGAGCTCGCCTTGGAGTTCGGCCCTTGCGGAAGATGCTTCGTCTTTGAAAGATTCCAGGGCTCGGTGCAACTCTCTGTTCTCGTCGGTGAGAACATCGTTGGCCTCCCGAAGCTCGTCCAGAAGCAGCCTGGCAGCAGACATCTCCGCCCGCTTACGCTCCAACTCCGTCTCCGACTCGAGCATCTGGATCTCAAGCTCGGCCACCCGCCCTTCGGCATCAGCGAGTCCCTTCTTGACAAAGCCAAGATCAGCGGCAAGGCGTTCAGCCTTCTCCTCTTCCTGCTGGAAGGCCGCCTTCAGTTCGTCTCTCTGCCTTGTGGTCTCCTGAAGAGTAGCTTCCTGGTTCAGGTACTGTGTGGACATCTCGTTGAGCGAAGCGTCCAGCGTCGAGGTACGCTCCCGCTCGCTTGTCAGCTCATTGAGCGCTTCCGTGAGCTTCTCTTGAATATGAGCCGACTCCTCTTCGAGCATGCCAATCATCTGTTTAGAGCTCTCAAGCTCACTTCCCGTTTGGGTGAGTTTGCTTCTTGCCTCGTCCAGGGAGGAGACGTTTTCTGAGAGCTCTTGACGTAGCCTCTCTGCCAACGCTTGAAGTTCGTCGCGGGCAGCGGTGATGGAAGCGTTCGTTTCTACAAGTGCGAGCTTCTCATTGGTAAGGGCCAGCACGGCGTCGTCGGCCACCTGTTTTTCTTCGGTGAGCAGGGAGAGAGACTCCTCAACCCTGTTGTGCTCTCTACGAATACGCTCTCTGTCTTCGGAGACAGCAGCGAGGTCGCCCGACAGGTGGCTGAGCTGCTTCTGAAGGTCAAGCCTGGCTTCGTCGAGCTCATCTGCGGCTCGTCGGTTTGCTTCGGCCTGCTCCTGCGATTCTTTGAGCAACTCTTGGGCCAGGGTCAGCTCCTGCGATAGCTCCTGAATGCGGGCATCCAGGGCCGAACGGGCCTCACTGCTTGCGACGGCTTCAGCTCTAAGCTGTTCCACGTTGCTGTTCGAGGCAAGCAGTTCGTCCTTCGCCTCGATGAGTTCTAGCTGTGTTGCCTCCAGGTCGGAGCGCAGTGCCTGGGTCTCCTTGCGTGCCTCGGAGAGGCCCTCAACAACTCGCTGGAGTTCGGCCTTCACAGCTTCGAGTTCCTGCGTCGTCTCCTCTATTTGTGCCTCTCGCTGGGCGATTGTCTGGCGTGCTGACGAGAGCTGCTCAACAGCTTCCAGGAGTTCCCCCCTGACGGTCTGCAATTCGGCATCTCGCAGGGAGATTGTCTCTCTGGCGGCGGTGAGGTTCACCGTGGTCTCGCCCAGCTCCTCGGATGCCAGGGCAAGCTCCTCACGCAGCGAGCCAATCTCTGCCCGGGCCGAGCCCAGGTCCCGCTCCAATTGCTCCACACGGGCATCCAGCTCTCCGTTCCTGGACTCGCTTCGAGCCAACGCGCCAGTGGCCTCGTCCAGCTGCTCTGCCGTTACGGCCAGTGTGGCCTTCTCTTGTGCCAACTGGCGGCCAAGACTCTCCAGCTGCCCATTGAGGTCAGCCACGAGCTCTTCGAGACCCGAGATCTTCTGCCTTGCTTCGTCCAGCGAGCTCTTCAGGGACTCCATCTCCAGGGCCTGGAGCTCAGCCAGTTCTCTGCTCTCCCCAAGCTGCAGTCTGGTAGTTTCCAACTCGTCGGAGCGTTTGGTCAGCTTCTCATGGGTGACTTCCAGCTCTGCGTTCACGGCTTCAAACTGCTCGCCCAGAGTTGCGATGCGGTCGTTCCTCACTTCCAGTTCGCTTCGGGCCACGGCCAAGCTGCCTTCAAGCTCCTGCACCTGTTCTTCTGAGAGCGCCAGCTTACCGGAGGTCTCGCCCAACTCCTCTGTGAGAAGCAGCGCCTCTTCCTCTTTGGCCTGCAGCGCCTTTGCCGTAGCAGAAAGCTCTTGGCTCAGCTGCTGCTCCCTGGTACGGGAGTCGGCCAGAGAGTCCACCGTTTGGGCCAGCTCAGCGCTCAGTCTCTGGGCCTCCAGGCTCTTGTCCTCCAGCTCACTGAGCGTAGTCTGCAACCGTGCCGAGGTCTCTTCGAGCTCACCGCTCAGGCTCTCGGCCAAGGCTCTGGTTTGGGTTAGCTCTTCCGTGGTGGCAGTCAGGGTCTGGCTGGTCTCTTCCAGCTTGGAAGAGAGCTTCTCTGTGTACTCGAGCTGCTCATTGAGCCGAAGGGTTGTGGCTGAGAGTTCTTCGCCGAGCCCTTCTGAACGAAGCCGCTCTAGCTCCAGGGCCTCTTGGGTCTTGGAGAGGTTCTCCAGCGTGGCCTTCTGTTCGCCCTGGACCTCCTCAAGGATGAGCCGGGTTTCCTCCAACTCTTCGCCCAGTTGCTCTTTGGCCTTGGCTGTCTGCTGAAGAGACTCCTGGCTTTGGGAGAGAGAATTCGATGTCTCCTCGAGCTTACCGCGCAGCTCAACAACGTTCTGGAACGTGGTCTCGAGGTCAGACTGGGATGTGGCCAACTGGTCCAGAGCCGACGCCAGGTCGGTCTCAAGGTCTCTGTTCCGCTCCTTGACCTTGGAGGATTCAGCGGATGCCGCTTCCAGTCTCTCCTGAGTCTGCGTCAGCTCGGCTCCGGTCTTCTCAAACCTGGCCTGCAAATCAGCCAGTTCGGCCTGGCGCTCTTCGAGGGAGAGCTGGGTCTCGTCCAATCTCCCACCAGTCTCCCGCACCTCCCGCTGAAGAGCTGCAACTTCTTCTCGTGATGCCTCCAGTTCGGCCCGCACCGCGTTGAGGTCATCGTTGGTTCCGGCGAGTTGTTCTTTCGTTGCGTTGAGTTCTTCCTGGGTAGCCAGCAGGTCAGAGCGGGCAGAGTCCAGGAACCCCAGGGCCTTGACGAACTGAGTTTTGGTCAGCTCAAGTTCACTGCGAAGCTCGGTGAGCTCCTTATCACGGGCCGCCAGGTGTGAGCGCAGTGTGGCATCGGCCTGGGCAGCGCTCTCTTTGTGCTCTTCGAATTCAAGCTGGAGACCTTCCATCTCTTGCTTGAGAGCATCGTTCTTGAACCCCGAATCTTCCAGATTGTTCTGCAGTGTACTTCTTTGGCGTTCCAGTTCAGCAACCTGACCTTCCAGGCGCTGGATACTGACCAGGGCGTTCTGAAACTGCTCGGTTGTGGCAGCGTAGGCCTGCTCCATGGCCTTGAAGCGTTCCATGGCACCGATGTGGCTGCGCTGCAGAATAGAGTGCGAGTTTTGCTCCTCTTCCAGTTCGGAGCTTGTTTCCGCCAAGCTTTGGGCAAGGGACTGGCGAGAGGCTTCCGTCTCTTTGAGTCTTGTTCTGGCGGCCTCCAGGGCCTCGTTCAGTTCCGCCAGGGCCTCGTCCCTGAGGTCAATCTGCTGCTGGGCGTTGAGCAGCACGGCCCGGGTCTCGGAGAGGTCGGCGCTTGCCACCGAGAGTCGCTCGGAGAGGTCTCTCTCAATCTCCTCGAGTTCATCAATGCGGCCGGCCTCCAAGGCCAACTCTCCATCCAGTTCTTCTACTTTGGAGCGCAGCGTCTCTGCCTGGGTGAGAGAGCCCTCAAGTGCTATCTGTAGCTCCTTGAGCATATCATCACGCTCAACAACGGCCCTCTGGTAGTCTTCGATGCGTCTGGAAAGCTGTTCCGCCTCACCAGCCAGAGCCTCCTTGGAGGCCATGGCTTCGGCCATTCTGCCCTTGAGCTCCTCGTAGGCCCTCTGCAGCGCCTCATATTCCCTGTTCTTGGTGCCCAGCTCGTTCTGCTGCCTGGCCATCTCGGCTTCAAGGCGACCCAACTGCTCATCAAGCTGCGGCAGTCTGGAGAGCCTCACCGAGTCGCTTTCTCTTCGTCGCTTGAGATCCTGAAAAGCAGCATCAATCTCGTTCTTACTGGAGAGCAGCTGCTGTGCTTCGGTCTGGGCGTCAGAGAGCTTCTGTTTGAGCGAGCCCTTCTCTTCTCTGAGCTGTTCGACCTCCTTGCGCTTGAGGTCCAACTGGCCACGGAAGTGCTTGAGCTCTTCGCCCAGCCTTGATATTTCCCTCTCGAACCGCTGTCTCTCCATATCCGGCGCCATGGAGACGCCGCTGCTCTCTGCCCGCACTCGGGCCATGAGTTCACGCTGCCTGGCCATGGATTCATCTAGCTTTGCCCTGACCTGGCTGAGCTGGCTTTTTAGCTGCTCGTTCTCGCGCTGCAAGGAGAGCTCCATGCTCTTCACGCGCTTGAGCGCACCTTCGGCATCACCTAGCTCAACGGCCCGCATGGCGAACATCGTCGGGGAGCCCACATCTGCCACATCCGCCGGAATCGGCAGGTCATCCATGGTGCTCTCGGCCTCATCGCCGCCTGCCACGGTCGAGTCGGTCTTATCGCCGGCCTCGAACGAGGCGCCGTCGGTGCCGAGGTTCAGTTGCAGTATAGCCGCTGCGGCCTGAAGCAGGTCTGCCGTGGTGGCGCTCTCGGGCAGCAGGGTCAGGTGCGTGGCTTGGGGCCAGAGCTCTCGGGCATACTCGCTCTGCTGGTCCGTGGCGACCATGATGATGGGGAAACTGCTCAGCCCCATCTCCAGCGTGTCTTCAAGCAGCTGCCACGCCCGGCCATGGGAGTGATGCAGCACCAGCAGGGGCGGTGGCGGCTGCGTGTCCAGCTCGGCTGCAGAGGCATCGTCCCCCAGCGCAGCTACCTCGCAACCTGCGCCAAGGAGCGGTTGTTCGAGTAAAGGAAGTAGTTCCTGCGGTACTCCGAGAAGAACAGCCGACCTGCTAGGGCCCATAGCCACCTCCACTTCTTTTCGGTGGCAATCCTACAAGGACTGTGGCGAAAAGCCAGCTTTAAGGCAGGTTTCCTGCCCATTTTCACCCTGGCGATTCGGGGGTCCCCAACCCCATCCCGGGCCACAACGAAATGGGGGGCCAGACGCCAGAAAATGGGGGGAGCGTTCAAGGCACCGGCAGGTAGAAGAGGGCCTCTCTCTTGGATGCTTTCCCCTCCAGGAACATCTCCCGCAGCCGTTGCATGTCCACGTCCCGCTGGACCCCGTGCTGCGAGTTCTCGGTACGCAGCAGCCCAGCCCCGCCCGAGGCCTCCCCCGCTGCCTGGGGCACAGTGTGCTGGCTCACGCCGGGGCCCCGAGCCGACCTTCCTGGCTCGTGGCGGGGGATGTCCATGGCCGGCTCCTGCCCAGGCAGCTCCGCCGAGGGAGGCCGCTTGGAGTTGAGGAGTTCCCCGTTGACGTTCAGCGCTTCACTTGCCGACGAGGGCTCGCCCGCAGCCACGCCGTGGTTCGGTGCTCCGGAAATGGCCGTGCCGCTATCCCCCGGTCCCCGGAGCCACGGGCCGCACGACCTTGCCGTTCCCAGAACCAACGCCACCGTGACGAAGAGCAGCAGCAGCACTTCGGAAGGTTTGCGTGACCAGTATCGGACTCTGGGTTGGGGCAGTTGGGCGCATCGGTTGCAGCGCACACAATCCAACTCCAACTGGTTACGGACGCCCAGGTGGCAGCGGTGGTAGGTTCGCCTGGGACCAAGGGCATCGAGCAGCGCAACTCTGTTGCCAAGAGAGAAGAGCGCTCCGGTAGGGCACATGAATCGGCACCAGGGACGGTGCCAGAGTAGCGACGCAAGCAGCACCAGCAGCAGGAGGGCCAGGGCCAGCGGGTCCCAGCGCATGGAGAAGGCAAACCTCAACACATCGAAGCCGAAGGCGACATCCACCCCAGCCAGCAGGGCCAGCAACATGGCAAGAATCGCCACGACGTACTTCAGGGCTCTAAGCCGCCGCTCGACGCCATCTCTGACGCGCCAGGACAAACCAACACTGGAGATCAGCTCTTGAAGGGCCCCAAAGGGACACAGGTAGCCACAGAACAGGTTCCCGAACAGCAGCATCGCCAGCAGCGCAACGCCCAAGGTTGCCAACAGCATCTGGTTGGCAGCGGGCATTCCACCCCAAATCCACCTGAGAAGTTCGCCAAGGGTCAGTTGGGAATTGAGCCAGAGGCCACCCACGCAGGTAACCAACAGCAAGTAAGCCAGCCTCACTGCTCTTCGAGGAACCAGATAGAGCCCGATTCCAAGGAGCCCCAGCAGGGCCACAACCAGCGCACCCGGCTGCAACCCGAACTCGCCAGGCTCCCAGCCCTCCAGAGCCACTGCGGTGGTGGCGCCCCCAGTCTCGAAAGCCTCGCCGGCTCCTCTCTCAACTTGTCCGTCGGAATCCCTGTTGGCGGGCGGAAGCGGCTGGATCCGCCTCTGAGTCTCCATCCGCTGCGCTTCCAGCTTCCGCCCGGCTATTCTGACAGCGCTCACCACCGCCTGGCCCGTCACTGTGGCCCCGGTGAGAGCGTCGACGCCGCTGTCGCCGGCTGCACCGTACACCAGCTCTGGCGCATGTTTACCGATGAACTCACCAAGATAGAGTTCAAGCCCCGAAGTATACTCAGGCGTTTCATTATGTTCGCCAAGCTCCAGAGATACAATGCGCTCTGTTGAGTCCACGGTCATGGACATTGCAATGGGTCCACCGTAGCCAGAGACCCCGGGCGCCAGCTCAAGGGTGGCGACTGTACGCAAGGGCGGCACCCCGTCGGGCTGAGCCGATTCCGTCTCGCCGGGGATTGACGGGGCTTCAACGGGGGTGATGGTGCGAGTCGCTTCAGCTCTCTTGTCAAGAAGATGAACTGTAAATGCTACAAATATAAGAAACAAAAAGATGCGTAGGAGCAGGGAGTTGGGAAGCTGAAGGCGGGAGTCCGTCTGCCCACCGCTTTGGGGTTCTGCCCGGAGCCTGGTCGTGCCAACCAGGCCTGCTACTGCCGCTGTCTGGACGAGCAGCACCACCACGGCCAGCAGCAGGGCCATGCCGGCGGTCTTTGAGAATCCCACTGCCGGCACCCAGAAGAGCCCGGCCACCAGTGCTCCAAGCAGGGCCCCCGACGAGTCCAGGAACTGGAACGCTGCCCCCACCCCGGCCCGAGAGTCCGATGCTCTGTAGAGCAGGGAGGAACCAAGCACCAGGGCCAGGCCACCAAGCGTTCCAACGGCAAGTGATGCGAGTAGGAAGGCGCCGAGGGCCGCTGCTTTCCAAGCCAACAGGCCGGAAACAACCAGGGATGCAACCAGCAGTGCTGCGGCGGCCCCGGGTCCCCTGGCAATTCTGCTGGCCAGGCCACTTGCGGGAAGCCGACTTGCGACCAGGGGCGTCAGTCCCATGCCGGCCATGAAGGCAGCGTTGAGCACGGCGAAGTAGACGTGGAGCGTGCCGAACCTGAGTTGAAACGCCAGCATCAGGGTCAGGTGTAGAACCATCCCCACGAAGCCTCCCGCTGCCAGAAGGAGCGCCGGTTCGCCCTCCCCTACCCTGGGGAAAGGCCGTCTGCCGTGCTCCAAGATGGAGGCAATTAGCCATGCCGCCAGTAGAGCCAGGGCCAGCAAGAGCGTGAGTTTCGCGACGTAGGAGGAGGGAGCATCCAGGAGCCTGAGCAATCTGGATTCCCCCTGCATGGTTCGCAGGTGCAGCATGTAGGCGGAGGGGCGCTCTTCGGAGAGTGGCGGGTGGCTCAAGTGGCCCAAAATGCTTGACCAGCGCTGCGAAAGGCGCTCTTCGAAGAGTTGAAACAGCTGCTCGGGGTGATAGCCGGTTGGGAGAGTTGGGAGTTCACGGGCCCGTTGGACAAGTGCGTCTGCGGAGGAGGGGCAACGACCGGGGGTTTTGCAGGCGAAGAGATGAAGACGACCCATGCCTGCCAGGACGGTGACTTCAGGGAAGTTGGCCAGCAGTGTCGCCCTCACGGCCGAGGCATAATCCACCGCTGGGCCGCTCACCGAGGCGTCGGGCAGAGGGAGGTCCGCTGCAACGATACCTTCTGCACTCAATCGAAGGGTAACGCTCTCCAGAAAACTCTGTGTAAGGAACCGGCCCGAGGCTGTACCCGTGGCGTCAGGGAACCCAAGAACCAGCAGGTCGAATTCCTGGTTCGTTCCAAGGAGGAAGGCCCCCGGCTCCTCTTCCTGAATTCGCACCTCTTGCGGGTTCAGGGCTGCGGCCAGTTCGCCGTGAAGGAAGGGGAGGAGGCGTTGGTACAGCCCGTGGATGTGGGGCACCCAGGTCACGATGGGCTCAAGCCGATTGGCGAGTTCGGCAACCAGTTCTTCGTTTCCACTGCCCAACACCAGGGTGCGGGCTTCCGGCCCGGCCAAGGAGGCAAGGGCCGAGGCACGGAACATTGAACGTCCCCCATCTGGGTAGAGGGCGGAGAGTTCTCCGTTGGAGAAGAGCATGGTCTGATCGCCGTAGGTTGCCACGACGGCATGGCCGTCCCAGGTATCGAACTGGTCCAACAGGATGAAGTTGGGGGGAAGTTGGGCCGCTTGAAGGCGGAGCTCTCCGGTGAGATTGGCTGATTGGGGCAAGAGAATCGCACAGGTTGGTATGAGCAGTACAACTGCTGCCAGAGCGAGGAGGCGTCTGCGGAGCATGAGGACCACGGCCGCCACCCCCAGTAGCCAGAGAGCGCCCACGAGGGAGAGGACGAGGTGGGGAGCGGCGCCGGCGCCGAAGAGGAGCGAGGCAACGACACCTCCGACGGCCCCTCCCAGGGCTTCGAGGGCGAAGGTGTTACCTACGTTGGTTGGGGCTGCGGCGGGTTCAAGGGCAGCGGAGCGAAGAGCCACTGTGATTACGAAGAGCGCACCGGTGAGCAGGCTCAGGGGCATAGTTACGATGAGAGTCCAGAGAGCCAGGAGGTCCATGGGGAAGGGTTGGTAGGGCTCGAGGCCGGCCATTTGGCGCATGGACCAGACCAGCACCAGTTGGAGGGCAGCGGCAGGCAAGTAGGTCAAGAAGAGGGGGATAAGGGTTGAGGGTCTGGCGATGGCGAGCAGCAGGCGACCGGCCAGGGCCCCTATGGCGGACCAGAAGATCCACGAGGCGAGAAAGAGCGATGCGCCTACTTCGTTTCCCGAATAGGCCAGCGAGTGTTCACGGAAGGTGAGGGCCTGCATGGCCATGGAGAAGAGGCCGAGCATGAAGGCAAGGAGGAGCAGTGCCCTGGAGCTTCGAAGGCCTGGGATGCCAAACTTGGGGCTCAGGCTTTCATTGCCGGCGTCTCCGGCCTCTGCGCAGGCGGAGCAGCCCCCTTCCAGGTTGGGAACCATGGCTACTCCTCGTGGAAAACAATCGCTTCGAAGAGTTGAAAGGAAGCGCCATCCTTCCATGCATTGGCCGGCAGGTGGGCTTTGCTTGAAAGCCGCTGCAGGGTCTGCTCAAGGGTCCAGCCCTGTTCTGGGGCGACCTGGGGCAGGAAGACTGCTCCGGCACGCCCTTTGCGGAGGAGAATGCCGTGCTTGCCGAGGACGATATTCTGGGGGCCATCCACGGTGGTGGGCGGGGTGAGCACAGAGACCTCCACCTGGATGGAGCCCAGTTCTTGCTCCGAGACGGGGGAGAAGCGGCTATCGTGGAGTGCTGCGGAGGTAGCGTTGTCGATGATTCCTTCCACCAGGGGCTTATCAGGCGGGATGTTGCCGATACAGCCTCTCAGGTCACCCTCCTTCTTGAGGGTAACGAAGGATCCGGATGGACGCAGCAGGCGGGGAGTCACTGTGATGCCGGCATCGTTGGGTGTGGGCCTGGGTCCGCCTCTGACCTGGCGCTCCAGGGTGAAGCGTGCCAGCTTGAGCAGCGCCGTTTTCTCGTCGGGGGTCAGTCCGGCCTCTCCTGCTGGGCCATGATAGGGCCACAGTCCGGTGAAGATGGCAGAGAGGTAGGAGACCGAGTTGCTCCAGTCCCCGGCGATTTCGGCGGACATGGAGCTGTGGAGCCTCTGGCCACGGGCCTCCTTTGGAAGCAACTGGGTCAGTATGGCCAGAGGCAAGAAACCGCAGATGGTGTCGCCGGTCTCCCTCTTGTAGGCGGCCATGGCGGTCAGGTCTCGGGCGAGCACGAGGCCCCAGGCCCGGTCCAGCAGCTCTCGAAGACCGGCCTGGGCCTGCGAGGGGGCGATGGGGTTGGCCGGCGGGCCCACGTAGCCGTACGAGGCCCCGTAGTGGGTGAAATCCGTTGAGATCACTACCAGGTCGCCGGGGCCAACGATTCTGGCCAGCGCCTCCGCTGCCGAGACAATATCTTCACGTCCAAGATTAGAGACCAGCAGCGGCACCAGGCGGAACGAAGGCAGCACGGTTTGCAAGAAGGGTAGTTGAATTTCTATGCAGTGTTCTTTGGCGTCGACCCCGGGCTGCGATGTGAAGAGGGGGGAGGCCCGCAGGGCCGCTACCGCAGGCTGGTCGATCTCCACAAGCCCAAGTGGGCTCCTGTAGTGGGTCACGTCGGGGAGGGCGATACCTCGGTAGGCCGCACGATGGGAGGGGCCGATGACAAAGACTCTTTCATAGGTGCGCCCCTGGAGGGTGGCGTAGGCGTGAGCAGCGGTAGGTCCGCTGAACCTGTGGCCAGCGTGGGGCACCACCAGGGCCATGGGATAGCCGGGGAATGCAGGTGGCTGGGCCGCCTTGAGGTACCCCGTGATGGTAGCGGTGAGTTGTTCAGGTTGGGCCTCGTACCAGGCCCCGGCGAGGGCAGGTTCTCGCACCTTGGCAGCTTCTGGCACTTCGTTCACCGCTGTCACTTCTTCGGCGGCAAGGGGCTCGTGGTGTGGAGGGTGAATTCGTTTTGGGCTTGGCTCCCCCCTTTGCGTTGGCCCACTGGACCGGTCTGGGGCCTGCTGGATTTCGGGATTGCTCTGGGATTGGGGCGCTGTATCGGGCAGTACGGCTTGGCTCTGGTGCTCAACGGGGACCGGTGCGACGGCAGGTTCACCCGATTGGCCGGGCTCGGTAGCAGGTATGCCGACTTTGTCTCTGCAGCCTGAGATGGTCACGAGGAAGATGGCTGCGACGGCAACGACTGGTAGAGCGCACGGCCACTGGGAGAGAAAAAGGCGAGGGATGGTCAGCATGATGCCTCCTGGGCTCAGCGGGCCATTCGTTTGCGGCCCCTTCTGAGAACAACGCCACCAATGACGGCCAGAATAATGCCAATAATGGCTTGGCTGAACGCTGCCCCTGCTGTCTGGCTGAAGACATCCTCCAGGGGCGGTCTAACGGAGCAGACGGCGGCCAGGAGGTCACCGGAGCGTTCCGCCGAGTGGCCGCCTCTATTGGTCATCTGAGAGGTCAGCGAGCTGAAGTGCTGATTCTGCTTGCGCAGGAGGTTAACGACGCTCTCGGGGGTCTTCCCCGTTGAGACGCCCTCAACTGCATCGCACCACTCATCGAACTCTTTGACCGATGTGTCATCGAAGGCTCCCCGGGCCTCGCCGTCGGCGCACACTTCGCGGAACGTGGCGGTTTGGGTCTGGGCTTCGGCAACGGCCTTGGAGACCAGTTCATCGTCGAAGAAGAGGGCGCCGGAGAGTTCTCTGCCGGTTCCCACGAGCGAGAGCACGAAGTGGGCAATGCCCAGTGCCAGCAGCAGGGCACCGACAACGATGAGGGCGCTGGCGGGGATTCCGGTCTTCTTGGTCGTTTCGTTGGCTACAACTTGTTCTTTCATGTTGGAGTTCATGGCTACTGCACCCCCGTGATCTCGACGAGCCAGAGACTCAGACCGGGCCAATACGTAATAAGAAGCAGGCCAATAAGCATAATCGCCAGGAACGAAAGCGATGCAGCATACAGCTTCACCACCGGTCTATCAAACCTCAACGATGCTACAAAAAGATTTATACCGACCGGCGGCGTAGAGTAACCAATTTCAAGATTGGTTATAAAAATCACCGCCAAATGAGCCGGATGAATACCAAATCTGTATGCAATTGGAACCAGTAGCGGCAACACCACAAGAGTCGCACTAAAGATATCCATCATGCATCCCACAACAAGCAGGAAGACATTCAGCAGCAGGAGGAAAGTTATCTGCCGGGGGATTGAGAAGAGTCCCAGCACGGGCAGTTGTTCTGGGACGAGGTTTTCGATGAGGCCGAGGATGAGGTCTGGCACCTTGGCGACGACTAGGAAGTTCAGCGTGCCCATTGCTGCCACAAGGATGATGAGGATGCCCCCCACGAGCACCACGCTGTCGACCAGGGTCCGGCGCAGGGCTTTGAGGCCGAAGTCTCGGTAGAGGAGAGTCTGCATTATGATGGTGTAGACGGCGGTTGTTGTTGCAGCCTCGGCGGCGGTGAAGAAGCCACCGAAGATGCCCACGCCGATGAGGATGGGGATTGGGAGTTCGTAGCGGGCCGAGACTAGGCCACGGGCTGCATTGCCTAAGGAGAAGGGAGTTCGAACCACCTTACGCCGGATACCGATGAATATGGCATAGGCAGCGATGGATAGGATCATGAGGAGGCCGGGGAGGACGCCAGCGGTGAAGATTTGGGAGGAGGAGGGAACGGAGAGGGGCTCTTCCTTCTCGAGGATTGCGGGGATGGTGAACTCGGCCACCTCTGGTTCTGCAGTTTGGGATGCATCTGTGGTTTCGGAGGGCTCTCCGTCGGCACCTGTAGCCTGCTGCTGCGAAGTCTCAGGGGCATCAGCCTGAGCGACGGCGATGGTATCGTCTTCGCCAAGGGCTTCGAACTCATCGGGGGGAGAATCGGGCTCCTCGGGTTCTGGTTCGGGCTCAGAGGGTGCGTTGAGGGCGATGGTATCGTCCTCGCCCATGGCTTCAAACTCATCCACGGGCTCTTGTGGGGCATCGTCGGCAGCGCCACCAAAGGTATCATCGTCACCAAAGGCTTCGAACTCATCTCTGGCCTCTGCATTGGGGGCTGGTTCGCCCCGTTCCTGGGCCATCCTGGATTGGAGGAGGGCTTCGATTCGTTCGTCCTCCTCTCTCCTTTTTTGTGCTTCGGCGCCCTCGAACTTGAGTTGTGCCTGGGTCACTTCGGAGCGGGCTTCGCAAAGTGCGATGGTTTCGGCCCGGGGCTTGACGGCCTCGCCGAATCCACCGGTTGCCACCACGGCATCCCACGAGAGGCCCATAATCATGGCAATGAGGAAGATGGGAATTGACGGCGGGAAGATGAGGCCTCGACTGCCGCCCGTAGTGAGCAGGCCGAGGGTGAAGGGTTCCGGGTACTTGTCTTTGAGCAGGATGGGCAGCAGTAGGCCACCCAGTGCGATGATGGTGACGCCTGAAGCCCCGGTGAAGGCTGTGAAGAAGGAGCAGGCCAGGAGGCCTACGACGGCGACGCCACCGGGTAGCCAGCCCAAGAACCCTCTGAAGAGGCCAACGAGGCGGTCGGCGGTTTTGCCTTCGGCCATGAGGAAGCCTGCGAGGGTGAAGAGCGGGATAGCGAGGAAGATGGGGCTCTTTCTGAAGCCACCGTATCCATCGGAGATGAAGTTCTGGATGGGAATGTTCTCGATGCCGTAGTGGCCCACCAGAGCCACAGCGGAGAGGACGATATAGAGGGGTGCGCCGAGGGTGGCCATTATCAGGGAGAAGCCCAGGAAGAGGGCTGGGTGTTCTCTCACCATGGAGCCCAGTCCTGTCTCAGCCGCTGAGAGCAGGGCGGCGAATTCGAAACCACCGAGGTCAACAAGGAGGACCAGAAGCAGCATAAGGCCGAAGAGGGCACCGACGCCGAGGCTGACGCCATTGGCCACCTTGTGCTTTGACGCGGTGCGTCGCCACACCACCCATGTGTGCCAGAGCATAAGCACGAAGAGAAGGGGGAGGATGTCTGTGAAGAGGGTCTCCGAGATAGAGAAGCCCAGTGATTCGAACTGAACGAGGGGCAGCGTGGTGGTTTCCCGGGTGGCGATACCGAAGGTGATGGCTCCGTGAACCACGGCAAGCAGCACGGTGAGGGAGAGGAGGGCCGCCACGCCCTGCACGACCTGTAGCACTGCGGGCGGGAAGAAGCGTGCGAAGATGTCGATGTTGATGTGCTTATTGCGTGCCACGGCGAGGCTTGCGCCCAGCAGACCAACCCAGAGCACCACAAGGCGTGCAAGGAGGTCAATCCATGGCAACGAGGGGTTGCCTGGCAGGTTTCTCAGGACCACCTGGAGGAAGGTGGCCAGCACCAGAGCTCCCATCAGGATGAAGATAGACCACTCCTCGAACTTCTGGACCCAGCCATCAATGCGTTCAAGCAGGCCGGTGGGTTTCTGGCTCACGGCCGGCGGCTGGTCGCTACCATGGGAATCCTTCGCAACAACGTCATTCTCGCTCATGCGCTGCCCCAAGAGTTTCAGGTCGGTTGAATCAGGAATTAGAAAGAGAGACTACTTGCCCTTCTTGGCCCGGAATTCGGCCAGGAGTGCCCTGACCTTGTCGAGGATCTTCTGTGAGTAGAGCTTGCCCACCAGGCTGTTTGCTGCCTGCTCGCCAACTTTGAAGAAGCGCTCCAGGTCGGCGGCGGTGGGGGCTATGGCGGTGAGGCCCTTCTTGGTCAGTTCCTTCATTGCTCTATCGTTCTCTTTGCGGGTGGCGATAGTGAGATTACGAAGGTATTCGGAGCTGAGGGTTTCGAGGACGACCTGATGCTCTTTGGGCAGCTTATCGAAGAACTCTTTGGAGATGATGATTGCGCCGGCGCCGTCGGTGATGGGAAAGTCGATGAGGTAGCTGACCTTGCGATACCACTGCAGGGCGATGGCTGCTGCGGGGCTGATGTAGATGGTATCGATCATTCCGCTGTCCAGGGAGGTCGTGACGTTTTCGAGGGAGAGTGGAATAGGATTGATTCCGAAGGCCTTGAAGGCGGCCTGGCCCAGCGGGTCAACGTCCCAGACCCACGGCTTTGCTTTCTTCACGTCATCGACGCTGGCAATCTTCTTCTTGGACATCATGTAGACGAAGCCCTGGTCGGTCCAGCCAAGGACCTTGAAGCCCTTCTTCTCGAACTCGGCTTTGAACCAATTGGAGAGCTTTCGCAGTACGTAGTCTACCTCGTCGTAGCTGCGGAAGGTGAAGGGGATTTCGATGACTCGGGAGGCGGGGACTATTTCGCCCATGCCCACGCCGGTCACGCCGGCGCCAACGAACTGGCCACCACGGATCTTCTGGATGACGGTCTTGTCGTCACCGGCGACGCCGCCGGGGTAGAACTTGAAACCGACGTTGCCGTTGGTCTTCTCCCGCACCTTGGCATCCAGGCGGTGCATCTCCTTCATCCAGAGCGAGCCCTCGGGGGCTACTACTGCCAGGGAGATGAGGTGCTCCTGGGCTACTGCGGAGACGGAGAAGAGGCTCACTACAACTGCGGCTACCAAAAATGCAAATCTTTTCATTCCAACACCATCCAAACTCGATTTGGTTTACAAAACTAGTCTAAATCCAGGGATTCAAGCGGTTCTTCTTCGAAATCGGCCCCCGAGTCCACCTTGTAATCAGGGAAGAAGTCTTTCACCCGCCCCAGCAGCTCCTCGGCTTTGTCCCGTGCTGCCTGATTGGCCAGCACCCGGTCCGGAGGGTCTTCTGTTGGAGCGTCAAGAACCTCTTGAAGCTGCCTAATGAAGAAGTCTGCGTCCTGTTTATTCACGGCATAAGTGCGGGCGAACATGACTTTCCAGAGCAGGAAGTTGCCGCCAGATGCCTCGATGGCCTTCTCGAAGTGTGAGCGGCCCTTCTCGAGGTCACCGCCCAGCATAGCGCTGCGGCCAGCATAGAACATGGCGTGGAAGATGTGGGCCGCATAGAAGAAGTAGTGGGGTTGAATGGCCTCGCTGCGGGCCACAAGCCTCTCCACCATGGGAAGCCCTGTGGCCAGGTCGGCTTCCATGGCAGAGTTAATGAGGCCGCCCCAGCAGATGCCCGTCCAGAAGGCAATAGGAGCGAAGTCTTCATCGGTCTTGTCGAGCAGCTCTTTCACACGCTTCTCGTCACCGGCTTCCAGGGCCTTGGCGAGTTCAGGCTCTTCCACGGCCACGGCCCGCTTGGCGAACTTGAGGCCTTTGGCATACATGGCCTGGGCATACTCACGGTCAGTATCGTCCAGGAAGGTCTGGGCAAACGCACAGTTCATCTCTGCGGCTCGCTGCAGCAATTCCACGTTCTCGGGGGCCGCTTCGATGAAGCCGTCGAGCATCATTAGCATGGCGGGGCCAGCGGCCAGGGCGTGCTTTGTGCTGGACTCGGCGAAGAAGGCCTTCTTCATGTTGTCCATGGTGCCGGTCATGTTGTTGGCGACCATCGTGGTCATGGAGCAGGCAGCACCGGCCAAGGCAAGGAAAGAAAGCAACAACAGAGATCGAACCCTCATTGGAACACCTCGCAATCGGGCAAGTATGCCGCTGTGGGAGAAGCAGGTCAACGCGTTATTGGGCCGGTTCGGCGCCAATCCGGCAGTTGCTGTTGCCTTGGCCGGCATGCACACCCCAGGGGAGAGGTGGCCCCTGAGCAGGGGTGGCGAAGAAGATCAGCTCGTTGTTGCACCGCAGCAAGGCGACCCCATCCAGGGTTGCCGGGGAGAGTTCTGCGGCATCGCAAGCGAATTCGGCCGAGGTAGTAACCCCGCTGCGGTTGCTGTGCCATGCTGGTTCAAAGGCGTCGAACAGGGCTGTGACCCTCGAAGAACCCGAATTCGGTCCCTGCTGCAGCACGAGCATGGCGCCTTGGGCCAGGTCTATGGTAGCAACAAGGTCCTCCCAGAGAGGCTGCGCCTTGGCCACCTTGGCCCCGGGCAGAGCCCACACGATGGTTCCATCGGTTCCCACATATCGGGCTCCCCCGGCAGAGAGGGCGAAACTTCCTGCTTTGGGAGAGCGTCGCCCTACCCCATCGAGGGTGAAGCGGTTCACCATCTTGTTTCCCTCCCCCCATACCCAGAGCGAGGCAGTGCCGTCAGCGGTGAGCACCCAGAGACCTCCCTGGTCGTCCAGCGCCATGGCCCGCACCTCACCGCCCAAGCTATCTTGGGAAAGCTCCGCAACTTGTCTGCCCGACGGGATCTCCAGAACTGTCACCCGCCCAAGGCCATTGGCGGGGAGGTAGACCAGCCCTGCCTGTGGGTCTGCTGCCACATTGAGCCCAGGGATCCAGGGAGCGGTTCCATCGAGGGCCAGAGTATCGGTGATACCCACCTCTGGCCGGTGAACCATAAGGCCTTCGGCCGACGGCATGACGATGAAGGCCTCTCCAACCAGGGCCCCTGCCTCGACCTCCAGGGGTTCATGGGGCCAGGTCCAGAGGGCCGGGCTGTCAAGTTTGGGGGCAATGAACCAGTTGTTGGACCCGCATGCCACCCACGTTGCCTGCTGCCACTGGGCCACCCTGGCTGGCATGGTGGGTGTACAGTCCAAAGGGAGCTTTTCGGCGTGAAGCTCCTTGCCGGCTGACGAGAACTCTAAAAGGACGCTTGCCCCACCCCGGTGTGCCAGAACCAGAAACCGGTCCAGTTGGTAGGCCAGCACGGGCTGTGCCAGGAGCGTTCCTGGTTGCTGCCTGGCCGAACAGGGCGGTGACGCCAACCCGTTGGGCTCAAGCAGGGGACAGCAGTTCTCCCCTGTATCGGCACCTCCCTCACACCACTTGAACGGCGATGTCAGGCTATGATGGAAGCAGGCGCCGTCCACGCAGAGCGGGGCCCTTTCGGGGCACTGCTGTGCCGAACTGCAGGGCGTCAGGCTCAGCTCTGAGAAGCAGCCTGCCAGCAACAGGATGGGCAGCAGGATGAGGGAACGGAGGGGCTGGTGTGAGAGCTGTGCCAATGGCTTGAGGGTGGGCCACATGGTTCTTCCCTGGGGGTTGTTAGGGAGCGGGGGCAGCGCCGTGCGCCCCAGAGTCCTGAGTCTGGGGCGGAGCGATTCCTTCATCCTTCTTCTTCTGGCCGGCGGGTTGAATGCCAACCTTGTTGAGGAGGGGATCGATGGAGAATCCCATGGCATCGGCGCTCTGCACGGCGTTCTGAAGGAAGGACATGACGAGGCCGGGGCCGTTTGAGGCGAACTTCTGAACACCAGTCATGGAGCCATCGGAGCCACCGCCGTTTTCGATGACCACGACCTTGTCGATGCCACTGAGGGGTTTTGCCACGGCCTCCATGACGGGGGCCAGCGACTGGATTATGTCGGGTGCCTTCTCGAGCAGGAGCTGGAATGCCGCTGCCTGGTTGAGTTTGGCGTAGGCATCGGCCTTTCTCTCGAGACCTTCGGCCTCACCCACGAGTTTTGCCTTTATGGCCTCGCCCTCGGCGCGGCCCAAGGCAGTCTGTCGTTCGGCCTCGGCCAGACCCAGCGCCCTGATTTTGGAGGATTCGCCCTCGCCCTCCATCCGAAGGCGCTGTGCTTCGGCCTCGGCCCTGCGGAGGACGGCCTCTTTCATACCTTCGGCTTCGACAATCTGCTTGCGCTTGTCACCTTCAGCTGCGGCCGCTTTGGCATCGGCAGCTTTGCGGGCGGGGACGACCACGGTAGCCTCCTGCTGGCGCTCGGCGACGACGATCTCTTGTTCCCGCACTGCGATGAGCGCCCTGGCCCGCTCTTCTTCGACCTTGACCTCCTGAATCGTGACCTGCTGCCTCGCTGTAGCATCGGCCTGTGGGCCCGACTGGCGGGCTTTGGCCTGCTCGGCTTCCACTTCGGCGAGGTACTGGGCCCGCTTGATGTCTCTGTCCTTTTCGGCCTGGGCGATGAGGGCCTCGTTGTTGGCTGCGGCTGTTGCACCCACCCGGTCGGCTTCCGAAGACTTCACTCGGGCATCCCTTCGGGCCTCGGAGGTGCCGATGTCGGCATCACGTTTGACCTCTGCGGTTCTTCTCTGTCCAAGAGCCGTGATGTAGCCGAAGTCGTCGGTAATGCTCTGAATGTTGAGGATTTCGATTTTTACGCCGACCTTGTTGAGCTCTTCCTGGGCCTCGCCCTTGACCTTGTTGTTTAGCTGCTCACGGTCCCTGATGAGATCTTCCACGGTCATCTGCCCGATGACCGAGCGGAGTTGCCCCTCGAGATTCTCACGGATGATGCCCTGCAGCTCCTGGTCCGGCTTACCAAGGAAACGCTCCACGGCGCAGCGGAGGGCCTCCTGAGTTGAGTCAACTTTGCAGGTTGCCACGGCATCGACGTTCACCTTGACGCCGTCCTTGTTGGGTATGCCGGCGAGTTTGAGCTGCAGCTGGAAGGCGTTGAGGTCCATCCAGTCCACTTCTTCGATGATGGGCCACTTGAAGCGGGCCCCGCCGGTGACGACTGTGTGTCCCCGGCGGCCGTAAAAGACGCAGGCCTTGTTGGGCGGCACCTTGATGTAGTTCCTTGCAAGTAGCGCCACCAGGATGAGCAGTGCTACAACGGAGCCGACTACGACCAGGACTGGAATCAGCACAGAGAGATCAGGCATCTGTTCCTCCTATTTGGGCGAAATGGGGCCGCACAAGCGGAGCTGGGTCAGGTTGATGGTCAGGCTTTGTGCACTATGCCCACCGAACCGGCCATGCTCACCACTATAACCTTGGTTCCAACAGCCAAAGGCTGTCCGTTCTCTTCTCGAACGTCAAGGGAAATTCTTTGCCCTTTGTGAATGAAGGAGATCTCGCCGGTGCCACCCTCTTGGATTCCGAGGGTGAGGGTCGCCACGGTGCCGACGAAGTCAGCGGACCGGACGTCGGCGAAGCCCTGCTGCGATAGGAAGAAGCCGATAATCTTCCAGCCGACCCAGCCCACACCGGCACCTCCGGCGAGACCAAAGGTCATGTCGATGGGGAACTTGGAGAGCCCGGGCATCACTGCCGTCACCCAATAGTGAGAAACCAGCGCCGCTGCCCCGAAACCGACCAGGAAGCAGGCCATGACCTTTATGCTGAAGACTCCGGGTGAGGCATCGGCGTGGCCAAGATCGACGCCGTCGACGTGGCCAACATCGCCATCAGCGGAGAAGGAGCCAAAGAGGAACGATATGACCAGGAAGACGAACCCTATCAGAAAGACGACAAGATAGGCGATCCCGATAGTATCCACGTCACCTCCTTCGCAATGGAGTCCCCGGACAGACTCTTGGGCCGGGGCCCTGGTGGCTTGGCCACACTGTGCGTTGCATCGCCGGCCCGGCCTTTTGCGTGGCATCTCTCGTCGTTTAGCACACACGGATAGGGCTGTCGAACCAAAACAGGTGGCAAACGAGTTGCGCGGAGTCAAGAAGGGACTACCCTGAGTTCCGGAGGGAAACAGATGGAGTACGGATTCGGAAGGCTCTTTGTTGTGGGCATCACGGGCGGCATTGGTGCGGGCAAGAGCACTATGGCTCAGGCCTTTCGCAACAGGGGATGGGTGACGTTGGACACCGACGCCATGGCTCACGGCATACTGGAGCGCCCGGACGCCGGGCTCAAAGAGGCTCTGGAATCCATGGTCGGCCCCGCGGTGCTGACAAGTAGTGGCGCCGTTGACAGGCGAGCCTTGGGAGAGGCTGTTTTCGCATCGCCGGAGCTGCGGCGGCGCCTTGAAGGGGCAATGCACCCTGCCATAGAGCGAGAGATGCTGCGCCGAATGGAGGATTTGGTGGCAAGGGGAGCAGAGCGGGTGGCGCTGGAGATTCCACTGCTTGTGGAGGCCGGGTGGGATAAGAAGGTCGACTTCGTTGTGGCGGTGGAAGCGCCTGAGGAGGTTCGGGCAGTGCGGGCCTCGCAACGGCTGGGGATAGCTGTGGAACGGGTTCAGGAGCGCATGAAGGCTCAGGCTTGCGACGAGCAGAGGCGGTTGGTTGCACACCTTCTGGTTACGAACTGCGGGAGCGTGGCCAACGCCCTTGCTGAGATGGAAGCTGCGGTTGATCAAGTAGAGGAGAGTTTCAGGATCTGGAAAGCACAGTAAGGCATCGATGCACCAACAAGTGCTATTCTACGGGTGTTTCCGCTACTACTTCTTTATCACATCCACTATCGCTGTCAAAGGATACGGTAATACCAACTGCAATCATGTGAGCCAGGGTCTTGTAGGTACCGTCGGGGGTAGTTGTGGCACCGCTCACTTCGTTGGGCAGGTAGTAGTTGAGCATGTAGGAGGCGTCGGCCCTGAGCCAGCGCCAGGTGTACCCCAGGCCTGCCGTGAAGTTGAGTTTGTCTGCGTCGGGCATAGTTGGGCCAACGGCTCCTTCGTGGGCAGGGTTATCGTCGTAGATGAAGCCGCCGCGCAGGGCCAGTCCTTCTGCGAACTCGGGTTGCCAGTCTACGCCGATTCTGATGATGAAGGAGTTCTCGTATCCATATTTGCTGGCCAGGTTCTGTCCATCGTCCAGTTCCAGCACCAGTTCGTCATAGAGGCTCCAGAGGATGAAGTTGGCATCGAGGCCGATGCGCACTCTGGGGGTTACGTTGAATCCCAGGCCTGCCGTGATGTAGTCGGGGGTAGTGATTTCGGTCTTGGCGGGCTGGTCCAGCAGCACCCGTGCGAAGTCTGGCGAGGGGTCGAAGTCGACGCGTCCTTCGAGGGGCAGGAGCAGGCGGCTGCGGTAGGAGAGCCCTACGTCGAGCACGTCGGGAATGGCCTTGAAGGTGATGCCGGCGTTTCCGCCGAAGGCCCATCCTTCGCCACCGAACTTCACTGTACCGCCCACAGCTTCGGGGAGGCCGTTGACCAATTCGGCGCCGGCCTTCATGGCAACGAATCCAAGGCCAATACCAAGCCTGGGGTGAACCTTGAAGGAGAGCGAGGGATTGAAAGATAGGGTGCTCATCTCCGACTTGATGCCATTGACCCTTCCTATCCAGTCGTCTTCGTATCGAACGCCCATTCCGTAGGCGGTGTAGACGCCGATTCCTGCATGCATCCAGGGGGCGACCTCAAAGTCGGCAAAGAGGCGCGGCAGCACGAAGAGTTTGTCCACGGTAGCCTGGACGGGGCCGCCGCCGGCGGGCTCAAAGTCTGTGTGGCCCAGGGCAAAGAGGGCTACGCCGCTGAAGCTGGCCGAAGGCAAGAATGCCTGGCTGCCTGCGTTGTACCAGATCATGGCCGGGTCATCGCTGTCGGTCATCACTGCGGAGCCTTTGCCCATGGCCGAGGCGGAGAGTTCGGGCACCATGAAGCCGCTGGCCATGGCAGATGAGGCCATAAGGCAAACGAAGAGCGAGAATGTGATATTGATGAACCTCTTCATTAGTTGCCTCCCTCCTGCGCTGGAACGGTTAGGGCGTAGACGAAGGCCAGATCGGCACGCGTCAGCTTGGTCAACTGTGCAAAGAGCGCATCGTTGAGGAGCACGGCCAGGGTAGCCCGGCCCTCTTCGAGTTCCACTGCCTGCTCATCGGAGATGCTGGAGACGGTGGACTTGCCTTCGTTGAGCAGGGTTCCGCTGGCCCTTAGGAGTACCGTAACCGGTGATGGGACCAAGCCGTTACCCTTA
>Ga0302238_1000566_pt1 | contig 37212 bp, 43 predicted proteins | sample AAG_UR_Asn_MG_FD_193527 | JGI IMG/M metagenome (GOLD analysis project Ga0302238, IMG submission 193527) | Enriched activated sludge microbial communities from anaerobic digester in WTTP, New Holstein, Wisconsin, United States - AAG_UR_Asn | ecosystem: Engineered > Bioreactor > Anaerobic >... | reverse complement strand
TACTGAAGATATTCTTCCTCTACTGCGTGTTGCTCGACCTGATAGAGAAGAGCCCCGCCGTGAAGCTCAGGAGTCCCAAAGTCTCCAGGAGGCCACCGGTGTTTCTGACCGAGTCGGAGTCCCTGCGGTTGATGGCGGGGGTGGACCGGAGTTCTCTGTACGGGAAGCGGGACTATGCAATCCTGGCCGTTCTTCTCAGCACGGGCATCAGGGTCGGGGAGGTCGTGCATGTTCGACTCTCGGACCTATTCGTCGACGACTCGGGCGACATCTTCCTCAACGTCCTCAAAGGGAAGGGAGGCAAGGCCCGACGCGTCAAAGTGCCTGCAGAGACCTTTGCGGCCGTGCAGGAGTTCGCTACTGCGGTGTGCCGGTGGCAGCCCCTGGGGCCGCGGTCGATGCCCCTTTGCCTCCACCTGAGGGGGCACAAGCAGTGGGAGCGGGGCGACGTGCCTCTCGTCCGGATGTCCACTCGCCAGGTCCAGGCAACGGTCACGGGCGCTGCAAAGAGGGCGGGAATCCAGAAGCAGGTTTCTCCCCATACGCTGAGACACACCTGCTTCACCCTAGAGATGATGGAGGGTGCCAACCTCCTGGAAATCAAAGAGCAGGCTGGGCACGACTACCTCGGCACCACCCAGAAGTACCTCCACCTGGTCGACAGCATGAAGCACAACGCCGTCGACAGAAACCCTCTGTTTCTGAAGGCAAGGCCCTACCAGGAGAAGGAAAAGCTCAAGCGCAACGTGGTGGATCGGCTGGAACGGCTGGGCGTGAGCAAGAAACTGGTGGAGACCGTCCGGGAAGAGCTCTCGCTCGGCTGGCGAGACCGCCGCACCCACATCGACGAGGATCTTTGGATGCCACTGAGAGAAGCGGTCAAGGCGGTGGTTCACTTGAGCCGGTCGGCCAGGACCGCCCGGCAGGCGATGCTCAAAGGCGGCGTACGCACCATCACGCAGGATGGACAGTCCTGGGCCTGGCGGGACCACGTCCAGGAATTGGTGGAGGACTTCTTGCCCCTCAAAGCCTCTGCCGAACTCTATGGCATCAACGAACGAACCGTGCGCCGATGGCTCAAGGAAGGGACCTTGAGCGCCGACGCCGATGCCAAACCCTGGGGCGGGAAGTGGATTGTCCGAGCCTCCAGCCTATCCCGTCTGCTCGGCAAATCGCGGACAAGAACCGGCCAAATCGCGGGCATCAAGCCGAAACGCGGACACAAGAAGGCCCCGAAGAAGGGCTAAGTCAACACTACCGTGCAAATCGCGGACATACAGGGCCGAAGATCGGGGTCCCAGCATCGCTGACGGCACTCCGTGCCGTCAGCCCGCCTAGCAACCATGCGGGCCAGAGCCCTAGGGAAAGTCCCAATTCCGTAACTGGATCTTCTACGAACCTCTCCAGCCGCCCGATGGATCGGAGCGGACGCCCTTTTGTAACCCAATGTCACGCTGGCCCGGTCGAGGCCAGGAAGGAGAACGACTATGAGTGAGCAAGTGAAATGCCCGGTCTGCGGCAAGCAGGCCCAGTGGATTGGCTGCTACGGGTGCGGAGATGACATCGGCACGGTCTCGTGCGGCACCTTCGGAGCCATGCCCGGAGTGTGCTTGAGCGAGTTGGAACGAGTGCGACGAACGCCAGAGCCATCGGTGAAGCGGGAATGGGACGAGAGGAGAGAGCGGTGAGCAGTGAGCGGTGGGCGGTGAGCCAGCAGGAGCAAGCCCAGAGTTGTGGGCTGTGGGCGGTGGGCTGTGAGCAGCACAGCATCTGCGATAGTGCTCACTGCTCTCCTGCAGCCCGCAGTCTGCAGCCTGCAGCCTTCTCACAAAGACTCCAGCGCCTCTTCCATGGCGGCCGTGTCTTCGTGAACGTAGATGCGGGTGGCTTCGGCGGTGCGATGCCCGAGGGCCTTGCCCACCAGCACGAGGTCATGGGTACGGCCATAGAGCCGTGTGCCGAACGTGTGGCGGAGCGAGTGGACGCTCAGACCGGTTCGGTCGATGCCAGCCCAGGCCAACCACTGCTGAAACCGAATCTGGACCTGCCGGGCAGAGATGCGCTCGTCCCGGTTGGACAGGAACAGCGCCGGCGATTCGCTGGCCTCCTGCTGCCGCTGCCTCAGGTACTTCCGAAGCAGCACCCGCAAGTCGGTGTTGAGAAACCGGGTCTCGGTGCGACCGCCCTTGACGTGGACGGTGATGCGCTTGGCCTCCAGGTCCACGTCGGCGATGTCCAGCCCCACCAGTTCGGCAAGCCGGATCCCGGTGCCCAACAACACTTCGAGCATGACTCGGTCTCTGGCAGCGGCCGCACCCTTCCGTGCGGCGGCCTCTCGCACCAGCCGTTTGCGTTCGGGGTCGGTCAGCACCGAGGGCGAGTGACGGTCGGTGCGGCGAATCTCAATCCCGAGAGCCGGGTTGCGGGCCACGACTTCGGTGTCGACCAGCCACGCACCGAAGGAGCGAGTCGCTGCCTTGATGCGATTGACGGTCACTTCGGAGCGGGGCATCCCGTTGGTCTGGAGCAACACCGAGTCCGACGCCAGCCACTGCTGGACAAGACCGGCGGTCACGTTCTCAACGGAGATGTCACCGGCGAACCGGGCAAGCCCGAGCAGGTCTCGGCGGTACACGTCGAGGGTCAACGGACTGCGGCGGTTCGCCTTGAGGTAGGTGCAGAAGGCCTCGACGGCCTGTGGGATGGTCATGACTCACTCCTCTGGAGCAAACCCCTGGAAGACGCCCTCGGCATAGGCTCGCCGGTTGCTCCGGTCGATGAGCCAGTCCGCTGCCTCGTCGTACCCCATCTGTCGGGTCAACCCGGCGATGGCGGGCAGGTCCAGCATGTTGAACATCCCCGAGTCTCGTGCTGCCGCGATTCCCTCGTACACCGCCGCTGGCACCCGCACCGGCTCTGGTCTGGTTGCGGGGTTGGCTTCGGTGCTGCGCTCGATGACTTCGAAGCGGTCAACGCCCGGGATGAGGTGCAACGACCGACCGCCGTCCCACCTGACCCGGACTTGTCCGAGCGGCCCGGTGGTCACCGACTCGACGGTGCCCGTGCTCCCAATGGGAATCGGGTTCGGGTCGTTGGGCATGGAGATGAGGCGGATGCGGTCACCCTTCTTTACTTCGGTACACATGGTTTCCTCCTTGGGAGAGCAGTGGGCTGTGAGCTGTGGGCTGTGGGCTTGGAGAACAGTGGCTCCAGCTCACTGCTTCGTCTGACGTTCTTACTGGTTGCCATTGTGGGGCTCGCCAGTGTGGTCCTGGTTGCCATCGGCCACTTCGGCCTCGTCACTCGGAGCATCGGGCCTGAGAGCAGTGAGCTCTTGCTCCTTCTTGTTCGGCTCACCGCCCACAGCACACCGCTCACCGCTCTTCAAAAACCGCTTCTCGTCTTTGGGCAGCGGCAGCACCTCCAGCCAGTCCTGTTGGTGGAACCAGACCAGGGCGGCTCGGACGATGCGGCGAATCTGGAGCACGCTGGCCTCCGCCCTGGGTTTGCCCTTGAGCAGGGTGGCCGCTTCGCTCTTCAGGAATGCGGCGACGTGGACGGTCAGGATCTTCCCGACCTCCTTCTGCTCGCCCATCTCTTCGATGAGCATGTCCAGCGTGCGTCGGGCCGTCCCGATGGTCGAAGGCTTCTGGCCCTCGTCGGTCAGGTGCTGGATGTACTGCGCTGCGGCTTCTTTCAGTGTGATGCTCTGTTCCATGGTTCACTCCTCTTCAAAGCAGGGGCCCCGAGTCGGAACCACCGTGGCTCGGCCCGACGCCCCTGCGGAATGGCTTCAGTTGATGGCCTCGCTCGGCTTGTCCGTCAGGAGCGCTGCCAGCTTCTGCCGGAGTTCTTCGGGCCCCGTCCAGGTCAGCAGGAAGTGGCTTTCGGAAGCCAGTCCGGCTCGCTTGATGGCAGCGATGGCGGCGTTATGTTCGTCCAGCGACCCACCGGCGGGCATGGCCAGCAGTGCGTAGAGGTGACCCGAAGGCAGCCCGTGGGGTTCGGTTGCCAGGGCCACCAGATAGGTGTTCGCCAGTCTCTTGATGCGTTCCATGTTCATGGGTTACTCCTCGTCGCCGGCCAGGAAGGAGACCGCCGTCTCGAGGCGGCTTCGAATCTCGCCCAGGTCCCCGACGTAGCCCCAGTTGCGGGCGTCCTTGGCCTGCTGCGTGTGGTGCTCGGCGAGCTGCTCGCTGAGGCGCTTCATCAGAGTCTCGATGGCCTTGCGGTTCTCGTCGTATGCCTGCTGGGCCGTCCTGGTCTCTTTCGGGTACCTGCTTCTCATCGTTCCCTCCTTGGGGGCGGCTCCATCGCCGCCGCCTGTGCCCATGTACATTGCAGGGGGTGTTCCAGGTGGGGCCTGATTCCGAAGAAACCGCGGCGTCGTAACTCTGCGAAATCTCTAGGTATTTTCGGGGTGCCAAACGGGGCGATTGGGGCCGGTGAGCCCGGCGCAGCCCTTCTTTGGCACAAAAGTGTCGAACCAGGGCTCCAGCCCCCGAAGGTGGCGACATGACTAAGCTTTCTGGCCCTCACTCTTTGCGGCCTGGTAGCCCAGGAACGTCACTCTTTGCAGGCCTCACTGACGAGGAGAAGGTGCTGGCAGCGACACTTTCGAGCCCGGCGGTGTGGGGAGAGGCGTTTCTGTACGACCGGGATGGGAAGCCCAGGAAGTACCGCACCTACCAGCGGGAAGACCTGGAGTGCGACCACCCGAGAATCGTTCACATGGACGGCCGAGCAGTGGGCAAGACCGTGGACCTGGCCACGCTGCTGCTCTGGTTTGCCTTCACGCACCCGGGCAAGTCGGTGCTGGTAGCGGCCCCGTACCAGGGGCACCTCGATACCATCATCGAAGAGGTCGAGCACCAGTTGAATGCCAGTGCGGCGCTCCACGACAGCGTAGCCCGCAACGCCAAGGGCTTCCCCAAGATCCGTCGCAAGCCCTACTTCGAAATCGAGTTTACCAACGGCGTCATGGTCTACTTCCGACCCGGCGGCACCGGAGGCGCTGCCTTTCGCTCTCTGCACGTGGACTTCCTGCTGGTCGACGAGGCGGCTTGGTTGCCCGAGGCTTCCTGGAAGGCGTTGCGCCAATGCCTCAACGCCGGGGGCCAGTTCCGAGTCTACTCGACCCCCAACGGACTCCGCGACACCACCTACTACCGAGTGACCCAGAGCAAGGAGTGGACGCAGTTCCACTGGCCATCGTGGATTGCCCCGGACTGGTCGGCCCAGCGAGAAGCCGAACTGCTGGAGTTCTACGGCGGGCGAGACACCCCGGGCTGGCAGCATGAGGTGGCCGGCGAGCATGGCAAGCCGACGTACGGGGCGTTCAACACGGTCGAGGTGATTCGCTCGCTGGCCGAGTTGCCCGACTACCGTTGCATTCGGATGACAGGTGAGTCGCTTCGGGACTGCGCCGATGAGCAGGCGGTCCGAGACCGAGTGGAGCAGGTGCTGAACCTCAAGGGCGGGCACGGACTCTACTGGCTGGGCGGCGACCTGGGCTACACGTCGGACCCCACGGAACTGCTGCTCTTCGAGGAGGAGCCCGACACCGGCCGACTCTCCCTGCTGCTTCGAGTGCATGCCGAACAGATACCGTACCCAGTCATCACAGAGGTCATCGCTCTGATTGACCGGGTCTACTCGCCGGCCGGTCTGGGAGTGGACCGTGGCGGCAACGGGATGTCCGTGGTCCAGGAGTTGCTGGGCCTGGACAAGTACCGGGAACGCCACCTGCTGGGTCGGCTGGTCGGGTACGACTTCGGCGGCACCCTGGCGGTCGCCGAGGATGAGCACGGCCGCCCCATCCGCAAGCGGGTCAAGGAACACATGACTGCGCTCATCAACGAGGCACTCAACGGGCGGCGCCTCTCCCTGCCGAAGCAGGACCACGAAGTCGAGGACCAGCTCTGCACCCAGACCTACGTGCTCACCGACCACGGGGTGGTCTACTCCAAAGGCAACGACCACATCGTCGACGCCATGCGCTGCGCCCTGCTTCGGCGAGCCCAGGACCGAGGCGACCTGTTCGATGCGGTGGAGGTGCTGGTCAGCCTCTCGCCGGTAACCACGAAACCGATATTCGAGTGAGGGAAGCACCATGAGGAAGAAAAGAAACATACAAGCCCGGCGGCCAGACCGGACAGAGACCACCGGCCACGCGCCATCCCAACTAGGGGCTGCGGCGGCGTTGTCGGGCACAGCCTTCTCGGAAATCGCTGCTAAGAACGCCATTCCCCGGACGTGGGAAGACCGAGCCCGGAAGGCGGTGGAGTACTACCAGGAGGAGCCGCTCATCTCGAACTGCATCAATGCCTGGCGCACGTTTGCGCTCGGCGACGAGATTGCGGTGACGGCGGAGAAGGACTCTCTTCAGGACGAGGTGACCGACCTCTTCTACAGCCTGGACCTGAATCGGTTCGTGAAGGACATGGTGCTTCAGCTCCTGGTGAAGGGGGACTGCATCGGCTATCGGGTCAAGGGCCAGGGAGGCGACATCGACCGGGTCATCTGCGTGAACCCAGTTTCCGTGCGGCTACGGTTCGAGAACGACGTGCTGGTCGAGGCGGTGCAGCGACCGCAGAACCTGGATGGCAGCTATGCGGAGGACATCACGCTGGACCTGGGGGCGATGCTCCAGCTCAAGTGGAACGCTCCGGAGTTTGAGCCCCGGGGCAACTCCATGGTGCTGCCCGCTTTCGAGGCCATTGAACTGCTGCGGGACTATCGCCGGGCCGAACGGGCCATCGCAAAGCGCTGGGCGACGCCGCTGAGGTTCGTGCAGGTGGGCGGGGCCTATGGCGGGAAGATTGTCAGTCCGGACCAGAAGATGCTGGAGCGGATCCGTGACGAACTGGACCGCATGGACATGAAGTCCGGGCTGGTGGTCCCCTTCTACGTCAAGGCCGAGACTTATGGCACCGAGGGGGTGACGCTCAACACCGAAGCCAAGGTTCGGGAGGTGAAGGAGGACATTCTGGTAGCGCTGGGCATGGCCCGCAGCATCGTCACCGGCGACGGCCCGAACTTCGCTACGGCCTCGGTCTCGATGCAGAAGATGGTCGTGCAGTTGAAGGAGATCAAGCAGGCGGCCCGAGAGATTCTGGACTGGGTCTTCGACGCCTGGATGGAAGCGAAGGGGCTCGGGGACGTGGCGCTCCACTACCAGTTCTCGGACCTGGACCTCAACGCCGAGGTGGACCAGAAGCGGCTGCTGGTCGAGCTCTACGACCGGGGCCTGATTTCCAAAGAGACGCTGCAACAGAAGATGGGCCTGTCACCCGAAGTGGAGAGCAAGCAGCGGGAGGGCGAGGACATCGTTGTCGACTCGAACTGGTCCGTCCAGGACATCTCCCAACTGGTGGCCCTGGAAGTGCTGACCGTGGACGAGGCCCGACAGCGTCTGGGGCTGAGCCAGCCCGCAGAGAAGGCCAAGGAGCAAGCGGCCCAGGCGGACGTGGAACGTCTCTACGCCCGTCACGGGCACAACCCAAAGGAGAATAGGGCATGAGCGAGAACAAGAACCAGGGACTCTGGCGTGAGAAGGTGCTGGCAACGGCGAAGGCCTTCCACGACCGAAACATCGTGGACGGCACCACCGAGGGCAACCGCATCATCGGAGTCGAAATCATCGGCGGCGCCACGGGCCGACCCGAGACCGACTACAAGAACGGCAAGACCGCCTGGTGTGGGTACTTCGTCCAGTGCTGCTATCGGGCAGCGGGCTTCAACAAGGGCCTGTCGCTGGCCAGCCCGGGCAAGGCGATGGAGGTGGTGGGCAAGTACCGCAGCGGAGCGCTTCCGGGCGCAGCGGCCTTCGCCCTGGACACCCGCACGGGAATCGTCGAGCCGATCAAGGATCTTCACAAGCGGCTTGGCATGATGCGCACGGTCGTGAAGGCCCCCGGTCCGGTGACTCCCGGCGACCTGGTGGTCTACCGCAAGGACGACGGCAACTCGTGGCAGGGCCATGTGATGATGGCCTACGCCGTGAGTCCAGACGGCAAGGAACTGACCATCATCGAGGGCAACTCCTACAAGACCCTCGGCCCGGACGGGAAGCGTCGAGATGGCGTGGGCTCCCGGGTCTTTCGCATCGACGACCCGTACTTGACGGCCTTCATCAGTCCCAGCGACCTCGACTTCGACCCGGCCTACCAGTACTTCGCAACCCAGGAGAAGGCCCAGGCGGCGTGGGAGAAGCTGGTGGCAGCAAGGGCCGGCAATGCCTGATGTCGAGCAGGCCAGGCGAATCCGAGAGGCGGTTCTGGAAGCAGCGAAGCGTCGGGACCGATACGCCGAGGAGCGAGTGAAGCAACTCACCGCCGCTCTCTCCAAAGCCTCCACCGACGTCGCTGCCCAGATTCGCCGCTTCGAGGAGAAGCTCACGCTCAAACCCTGGCAGCAGATGCGCCTGGCCATCCTGAAGGAACTTCAGGCCAAGGTGGACGGGGTTGCCAGGGAACTCACCGATTCCTGGAAGGTCGGCATCCGAGCCACCGTGGAAGGCGCCCTCCGTCTCGGCATTGAAGACGGCATCGGCCAGTTGGAGGTGTTGCGCCTTCCCAACTTCCGGGACCTCACCGATATCAGTCGCAACACCCTGGTCAAACGCACCTTCTCCACCATCGACCGCCCCGCCATCGACTTCCTGGCCAACTATCAGGTCCAACTCCTCGGCGACGTCACCACCGAGCTGGCGTCCGGCATCCACCGCACCGTGACCGCCGGGATCCTCGCCGGCAAATCCATCCCCCAGGTCGCCCGGGAAATCGGCGGAGTCGTTGACGACAAAGAAGCCTTCCGCACCGCCGGGAAGACCGTCTTCAAGACCGCCCAGCAGCGGGCCACTCTCATCGCTCGGACAGAGACCCTCCGTGCTCACAACGAGGGGCGGATGGTGTTCTACCGAGAGGTCGGCGTCTCCCACGTCGAGTGGCTGACGGCGCATGATGAGCGAACGTGCCCGGTCTGTGCGCCGCTGGATGGGAAGGTGTTTCCGATTGGGGAGAGCCCGAACATGCCCCACCCGGCTTGCCGTTGCACGACATGTGCAGTGGACCCCACCAGTTCCACCTAGCCACTTGCCCTGTGCGCCTTTGCCCTTTTAGTCAGCCAAAGTCCCGAGTCTTGCTCACCAGTGACCCGCCTGCCCGAGGTTCCTTGGTCACCGGCTTAAGCACTTGTTTCGATAGTCATCGAAGATGTCCTGCAATTTTTCGGTTTCGACTTCGTGGACTCTGCCGAAAGACCAGTGTATTCTCGGTTCGCTGGCAGGAGTAGCGGAGCCCCGACTGTGTCCGCATGCAGGAAGGTGGTCGGATGCTGCTGATGCCCAACCTGGATCGCATGATGCAACGAGGCAAGAGATGGCCCACAAGGACGAGATAGCAAGGGTATTGGCCGATTCCCACCGAGCGACCGAGCCTGGGATTTGCAAGATTGTTAGGCTCCTTGGAGACAAAGAGGACGATGTCCGAGAGCCAATCAAGCTCCTGGAAGTCAATCCGGCGACTTCTCCGTCCGGGATCTATCCCATAGCCTTTACAGCCGATCCGCCCGAGATTCCGTACGCTTCAGTTGTCGTCGAAGTGACGGAAGGGGAGTACGAGCAGATTCGTACCGGAGTCTTACCATTGCCGAAGGGATGGCGGCTCGGCGATACCCTCTATCCAGCGGCGGTTTGACCCATGGCTACTTGGAGCGAAGCGTTCGCTGCTCAAGCGGAGTCTGATCTTCAGGCGTTTGAGCAGTTGGCTGACACGACCCTTCCGACCTGTCATAGACTACACTATTTGCAGATGTGGTTGGAGAAGCTCTGCAAGGCCTATTTGTGGTTGCCAGAGAAACGGATGGAATCCGACGTATGGACACACAATGTTGTTGCCAAGGTACTTCCCCGTCTGGTCGCCGAGCATTGGCGCAGAATCGGTTTCCAACAGAAGCCCGATATGGAACCGATTCGGGCGATTTGTCGGGAAGTGGATCGTCTGCACCCGCAGGTGGACGACAACGGACGCAGGCCGGATAATGTAGAGTACCCATGGCCGGGTACGTCTGGTGATACGGAGATCCCGGCCCGTTGGAAGTACCCTTTGACGGGCAAGCTGAACACAGGTCCTGCCAGGTTGCTCCTCAAAGCAGCCGCAAACCTAACGCGGAACCCGGCCATCTTCATTCGATAGGCCAACCGGTGGAATCTGCTTCTGGTCGCTAGATTCGGCGAGCTTGCAGACATTGGAGTCTGTTCATGAGCCCCCGGGAGACTCTCTGACTTGTGGCCCTGGTAGGGTGACGTGGGCCGTAACGCATAGGGCGGGTCTCATCGGGCTGCATGCTCACTCAGATCTTCCTGTCATCCCGAACGAGATTCGCATGTATTACACTTACATCTGATTCGTTAATTGTCTTGCATTTCTCTCGGTCCTCACAGTGGATAGCCATCGAGAGGTAGATAAGAGCCGCCCTTGCGAGCTTCAAGATTCGAAGCGTACTGGCCTCGAACTCAGGTCTGCGGATGTTCTGAAGAAGTCCAGGGCGCGGGCCCTGGTTGGGTTCTTCGGAGATTCTGCTTCGAACTCCCTTGCGAATGGCGAGATACCGATGCTCGATTGCGTGTCGGGTCTCTGCCAAGTGTCGTGCCTCTGGCTCGATGCTCTCTCGGAAGTCATCGTCACCGTGGAGGTCCTTGCTCAGCCAGTACAGACCGCGGAGTGGCCAGTTCCTGCGGCCAGCGAAGGTCCCACTGAGTTCGTGCCGCTTGGCATCCAATCGGTCGAACCATACTCGGCGAAACGATACTTCCTTCGGACGTCCAGGGAGGCCGAAGTAGTGCCAGATGAAGAGAGCCAGCTTGTCGAACAGGGAGTAGCTGGAACGGAAAGAGGCAGTTAGCATCTCTGTGTGCCACCCGTACACGTCGTCTCCAGGCAAATCGTAAAGTGCCACTTCGCGATCGGAGAAGTGGGGGTGTACTCCCTTGATGCCCAGGTAAGCCATGAAGCGAGCAGAGACGAACGACTGCTTCAATTGGTTGAATAGCCGCTGACTGACCGGTTCCTCCCCGCTTCGGGTCAACAACGGGGGAGTCGTGAGGATGTCTCTTGCAGCCACCGAGTAGCTGCCAAGGTCGTTGAGCGGATTGAGAAACAGGACGTTGTCCAAGCACCACTGCCTGTACGCCACCTCGTCGCGCGACTCCCCGAGAGGGAAGACCTTGGTGAGAACGTTCGTCTTCGGCTCACCAGCCAGAACTCGATCCACGTCATGAAGCATCCGTTCGAATTCTGGTCCGAAGCCCAGATGGATGTCCCCGAGGAGGCTTTGAGCAAGACAATTTCTGGCCCGTTCGAGAAGTAACGCAACGTGGCCAGCGTCGTAAAGGCAGCCTGCATAGGCCATCAGTCCTTGGCCAAGGTTGCCTGCGGCCATGGCGAATCCCGGGGCGAATTGTAGTGCCAGCCCCCACAACTCAACGGCTTCAATGACTCGGCCCACAAAACTCATCGAACTGGCCAAATTGGTAAGGATATGACAATGCAGGGCGGTCGAAGCATGGCCGAGGCGGGCCAGTTGAAGGGCCTTGCGGAGGTGCAGGATCTCCAGGCCGACTGTGTCATGTTCCCATGCCCACTGGCTTGGGCCATCGGCACGAGACCTCCAACGAAGCGACGAGTAGGCGTTCGCAATGACGTAGTTGAAAGTGACTCGCTGCTCGGCGGAGAGCTCACCTTCGCACATCTGCTTCAGAAGAACGAGTGCGTGCTGTACGCCGTCATTCGAATCGAGCTCGTGTGAGACATCCACAAGCCGGCCCAGACTCTCCAGAGCAGAGGACGGCGGCAGCGATCGTACATCGCTCCATTCCAACAACTCCCTGAGGACCTGTTCGGGATTCAACATGTTCTCCTCCAACCAGAGGCCGAGTGCCCGCCAACTGTTGGCAAGCACGACAATACCCGTCGGGCGCTCGGCAGACAATGTCGTCGGCCTTCTTTCGCTTGACGTTGGCGGCTTCGATGTTATGGATGCGGCCCTCCTCCCCAATCACAATGTCACCCCCACTCGTTCGACAGCGATCTCGCCTGACGCCATCCTGTCCTCGTGACCGGGCGCAACTGCCCGCCACGGACCGGAGGCGCTGGCCGTGTTTGCGAACGATGCAGAGCGGTTCCTCTTTTTGCTCGAGGCCGATGCTGAGCTGTCGGAGTTCTTCGAGCACGAGGGACTGTCGGCCAAAGCACGGGATGAAGAGCGGCCTAAATACATCACCAACTACATCGGGTCGAAGCAGAAGCTGACGGACTGGATTTGGAAGGCCACGCCGGACGATGCGACCTCGGCGGCGGATGCGTTCTCGGGGTCGTCGGTCGTCGGGTACATGTACAAGACCCACGGACTGGCGGTGTCGTCGTGCGACCGGCTGGCCTATTGCCACCACATCGCCCGGGCCATCGTCGAGAACGATGGAACGACCCTCTCGGACGAAGAAATCGCTGCGCTGGTGGTGGACAACCCCAAGGCCCGGGACTTCGTTCGGAAGCACTTCGCCGGCGCCTACTTCCAACCGGGAGTTCACGGGGTCATCGATACCATCCGCTCGAACATCGACTCGACCGGCATCGGCGGGTTCAAGAAGGACATCGCTCTGTTTGCGCTGGGCAAGGCCTGCATCACGGGCAAGGGGGGCTTCGGCCACTTCGGCACCACGAAGCAGCAGGACGGCCGAGCCGACAGCCCCGCCGAGTTCAAGGAGCGCTTCGCTGCCAACTGCAAACGCATCAACGCCCTGGTGTTCAAGGGCGAGAAGCCCTGCAAAGCGTACCACGGGGACACCCGGAAGGTGCTGGCCGGCATCAAGGCCGACGTCGCCTATTTCGACCCGCCCTACGCCACCGAGTTCTCGCAAACCAACTACGAGCGGGCCTACCACTTCATCGAAGGGCTCATGACCTGGTGGGACGGCAAGGAAATCCAGGCCGACTCCAAGACCCGGCAGTACGAGATTCCCACCGAGGTCACTCGGGCCAATGCCAGCCAGTTCTTCTCTGACTTCCTGACGGCAGCGAAGCACATCCCGCACTGGATCATCTCGTACCGGGACCACGCCTTCCCGACCGAGCCCGAAATCAAGAAGATCATCGCAGCGGCCGGCAAGTCCAGCCGCATGCAAACCAGAGAACACAAGTACAGCATCTCGGCCCGCCACGGGGAGAACTCGGTGGCCAAGGAACACCTGTTCGTCTGCACGCCCGGCGAGAGCAAAACCGCAGGCGAGGTGGTTGACGAGTTGCGAACGGCTGCGGAAGCGGCAGAGGCCGAGATGCAGACCGTCGGCGAGCCCGAGGAGGAGGATTTCTTCCTCTCCCTGACCGCTGCCCACGACCCGGAACTCCTCGAGGCGCTGGCGGCCCAGAAGGACGAGGATGCCGTCCGGGTCACAGCGTTCATGGGCAACAAGTACTTCATCCTCGACTTCCTCTGGAAGCAGACGCCCAAGGACGCCAAGTCGGTGCTCGACGCCTTCTCCGGAGGGGCCAACGTCGGGTACTTCTACAAACGCAAGGGGCTGCGGGTCGTCTCCAACGACAAGCTGGCCTACCCGCACGCCATCGCCCGGGCCCTCATCGAGAACTCCAAAGAGACCCTGACCGACGAGGACATCGAGGGCCTGTTTGCCGACAACCCCAAGGCCAGCGACTTCTGCGAGCAGGAGTTCCACGGCTACTACTTCACGAAACCGATCCTGCACTTCCTGGACGTGACCTGGGCCAACATCCAGGCGCTCCAGGGATACAAGAAGGACCTGGCGCTGGCAGCCCTCGGCTGGACCGTGGTGGGCAAGGCCAAGTTCGGGCAATTCTCCCGGTCGAAGAAGGCTCTCACTGGGCCGGTGAGCAACCCGGAGGGCCGCCAGACCTCGCTGACCAACATCCCCCTCACCGACTTCCAGCACCGCTTCCGCCTCAACCTGGCCCGCATCAACAAGCTGGTCTTCGACAACGGCCAGGACAACAAGGCCACCCGGCTGGAGGCCGTCGAGGCGGTGCGAAAGACCGACTGCGACCTGGTCTACGCCGACCCGCCGTACATCACCCAGTTCGGCACCAACGACTACGAGATGAACCTCCACTTCGTCGAGGGCCTGATGACGATGTGGGAGGGCAAAGAACTTCGGGACAACGCCCGCAAGGACTACCAGTCCTCCACCCGCTACACCCGGGAGACCATCGAGAAGCTCATCGCCGACGTCGTCCGTGGCGCTGGCGGAAAACACCTCCTGCTCTCCTACCGGGACAAAGCGTACCCCGACGAGAAGACCATCCGAGGTTTCTTCCAGGACCGATACAAGAAGACCCGGGTCACCGGCATCGACGTCCAGTACGGGATGATCCGCAACGACCCCGAGTCCGGCGGCAAGTACGCCCGGGAACTGGTCTTCGTCGGTTCCGAGCCCATGGCAGCGAAGGCGAGTGTGGAGACCATAGTGGCCTCCACGGCAGAACCGCCCAACTTCCACATGCGGTTCACTGCTGAACTCGATACCGAAGCTCTCTCGGCCGAGGCCAGCAAGCCCGGCGACAAGCGCTTCAAGTTCATCCTGACCCACGTCGGGACCAACCGAAACGGCGACCACTTCACCGCCGACGAACTTCGCCAGGCAGCAAAGAGCGCGGTGGGCCGGAAGATCGACCTGTCGCACAGCCAGGAGTTCCGGGACATCGTGGGCGGTATCGTCGAGGCCCGGTTCGTGGACGACGGGGAGAACTCCCGGGTCGAGTGCGTGGGGGAACTGTTCGCCGAGGACTCGGAGCCCGCCCGCCTGGCCTACAAGCTCATGAAGCGGGGCATCGTCCACCACGTGTCCATGGAGTGCGACTACCAGCAGGGCGAGTGCTCCGTCTGCGGCAAGAAGGTCAAATCCAAGGCCGACTACTGCCCGCACCTGAAGAACTTCAAAGGGAAAGCCTACCAGGGCAAGCCGGTGTTCGAGGTCCTCCACGGGGTCACATTCACGGGCATGGGCCTGCTGGATCGGGAAGGCGCCGACGAGAAAGCCGAGATCCGCCAGGTGGCGGCGCAGGCCAACGATAACTCAGGAGGAAGGTCCATGGGAGACGAGAAGAACAAGCAGTCGAGGGCAGCGGAGGATCCGGTGGACCCCACCGAGCTGTCCGATGCCGAGAAGGTGAAGCTCATCAAGAAGCTGCAAGGCGATGTCGAGCGGCTGACGAAGGAGACGGAGACCCTGCAGCAGAAGCTGGACGAGGCCAACGCCTCTCAGCGTCGCATGGTCCGCAAGGCCAAGGCCGAGAAGCTGCTGGCCGACTGGCAGGAAGCGGGTCGGGAGTTCGTCGACGACGCTACTCGGACGGCCGAGTTGGAGCGGCTGATGAAGCTCACCGACGAGGGCTTCGATGCCACCGAAGCGGCTGTGCAGGCCTTCGCTGCCGGCAAGAAGAAGAAGGACGACGCTGCCGAGGATCCGCCCGAGGACGACCCGGATGCGGAAGACCCGCCCACCGGCAAGAAGCCGCCGTTTCCGTTCCAGAAGAAGAAGCCCAAGAAGCAGGCCAGCATGGCCGCCCAGGCCGGGGCGCAGTCGGGGACTCCCGCTGCTTCGACCGATGGGGGCGGGTCGCTCCAGGAGCGGCTCACCGCCGGGTTCCTGGCCGCATACAAAGACCGACTGGGAAGCGAAGAGTAAGGGAGGAACCACATGGCATACATCGAACCGAAGGCTCCGGGATTCCGATACGGCCTGGGCACTCTGTCTGCGGACGGTGCTGCCGGGCTGTGCGTTCGGCTCTCGGGCGACAACCAGTTCTCGGTCAACGACGACCCCACCAAGCGCAGCTTCGGCGTGCTCGCCGCTGCCTGCCGCAAAGACGAACTCTGCGGCGTGTACTGCATGGGCGGGATCTACGAGACCGACCAGTTCACCGGGACCATCGCCGGCGGGGATGCCCTGTCGTGTGACGGGTCGACCGGGAAGTTCAAGAAGGCATCGGGGCAGGACGTGGTACTGGCGGAGGCCATCTCGGTGGTCACCGGCGTGCTGCGCTTCAAGCTGCTCGTGTAGGGGGACGCCATGGGAAAGAAGGTCAACGTACATTCCGAAGAGTTCATGCAGGCCATGGCCGAGCTGATGGCCGAGGCGGCCGAGTCCCCCGAGGGTCTCAAGGCGCTCGCCGCTGCCATCTCCCCGCCCATTGAGCAGGAAATCGAACGCCGGGAAATCACCTCCCTGCTGCTGACCAAGCAGAAGTTGCCCCCGGGTGAGCCTGCGAAGTTCCAGAAGAAGCCCAAGATGAAGGCCTACTGGATCAGCAAGGACGGCGACGCCGTGGAGTCGGGCATCCAGGAAGAGGAAGTCGAGTTTCCCATCCACCGGATTCACTCCATGCCCATGGTGGACATCTCGGTCCTCAAGCACGGCAACGTCGGTACCATGCTGGACATCCAGAAGTCGGCCGCCGACGAAATCCGCAAAGCCATCGACATCCGCACGGTGACGGTGCTGTCGGCAGCGGTGCCTGCGGAGCGGACCGTGACGGTCTCGGGCGGGAAGCTCACCGACGAAGCCATCAACCAGGCCATCTCGTTCATCGAGGACCAGGAACTGGCGGTGAAGTACATCCTGATGCGAGGCGCTCGGGCCAACGACATGCGTGGCTGGGGTCTCGACCCGCAGACCAAGCGGGAGATGCAGATGAAGGGCATCTTCAAGATCTACAACGGCGCCGAAATCGTGGCCACCGCCTCCATGCCGCTGACGGAAGTCCTGCTGCTCCCCGATGAGGAAGTGGGCAAGTTCGCCATCCGGCAACCGCTGACCACGGACACCATCAACGAAGTGAAGCGGTTCAAGACCGGCTGGCTGGCCTGGATGGAAGCGGCCCACGGCGTGCTTCGGCCCGACCTGCTGGCCAAGGTCGTCATCACCGCATAGGGGAGGTGCCGATGGGGAGGCGAAGACAAATGGTGGCGTGCCGGTGGCGAGAGCATGAGAGCTGTGAGCGGTGTGCTGTGAGCGGTGAGCCGGGAGCGAAAGAGCCCACAGCCCACAGCTCACTGCCCACTGCAACCGACTGCAAGGAGGGAGCCCCATGTCTGTGGTGGTGAAGAACAAGCTGTCGACGGTCCTCGACGTGCCGGGCGCTGGGCTCATGTTCCAGCCCTCGCAGGAGCTGACCGTCGACTCCATTACTCCGGCGCTGTCGGCAGCCATCCAGAATGGCCACGTCGAGGTGGTCTCGCAGTCGGATGCAACCACGGTGACGGTCGAGGAAAACGGCCAGACCACGTTTGCGCTGCCCTTCCCGTGGCCCGGCCCTGACCTGGCGCATCTGGTTGTCGGCGGGCTGGTCCAGACCTTCGGTACCGACTTCACCGTGGATGCCGAAACCAACGAACTGCTCTGGCTGGACGCCGAGGTCGAACTGGAAGAGGGCGACGTGCTGCTCTTCGTGAGGAGGGCCCCATGAGCCGACTGGACGGACGTTTCATCAAGCCGGGCAGCATCCCGGCAGACCGGCTGGGACCTGACGTGGGCCCCGGTGGCGGCGTACCGGATGGCGCAGTGACCGCTGCCAAGCTGGCGGCTGGTCTGCTGACCAAGTTCGTGGTCGTGACCTGGGGAGAGCCCGAGGCTGTGGATTCTACCCATCAAGGCGTCGCCATTCAGCTCAAGGACCTGGCCGGTACCGACATTGCCGCCGCCCACGTGCTTCGAGTCACATGCGATTCACGGGCGACGCTGACCGTTGGCGACAGCGGAAGCGCTCTCTCCGGAGACGCTTCGAATGACCTGATTGCTCGTACCGACGCCTCCGGACGGCTGGACCTGGTGGTCGAGTGCGAGGAGGAAATCGTCGTTTCGGTTGCGGCCGGACCGACCCAATCGAGCCCGTTGCTCGATTGCTCATCGGGGGCCGAATTATCGTTTGTATAACGAGGAGGAATGAACATGGGAATCTCAGATGCAGTGAAACCGGTGAAGGAAGTGACCATCAACGAGATGGCGCAGGAGTTCGCTGACAAGTTCGCCGTCGTGACCTGGGGCACCCCGGGCGCTGAGGCCGACAACAAGATCCAGGTGACCATGCAGCTCAAGAACCCGCTGCAGCAGAACCTGGCCGTGGTTGAGCGGGTCCGCCTGACTGCCTCCGACGGGGCAACCATGGCGCTCAAGTCCGCTGGCAACGGCACGGTGCTCGCTGGCTCCGGGACCGACGACATGATCATCGAGACCGACGAGACCACGGGCAGTTTCGACCTGGAGGTCACTTACGCCGAGACCGGGACGGTGACTCTGGTGGCGGGCGTGACCCAGGGCTCGGGCTTCGTGTCCTGCGGCAACAGCGTGGACCTGACGTTCGCGTAGCAGTGAGCGGTGGGCAGTGAGCGGTGGGCAAGATAGCAAGCCCGGAAGCTCACTGCCCGCTGGCCGCTGACGACCATGGAGGAGAACAGCGATGCTGACGATTACGAATAACTTGCAGACGCACCTGGTCGTCCCGCACGGGGTCGCCGAGGGCATCTCGCTGAAAGTGCCCCCCAAGGGACAGGTCCAGGTGGAGCGCGTCACCGCTGCCCTGAAGGACGCCGAGAAACGTGGCCATCTGACCGTGGGCTATCCCAGTGAAGCCGTGAGCGGTGAGCGGAACGCTGCGGGCCAGAAGGTGCCAAAGAAGCCCACTGCTCAAAGCCCACTGCCCACTGCTGCGGAACCCGAGGAGACGACCTGATGCTGACCGAACTGGTAGCCGACATCCTGGCCGAGTTCAAGGACGACGAGGGAAACGCTCAGGCGCCGGAGGAGTACATCCAGCGGGCGGCAGAGCGAGCGCTTCCGCTTGTCGCTTCGGACCTGGGTTTTGCCTACCAGCTCTCCAACGACGACGTGACTCCGGAGATGTCCGGTGAGCACCGGGAGGTTTGGGCGCTTCGGACCAAGGTCTTCGTGTGCCGATTCCTGAGGGCACAGGCAGCGAGCCGGGTCAGCTTCTCGTCGGGCGACAAGAGCATGGACCGCTCCAAAGAGGCCGCTACCTGGGCTGCTCTGGAGAAAGACCTCTCGGCCGAGTACGCCGAGCGAGTCGCCCACATCAACCCGCCGCTGGATGAGGCCCTGCTTCAGTTGGAGCACCGCCCGCTGGTTTTCAATCGAGCCACCCTCGAAGAGCAGGAGGAGGTCTTGCCATGAATCGACAGTCGCAAGAAGAAGTGAAACTGGATCCGTTCAAGTACGGAACCTGGGACGTGGTCACCACCCTGGTGCAGTTGGCTGTAGCTGTGGCCGGAGTCATCCTGGCCGTCCAGGGGGACACCAGCGCTTTGCTGGGTCTTGGCGCTCTCGCCGGAGGAGCCCGAAGCAATCTGTTTCAGGATTTGCTGAGGTCCCCGAAGCAGCCGCCCTCCAAACCCACTCGGGGACCCAGGAACCTCATGCTGGCACTGCTGGGACTGGCGGTGTTCCTGCCGGCATGCGGCGCAACGACCATCAGCAAGGAGTTCCTGGTGGACTCTCAAACGGCGGTCAAAGCCACGGCACAGAGCTACTTCGACGGCTGCCGCATGGTCACCATCGCCCCGGCGTTCTCAGTGAGCTTCGACAACGAAGCGACCTTTGGCGGCGGCCTGTTCGCCGGCTGCGAGGCCAACGGCGAGTTGATGGAGTTCCGTTGCGTCGGAGTGAAGGACCAGGAGACCGGCCAGACCCGGGTCATGTGTCAGCCCATCGCCTTCTGGCTGCAAGGGGAGAGTGCCAGATGAAGTCGAGCTACCCCGTCCAGGCCGTGCGTGAAGTGCGCTGGATCATCATGCAGTCCGGGGTGACTGGCGCGCTTTCTCGTCCCAACCTGGCGGGGTCGAACAGCTTCTTCGGGCCCGATGAAACCAACGAGACTGCAGTGGGCACCATCCCCATCGAGATGCAGGACCTGCCCCCGAAAGACCTCACGGAAATCGGTGCGGACGCTGTGGCCTGTGTGCTACCTGACGCCGGCGTTCACGAGCAGGACTTCCTGACCATTGGCGATTCACGCTACCGAGTGACCGCCATCAAGCCCCACAACTTCTTCGGTGCGGTGACCCATCTGGACCTCCACCTGACCAGGGAGCGACGCCATGGGTGAGCTGCGACACGTCACACCGGATCTAGACAGGCCCAACGTCGCTGCGTTCGAACCCGGCCAATCTCGCAATCATCTGTTCGAGGCTCCATGTGGTGTCCACAAAGGCGGACCGACCGCACGTAGGGCGCTCTTTCATGACTTCAGAGAAGAAGGAGAAGTCACTCTCAGGGCAGATTACTATGAGGCCAAGGCAAGGCAGTTCAATGTCCTTGTTCGCTCGCCACTCTCGCTCCCACCAAAACTCCTTGCGGTATCCACCTCCGTACCTTCCCGCGCCAGCTCCCATCTGCTCAATGAACGGGGCAACCTTGGATACCGGGTCGTCCTCAAAAGGCCCTCGGCCGATAGCGGCCTGGATCAACTGTTCGAACGGCTTTGTGAGCCAGTCGTGACCAGGTGTTATGTCGAGATACCAGACGGGATTGCAGCCAAGATTCCGCCCCTGCTTCTTTGTAATGGCAACGCCATATGGTTCGAATCTGCAGTTTCTCTTCTCTATTGTCTCGCACATCAGCCCAATATGCTCAAGAGGCGTTTCTGTGAACGACACACATCGCTGGCTGTCTGTTGGTCTGTCATTCTTTTCAAGCATCTTGACGGCTTGCCCCATTGGGCACCCCTTCCGCAATGTATTATCCAACAGTATTTCCCTAAGCACATCTCTTGCACTTTTGTTGTCTTTAGATCTAGTGAGATGCACAAGAAAAGTGCTAAGGTCTGTCCTTCTTGCAACTATGTCTTCTATTTTCAAAACACGACCTCAAGTCTGGTGAGTTCCGCCGACAGACGGCACATGCCTTCAGCTCGGCAGCTCGCTAACAACCGCCGTTCTAACATAGGATTTGTCGCCGTCCAAGGCTCAGTCAACTCGCTGTGCCTCGCCTGGATCCGGGAGCGGCGCCATGGCTGACCGCAACCGGATAGCCACCATCACGGTGGATGCTGACCAGGTCGCCCGCCTCCAGAGGGCCATGGAACGAATGCCAGCGCTGGTTCAGCAGGAGCTGGGCAAGGCCGTCGTGAAGCTCATTCTCATCATCGAGGCGACGGCGAAGAAGGCCTGCCCGGTCGACACTGGCAACCTCCGCAGCTCCATCACTCCCGTGGTTGAGTCTTGGGCCCGGGGCTTCGTGGGCACCAACGTCGAGTACGCTCCCTTTGTGGAATACGGAACGCGCCACGCCCCAGCTCAGCCCTTCCTGGAACCGGCCTTTCTGGAAGGAAAGAGGCAGGCCCCCAAGGTCTTCGAAGAAGCCATCGAGCGAGCCATTGCCCGGTTCGAGAGGGAGGCGTCATGAGCGCTTCCCTCAAACGAGCACTCGGTCTCTGGGTGGCTTCGAAGGCCTCTGGCCTCAACGTCTATGCCGACGACCTGGCCAACAACCAGTACCGATATCCGGCTTGCGTCGTGACTGAGGTGGGCCACTCGGTGGTGCCCGTTGGCTGCGGGAAGACAGACTTCCCGGTGCGCAACCCCAGCACCGACTTCGTGGTTTCCGCAGTGCGCTTGCACCGGGAAGAGACCAGCTTCCGACTGACCTTCAGCGCCCCCAACGGGCCGCAGAAATCCGGCATCGAGACCGTAGACTCTCTGGCCGAGACGGTCGAACGAGCGGTCCTGGCGACCCAGTCGGCTCCGGGCCAAACCGAGCTGACCGACACACAGACCACCCCGAACCAGACGTTCCCATTGGAGGCCATGCGCCTCGAAGGTCGGCAGGCCGTCCCACCCGACACGACCGGTGAGCCGTTCCTGTTCCGGGAAGCGCTGACCGTCCGGCTCGTTCGCCTGATTCCCATCGAGCGAGCCGTCGACCGGGTCATCGAGCACATCCACATTGAGGAGAACGACCATGAGTGACACCGACCTCACCACCGCCCCGGCAGCAACCGAGCCGAAGAGCCCCAAGGCGAAGACCAAGCCGGAAACCGGCCAGGCAGCGGCTCCAGCGGTTCCGGCCACTTCGGCAGTTCTGCCCCTCCCAGCCTATCGCCCGAAGCCGTCAGGCGGTCCCACCCTCGTGGTTGCTCTGGCCAAGGCCACGCAGACTCCTCCAGCGGTGCTGGCCGGGTTGAAGGCAGCGTACCGGTGGACGGATTCCACGAAGATGACCAGGGCCGAGTTCATTCAGAAACGAGACGCCTGGCTCTCCCGCCCGGCCAAGGAGGTGTAAGCCATGGTGCAACGACGAATCATCCCCGACGCCTACACCGACTACGAAGACGGACACATTGGTGCGGTCCCTGGCTCGCTTGCCAACGTCGAGGCCAAGATTGGCGCGGCAGGCGGTGGGACCCCGGGCCGGGTCTACACGCTGGGCGGTGCCGATGCCAAGAAGCAGGCCCGCACAATCTTCAAGAGCGGACCCCTGCTCCAAGCCATTGAGGAGGCCTTCGACGCCGGCTCGACTCGCATCCATGCTGTGCGCATCGACCAGCCTGAGCAGGCCTTCCTCACCCTCAAGGACGTCAGCGGTATCGACACGGTCCGGCTCAAGGGCGACTTCGGCTCGTCGGGCAACAACCACTTCGTCAACGTCACTCACCAGTTCCAGAGCCTGGACACGGGCTATGCGGCGGTCGTCTCGGGCAGCCCCCACAAGGTGGTGTTCTACAGCCCGACCTTCGAGGAGTTGCGCCAGATTTCCTTACCGGCCGATATGACCCAGGTCATGGGACTTGGGGTCCAGAGGCTGCCTTTCAACTCGACCGGCCAACCCGAATTCTGGGTGCTGGGCGTCGGTCCGGGCCCGGGAAATCCCCCGATTATCGCTCACTTCGACCAGGACGGCATTCTCATCGAAGCCGACACCCTCGACCTGAGCAGCCTGCTTCCCGAAGGCGACACGCCCACCGGAATCGCTGCCGAGCCGTGGGGCCCGGACGACGGCCTGGAGGTCGTGACGGACAAACACCTGCTCTACCTCCACATCACCCAGCCCGGCACGGCGGTTGTCGACTACGCCCTGGACTTTGCCGAAGTCGGCATCCCCACGCCGGATGTCTCGTCGGCCGTTGGCACCACCGACCTCAACGCTGAATTGCGGGGCGAGCATCCCGTCACGACGCTCTGCGTGCTGGACCGCACGGCCAAGAAGATCTACGGCATCACCCGACTCAATGAGTCGTCGCCCGTTCTGCTCGGCAGTGTGGACATCTCGACCTGGGCCGGCTTGGACTCGCCTGAAGGCATTGCCATCGACTACGACACCGACGACGTTCTCGTGGCGATGCGGTCTGAGTCGGGGCCCCTGGACCGGGTTGTCCGCCTGAGCATCGATTGGGACGGTGACCCGGACCCGACGGTCGCCTACATTGATACCCATGCGGTGGCGCACAGCGTCTACGGTTTAGGCGAGTCGCTCTACAACTGCCAGGCGCTCACTCGTGTGACCATCCAGGACCGCAACGAGCCTCGCTGGCTTGTCCGTGTTTACCAGGCCACCGGCACCATCACCACGGTCACATCGGCCGTGGTCGACGCCATCAACCAGGAGGGCACCTACCGGGCAGAACTCCTGGTCGAGAATCCGCTGGTGCTGACTCCCTCTGAGAACGGGGAAGGTGGCGGGCCGGATCCCACGTACTTCGTGCCGTTTGCGGGCGGCAGCGACGGCGGCGCTCTGACCAACGCTGACTACCTGGCAGGTCTCGACGCCACCACCGGTCGCATCGATGTCGCGTGGATTCATGCTGTCGGGGCTGTCACCCCCGCTTTGTGGAACGCCATCCTGGTCCATTGCGCCGAGATGTTTGAGCGCCACCAGGCCGAACGCTTCGCCATCCTGGAGACGCCCGCATTTGTGTGCTCGGCGGAACCGGGAAGCGCTGCCTACCTGGAAGCCCTCCAGGAGTACGTGGACGACATCGTGGCCATGGCCGGGGACGTAGCCGACCGCAACGCCGTCATCTTCGCCGGCGGCGCTCGCTTCCTGAGCGCCCTGGGTATCGAGTACACCCGCTCCGTGACCTCGGCCTGCGGCGGCACGATGGCCGGCCTTGAGGTCCAGAAGTCGCTCATCAACAAGCCTGTGCGAAATGCCCTGAGCCTGGTACCCGAGTTCGGTCAGGCCCACATCGAGTCGCTCATCCAAGCCCGAGTGAACTGCGTCCGGCTCAAACCCGGCCGTGGATTCACCATCGTCCACTGCCTGACCGCCGCCGCTCCCGGCTCCGACTACTCCCGGGTCAACGACCTGCGGGCTGTGTACTACGCCTCCAAAGCCGCACGGGAAGCGGCCCAGCCCTACGTCGGCGAAGAGAACGACGCTGCAGGCGAAGGTCTTCGACGGCTGGAGTCAGCCATGTCCCGGCCCCTCGAGTCGATGCGGGACAACGGCCAGATTGATGCGTTCGACCTGGTCGCCTCCTCGACCCCGCATGACCGGATTCTCGGCGACGTGTTTGTCACGCTCGGCATCCAGCCCCGGCGGGCCATGGAGATGATCTATACAACGGTCTATTTGAAATAGTGAGGTGACGCATGGCTACCGAAGGATACATCCAGGGAGCGTCGGGCGAGGAGATTTCGCTGCTCGTCGATGGCATCAAGATCATGGCCTTGCAGAACCTCTCGTGGAAGGCAAGCCAGGCCAAGTCGGTCATCCGAGGAGCCGGTTACCGCAAGCCCCACGCCATGGGCCGGGGACCGAAGGAATATGAGGTCGACTTCGAGGTGAAGGAGTTGAACAAGGCCGTCATTGAGGAGGCCGTCAACTCGCCCCGAGCGACCGAAGTGCAAATCAAGACGTTCAAGGTCGGGGACCAGGAGTTCTCGGACATCCTCGACCTGCGCAATTGCACCATCCTCATCGTGTACCCGGCCAAGAACAACGCCCAGCGCATCATCCGCTTCCTGGGCTTCGAGTTCACCGACGTGGAAGGTGGGTTTGCCGTCGATGACGAGTCCGTGGGCCGCAAGCTCTCGGGCATCGCCATGGACGCTGAGGGGCTGGTGTAGAATGCGATTTCAGAGGGACATGAGAAAGGCGAACAGGTCGGGGAGGACTGAACGGTCGAACTCGATTTGCGCCGCAGTCTGCGGCAGTTTGAACTCGCCGATGAAGTCCCCTCGGTCGCCCCAGTACGAAGGAAGATCCTCGGCCACCTTGAGTCCTCCCCGTTCTCTGAGCCACTCCCATATCTTCTTGCCAAGGGCTTGGTTTCCGAGAACGCAAGACGGTTTGTGCTTGCGAATGAAAAGGATCATTTCATCGTTTCCCAAGGTCATTCTGGCTTCGTCCATGCCGGTATCCTCCATTGAAATGGTGAAGCGAATCCTGAGCACCTGCTCAAGCCGCCTCATCATCTGCGTAGTGAGATTGTATGCATCGACCCGTTCCAGGTTGAAGATGGTCTGCGAAGTGACTCCGAGTTCAGCGGCAAGCCGCTCGCGACTCCAGCCCCTTCGCTTTCTCACAGCCTCAATCTTTGGTCCGATCCAGTCCATGGATACTAAACTGACAGTTTATGCTCAGTATGTCAAGGCCCAAATTCGGGGCGGTAGGAGGGAGCCATGTCGCAAGAAGACGTGAAGCTGCTGGCCGAGAAGATCGATGAACTGGCTGCCCGGGTCTCCACCCTGGAGGTAGCGGTGACCACCCTCATGGCCAGCGCGATGCAGCACGACCGAACCATCCGCTGGCTTCGAAACCTGGGCATCTTGCTCCTGGGCATCGCCCTTGGGACCGGAGCCGTGAAACTGAACGACGTCATCGGCCTGGCCGGGACGCCCTGAACGAGGAGACGACCATGACTGAGACCACCCAGAACGATGTGACGAAGCCCGCCGGCAACGAGCAGGAAGTGCGAGACCTTGTCCAGCGCCTCCGGGCGGAGAACCCCAACTTGCGCCTCTTCCAAATCGTGGTGCCCGACCGGGACGGCGAAGTCTACCTGGCCCGAAAGGCCTCGTGGTCCGAGTACAAGAAGCTGCTGGGCACCGTGAAGAACGAGGCCGACGCCAACGAGGTGCTGGTCCAGAAGTTCCTGGTGCATCCGAAGCCCGACTACGAAGAGATACAAACCACCTGGGACCCGGGCCTCATCGTGACTCTGGCCGCGCAGATCCAGAAGGGATTGGGCTTCTCGCAGGGGGCGTCCCTAAAAAACTGGTAGAGGCCGAGCGGGCCGCATGCCGCTCGGATGGGTACCGACAGATGCGAGCGCTGATTTGCCACACCTTCCCCGCCTACCACTTCGACCGGGTCGACGACCTGGTTGCCGACGAGTTTGCGGAGGTGGCGGGCGCTGCGCTGTGGGTCAAGGACCAGGAGGCCAAGGCGGTGAATGCGGCGGGAGCCAAGAGGAAGAGGCGGTGAGCCATGAGCGGGGGCACGAGCCACACCATCGGCGTGCTGGTCCAGGGTCATGACGACCTGACGGCCTCCCTCCAGCGTGCCTCCGCCGCTCTCGATGCGTTCGGGCGTGCTGCCCAGGACGCCACCAATTCGGTCAACAGGCTCAGGGCCCCCGACGTGGACACGTCCGGCATTGATGCAACGGCATCCAAACTGACGGGCATCGGCACCAAAGCTATGGTCGCTGGGGCCGCAGTGGGTGCGGGACTCGGACTGGGGGTTCAGGCAGCGACCCAGTTCAATACGGCCATGGCTGAGGTCTCTACGCTGGTCGACACCTCCACCGTCGATATGCAGGCGATGAGTTCGCAAGTGCAAGGCCTCTCGAAGGAGTTCGGGGTCATGCCGGTGGACACCGCCAAGGCCCTCTACACCACCATCTCGGCCGGCTTCGGCGACGCCAAGGATGCAACGGTCCTGCTGGAAGGAGCCATGAAACTGGCCCGAGGTGGCCTGTCCGACCTGGGCGGCTCCATCGATGGACTGACCTCCATCATGAATTCCTACGGCCTCAAGGCCAGCGATGTCGGGAAGGTCTCGGACTACATGTTCGTGGCCATGAAGGCCGGCAAGACAACCATCGCTGAACTGTCCGCCAGCATGGGCAAAGTGACCCCACTTGCTGCCTCGGCGGGCGTCGGCCTGGACCAACTGATGGCCGCCACATCGGCCCTGACCCTGGGCGGTCTCAACACCTCTGAAGCCGTGACCTCGCTTCGAGGTATCCTCAACGCGGTCATCAAACCCAGCAGCGAGGCGGCCAAGGTGGCCAAAGACCTCGGAATCCAGTTCGACACGGCCGCCATCCAATCCATGGGGCTGGGCAACTGGCTAGCCATGGTCAAGGAGAAGACCGGCGGCAACCAGGCGGTGATGGCCCAACTCTTTGGGTCGGTCGAGGCCCTCTCCGGAGTCCTCGCTCTGACCGGCAATCAAGCCGGCGCCTTCGCCTCCATCATGGACCAGATGAACACCAGCACCGGTGCCACGGAGGAGGCCTTCCTCAAGGTCAACTCCTCGGCTTCCGTCGCCTTCGACAAGGCCAAAGCCAACGCCGCCGTGCTCCTGGAGACCATCGGCAACGCCCTCCTCCCCATTGTCACCGGGCTCGGCAACGCCTTTGCAGTAGTCGCCGACGGCCTGAGCGCTTTCTCAGAGGCTCACCCGGTGCTGGCCAAGTTGGTCATCGTCTTCACCGCCGTTGCCTCGGCAGTCGCCGTGGTCGGAGGCGGCTTCCTCGTCATGGGGGCGCAGGTCGCAGCGGCGATGGCCGCCATCAACCTCTCCACAGGCGGTTGGATTCTCATCATCGGAGCGGTGGTCACCGCCATCACCGGACTGGTCATGCTCTTCACAACCAGTGCAGAAGACATCGGCGAGTCGTGCGGCTTTCTCACGGATATTTGGGACGCCCTCAAGGTCGCCTGGTATGCCGTCGCCACGCCGATTGCCTATGGAGTCGGGTTTCTGGCGGGCATTTTCACCATGGCATGGGACAAGATTGCCGCCTACACCGCCGAGATTTGGCCGCTGGTGAAGCAAGTCATCCTCGGTGCCTGGAACGCCATCATGCTGGTGCTCGGCCCGGCCCTCAACGTGCTCAGCGCCATGTTCGCAGCGGCGTGGGAGGGAATCAAGATTGTGACGTTCGCCGTCTGGGATGCCATCAAGCTGACCGTGGTCACCATCTGGAATGGCATCTACGAGACCATTTGTGCGGTCTGGAACCTCATCACCGGTATCTTCAAAGCGGCGCTGCAAGTGCTCACCGGCGACTGGGCCGGAGCCTGGGAAACCATCAAGAACACGTTTGCAAATGTATGGGAGAACATAAAGAACATCTTTGGCGGCATTGTCGACTGGTTCAAGGGCCTTGGCACCATCTTCCTCGACGCGGGCAAGGGCCTGGTCAACGCCCTCTGGGACGGCATCGTCGCTGCCTGGGACGGACTCGTGTCTGGAGTCAAAGACCTCCTCTCGGGGTTGCGGGACATGCTGCCCTTCTCCGACGCCAAGGAAGGGCCGCTCTCACAGCTCACGGCTTCGGGCTCCGCCTTTGTGGATACCTTCTCCAGCGGCATCACGTCGGCAGGCAGCGTTGCGGTGGACGCCTTGTCCGGGATGCTCGAAGGCCTGCGAGAACTCCTTCCGTTCTCCGACGCCCGAAAGGGACCACTGTCCAATCTCACCAAGTCCGGAGCCTCCCTGCTCCCCACGTTTGCTGCCGGCATCGAACAAACTGGCAAGGTCCCGACGGAATCAGTCGCAGGCGCATTGGGAAGCATCTCGTTGGAAGCCCCACAGATGCCGACGATGCAGAGCCCGCCGCAGCCGTCCCGGGATTCGGGCCCTTCCGTGGTGTTCGAAAAGGGAGCCTTCGCCATCACCGTGAACGGCGCCAACGGCATCGACGACCTGGAGGTCCAGTTGACGGAGGTCTTCGGTCGGCTGGCCCTGCGACTGGGGGTGAGCGATGCCTGAGATTCGCAATGAGGGTTTCCAGGTGCTGACCCTGGGAGCGGTCAAGAAGGACGGGACGCCGGACATCGCCAACATCCTCTTCTCCTTCCCGGTGCCGCACCAGCAGATGTCCGTTCGCCAAGCGGTCAAGATTGACGAGGTCCGGGTGCCCGGCCGTTCGGGCAAAGTGAAGCAGGGCGTCGGCTACGAAGACACCGAGGTCTCAGTGGCCCTCACGCTGGTGGACCGGGAGGACCGAGGCGCCAACGTGGTGTACTCAGCCGTCCAGCAATTGAAGGACCTCCAGGCAGCGTTTCGAGACCGGTCGGATCCGGTGGGCACAACCACGTCGGCACCGAAGACCGCCCCCAGAAATGTCCCCACCATCTTCTCGATTCAGTCCCGGCTCACCGACGCCTGCGGAATCAAGACCGTGCTGTTCAAGTCGCTGGACGTCTCGGAGTCCCCTGGCGACACGGCCCTGGAGGTCAACATCTCCATGGTGGAGTTCGAGCCGGCCCCGCTGGTTCCCGAGCGCCGTCGCAAGAAGAAGACCACCGAACTCGAAGACTACATGGCCGACATGGCCTACTACGACTCCCTCGAAGCGGCCGACATGGCCGGAGCCGACCCCGCCGCAGCTCAAGCCGCTGCCATCGCTGCCGCAACCGCTCAGGACGCCCAGGCCAGCGCCGCTCACGACGCAGAGGTCGGGGAAGAAGACCCACTCACCAAGGTCTTTCGCCAAGGCAAGGCTGACGCCATGGCCTCTGGAGGCAAGCTATGAACTGGCTCGCCCCCGAAATCGAAGTGACCCTCGCCGGCCACACCGAACTGGCCAGCGTCAGCCGAATGGAAGTCACCGCTGCCCGTGGACACCCCATCGCCACCGTCGACCTCGAATTATCGAATGTACGCTTCGAATGGACCGATATCGCTGAAGAACTAAAGACCGTTTGCCCGCTGGTTATTCGTTGGGGATATCGGGAAGCAGAACTTTTTACACTTTTTGATGGCACCGTAAAGCAATCACAACTACGAGAGACCTTCAAGGTTGTAGGAATGTGTCGGGGCCGAGCCCTCGCCGACACCCGTCGCACCTGCACGTACCAAGAGGAGACCGCCGACGCCGTCGTGCATCACCTGGTTGCTGACCTCGGATTCTCCTCCCTGGACATCGCCCCCTGCGACCTGGTCATCGACAAGTTGCCGCTCCTGAACAACACGGTCGTCGAAGCGCTTGCTTGGCTCGGTCGCCGGCTGGGTCTGGACCATGCCTTCTGGGCGGACTCGGAAGGCGGATTCCATTGGGGCCCCGCTGACGAGTTGCAGGAATCGGAGACGCTCTTCACCCACGGGGAAGATGTCCTGTCCTGGCAGCAACTCCCGGGCAACCGTCGATTGCTGACCGTCATGGGAACCACCCTCTGGCACTCCCAGGTCATTGAAGTTGGCGACCGGGATGGTACCACCACCCGGTACTTCATCGAGCAGGTCCGGCACACGGCAGGCATCGGCGACACAGGCCTCCGGACGCAACTCTGGCTGCGGGAGGTTCTTTCCACATGAACTCCCACGCAGACCTGGCCAGCGTCCTGAAGCAGCTCGTCGAGGGCATCTCCCCCGACCTGCGCCCCTACTTCCGCCCGTCGCTCCTGGGCAAAGTCGTTGCTGCCTACGACGAGGAGTATCGGGTAGACGTGGTGGTCGGTGGGAACGACGAGACCGAGGAACCGGGGCTCGCCCTGCCGAAAGTGCCCGTAGCCTCTCTCTTTGCCCAGGAAGGGTACGGCATCTGGGCCCTGCCCGAAGTGGGTGCGGAAGTCACCATCTCCTTCCACGACGGTGATGTCACCCGACCGTACGTCGAGTCGCCCCTCTTCTTTCGCAACCAGGCGCCATCGGGTTTCTCCACCGGCACCATCGCCATTCGAGGCAAGCATGGCCAAAAGGTCGAACTCAAACCCGGCAGCAACGAAATCGTGCTCTCGGCCGCCTCCGTCAAGGTCGTCACCACGGACAAGCGTCAGGAGAAGGTGACCGGGGACCAGAACCTCGGCGTGGCTGGCAACCGCACGGCCCAGGTCGAGGGCAAAGAGACTCTGCTGGCCGACTCCTGGAAGGTGGCAATCGCCCGCCAGGCCCGCCTGGAATGCGGGTCGCTCTCTGAAGAGACCAAGGGCGACCTGACCCAGAAGGTCGGTGGAACCCTGAAGCAGCGAATTGTGGGAAGCGTGTCGCAGCAAGTGGCGGGCGGGGCAACCTCGGCAGTCGCATTCTCCAAGCGGGAAGTCGTGGGCGGGGCCTACCAGATCCTGGTCGCGGCAACTCCAGGAATCGCTGCCCCACCGCCGCAGCCAGCCTACTCCGTGCTGGTGAACCTGGGAAACCTGGCGTTGGACTCCCTGGGCGGCCAAATCCAGATTGGGGCCAACGAACTCGCGCCGCCGACATTCGTCCACATCGGCTCTTCTGCCTCTGGTCCAGTACAGTTGGGCGGCCTCGGAGCGACCGGTCAACCGGCTCCTTGCGGACTTCCGCTGCAAATTGTCCTCAACACGATATTGACCGTGCTCAAGACAGTTCCCCTTGGTATCGGCAACCTCGGAGCCCCCATTGCCCCGAACCCTGCCGTCGCTACCGCCCTGGCCGCTGCCGACACCGCCATGGGCCAACTCTTGAGCGGAAAGGTCTTCATTGCACAGGTATGAGGTGAAACATGGCTCTTTCCGACAACCAGCAGACCTCCAAAGACGCCATGGCCCAGGCCTTCCTGGACAGCATGGAGGCGCTCTTCCCCCTGCCCGAGTCTATGCCCGACGAAGACAAGGAGACCATTCGAGCCAACTGGGAGAAGCTCGGTCAGGCCGTAGCCTCCATCCTGCCGTCCCTCATGCAACACATCTCGACCAACGCCGAAATCGGGACTGTGACTTCCGATGTAGTGGGAGCCGAAGCCACCCAAAACAACGCCGGCCTGGGGCTGCTGTCATGAAGGCAAATTGGACCCAGCCAGGAGCCTCGCTCCCCAAGCGACTTGCCGAGGTTGCTGCCCGTCTTCGTGAAGCAGTTCCTCTGCTCGTTGCTGCTCAAACCAAGGCCGTGGAGGGCATGGCACAAGCCCTGGTCGCTCTGTCCCCAACGCCAGGCTCTGCCCCGAGCCCGATGCTCCAGCCTCCAGTCTCCAGCCTCCAGCCTTCCCCCGGAGGTGACTCATGAGCACTTGGCGAGCCCTCACTCTCCCTATGATTCCAGGAGTGCCCGAGGCCATGGAGGCCACCAGCCAGGCAGCCGGGGCCATGGGAGCCGTACTCGACGCCCTGGCCGGTCTCATCAACATGCTCAGCGACTTGGTCTCAGCGTTTTCCGACCCACTCCAGGCCGCTCTGGCCTCGCTGATTGCTGCCATCCAAGCGCTCATTGACGAGATCCAGGCCCTGCTGGCTGCGGGGGTTTGCTTCTACCTGGACAAGGGTCCGTGCTTCACGGGCGGGCCGCCGGACGGGTTGGGCGGGTTTCTCAGCCGTTGGGCAGCATCGTTCGAAGACGCGGGCGACTCAGCAAGACCACAGTTTTCGGCAGGGACTCCGGTATCGGCCCTGCTGGTGGTGGTGGGTGCCGAGACGCTGGCGCAGTTCCGGGACGTGCTTCGGCCGTTGGCTTCCCTCTTTGGGATTCCATCTCTCGTGCTTCCCGAAAACGACGAGCCCGCCCCGGACCTCGCTGCTGCCCAGGAGCAGTCACTGTCGACACCCCCAGACTGGTCCTCTGTGCAATTGGGTGAAGTCCTGCCCCCGATGACAGCCCTTACCGACGCTCTCCGGTTTGCCATCGGGGCCATCCAGGTACCTGAGAGCTACGCCCAGATGCTGCAGGGACTGGCATCCATCATTGCGGACAAAGCAGCGGCGCTGAACGAATTGAGCGCAACCATCCAGCAGGCCGCCGACGACCTCAACGCCATCATCCAGTCCGAGGGGCTATACATTCTATATGTAGAAGGGAACAGCATTCCGGACCTCATCGAGGCTGCCGCCGGTGCAGGCGATGCCCCTCCCTGGTCCGTCGAAACCTGGGTTGCCGGCGTGTGCTTTCTTGGTGCCACCGCCGAGTTCGGACCCGTTGTTGAACTGTTGGGAGGGTAGGTAGAGAAATGGCCAACGAGAATCTCGGAATCGACCTGCTTCTTGACTCCTCGGGAGACCTGACCGTCGGCACTACGGGCGACCTGGTTCTGACCCCCACCGGCCGGGTCTGCCTGCTCCAGGACGTCCGCAACCTGCTCGACACCCTCCCCGGCGACCTCTTCGGCCACCCCGAATTTGGTGCCGGATTACCCCGCCTGGCCGGAGAAGAAGACCGCCCCGAGTTCGAGCAGTTGGTGGCACGAGCCATCACCGACGCCTTGACCTACGACGATTCCGTCGGCCCTCGAATCGACACCGAGTCCATCAAGGTCGAAGTCGTAGGCACCGGCCTTCGTGACGCCGAATTCCGGGTCACCTTCGTGCCGCTGGAAGACGGCTGGAGCACCCCGGAAAACCTCATCTGGCGCTACACGCCCACTGGAGGGACCCCATGAAAATCAAGACGTACCCAGAAGTCGTCGGCTCGATGCTCGCCACCATAGGCCAGCGCACAAACCTGACCAATTTCAACACGGGTTCCGTCATCCGGACGCTGACAGAAGTGTTCTCCATCGTGGTCACCGAACTGTACGCATTCGGTGCCGACATGCTGAAGCAGGGGTTCGTGGATACGGCGACGGGCTTCTGGCTCGACCGCAAGGCGCTGGAGTACGGTCTGACTCGAAAGCCCGCCGTGAAGACCCAGGGCGTCGTCGTCTACTCTCGACGCCTTCCCAGGAACACAAACATCCCCATCCCGCAGGGCTCCATCATCACGACCCCGAAGGACCAGGCGGGCAATGAGTACCGCTACTTCACGACGGAACCAGCCATCTTGCAGGCGGGCCAGGTATCGGTGGAGGTCCCGGTCATCGCCGAGAATCCCGGCTCTGCCTACAACGCCGGCCCGGCCTCCATCTCCAAAATGAAGACATTCATCAACGGCGTCGATGCCGTCACCAACCCGGTCGACTGGATCACGACGGTGGGCGTGGACCAGGAGCCCGACGCCCTGCTCCGACAGCGCTGCTTTCTGGCCTGGGAGGAGCTTTCCCAGGGTGGCACGGCAGCGGCGTATGTCTCGTGGGCCCTCTCGGTGCCAGGCGTGAAGTCGGCGTTCGTGGATGACGCCCTGCCTCGAGGCGAAGGCACTCTGGATGTGTACATCGTGGGCGAAGCCGGTCCTCCGGAGCCCGCACTGGTTGCTGCAGTCCAGGCCGTCGTCGACCAGAATCGTCCCATCACAGCCGACGCCCTGGTCCTGGCTCCCGAGCCGGTCGAAGTCCCGGTCTCGCTGACCGTTGTACCCCGGGCCGGCTACGACACGACCGCCATGGACGCCGAGATTCGCAGGCGGCTCTCCATCTACTTCGGCGACATCACAGACCCGGCGCTGGCCCTCCCGCAACTGGGAGTTGGCAAGGACGTCGTGGTCTCCCAGGTCGTCGCCGTGGTCATGGGTGTGCCGGGGGTCTACTCGGTCACCGTGGTAGCGCCGGCTGCCAACGTCTCCATCGACGCCAACGAGTTTCCACAATTGGGTGCGGTCACCTTGGTGATGGAGGCGCCCAGCTATGAGTAACGACAGCCGCCCGGCCGACACCATCGTCCACCTGGCCGACTATCTCTGGTGGTTGCTCCCGGCCTTCCTCAAGAAGAAGGAACGCTCGGAATCTCTGATTGGCCGGCTCTGCGGCGTCTGGGGTACGGAACTGGGCGAGGCCCGCTCCACTCTCACCGAAATCATCCCCTTGTTGGTCGTGGCCACTGCCAGTGGAGTCTGGCTGGACCAACTCGCCCGGGCCCGCCAAATCCTGCGCAGCCAGGGGGAATCCGACGAATCGCTGCGAATCCGAGTGCTCGCCGCCCACGAACTCAAGCGCAATTGCGGCACCATCCCCGGCATGGTCGACGGCCTTGCTGCCATCGGGTACGGGGTTGAAGTCGAAGAACCCAACAAGGGTACGGGAAAATGGTCCCGTTTCGTCGTCCGAGTGCTGACCTGGAACGGCCTGGTCGCCGACCAGAACATCTTCTACTCGGTCGTCCGCCAACTCAAGCCGGCCCACACCCGAGCCCTCGTCGAGTCGGAACTGGCCCCGGCAACTTGGGACGACTGGGAGCCGGGCGACCCAGAAAAGACCCTGGACGAAGGCTTGCTTGATGAGTTCCTTCCCACAGAATAGGAGATAGCAATGGTACAAAAGCGAATTAACGATTATCGAGGCCCCCGCTCTGCCGAGAACCTCAACAGCCACCTGGTCGGCGTCCTCCCACCTGGCGTGTACGAAGGGTTCCACGTCGGTCCCAATGGCAGCATCTCCTCTGGGGTCCTGCTCACTCCGGAGGGAATCCGAATCGAGGAGACCGAGGGGGTAGCAGTGGCCCTGCCGCCAGCCGACCCGGACCTGCCCCGAGTCGACCTGGTCGTGTGCATCCACGAATACCAGAAGACCGTGCCGGCCCCGCCCGCGACCTACGAAGTCGTCACCGGCACGCCCGGCATGGAGCTCCAGCCCCGAGACCTTCCCGCCCACGCCACACTCCTCGCCACTTGCCTCATGGAAGCCGGAGCCACGGCCTGGACGCACATCTCCCAAGTCGGCCCGCCGATGCGAATCTACAACGCCGTCGAACACGCCGACCATTCCTGGCACATCGTCCGAGGAGAACTCGGAGCCATGGTCCAGCGCTGGCTCCCCAACGCCGGCGCCCTGGTCGTCCACATCGTGGCCGCCAACACCCTTGAGGACGGCGAACTCATCGATTGGGGCCAGCCCGTCCTTCGAATCGACGCCGCTGGCATCCAACAGGTCATCGCCCTGGACGAGGCCAAGCTCGACAAGACCGGCGGCACAATCTCCGGCGACCTCGTCCTCCAAGGGAAAGTGACCTTCAGCGCCGCCCACGCTGCCGACGTCGCCTTCGATGATTGGGTCGAATTCACCCGCTGGATTCAGCCTTGCGAAGCCAACTCCAAGGACTGGGACAACCTCGGCTTCGCCTGGAAGTCCGTCTCGGATCCCCTCGGCACCACACTCTACGTCCCCATCCACGGCATCGTCGGCACCGAACTCGTCAGCGTCTTCGTCGGCCTCTACAACGTCGGCGCCCTCTCCCTCAACGTCACCCTCGGCTTCTCCACCTCTGACCTGGCAGACTTCATCGGTGCCTCCGTCGACTTCGGGGAGGTCACGATCGGCATCGATGGAAGCGAGAGCCTGGTCCACGAGTTGCTCCTCGTTGACCCGGTTGCGCCGCATGAGGAGATGCCGTTCGCTTTTGACCAAAGCCGGCCCTTGTGGCTGAGGGTAAAGACCGGAGGCGCGGGGGTGATGTTCACGGGGGCGCGGTGTCGCATGAGGAGGAAGGGGATACTCGCGTAGGGGAGCAAGTCCGCTGCTTCTCCACGAAATCCCTCGGCCACCGGCCTACGCGGGTGCTGCCGCAGCTGATTCATCGAAGAGCTTGTTGGGGAGAATGGGAGAGGAACACTCGCCCTCTTGGATGGCCGGAGGGGAGTGCCCGGAGTCCCGATGGCCAAGTCCGTGTTTTAGAAGTTCAACGGGCCGGTCCCTTGTGCTATCGTCGCCATGGAATCTTCACAGTCTCATGGGAGAGGGGAGGCAGCAGTGAGTGCAGGTGCGCTGAGGATTCGCCTACTGTTGGTCGTGGTAGGGCTTGTTGGATGTGCCTTCTTGTCGATACCTGTCGGTGGGATGCTTGCCCTTCTTGTTACTATCTTGGCCCCCGTGGTCGCCCTGGTCCAACGACTTCGGAAGCAGGCAGCAAGGCCCTGGATTGAGCTGTGCCTGGCTTCGTTTGTCGCATTGATCGTGATGGCCTTTGCTGGTGCGGCAGGCTCACGTCACCCCGGAATCACTCAAGGCCCGGGCGCTCACACCCCGGAAGCAGCCCCCAACCCCGCGCTACCAGTCGCCCAAGAAGCAGTCGCCAAGGTGGAGGCGAAGGACGTGCGCTCTCGTCCGCTCGACCCAAAGGGAGGGGTACAGACGTTGGCTCCTTCAGCCCCAAACCCGACTGTCACCCCTGATGCTGGGAGCAAAGCCTCCCTGTCTTCGGCAAGTCCCCCCGAGAAGAACCCCAAGAGTGATG
>Ga0302238_1000558_pt1 | contig 37445 bp, 55 predicted proteins | sample AAG_UR_Asn_MG_FD_193527 | JGI IMG/M metagenome (GOLD analysis project Ga0302238, IMG submission 193527) | Enriched activated sludge microbial communities from anaerobic digester in WTTP, New Holstein, Wisconsin, United States - AAG_UR_Asn | ecosystem: Engineered > Bioreactor > Anaerobic >... | reverse complement strand
AGAGTTTGCAAGAGTGATTGAGGCGCCAGCTACAGTACAGCGGTAGAGCAGGGAGGCGTCGAGGAATAAATCCCCAATTTTGGCGGAGGCTTGCGCGAGCGCGAGCGTCGCCCATACTGTGGTTTTCGCGTTTGCCGTTCCTTGCGCGGCGTCGGCGAGAGTTTTTGCCTTCGCAGCGATAGCGTTCAGGAGTGCGGTTCTGGCGTCGTAGTAGGCTTTCCACGTTGCCCGGAATGTAGCACCTACGATATCGGTTGTCGTTCCGAGGTTTGCATCAGCGAGCCACGAAGGAATTCCAGATGTCCAGGTCGTTCCGGCATTTAGATAGGTAGCAAGAGCCTGGAATGCATTATCGTAGGCCGTCTTTTCAGTGGTTATTCCGAAAGCGGTAGCCTGTGCATCGTTCGCCGTGAGTTCGGCGGCGATTATATTCCACTCGCTTCTTGCGCTAGATTTTTCAACCGGAGTGAGCTTGCTGTCTGATGCAATATCGGCAAGCAGATTATTTGCGATAGTCGCAGAGGATGCGGCATTGTTGGCGGTAGTCTGCGCATTCGCAGCTGCGGTCACGGCAGAATTTGCCGTTCCTTGCGCGGCGTCGGCGGCCCCGGCCGCTGCGGTCGCGCAAGCCTGCGCGACGGGATCAGATATCTCCGTCCACGCTGTACCACTCCACTGTTTCCATACGGCTCCTGTAGCGGTGCGCCAATAATCGCCAATATGTTCATTTTTTAATGCGGTTGTTGTCCAGTCAATTGAAGGGTCGCCAGCTTGCGTATAGTAAACAATTGCCCTGTCAACCTGTGTCTGTAGAGCTGAGGCAAGCGTTTCCGCATAATCTTTTGCATCGTCTGCATAATCTGAAGCTATTGATGCTACTTCTGCCGCTGTCTGCCCAGCATAATCCCTTACCCATGTATTTGGCATTGTGCCGATATATATTATCCCTTGATAAATTCCGTATTGACCGTTGAAATCCACGGGGGCAGAGAGCGTTGCAAGTGCTTTTGTTGCAGGATATGGAATCACGTCTTGTGATGGCGGATATACCGGCGTCACTGTAGATGGCGCCGAGGCTTTCGGCCCGAAGCTCACCTTGCTATTAAATTCAGGTATTGCACCAGCATCGGCATTGTGCACAGCTGGAGCCGCTTCAAACAATGTCAATTTCGCCGACAAATCATCGTTCAAATCAATACCAAATACGATACAGTCAATGGTCTCAAGGCCAGCGATACCGAAGAAGAACATATCTCCGACAGCTGGCATATCATCATTGACAGGCATACCGCTTGAAAAAGTAAGCGTGTGTGTGTCGCCAGCAACCGTTGCAACAGGCCAGTAAATTGAAGCCCCACTTGAAGTCCTAAAACGTATAGCATATGATTTACCTGATTCCATAAACACCGCATTGTCGGTTTCTACAGCGAGAATATCGCCATATTCATCGGTAGTTAATCCTGTAAGCCTGCCATCTGCAAGCCCCCACCTAGGCGCCGGATGTGATACTTTCACTAACTCACCGCGCTTCACCGCTAGGTTTTCAGCATCCATGTTGACGGTAAACATCTCTGGACGCAACCGTCTAGTCGCAAGCAAGTATCTGCCAAAGCCAAACACTTGTGCAGGATTCGTCATATACACGGCTTCAATCGACTCAAACTTTGTCGCTTCGGTATATGAGCTGTCGCTCGTTCTATCGACGCCCCATGCATCACGAAGGACGCCATCCTGTTCGGTATCGTACTTGTAGCCATCGTCAAGCACTATACGCTCATCGATAACATACTGTTCATTCGAATTTATGAATTTAATCCTATATCCATGGACGACTTCGCCAAAAGATTTTGTTCCTCTGAATCCCCACGAATTATGCGGGCCGATATGCTGTTTCGGCGTTGTCTGCAAAGCATCCCATACAACGCCATAGGTTCCATCAGACATTGTGAGTGACGCTCGTGCAGGTGAAAGAATCTGCGCAATCAGCTCAGATAGCTTTGCGCCTTGTGTAACGATTCCATTGGTTTCTATGCGATACTGGCTTCCACTCAAACCTTTCAACGTGTTACACCATTGCGCGAAGGCATAGACCGAGTTCCAGTCAATCTGTGCGGCGGTTCGTGGCCGTGGATTCCCAGCGCCCATCAACGCATGAACAAATGCAAGTGCAGTATTTTGTGGGTCGGTAGCAATGATTGATGCCCAATCATGACCTGTATCTTTTTCTGTAATATATGAATAATCGGCACTGACAATACAATTCAATTTCGTGATGCAATTTTGTACCGCTTCCGAGCTTTTTATCTTTATGCCAAGAATCGCAACCTTTTTGCGAGTATTGACAGGCATAATATCCAAATCAGTAAAAGATTGCAGGCTTGTCCAAAACACTACATCCTGAATATTACTATCAGTCGCATCTTCTGTTTCGCGCGCAACGAACACTTCATATTGCCCAGCCGTCAGTGTTGCACTCGTTGCGACAAACCGCAGGGTTTCAGCTTTGTTGCGTGTAATAGTGTTCGATCCATTGTCAAATGTGCCAAGCAACGTCCACGGGTTTGGGGTAGCACCTGGCGCAGATTTTAATCGGTAATATGGTTTAACCATGACTGTTGCGTTAAGCTTATCATTATTAGAGTATTTGACAAGTTTTGGAAACGTTATCGTTACCGCAATTTTAGTGGTGTTTTTTGCCGTTGTCTGGATATTCGATGGTACAACGATACACCGTGCATGTATTCCAGATTTTGCTTCGTTCACCAAGCCTGTTGCCTGATTGCAATAGATTGTTGTCGGCGAAACTCCAGTGACAAGGCATTGTTTATTATTCCCAGCGTTAGAGAATCCAGAGAAGGTAATAAAGTCTCCAACACGAATATCAGCATAACTCGTTGTGTCTTTCGTGCCGGTCGCTGTCCAATCACCTGATGAGCGAGTGAAGGTTCTTGCAGCCGCATTTACGGTTATAGTTATCCCATTCAATTCTTTAGTTGATTCAAGTACATGATACCGTGCAAGCGCAGCAGAAAGGTTTTGCTCAATGACTTCTTTTGGATAGAGCGAAAGTCCTGTACCATTCACGCTGTCTTGCCTTATTTCAGCCTCACAGCCTGGCAAGACACCGTCGCAGACGATTGTACCATTGGTAACATTGGCGCTGTTCGTTGCAATGAGCATATCGCCAAACTGGATATTTGACACCTTGAGCGGTGTATATCCAAGAATAAATGCCATGTGTAGATATTGATCTTGGCCATCAACACCTGATATTTCGGTATAAGGTGGTGACAGATACCCAGGCGTCATCAAGTGCTTGCCAAACACAAGCGGCACTTTACCGTTCGGATTCGATTGATTTTGTGCGCCATGAATTGATGGATGATTTATTGTACCCATCTCATCGGCATAAGGACCACCTATAACGCCAGCACCTGTTAATCCTGCAAGGAACGGAGAGGCTATACCAATAGCAAATCCAGCAGCAACCCATGCCACTCCGCCTGTAACAATACCAACCGCAATCAAAGCTAGGGATGCAATAGCGCCACCAAATGCTTTTGTATTTGCTGCTTTTCCCCTGTCGGTATCTTCACTACCGTTCTCTGGAACAATCCTTACAATTATCTCATCATCATCATGCACGATAGTTTTACTTCTATCGTTATTGCTGATAAGTTTTCCATTGACATAGGTTCTTACCATCAATCCGTGGGGGATGTCATTACGTGCGTTCTTAACAATAGATTCAAGCGTAGCTCCTGATTCTATCGTTTCTTCGCGTCGTTCGCTTGTGAATGGGTGTGGGAAGAAATATACTTTAGCTGGCACGATAATATCCCTCCACCTTCAGCCTAAGCTGTCGAATACCATCGAGCGGTTCAATCACCGCATCTGTTCCGCGGTTGGTATGCAATATCTCGCCATTGCCAATATAGAGTGCGGTATGGCACAATTTCCCACGAATACGCATCAGTACAATATCTCCTTCTTGCGGTTCATCTACTTTTTTTAGTGGCAACGCTTCCCGACCAATCGCTATCTGGTGTTCACTTTCGCTTACCGATGAACGCTCGTAATCATCGAACGCTGGCAGTTCTTTGCCAAACTTTTCACGTAAGACAAGCCTCACAAGCCCCCAGCAATCACAACCTTCTTTTGTCCTTCCAGCATCAACGAAAGGTATACCAACATAGTCGCCGTAGTTCTGGTGAACAATATTATCGTTCATGTGAACAACCCCGGAGCTACTTGTGCCGTCAGTTCTATTGGCAATATCTCGTACTCAAGTGCATCATCAATCGCCAGCGACGCTTGAATTATTTCGTCGTCATAATCAATGCTTTTTACGATATACGAAATTCCTTTTACTGGTTCGAAGACCCCGGCAGTACCATCGAGGCGCTCGCTTCCGTCAAGATGCCAGCTTCCGTTCAGCGTCAAGGTTCCTGATTCGTCATACCAAACAGCTTGCACATTTACGGTGATAAAATCCCCGACGGAACGAAGTGCCGAAATCAATTCGTCGGAATTATAGGTGGTAAGAGTCGCAGAAGCGACTTCGCTCGACGTCTCGGCGTGCCAATCAAGCACAAACGGTACAGCGGCATAGGTATGCCCCCCATAGGTAAGCGGTACTGTATTATTTGTTATATATATCGTACTGACTGAAGGATGCGAAATAGTAAGCAACATAATCGCGGCGCCATTCGTTTCTCGAGCGAATAAAGCAGCTTTGACTTTTGCCGATAATGTAGTGCTCATGCCCACACCTCTAAATCAATCGTCACAATAAACTCATTGTCATTAGGCGCATAGCTCGGCGGATTGGCTTCTGGAGAAAATCTTGCCTGAACATAGACAGGCGCCGCGTCATTATTAAACAGTCTCCAATCAGGCCAATAAAAGGTATCAGTTCCATAGTGTAAAATCGTCTGGTAAAACGCCTTGAACGTCGCAAGTTGTGCCGCCGTCATTGCATAAGAATATCGATGCGGTTCAGGCGCTGTCGTAGCTTTGAGACGGATCTTTGCAGGCCCAGCGTCCATTTTTGTAACACGCCTATTGTCAGGTAACGATACGCTAGCACCATCTTGAAGCGGCCTTAATGGTAAAGAAGTCGGCCAGTATTCCATTTAGCTTTTCCTCACGCCACCGGCGTTTGCCGTGGCAATTTCTTGCCGTACTATATCCCGTAAGGTAAGGATAATCTTTTTATTCCCAGCAGCATCGGTAATTGTTTGCGTCTTGCTGGCGACAGGTGTCGACGAATAATTGTTGATTTGAATATCGATATTGCCTGTTGCTTTGGCGGATACTCCTAGCTTCCCTGTCGAATCACGCGCTAGAGGCATGATAGCTTCAGGCCCAGCTTCGGCGAACACACCACCTTTTGCGAAGGTAAATAATTGCGGATTGTCGTAGACGTTATTGGCGTATTGGTGCAAAGATGGAGAAGTATAAACATCTCCAAGCGCATTGCTTTTCAGTAAGCCAGCCCCAACGCTTCCTACAAGCCCACCGCCAATCAATGCAAGGCCTAGAGTATCATTTGCTGGATTTATATCAGTCAGCATTTGCAACCCAGCCTGCACCGCTAGTTTCGGTAGCATAACAAGAATTTTCTCTAGTGTATCGCTCATTGCGTCGCCGAACGAATTCCACGCATTTGCACCATCTGCGATCGCTTCACCGAGTTCATAGAATTCATCAGTAAGAGAGCTTATGGTTGTTATCAGAATAGCGTCACCGAATTGTTTCGCAAGTTTCGTTCCTGTGTCATATTGTTCCGCAAGTTCACGTAACGCTTGCTTGTAGCCTTCAGTAGATATTTCTCCATTAGCAAATCGTGTTTCTAGCTCATCCAACGCTGCCCTATACTTTTCAGCATCAGTATATGCGCTTTGAATAGTGTAACCCAGAATATCTCCAGTATTCGGATTGATAGCGATAGTTTGTCTTTCTCGCCAATTAGTTGATGGTGGGGCATTCTGGTAGGCGAGCATGTTTAATCTAAATAATCCTTCTGGCGTCTGTGTTTCTTGATATGCTATCTTATAATCAATTCTTGAAATTTCTTCCGCTGCCTGTTCCTGTGTAAGTAACGGTATACCACCGCCTGGCTTATACATCCAGCGATCGGGTGGTACACGTTTCGCAGCCTCTGCAAGGTAAGTTCTAAGTTCAGTGGCTATACTAGCATTTATTGGTTCCCAAAAAGCATCTGCCTGCTCTTGCGTGAGATATGGTATCCCGCCGCCAGGCCTATTCATCCAGCGATCAGGCGGAACACGCTTAGCAGCCTCAGAAAGCTCTGCTCTAAGGTCTGTAGCTATCTGCGCATCTATAGTAGCGATAATAGAATCCGCTTGTTCTTGAGTTAATAATGGTATTCCGCCGCCAGGCCTATTCATCCAGCGATCAGGTGGAACACGAGCTGCAGATTCAGCAAGTTCAGCTCTAAGGCCAGTAGCTATCTGCGCATCTATTGAATCAGTAACTGCTTTTGCAGCTTCTGGAGAAAGGAAAGAAACACCACCGCCCGGTTTATACATCCATCGGTCAGTAGGAGCCCGGGATGCCATAGCCTGCATTTCTATGCGGCTATCTAAATACATACTTGACGCAATAGTATCGAGGGCAGTTTGTGCTTCTTCTTGAGTGAGGTATGGTATACCACCACCAACCTTATTAAGCCAGCGATCCGTTGGAGCGCGCTTTGCAGACTCTGCAAGTTCTGCTCTAAGCCCGGTAGCTATCTGTGCATCTATTGAATCAGTAACTGCTTTTGCAGCTTCTGGAGAAAGGAAAGAAACACCGCCACCTGGTTTATATAAATACGGGTCAACGGGTACTCTTGCCGCGGAATGTTCTAATTCAATCCTTGTAGACAAATCAATCGACGCTTGTATGGTTTCAAGTGCTATATCGGCTTCTTCTGGCGTGAGATATGGAATGCCTCCACCGACTTTATTAAGCCATCGATCAGGCGGAGCTCGTTTTGATGCTCCTGCCAGCTCAAGCATTGTTGAGCTAAATATTTTGTTATCTATTCCAGCTATAATCGAATCTGCTTGCTCAGGTGTAAGTAGGGGAACACCGCCGCCAGGCATTGATTCCCATTTGTCGCCTTTATAGCGCCCAGCCATTTTGGAAAGTTCGATAGCGGTATCAAAGGCAATTCGATTGCTTATATCATTAAGAAAAGCATCAGCTTGCTCTTGTGTTAAATACTGTAAACCACCGCCTGGTAACCTTGCCCATCTATCAGATGGCGCACGATTAGCAGACTCAGCAAGTTCAGCTCTAAGGCCAGTAGCTATCTGCGCATCTATAGTAGCGATAACAGAATCCGCTTGCTCTTGAGTGAGTAGTTTAATACCACCACCAGGTCTATTCATCCAACGATCAGGTGGAACACGAGCTGCAGATTCAGCAAGTTCAGCTCTAAGGCCAGTAGCTATCTGCGCATCTATAGTAGCGATAATAGAATCCGCTTGCTCTTGAGTGAGTAGTTTAGTACCACCACCAGGTCTGTAGAGCCATCTATCGGTTGGCACGCGTGATGCCGCAGCACTAAGTTCCTGAGATACTGAGAGCGTTACCGATGCAGTGATTCGTTCTAGCTCTGCCTGTGCTTGTTCAGGCGTTAATAATGGAATTCCTCCACCTGGCATATACATCCAGCGATCAGGAGGAACTCTTGATTCAGCCGACCCAAGATATTTTTCTGGTGGAGAATATTCTTTAATTGCATTTTGTAATAAGGTTATGGTACCTTCGCCGAGCTTCCAAATGCCTGAAGTAAGCATCTTATAGAGTAAATCATTCGCATTATTAACAAACTGTTTTTTTACTTTTTCCTGTAATTCTGGTGGGAGATTCGGCAGGTCTTTTGTGTGCTGATTTATCCATTCTTGCACAACATAAGAGCCTGTGGGCTTCTCCCATCCAAGTTCATAGCGAGTCTTAGTAGCATCAATGCCTGTTGCTTCTGTAAGCCACTGTCGCCAATCAAGTCCATTTTGTGATTGATCTTCTACAGGAACCCATTTTCTTCCTTCGGCACGATAAAGTTTCCCATTATATGTCGCATATTGGCCGTTATAATCAGACCATTCACTCAAAGAAGAAAGAGTTTTGTATCCACTCGGAGCATTAAGCCTTCCAGACTCGAGAGCGGTTTGTGTTTGCTCTTTTTGTAATCCCCTTAAAATCCCCAAGACTTGTTCTTGAAGAGTTATTCCAGTTCTTTGCCCGGTAATATTAGGCGCATATCCGGGTGGTATTACACCTTCTAGTTGTGTAGGATTGGCTCGCGCAAATGCAAGCGCTGCTTGAATATTTCCACTTGACCCACCGGAAGCAATGACTGTTTTTATATTTTTTCTACCTAACACTCGATCAGAGTATTCATTGAAATCATCAAGCCATGATTTTAACGAGTCTTGTAAAGACTTCCCCATTTCGGCAAGCATTGCCTTCCAATTATCTTTGGCGATGGATAATTTCCCCTCATAAGTTTGGGCGGTTTTTTCCATCATGCCTTCAAATTGCCCACCAGCTTCAGTAAGGGATCTCAATGCATTTTCAATTTCAGGGAAGCCTACTTTGCCTTCGGTAACGAGAGCCTGCACCTGCTCGACTGATTTCCCCATGACTTGCGACAAAGCCTCGAATATTGGGACTCCAGCATTGACGAATTGGTAAAGGTCTCTAGTAAGGACTCTACCTTGTGCAAGCGCCTGGCCATAAGCAAGTGCCAACCGTTGCATGGTTTCATCGTTGCCGCGCGCAACGTCTCCCATGCGTTCAAGAGTAGGAATGATTTCTTCAGTAGCAAGGCCGAAGCCCTTTAACATTTGAGCGGCGCTTTCTACACCTTGGAATGTAAGAGGGGTGCGCTGAGCAAGGGCATAAAGTTCGCCGAACATTTTCGAGCCTTCCCCAACATCTTTCAAAAAGACGCCCCAGGCCACACGCGAACGCTCGAAACTCCCGGCAAGGTTAACCGCCTCTTTGCCAAGATCAATAAACTCTCGAATAGCCGCTCGAGTAACTTGGATGCCAAGATTCATCCCTGAGGAATAGCCTGCTATTTTAAGCGCAAGAGAACTAAATGACGCCTCGGTGTTGCGGCCTTGGTTGGCAAGGTTTTGGAGCCCAGCCGTGGTTTCTTGGATACCTTCATTATGTACCCGTACAATTAAGCTTGCATCATCCATGTATTAGTCCTTATTGTCCTCACGCCATTTCGTTATGGCCGCATCCATCGCTCGCAATGCCTCAATCTCCCACGACGACAGCCGATACCCTGTTACTTCCTGATAGTCCAAAAGGGCGCGCCACGTAATTTTCGCGCCAGAAAAGCCTTGCTCCAATCCACTCCGTAAATCCCAAAACATTTGCCATAAATATTCAAATCCGTCTGGAACCTTCACCGAATCAAGCCGCTCATCATGCCCACGCCCTTGCCGTTCCCGCGCTTCAAGCTGTTCCCGCAAAGAAGTTTCGTCGTCCTTTGCAGGAACATTCAGGTCGCAATACGCCCTAACCGCTTCGCATAGTGCAGTTAGGGCTTCGGAAAATAATTCTTCCTAGTAGTGATGAAATTACCAACAAATGTTGCTAAATACGGTAGCTTTAGATACTTCTCTTTTGCCGCTTCCTGAGAGAATTTCACTTCGCTCCCATCATCCTCTTCCGCGCCTTTCCATCCAGTGGTACAGCGCGCAAAGAGTTCGCACAAATCTTCTTGCCGCAAGGTATTGATACCACGCGCCTTGTTGCGTGAGAGAATCTCTTCAAGCCCCGCCTGATATACCTTTGAGTCTGCACCAAGCAAAGTAAGAATAAGCCCGGAAGGCTCTCCAGTAATAGGGTCTGGAACCTCGGCGTCAATGCCTTTTTCTGCAAGTGTCTGCGAATCGAACCTTGAAAACTTCATTTTGCCTCCTGTATGGCCTTATGCCAATTTCCACCAGCGCCAGTTGATGAGGCCGCTTGTGGAGTCCTTCTCAACCTGGAACGGGATATTCTGAATGACGTCAGTTTCGCTCTTCTGGAACTGCGCATCGGTAATAAAAACCCTAGGTACATCGAGCGCATACCCGGTAACCCCGCCAGAATCCATGAACTTAAGCCCAAGCGCAAACCGTGTTTCAGCGGCATATTTAGTCCAGAAAGAAGATGATTCAACATAGAGGCTAAGGTTTCCGGTCAGATTGGAACGCCCGTATGAAATGCCTGTTGCTTCATCAAGGCCAATAGAGAACTGAGGGCTTCTCTGGTTCGCCATGGCAAGATTAAGTTGCGTGATTGTTGCGACAGGAGCACCATCTATAACTACTACGCTATCAGTTGCGCGAATCGGCAACGTTGTTGAAGGATCGGCGTAAGAACCTGCATACTTCGTAGCGGAAGGGCCTAGAATCTTTTTGGCGATAAAATCAAAGTTACAGGTTACAATTCCATCGGTTGCCATCGAAAGCGTCATGCCATTAGCGACACAGCCTAGTGCTTCAAAGTAAATCGGAGTAGCAGTATCAAGTTGTGCATCTTCAAAAGCGAGCGATTTTTCTGTCGAGCCAGTTATCAGATATCCCATCCGCTGCACTGTTATTCCAGCCTGTGACGTTGCCGCGGTAAGCAGAGACGCACCAGTTTCAGGGTCTTTTGCTTCGCCAAAGGTAAGCATGTTGTCAGTGCGAGCGGTTACCTTGAAGAATCCATTGTTCGCGGTATATGCACCAGCGAATCCAGAAACCTTGACATAATCTCCAACGGAAATGAGCGAAGCACCAGTGCCACCAATACCTGTAGCCGCCATCGTGTTCGTTGTTCCAGCGACGACAGTAACGGAAAGCGCGGAGATTGCAGTTCCTGCCAAAACCCATGAGTTCATACACGCCGAAGCGATAAAGTCCTCAAAGGTTCCGTATGACAGCTCTCCGTTCGCCCGGAATGTATTTGTCTTGTTGCCAAGCCTTCCTGGAGCTACAGAGCGGTCGCCAACCGCTTGCTGGCTTTGAAGGTTACTGCGCCTCTGTTCTAGCCCGGACGCCAATAGAAGCCTTGTTTTCGTGAATGCAGTTCCGGACGGAACGCCTAAAGAAGATTCGGTGACGTATGACGGCTGCCACCTTGAGCCACTTGCTCTTGCCATAAATACCTCCAAAGGTATGTTTTCAATTATTCACATCAGCTACCCAATAGACGCGAACCGCGACTACAGGATTGCCAGTCGTACCATCAAAAAGCCCTTTCACCATGCCGCACGACGTTACCGTGACGGTCTGATTGTTGTAAACAAGGTTGGTGCCAGGTTTGAAACAGTCCATGATTCTTTGCGCTTCGGCTGTCATCGGTACGTCGCCAACGTCTCTAGGCTCGCAAACATTTACCTGTAAGAACCCAGTGTGCCTTACTCTTGCGCCAGCGCCACATCCGTCCATGTTCGGCTGTGGGCCCGGAACCCATAGAATGCGATACCAGAGAGCATTGTTCGGCGGTGGAATTTCAGCAGTTCCTTCCATGTGCCGCTTGTTCTCAAACCACGTTTTGTCGGCAGGAATCGCGGCCCCTGGAGTGGAGCTTGTGGCCCGTGAGATGAGCGCATGGCGAACATCAATCAGACTCATACCTTCCCCTGCATCTTTGCAATTGTGATACCAACCATACCAGCTGGAGCCTGCGTGCTGTAGCCATTCACTGTTTTACCTTTACCTTTCTTCGGCGGATTAGGATAAAGCCCATATTCCAGCACCTTTATGTACGGCAAGCTGTTTGCTAAAAATGCGTCAGTCTCTTTAGGTTTCCAGAACGTTGCAACGACCTTCGCATTGTTTTTTGCCGACTCATAATCCGTTGATGAAGTAGTAGAAAGATCAGGTGAACCAGTAGACGGAATCCAGTTCGCACGTGCCATTCCTGTGTCAACAGGTGTTGCCATGATAATGTTTGTAGCAAGCTCGCCAAATACCTTTCGACATACTGCGTCATTCTTTGCGAGAGCCTTGCCAACAAAGCTCTCAATCGATGCGGTAAATGTCCCATCGCCAGCAACACCCATATTAACCCCTCGCCTGTATCATGTAGTAAATCACGACATCGCCAGGCATGAACGGTTCAACCGTTACAATCGTCAACGCGGTGCCAGATGAAGTACCTACAAAAAGCGTCCCACCAACATTCGGCTTCGGTATCTCAATGCCACTATCAGATAACGCCGATACCATGAATTTCCTGTCGCCAATCTTGATGCGCTCGCCGTCGTAGTCCTTGTCTGTGTACGATAGCTCAACGCCATAGGTAGCATAGTCAAGCGGAACAACATTTGGATTTGTGTGCATTACCAAGGTACACTTAAGCCACGCGTCTAGCCTTCCATCGAGATACTCGTCACCATTAAGGGTCCATGTGCCATCAAGTACCAAATCGCCAAGGGTAACGTTTTGATAAAGTTCGCCATTATAGCGCCCATATTGACCAGACGTCCCAAAATCTTCCAGCGACGACAAGGTAATGATAACACTTTCTGGAACCGTGAGCGTCCACGTATCGCCCAATATCGGATCATAGGTATATACCCAATACTCAAGCGCTGCACCAGGATAGCGCAAAGTGAGAAGTTTACCGTTTTTCGAGATGCGGTCAGCCGCCAGTTTGCGCTTCTCTTGGTAGTTCATCGTGATAGCCTCACGCTTCCGTTACCTTTCAAGATGCCGGAAAGACAGTTTTTAAGCACTGGATACACCATGCCTACCGGCGCCCCGGAAGCATAACCTGTTTCAAGGTTCCCAACCTTCTCACGTGTTATCATGCCGCCGTGCTCGAGCGCTTCCGTCAGTGCACCAGGTTCAGACAGCTCGATGAGTGCCGCTTCGAAACACGCATATTTGATGCCAGTCGGAACACCAATAAGTGCACAACCGTCAACGTCCCATGCTTCATACCGTGGCCACGACAACCCTTGTGTTTGTGTCATTCTATACCCTGGCCATCTGTATGAATATGCGCCCTCTATATATGCCGTGCCTCGAATGAGCGCCTTTTCAAGAGTGGTATCATCAGCACTTGTCGGGATTGAGAGCCCCCCGCGCGGTGTATATGCCTTGAACGCATCGAGAGTCGAATACACGTTCGCGTCAGTGACTCCTGAACCGTCTTCGACAATTAACAGGCTCACTTCTTTTTCTCCAGCGCTTTTTCAAGCGCGCCTATGCGTTTGTCTAGCTTTTCCAGCCTTTCGGGTTTATCAAGCTCAATTAGCTTTTCAAGCTCAATTAGCTTTTCAAGCTCGCTTTCCGCTTCGTTAGCGCGCTTTTCAAGCATGTCAAGCCTGGAAAGGATGGCTCGTATTTTTTCTTTTTCAAGGGCACCTTTCGGCAATTTCAATCCTTCCATTCCAGGCACTCCTTACTCTGCCGCGACACAATACGAAATGATTGCGTCATCCTGCGGGTCAGCGCTAAACGTGAATGTCACGCCGCCATTGCTTGCAACAGCCGATACACCTGTAACGTTTCCGCTTCCATCATTTAGAATCGCCCATGAAACCATATCGCCAGCCTTCACGTTTGCCATAGGAACAAATATCGCCGCTCCAAGTGCCGCATCAGTAACGGCAATCTGATACTTGCTTCCCGTGGTATGCGCGGTCGAGTCCGCATCATGCGCGTTGAATTTAGCCTTGATGTCGTTCAGCCTTGTGATTGCACCAGCAAGCGTTGTAACGGCAGTTTCAGCAGCAAGCGCGTGGGTAGTACCCTTCGCCTGGTGATATGTTGGTGACAGGTCGATGGCATCGGTGTTATGCAGGGTGTATTTCGCAGTTAGGTCGTTGACAAGCGTAAGCAAGGTTGCAAGATTGTACGGCACGACACTTGTGGCGGCGAGCTGGCCTGCGGCATGCAGCGCTTTATGCTCTTTGGTTGATTCGCCATAATTGGCGACGTGCGCCGAATATTGTATCCTCAATGCTGTTGCCAGAGTAATGGCCGACGCCAGCCCCGCGACATTCATATCGCGGGACGTAGTCATCGCATCATCCATGGCCAGAATTATTTTCTGATATCTTTTCCGTGAATGGAACATTACACAGCCTCCTATTAGCCGTTCGAGATAAGAGCAATCACGCCCGCGTTCTTGGCGCTGTAGACGCGATCCCACGAGCCGAGCGTGTAGAGCTGGGCGTCGGAGGGCGAGGTCGCCGTGTCGGGGGAAAGCACCCAAGAGAAGCCGAGCAGGTGGATGCAGAACTGCCTGCGGGTGTAGAGGGAATCGACACCAATGCCTTTCGGGTCTCGATAGGCTTCATTAGCAACATACTTGCCGGGATTCTCGGCGAATGCAATCGCGCCCTGCTTGAACAGATACGAATGATATTTGTATCCGCCCGTAACTGCAATTACTGGCAGGTCATCGTCAACAACGATATTCAGCCCCATATACTTGGGAATAAGTAGATTAGAACGGCTGTCCTGCACATAGTCAATCAGGTCGTTCTTAAGCAATGTTGAATAGACCGTGGAATGAACAGCAATAGCGTATACTTCGCTAAAATGGTCACCCTGTTTCAATACCGCATCAATTGTCTTTTCAGCACTGATTTTATTTGCGGCGGTGGCACTAGTGGCATTATCGATTGAAATATCAACCACCAAGTCGCTGGAATCATTGGCAACGTTGTCAGCGATAATACCGCGAACAGTAAGGGTAAGCAGTTTTTCATACTGCGTAGCCCAATACTGAGCCACACGGTCGCCGATGGCCTGGATAGGATTATCTCCTGAAAGCTGTGCAGCGAGGTCAGTCGCGCCCCACGCCTTACCACGAAGCTGTCGGCGGGCAATCATCTTGTCAGCGGTAATCTCATTCACCGTCATTGGATTAGTTTCGTCGAGAATCTCTGAATCTCCAGATAAATCTTTCCAGAACGGGAAATTGAAGGTATTCGAACCGCCAGCAAGCTTATCGAACAGCACGGGCGACTGAACCAGTACACCAGCCTGGAAGAACTTATTGAGATGAATCGATCGCTCTGAAACATAAGGGTCAAAAACAGTCGGAACAATAACATCCGAAAGTTTAGTCTCTGCCATATAAAACTCCTTTTATCCTTTAGATGCGGCCTCAAGTGCCGCGTATTGCGCTGGGTTGCTCTTGAAAAGCTGCGTCCGTTCATCAAGCGTCATATCCTTAAACGCTTTAGTTGTGCCGCCTCCAGCTCCAGAACCACCAGCACCGCCACCAGAATTGCTTGAAGCAAGCGCCCATTCTTTACCGTCAGGCGTATTCATCCACTCAGTTACATACGCTTTGGGGTCGAGCTTCTTCACCGTGCCGTCAGCGACCTTGACGCTTGCGACAGCCCGTGGCTTTCCGTCTTCCCCAAGCTCGACAGTGAACTTGCTCTTGTGCAACAGTTTCACCGCTTCCATGTGAGCAGGTTTCACTGCGCCTGCGAGTGCCGAAGTCAGCCCGCCATCAATCAGCAGGTCGGCGACAGTCTGATTCGCGGCAGAGACTTTCTCGTCTCGTTCTTTCTCCGCTTTTAGCTTGTCAGCCTTCACGGTTTCCATATCCTTCTGTAGCCGTGCAAGGTTCGCCTGCAATTCATCGCGTTCTGATTCCAGCATAATGAGCTTTTGCCGTGCGTCGTCGTCTGGGTTTTTGTACTTCTCCAACAGCTCTTTGTTTTTCTTCTTTAACCCAGCGACTTCAGCATCTATCGCGGCTTGCGTGCTCTCATTGACAATGCCCTCGGCCTTTGCAATTTGCGCATCGTTCGCGCCAAGCTCTTTCAGCAATTCCTTCAACTTGTCCATATTCTACCCCTAGGGTCGGGCCTTGCCCGTATTATTTCCGGCCTTGCCAGATTGTTCACAAATAAAATCAGTCATCGGATTCATCGATAACTTTCTCTTGCACCTTGTCATCAGTTTCAGGAATAAATGGCTCAAGCTCCGCCTCATAGAATGGCGCATCGAGCTTCTTTACTCCTACCACAACATACTCAACGCCTTCAATCGTCAAGTGTTCGCCTTTCTTGATCAAGTGAGGAACCATACAGTTTTTCATTTCAGCTCCTTAAGTGTTAGTAACTTGCCGTCTTTCACGAACGATTCTACCGGCATTCCTTGCTGATACAGCTTCGCGCGCGTCGGCCCCAATATTTCAGCCTGCTCTTTAGGACTCGCCGATTCCAGCATATCCTTCCACGTTGTATATTTCGGCACCTGTCCGTTCATGCTCGCGCGCGTTGTATCAGGTAATTCATCAGCGTCAATGCCAAGCTCACGGAAACTCTTGAAGATAACCGTGTATAGGCCTCGGCATGAAATATGACTTGGGAGAAACGGCTTCGGCTCGTACACGTCATATACCATACCATCTTCAAGCCCGCACTGAATACACGTCCTATCATCCAGCGTTTCAACGCGCATATAGCCTTGGATAATATCCTCATTCGCCCGCCAGAATATATCTCTAGCCGTATTGCTCACGTGCATGACGGCAGTCCTTGCCAGCGCCTCTGCTTGCCGCGTGTCAACCGTCATTATTCCGCCGGTATATTTGCCTGCAACATACTTACCGCCAACCCATTTCGCGCGCCTCACCGCACGGCCTCGAAGCTCTACTATAAGCTGTTCCAGCGTCTTGCCTTGTTCAATCGCGCGCTTTGTCGTCTCGACTACGTCCGTGATATTATTGACGCCAAGCGCATCGACTAATTGTGCCAGCGTACTCCCTGCCGCCGCGGGGCGTTCCGCTATTTTCTGCCACTCAACCATTGCGCCCTTTATTGCTATGCCGGGGATTATCTCCTCTAACATGGCCTGTATTTGCGTAACCTCATTGTCCGCAAGCCTCGGCAGTGATTTGTCCATTGCCGACTTAATCTTGTTTATCGCCTCGCCATAGGTCATGTTGACGCGTGTCGCAATCTCGCCAATATCTTTGTCGCGCCATAGCGTAGAGATATGCCCCAGCGCTTCTGCGTGAGCAGCCTCAAGCAAGACAAGGATTGCCTGATATTCTTCCTGCGTCCAGTCCTCGAGCTTCTCAGCGTGCTCGATGAGCGCTTTCAGCAAGGCCTCATTCGCGGTCATTTGCTAAGCCTCGTCGCCATGTTCGCCAGCGCCGATTGTGCGCTTACCTGTGCCTGTTCAACCGCCGCTTCTTTTTGCGCTTCAAGCTCAGAAAGTATCTCTTCATCAGTCCTGCTATCGTTAATCAGGTTCACGCGCCGTTGATACCGTATCAAGTCGCCTAGCGCATACAGGTTGTCGTTTACCTGATTTCTAAGCTCGGCCAGTATCTGTGCGTCTGGCGCAAAATCCATGTACTCAGTGTTAAGACTAAAGACCGCCCTGCCGCCGCCGAAGCCCCAGTCAAGCGCGAATTGTAGCCATTGCTCGGTTATCCGTGAGCAGGCCCGCGCCATATCCGCAAGCGTCGCCGACTCCGCCGAAGCTCGAATCCTCACCGTTGTTGCCGCTTCAGCCGCTGCCTTGTCTTGTGTCAGCATCCTTCCGCCGAACTTGGCGATATTGGTCAGGATTGACACGCCGCGTGCCGCCAGTGCATCTAGCCCTTGCCCAGTAAACTCAAGATACTTCGCGTCCGCATTTTCGTTGACCGAATGTATGCCGTTGAGCCCGCCCAAAGTTATGCCCTGGACTTCCTCATCCGTGAATCCAAAGAATGCCGCTGTCGGTATGCCTACCGCAAAGCACGCGTTCGCGAACTCGACCGCCCATTGATAGTACTCGTGCATTAAGTCAATCAGATCATTCAGCGGTGGCGTCTCAATATCGCGCTTGCCGCCGCGTGGCGAGTACATGTAGAACGGTATGCTGTCCAGCGGACGACCGCCCTTGCGGGGCACTATCTCAGTAGCGCTATAGTCGTCGTCAATGCCCCGCCGCGTGTAGAAAACTTGCTTATACTCGCCATCCTCCAGGACAAGCTCGCGATAGTCATAGTCGTACCCATCGGCACGACGGACACGCTCACGCAACTTATAGTACACAGGCACAAGTCGCCCACCGATGCGCGCCTCTCGCCAGTCCAGGATGTCCTCAGCCTTGTATGACGCCGCGTAAGGACGCAGGCCCATCCGCTCCGCCTCTGCTACGGTTATCCCAAGTTGGTTGACGGGCGGTGTGTCCAGTAGCACACCATGTCGTCCGACGAGCAGCACTTCAGCCAGCACGCCCTCGACGAACTCCACAAGCGGCGTCTCTTGTAGGTCAGCATCATCAAGGAGCGGGCATGATGGCGGTAGCTCAATCAGGGGCGGAGTCGAAAAGATAAGTCCTAAGTACCCCGACCGTGTCAGCGCGACGTATGACGGGCAGTGCCCGCGCAAAAGGTAGAGGACGTACTCGGTATAGGTCATACGGTCAGACGTTGGGAGGATATACGCAGACTGCGCGATGGTGGCAAACTGCGCGCCCGCGACCGGAAGCCTCGACACGCCGGAAAGGTCGCGGATAACCGACGCGCAGCCCTGCGCCCACAATGCCAGGTCATGCGCACGCATGGCGTTGACGCCCGTCGCAAAGTCACGCGCCTTGGTCCATTGTGGGAGCATCCTTGTATACTCTGGATGCGTTGCCTGTAATCGCCGATCTAGCTCAGTCATAGTGCCCCCAGTGTAATCGCTCCGCCCGAACCGCGCAAGGGTAACTCCCACAAAAGCAAATAGCCCAATGCGTCCGTGATATGGTCCAAGCCCGAGGATTTATCCGGCTCGTTGGTGCCCTCCACGTAGGTTAGCCCGTCAAGCGCCATCGTCAATTGTCGGCAGGTAGGATTGATTAGCACGCGCTTATCGCCCGCCGCTGTGCGTAGCCCTGTGTTGACCGTGTTGATTTTATCAACGACAGCGTACGGATGCGATGGCGCGAGCACTTGAAAACCTGCCTGTCGAAGTATGGTAAAATCTGTCTGTCCGACAGGAGCGCTTGTCTTGCGCGCATTGCCTGTCGGGTCGGGATAGATGCGAATTGTGCGATTAGGATAGCGCGATTTGATCAGACGGACCATCTCGTCCGTGTTGCCGTTGTCAATTGTGGCCTCACCGATTACGTGTATCTGCCCGCCCGCTTTGACGGCAAAAACCGCGCTCATTGGGTTGATGTTAAAATCCATCCCGACAAGGATCGGCGCGCCGTCGATATCTTTGACATCAGAGATGTTGCCGTCAGGATACGGTCGCCTATCAAATGCATAGTACACGCGCCCCGCGAGCGACTCAAAGCTCGCCTCGTACTCTTGCCGAAATGTGCGCTCGTCCATGTCGTGCCGAGCCGCCTCAATCTCCTCAGGCGGCACGTTGCCACCCTCAAGTGTGGTGTACTTGTGGATTGACCAGTCTGGCGAGTTATGCGCCGCAAGGTAAAGGCTATAAAAATGATTATAGCCCGCAGGTGTAGAGATGAGCAAAGCCCGCCCTTGCTTGTCGGATAGTGCAGGACGGATAGTCGGCCAGGCTGCCGGGTCTTGATACGCCATCTCGTCCGGTACTACCAGGTCAAGCCCGGCGCCACGCAGGCGGTCAGGGTTGTCGCTCGACCGTAGCGCGATAGTGCTCCCATTGCGCAGGGTTATCCGCAGGTTTGTCTGGTCAAGCGATGAGATATAGCCGGGCGGTATGATGTCCTTAAGCTTAGGCAGCATGACGTCGCGCGCCATGCCGTATGTCGGCGCGATATACCAGCTTGTGCTGCCCTTTTGGTTGACCGCGGTGCGCATGAGCTCGTGTGCGGCCAGGTGTGTTTTGCCAAAGCGACGCCCAGCGACGAGGATCCTCATCCGCGTAGGGTCAGTGTAGACTCGCCATTGCGCCGGTCGAAGGCGCATGACTAAACGCTCAGTCATGAGTCGGCCTCTTGATCGCTAGATGCTTGACTCGTGTCGCCATTGTCGCCCTTGTCTACCTCAACGCCAGGCCCCGCGACGACTATTTGCGGCAGGTCGCCAGTAATAGCCACCTTACTCCCTTCCGTTGTCTCCCTGATTTCTTTTATCAATGCAATCTTCGCTGAATCTGACCCTTTCGCTAATATTTGCGTAACAACCTGCTCTAATAGTTCAAGCCCTGTTGCGGGCTTTCCATCGATAACCACTTTCGTTTTCTTAGCAAGCAGCCGTGCATACATCTCTGAAATAGCAGCTTTCTCTCGCCTAGCTTTTGCCGACGCCTTGCCTCCTTTTGAGCCCAGTTCTCTAGCTTCGCTCTTGCTGCGCTGCGAAGTAGGAATAAGGTTCTGCTCATTCATTCTTATTCTCCTGCTGCATCTTCGCCTTCTGCCTAATCTGGTATTTCGTCATCCAAGCCTTAGAATATTCAGCGTTCTCAAATAGCTTAGAGAAGCCAGTAATATGTTTTAGCTTAAGAACTTCCTCTGGCTGCATGCCTAATTCTTGACATATCTCAGCCTCGCTCATACCATTATCGAGCATCTGGAATACGAGGTTAGACATTCCTGTTACCATATGCTCTCCTCTGGCTCTATTATGCCTTACAGTAGACGCCATCCTCTCGGTAATGTCTTTATCTATCACTACTATAGGGATCCTACCATTTATCCGCTTAGAAATATCTGCCTTAGTCTTTGCTATAAAATATCTGTGGAATCCGTCAACAATAATGTACTTGTCTAGCTCTTTATCGTATACCGTTACAATAGGCTGAGTATACCCATCGTGAGAGATTGAAACGTATAACAGCTCCATCTCTATACTTGCTACTGAGTTAGGGTTATAGTCGTTTGCCTGTACTATATCTACTGGCACCCAAAGAATTCTATCGACTGGTTGGCTCTTCTGCGGTGATAGGCTGCTAATAAATGTTCTTAATTCATTCAAAAATTCGATCTTGTCATCTGCCTCATTGAACCACTTAGTTATCAGCTCAATATCTTTTTTGCTTCTTTTCTTTAACCCGCCCTGTAGGTCTTCTATTGCATCGAGCGGCAATAAATCGGCTGTTTTGCAGGCAATTCTTACCACAGCAACCTCCGAGTATAGCGTACTATATTTTAATTATTTGTCAAGTGCCTATTCAAAATGGGGCAGGGCGGTATTGCGCCGCCGCAGGGGAGGAGGCGTCCCTGCCAAACATTGCAGCCCCAATATAGTATAACATTTTTCTATTATTTTGCAATTACTTTTTTATAATTCAAAATCACATATAGTATTATCCGCCTTTAATCGCCGCCTCTCAACCTCATTCATCTTTTACCTCCTTCTAACAATTTCATCTTTTTCTTCTTCCTATCTCCACCGCTGCTCGTCCCAGTAGTTCTCCCTGTCTACTTCACGCTGAGCAATTACTTCATCATCCTCAGCCTCGTCGAAATATCCTGGCGGAAAAGGCCAATCTGGCAAATTATTCATTTTATACCTCCTATTCATTAGTATATCACGATTTATCCAATTCCGCAAGCCTTATTTTTCTTTCTCTTTCGCTCTGCACGAATCGCCCGCTCCTCCAGCTCCTCAAGCCATGCCTCCATCGCCTGTGTGTCGGCGTACTCCTCGTCATCTAGCGGATCATCAAATAGCTCGCCTTCATCTTCCCAGTTTCTCGCCATTCCCGATTGACTCTCTTTCATTTTCAACCTCCTTTTATTCATTATGCTTTATCTCTCGCACTTCTATCGATTTAATAGCAAGATTCGACCGATACTTTTTATTTGACTCATTCACGATTCTTATTGCCTCGTCTTCATTCCTTGCGAACGGACATGCAACGAAAGGTTTGTCATACCCATCGAAATAAACTGCAACTTCGTATTCCTTCATTTTTATCATTCTCTACCTCCTATCTCAATCCAAGCCGCCTAGCCATAAATGCCTCAGCCTCAAGTCCAAAGCACCTGTCGTTCCATTTCCGTATAAGCTCAGCGGCGCTCGCCGAATGTTTCGCCTCTAGTAACATCAATAGCCGCCTATATTCGCTGTAATAGTCTATCCGCTCAACCAGCGGAATCGTGTTGCTAGCGTGTTCATCCCAAACCATTTTCAGCCTCCTTTGTGTTTCGCTAATATGGTTATTATAATGCTCGACACAACAACACCAATAAAAAACGCTGCCGCGAGCAGAAATCCAAGTGCTGCACGAAACGTCTCTCCGGTTCCCACTAGCGCATACTCCTCTATACTCCTATGCGCCAAGAGACTCAAGGTAATACTTAACGCTATTGCAACGGCAGTAGTGGCATAACCGACTGTTTTCACCCTTGTTTCTTGCTCCAATTAGCAAAGTCTCTAATTTCGTTAGACATAGCCTGAAACTCATCAGCTAGTTTCTCTGCTTCCTCCCCGTCCAGATAGCCCAAATCGATTTTTGTAAACTCAACCTTCAGAGTAACGAAGAGAAACCTATGCGAGCGATCTGTCCTTGTACTTACCGAAACCATACTCACTCCTTCTCTGGTTCCCAAACTACAATCATACTTGGGAACGGGGCACTATAGATTGCACCTGAAAACTTCAGGCGCCCCCTCAAAAACCGTATCTGTGCTTTATGATAAATGAAGTCATGAAACCATTTTGTATCTGTTCGAGCAGGAAGAAGTCCAACCACAAGCGCACCACGACACGCTTCCCGATAAGCCTTTTCCACCCACTTACCGATTGCTCGTCCGTACGATGGAAATATACATACCAGCACCCAAATGTCTGCTCAATTCCTACTGTAATTTCATAAATCATTTTTCTGCCCCCTCTTTTATACCACCGTTCTCATTCCACAGCATCAAACTTTGCTCTATTCGATATTTAGATGATTTTGATGTGTGCCTTTTTATCAAGAAATCTTGAAAAGAGCTTTTCTTAAAAAAATTAACTTGGTTTGTATAAGAACAAATATCTATATAAAAAGGATTATATACACTATCCCAACAAGAAATATCTCTCATAACATATGGTAAACACTTATGATTTTTCAAAAAAATGATTCTTTGTACTGTTTCTCTAATAGACATATCAGGATGAACATATACAAAAAATCTTAATTGCCAATCCTTTGCCCATTTTAAAAGAGACATTTTTTCCTCGATTATATCTTTGTATGTGTATGAATCAAAAGCAAAGGTGTATTCCCCCCAATAATTAAGTTCAGATAACAGCTTTGAATTTCTTTCATTCAGCAATCTAATATCAAGTCCTTGATTAAACTGACATTTTATTTTCTTATCAACCAACTCTTGCAATATCTGCTCGTGGTCTGGAAAAGCCAGAATATTATTATCAAGAAATTTTACTTGTTTATGCCTAACAATGTCATCTATATTGTTTACTTTATGAATATAACCTTCCTTTTTTGGAACTTTACAAAAACTACAATTCCTTATACAACCTCTTGTAATAAACCCATACGATGTGTTATTGTTTGGGTATAAACTATAATCAGGTTCAAAATGTTCTATTTCATCCGGTAACGTTGTATTTAAGTCAAAACCAGTACCACCAAATATAATGTTTTTACCTTTTACATAAGAAACATTACCATCAAAAACAACAGAGCAGTATATTATATCAAACTCATCGAATAGTGTATGAGGGGTATAATATGTGATTTTCTTTCTAGTGGGGTAATATGGCAAGTTGCACTTATGAAGTGTTACATCATCCCCCTTGCTTTTGTGCCATCCACCTAATTTCATTAGTGGTAGATTGGGTATAACTGAATCGGCATCAATTAACAATATTTTCATCAATAAATTTAAGGACAGGCTTGGATTGATCTTCAACTACCATCGACAAATTGCAATCGCAAATGTCCTTCTGCTTCGTAGTTTTTAGAATCTGTGCAATAGTAGCAGAATCATCAAAAATATAAGTTTTTATGTAATCCTGATATTGGAATTCTCCTACTTGGTAATAGCCTTTTATATGTGCTGCTATTTTCATATCCTGCCTCCTATCTCAATCCTAATCGTCGCGACATATACGCCTCGGAATCTCGCCCGAAGCATTTATCGTTCCATTTGCGCACGATCGCCGAAGCCTTGCCCGAATGTTTTGCGCTCAATACGGTAAGCATCCGCTCGTAATCTTCATAGTAATCCAATCTTTTAACCAATGGAATCATATTGCTAGCGTGTTCATCCCAAACCATTTTCAGCCTCCTTTCAGCATCCAACGCTTTCTAATCTCATGAGCGTATTTTGTAACTCTCGTTCAATCACTTTGCCAGTGTTGTCTTGAGCCTTAGCAATAGTAAGCAAATTATTTAGACATACAACCTCGTTTTTTGATAAGTTCACCTGATGCCTTTCGTCTTCGGGCATCCATTTTAGCTTATCCAGTAAACGATCAATAATATTTTGCGCAGCCAATATTCCCTCATTCATTTTTTACTCCCTTATTCAATTTTCTATACCGCTCAATCTCCTCAATCAGCCATTCCCTTGGAAGATGCCTTTCTCCATTTAATTCCGCCTTTGCCTCCAGCCGCTTTACTCGCTCCTCGCCAATATCAGCGACAAGTCTTGATCGGAATTTCATCGGCTCACCTCCTCTATATTTGTTACATCCTTGACATTGAGGTCTGATATTATCTAGCTCGTACCTCGTTGCGTAGAACCTCCGAGAAATATAATGTCCAGCGTCAATCTCTGAGACAGGATGCGGCGCCCCGCACGTATAGCAAAAACACCAGCCATTCACTGCTGCTTTGTTGCGAACGTAAATCGAAACCTCTTTATCCAATAGGTTAATTAGCTGTTGGTAGGTCTTTTTATTCAGATCAGCCATCCTTCACCTCCTACAAAATATCGACGCCACTTTCGTCTTCTATCTTCCGCCAATGCCCTCTGGAATTGACGAACCCATCTATCCCCGAAGCATCATTTGGTTGCTCAATCTTAATCCCCCTTGTCCGTTGCATATATTCGACAAAATCGCTAAATCCTACCTTCACATATTCGCCATTCTCTATGAGCCGTTTTTGCGCTATCGGTTTCATGTTTTGCACAGCCTCCTCACGTAACCGCTCGAATATCGCAATGTCCGGCGGTTTAGCCGCTACGTTGGAATATCTTTTCGTTAGTACCTCCTTTAGCGAATCCAAATATTGCGGGGATAAATCCCGTATATATTTTGTTATTTCAACCTGCTGAACATCGTTATATGCGGACTTGTAGTATTTCATTAACCAGTACGCAAACTCAGTAGGACTCATTGCCCCGCCTCCTCAATCAGTCTTATAAAATTACGCAGCCCGTCGTCGTCTCGCCGTATTAAAAACCTTATTCTATCCCATAGAGAGACAAGCACCGAAGGTAAGAAGGGCTGATCCTGCCAGAATTTATCACCAGCGCAACGGAGCTCTTGAAACTTTTTCATCATAACTTCAATTTCCTCTTCGTAGCCTTTTGTTAGGTAAATTATTTTCTTGATCGCTGCACCCTCCTTCCCATAGTTAGCAAAAGCTCCGTTAACCTCCTCGAACCGCTGTTTTATTGCATTGTATAGCTCTATATCGTTTCCAGCCTTGCTTGCTCTTTTGCGCTTAGTCTTTTTATCGTTAATAACAGCATAATTCATACAATCAAGTGTAGAATCATCAACCTCGTCTTGTATTTCTTTTTGATAGTTTTGAATTTCGTTTTGCTTCGAAAGCATTACCGCTTCAGCCGAAGGCTGTCTTATATTTATATTACTATTACTATTAAGATTAAGATAGTTCGACTCCCTTGTAAGGGGCTTGTAAGGGGCTTGTAAGGGGCTTATATCGAGCTTCCTCTTTTCTATTATTTCATTCAGAAAAGGATATTTATATCCAGACCGAATAACGAATAACAATTTCTCATCATCAAGCGACATAAGAATGTCATCGATGCCTTTTCGGTTATTGTCGTTCTCGCTCACTTTCTGATGCTTCGGCCAATTAACTAAAACGATCAGATCGTCTTTTACGAATACCTTTCCTGCTTTCTCAAATTTTTTTAATATATTCGCTATGGTATCCGAGTTATATCCAGTATCGAATACAATCCTTCTTGTTGTGATCTCATAAATTCCCGCTATATTAGTGAGCGGGTTTGTGAGCAGATATAGATATACGAATTTTTCGCTTGGGTCTAATGACTGAACCCAGGCGTCATCCCAGAAGCCTGTATTGATATATCTATTTTTACTTTTCATCTTTGCCTCCAGCAATAAAAAAGAGTCATCGGGGCTTGGCGAGAGCGGCTAGCTCTCATTTCAGCCGCGACGCGTGCGGCTCCAAGCCCTAATGACTCTTAACTTTTTCCAGTCGCGTCATCTGGACATTTTGCGGTAGCCAGCCGCATATTTCTATTATATCACACTTTTCTCACCTGTCAATGTTTTTTTAATAAATATCGTCCGTCGAGCTTCCAATTCCATCTTTCTTTTCATCCCGATATGAATCGTATGATATGGTGTAATCAGGATATCTCTTTCCATTTCGCTCTCTGTTATCTTTCCAGACAACGATTGGAATCTTCTCTCCGCGAGCAAGCCGATCCAATAGATTCTTGTCTGTGATCTGTAGCGATCCAGAAGCAAACGGCATTTTAGGATTCTTTGAATAGCTAATCCATAATGCTCCAAGATTCTCCTGTTTCATATTTCAGTCTCCTTCAACAATATTCCTTCCTCAGCCGCTAACCTGTGCACAGCCTCAATGAGCATTGCGCACTCTTGCACCGAAGATTCGGCCTCGGAGTATGGAATCACCATCCCTCGGAATGTGCGGAACGGGTATCCCATACTCACGGCCATTTGTTTTATCACGGCTTTGACAGCGGCGAAGTCATTACCTGTCTCAATGCAGATCTGTTGTATGTGCCCGTTCAAGTGATGATTCTGACTCCGCTCGCCTGTGGTTCTGAGCTTACGGGGCGGCGCAATCTTGACTATGAGCGAATCTTTCTGTGCTAACTTCTCAAGCCCCTGCTTATAACCAGCGGGATACTCGATGATGAGCGGCTCGATACTCAAGATGCGCCCCGTAAATTCAAGCATTGATCGCTCCCAGCTCTTTTGCAAGAGCGACCCAGTCAATACCACTCCAGCGGCCTTTGCCGTCGGGCGTCTTGCCAATTATAAGTCCCCCATGCTTCGTATAGTATTCTATCCTTTGCTCGGGAGAATACTGCAAAAGCGCTGTCATAGCCTTCTCTTTCGCAATTTCCTCAAGACTCTTGCCAAGCTTCACAGGTTCCCTCTGCGGCTCGCTTTGTGCATACTTGCTGCCGTCCCACTTCCCAGCATAGACGTCAGCAGCGACACCGATTCTTTGCATTGCCGTTCCGAGCGCATCGGTGAGCGACATCTTGAAGGCTTCATCGTTGTTGTACAAGTGAGAGCCTTCGCTAGAGCGGTTCCTCTCTTTTGAGATCAGCATATTGCCACCGACTCCAGGGATCGGTTCGCTCCATTCGTCTCCCTGCTTAATAAACAGCGACACTTGAACGAAGCAGAAAACCTCACCATCGGCGCCTTGCTCCGTCCATGTGCGGTCAACGATGTATTTCCAACCGATACCGCATAGACCGAAAACCTCGGTCATTATGCGATAGCGCCATTGCGGGTTTATATCAGACATCCCCGCAAGCCTCCCCCCCCTAATCTCTCGTAGCGCATCCCTTGGCGGTTGTGCCATTTTCTCGTAAATCTCTAATCCTTCCATTTCATACCTCCTTATCTAATCGCAAGGCTCTCGCCCTGCGTAAGCTCCGCACCAGGCACCTGCTCGCCCGCTTTCAGCTTCTCTGCGATTGCCCGCAAGTCAAGTTTCGGCTCGACGGGAATGAAAAACTCTTGTGGAATCAATGCTTGGTCTTTCACCGAAACACTCGGCGGACTTTTACGGATGCTAATGTTAAATATGCCCGCCTTAATACTTTGCAGCTTTAGCTCCTTGAGCACATTAAACAGGTAGGATTTTAGCCATGTCTGCTTATTTTGGAGCACTCGCCGCTTTTCAGCGAGCCTGTCCTCCTCGGTCTTGAGCGCGGTTATATCAGCGTCAAGATTGCGGATAAATCGCGCGATGTTGTCCGCCTTGATCTCCAAACTCTCATTGATCTCATCGAGAGCTTGCTTTTTTGCAGCAAGCATATCTGGATCGCTCTCATCGATTGAGAGGATCTCAAGATATTGCCGCTCAATTTCGTACAATGTCATTTTGTACCTCCTTTACTCTAGTTCTTTTAATTATGAGGCCAGGTTCGCCCTCTTGTAAAAATCCAATAGCTTTTATACGAGCCTCCGACTTATCCCTAGCCGTAACCGTTAGGACATAGCCCACTCGGCTATTCCTAAAGTCAAACTCCACTTCATACTTTGTCATTTCCTCCTCCTATCCTCATCTATAGCTCCAACCACTATCTCGACGAATAACATCAGCACAATCAATGTTGCTACCACTGCAACAACCGTGCCGAACCAACCATCGAGCCATTTATCGAGCGCCGCCGCTGACTCTTTGCTGGACAAGACGATCAGCGCAGGAGCAACTAGCAGGCAACCGCCTACCAGTATGCCGGCCAACGCTTGATGCTTTGCCCACCAGATGCGCCGCCGCTCAGCCTTCCACTCATTCCTTGTCATATTGAGCCTCCCATTCACTCAACGCTGCACGATATCCACGTTCTAGCAATTTATGATGATCCAGCAGCATTGCTTCAATAACATCATGCGATGCTCCGCCCCTTAATACTCTTATGGCAGCAAGATATCCATGTGCTGCCGTTGCTTCTCCTGAGCCAGGATAATCAATAAGCATTCTTAACGCCTCATACTCATTTTTCATTTATTGCCTCCTCCTTATTTTTCCTCGGCCGCCCGCCCTTCTTCCCGTTCTCACGGGCAGCCGCAACTTTTGCGGGCGAGCGAGAGCGGCCACCCTTGCGGCCTGCAATACTCATGCAGAATCGCAAAATTTCCTCTTCAGTCATTTTTGACCTCCCTCTATATAACAAGCATGCATTGCATCCAACCACTCGGCCTCTCTCCTCCTAAAATAAAAGCCCCAGGGCAGCTTTCACCGCCCTAGGGCTGAGACTTATAAAGACTTGTAAGTCTCTCCTGAAATCCAATGCCAAGAGTCATCCTCAAGGCAATGGACTTCCTCTCCGCAATCAATCCCGTCTTCGGGATCGATTAGCGTCCAATGCTCGGCCGTATCGCTACGGCCATCCCATTCCCGCCTCATCCAGGCGGGCGCCTTGCCCTCATGGAAATATTCTGACATATTAAACCTCCTTATAGAGAGCATCCTCATCTATGCTTACGAATTGCTCTCTTTTTAATGAAATATGCCTGATCCTAAAAAGAACCAGGCTTAATCGCTCAGAAAAACGTTTCAACCCAGATTGAGCGAAACGCTCCTTGAGAATAAGGATTGCCACTTTAGGAGCAATCCGAAGAGAGGACACCAAGATGACCTTTTGCACCTTAGTTCCTCTGAAATCGCAAGAGACCCTCAAGGGCAGCCTCTTGTATCCTAATCGCTGGAGCATCGAGGATAAGTCCTCAGTGACAGCGAAACAAACGGCCTTGGAGCGCATGAGCTTGAGCAGCTCAACCGCACTCTTGGGGCCTTTTGGGGCGAAATGCGACGGGAAGAAAATCCCATCTTGCACTTGCCCAAAAATAAAACTCCCCCCGTGGCTATGATACACCACAGAGGGAGAGAGGATATAGGAGCGAAAGTGCTCCCAAGACAAAGCGGAACCAGGGCGGCGCTTATCCATCGCCGTCATGTAGTTGCGCCAAATCTCGGAAGCTTTCATCTTTGCTCCTCCTCAATCTTGATAATTATATTATATCCCATGTGTTTGGGTTTATCAAGAGGAAAAATAAAAATATTTGCGATTTTTTTGAGGAAAACTACTATACAAAAAAGCCCAGCAGGATACCCTCAGCCGGATCCGCGCGGCTAAAGACCCTCATCGGCTCCAGGGCACTGTTGCCATAGCGCTGATTTTTAGCGACCAGCAGGCGCGCCAAGCCATCGCAGGTCTTTGTAATATTATTCTGCATTGTTTCAGGCCGTGTGGTACAATCAGTCATGCTCACCTCAACCTATAGTCAATAATCGACCGGTTGTGCACGTCAAAGTTACCATCCTCGTCAAGCGCTAGCTCAGCAAAGCCTAAGCTCCACTTATTGAGCGGGGCGTACTCTGGATGTAGGTTGCACAAGCATCCGACCGACCAAGCGTCGATACTATCGCCGACAATCGTCGGCTCTTGATGCTCGGATTTTTGATGATAATGCGCGCAAAGTACCGACTTTTTCGCCTTGAGGAACATCAATCTTGCCGGGTTGACTGGCATTCCAGCCCCGCCGCCATACTCGTGCCCGTGGATGATGGTTAACTTTCCGTAACTCATCGGCGTCGTATGGTTGACAACCGTAACTCCCGGTAGTCGGTCCTCAAATAGTTTTTGAGCCGAGGTAAAATCAAACCCGACTAGCTCCGGTACCTTAGCCCTAAGCATAGTTTCCCAGCGTTTCTCATGATTCCCTAGCTTGTAGTATATCTGAAGGTCTGGGAAGTCTTGCTGGATGCCGAGAATAAAATCGCAGACAAGCTCAAGCTCATCAGCGAGTGTCATCTGCAACGGGTCGCGGGTAAAACTTGACGCTTGATACATATCCATCACGTCGCCGTCAAGGATAAGTGCCTTTGCGCCCATCGCCGCTAGGCGGTCAAGCATAATGTCGATGGCGTCATTGTCATGGTATGGAATATGCAAATCTGCCGCAACGATCGCCGGTGACTCGGTAACGACGCACGCCTGCCAGTCGACAACGCGCGCATCTGGCAGTTTTGCCCGGCTTCGCTCGCCGCTTGCCCCGCGGTAATAGCGCACGCTAGCGCGCGCCTGCTCGATACTGTGATAGGTCTCCGGGTGCTCCTTGACCATAATCTTAGCGATAGATAACGATGGCGATTGCCGGTATTTTTTGATATAATCTTTGACGATTTCGCCGCCCAAAGTTACCCCCTCAGTGCGCGATCAGGTAGACAATCCCCCCAGTAAGTACCACGTTTGCAAGGATTGAGATTATCAAGCTACGGTTGGCTGACTGTAAGCGGATTTCGTAGTTCTTGGCTAATTGCCTCGATTGCTCCAATGAGGATTCGTATGCGACTAATCGTATCACTAATTCCGCTTGCTTGCTTTTGAGCATCTGCAATTCTGCTTGCGACTCGGCTAAGTCGCTCTGTGCTAGCGTCAAGGAGTTTTGTAAGCTCATGATTTGCAAGTTCAAGTTGTCGATTTCTTGCTTCAAGCTCCCCATAAGATTGTCGAAGTCTTCCCAGCTCGCGGCTGGTTGCGATTGCGCTGTAAGCGGCGACAATAAGCAAAATGCAAACAATAACGAGAGCAATATCCTTACTGATTTTGTCATTCATCTAGCCCTCCTTTAATCTCCTGGCTTATATGGCGATTCCATTTGATTATCAAATTCTGTCAGTCCACTATCCATATTTTGGCGTAATTTTGGTAGTTGACTGGCAGAATTTACGCCGCTCGAACCATCCGGTATCGCCGGATAGTTGATGCCGCGCAGGTCGCTGATTGTCGTTAATCCTAGCAGCACCAGCACCACCAGCGCGCAGCCAAGCCCGCCGTAAATGCCCGCCGTTGTGCCGTATAGTGCACCGATAAGCAAGAGCGCGCCTGATAAGAGAGCATAGTACAGCGCCAGTAATCTCCGCATCGAGCGCGCGCCGTCCTGCTCTTGGGTGTAGCCTGCGCTCATGATAGCCTCCATTGCAGGTGCGGGAAGTCGGGGAAGTCTTTCCACCGCACGCCAGACTCCCACCCGAATCCCTCCGCGATGGTTGCCATGCGCATCCAGACTCGCGTTGGGGCATCCCACCACGCCTTGCCGTCAGCCTTGATAGGCACGATATCCATCGCAAGCCCTGATAAATGCCTGCTTTTGAGTGTCGTTGTGATAGCGGTTTGTGTCTCTTTGTCGGTGAGTTTTTGTTTTAGCCCCGCAGCATCGTACATCATCCGCACATGGTTGGGAGCCATGCGCCCGCGGGAAAAGTATGCCATTTGCACTGCCAGCTCGCGCCGCGTCTCGACAATAAGCCAGCCGGCCACGCCAGAGTTGCGCAGCTCATCATCTGCGGCCAGCGCATCGAGCGTCTTGCGCGCGGCGTCTTGACAGCGAGGGTCTAAATCCTCGATTTTGCGGCTCATTTGCATCCCTCCTCGACGAGGTGTCTCTGGATTTCATCTTTCGCTTCACGGATTTTTGCCAGCGCGTCATCGACATTGCCGTTTATTTTTTTGCCTTTGAGGGCATGGAGCTGTAGCTCTTGCGCATCAATGACCGCCAAAAGCGCGGTATACTGGTAGCGATTGTCATCACGCACGGCAAGCAACGTCTGCTGCACCTCGGCGAGCAACGCGTCCCGCTGATTGAGTATCTTATACCGCTTGCGCGCTATTGCCCAAGTGCCTGTTAGTATCGCGGTCGTTACTAGCGCCACGGCAGTGTTGATGACGGTATCCACTTTTACACCTCGCCATGGCGGCACAACAACACCTTCGGCTTCGGCGGCTCTGGATACTCTGGCACAAGCGGCGGCTTCGGCAAACTTGCGTTAAATTCAGCTATTGTTTGTGGTACTGGCACGTCCGGCCACTCAATGTCTGCAGGGAATGTTGCCTCGTCCACTATCTCATAGAGCCTTCGGTCATAGCGCAAAAAGTCTTCTACGCTTTTATGCGTGTATCGCTCCGCAAAACTAGGCCGTTGCGCATAGGCCGAGGCGTCCAGTAATTCGTTTCTGCGGAGCTTTGCTTCTTCAATTGTTTCAAAGTGTTCAACCATTTGTAACTCCTTATGCTATGTAACAAGAGCGAGAACCGACATGGTAGCCCGCATTCGAGCGAAGGTAAAGCAGATAAAGGCACGCGAGACCGGCACTGGACGCGTCGTGCCAGTTACCACCGCAGATCGGCAGGCGCCACATTCAGCTACACCCCTTTTTATTGCTAGGCGGTTTTAAGCCAGCCGCCCAACATCTTCCCGACCTCGGACGTGTACCGTCCGAGGACTTCCCATTTCTTAAGGGGCATAAATCCCAGTTTTACGCCCAATCTAACCAAAAGTCTAAATCTGCCAAGATTCCTGTCTGCCTCCTGAATGAGGTACCGCTTCTCGGCGCTTTCTGAAACGACACTTGCTCTATGGTTTTCTCACTACTTTCGAGCACTCGGTCAATTTCAGCTCTCAATTCTATTAACAGCGCAATTGCCTCCTTTGTCGGCTCGAATGACCCTTTCGCGCGCAACGCGATAAGGACAAGGCGTGCGTTCGTCATCGGGAACATGCCATTTGAGCGCGTGAAAAATTCTTCTTGCTTTTCGTCAGGCTTTGCCCCGCTTTGATTGAGCTTAACAGCAAGGCTCGATGCTCCAGCGGCAACAGGGCGGCGCTCGCCATCGCTAAACTGCACACTGCGCTTTTGAAAGAATTCTTTTGCGCGCTCCGGCGTGATGCCTAATGCTTTAGCGATAACCTCGATGGGCAGTTTTAGCTCTTGCGCCTTAATGATGACGTGCGCTTTGTCCATCGGCGACAGCGGCAATCCCTGGCTTGCATTGAGCGCCACTGCGTCAATAAAGACGTCCTTGTCACTTTTGTATTCACGCATGATTGCGCGGATCTGCGCTGATTCTCCGTAGACTTTTTCATGCGCCTTTGTACGATGGAACCCGTCAACGATTCGCATGGTTTTTTTATCAACGATAATCGGCGGAAGCTCGATTCCAGCCTTTATTGCGTCCACCATACGCATGACGTTGGTGTAGTCAACATTATTAGCCTCGTGACGCGGCCAAATACCCCAATCAAAAATCAAAGACGCGCACGGAACAAAAACTACATCCTCTCCCATTTCACACCTCCTAAAAATTATTCTCCCATCAGTCTTTTTAGCTTTTCCCGCTCCATTTCCTCGCACCGCGGGCAAAGTGTCCGCTTGGATCGCCGCTCCTGTATCGAGGAGCGCGTTGACCGTTTGCGCTGCCAAAGTGTGGCGTTCGCTCTTCGGGTAGCTCTTTATGGCGATGTACGCATATCCGGCGAGATCCTCCCACTTTGTCAGCACGGTTAAGTTGTCCATTAAGAAACCTCCAAGAAAGATCAAGGATCAGGAGAGAGAAATAAAAGCCGAGCGAGAACCGATAACGCTGCCCACAGCCGAGCGAAGGTCATCCAGATAAAGGCACGCGAGACCGGCAACGGCCGGGTTGCCCCAGCCACCACCGCAGATCGGCAGGCGCTCACCGTAGTTTCGCATGTATAAAATGCCCTTCGGCGACCACGGATTTGTGCTGCCAGTGCTGGAAATCTTGGGAGCTATCCCCGCTTTGAGCATTCTCTGACGGACAGCGATATTAAGAGCATCATACTCTGCAGCCATCATCAAGGAGCTATGCACTACCGAGGAAGAATTCGGATTGGTCAGCGCATTCTCGCGAGAGGTATTAAGTATGGGAACACCACCTGATCCAGCAACAGTATTATCAAAATACACTCCTTGCGAAGGCCAAGATGCTTCTGCGAGATCAAAATAGTTGTCGTTCGGCATATAAATGAGGCCGTCCACAATTTTCATTAAATCGGTCCACTCGTACATCGACCCTACAAGATCGTAGATACCCCATCGCTCACGATTGTGGGACCATGTTGAGGGGCATGATCCGTTTCTGTGTTTCGGGGTTCCCGATGCCACTCCTGGAGCTAACCCGTCAAATCGGACCGCAGACTCATACTCGTAGCCTGATTCGTGGCTTCTGCCGTAGTAGGTATTTCCCCTCGGCTCTGTGCCCATCTTCATAGAAAGCCACATAATGAGCGCGCGCTCCCAAATATTCATCATGTGCCAGCCAGGGCCTTTAGATGTATGCAAGGCTTTATTGACGTCATAATTTAGACTTCCAGTCGGATAAAGGCCAGGCCAAGATACGGCGCGCCATCCAGTGCCACTACCATGATAACTTGTACCATTGAAGCTGGTCATCTTAAACATTGAAATAAATATTTCAGTTTTTTGTACACCGTTAACCTTAAAAGCGGGGAAATCATCGGTCCCTAAAGTGGCACCGCCCATATCAGAATGGATATGCCCCGCGAGGATAGGCCCGCGAATAACGTACATCATCGAGGGGAAACCAAGGTCATCATGTATTACTGTGGCCGCTCCATTGGATGAAGATTCAACAATTCTTTTTAATAGGGATGGTGGCATCTTTGCTGCGGCATTATAATCCCAAAGCGCAGTCGCCGCTTCAGCGTCTGCAAGCTGTTGTAAGTGCGCATACCCGGCGGCAAGTGCACCTTTCTCTGCAGCGGTAACGCGCTTGTAATTCGTTCCATCGTCGAGGCTATCAAGGTTATACCCGCCAGCGTCAAGCAAGGAAGCAATCTCTGCGCCTGTGGCCTTCGGCACTTTTGTGGCGTCCTGCTGTCCAGTCGAGGCAAGCTGCACCTTACCTTTGACGCTTGTTGTTGCATCGGGCAGACGGTTCGCCAATTCGGTCGGCGAATCCAATACGTCTTTCAGAAACTTCGTTCTATTTGCAAGTGCCTGCGCCTGTGCGTTCATTACGCCGCCGGGGCCACCTATTGCCTGAGTTGTCGTCTCGAGTTGCGGTACGCCAGATTCATACACTGACGATTCGGTTAAATTTGCCATTTCATCCTCCTTATGGGTTCGCCAAAATTGTCTTGCAGATTATTGTTTGTATAGTTTACAGCCATTTTATCCCTCCTTTAACTCCAAATATTGCTCTCCTTATGGATGATATGGCGTTGCAAGTGAGAAACCAAAACGATACATCTTAAGAGATTTGTTGTAACTGTCGATAAATGCCACATCAGTACCATTCATCGCGGCAAGAGCAGGTATTCCCCCAGAAAGCGATATACTCCCAGCTGACCCTACCTGCGCCCAACTTGAACCATTCCAGCGATATACTCTAATGGAATCGTTGGATCTGTCGATAAATGCAACATCGGTACTATTAAGTGCGGTAAGTGCTACTTGGCCTACTCCCGTTATTGTTAATCCAGAACCTACTTGTGCCCAACTTGAACCATTCCAACGATATACTTTAAGGGATTCGATGTAACTGTCGATAAATGCCACATCGGTACTATTGAGTGCTGCAAGTGCAGGATAACCTACTCCCGTTATTGTTAATCCAGAACCGACCTGCGCCCAACTTGAACCATTCCAGCGATATACTCTAATGGAATCGTTGCCACTGTCGATAAATGCCACATCAGTACTACTGAGGGCTGCAAGCGCGGGAGTGCCTGCTCCTGATATTGTTAATCCAGAACCAACTTGTGTCCAAGTTGAGCCATCCCAGCGATATACTCTAAGAGAAGCGTTGACACCGTCGATAAATGCCACATCGGTACCATTAAGCGCCGCAAGTGCGGGGTAGCCTATTCCTGATATCGATAACCCAGAACCTACTTGTGCCCACGTTGAACCATTCCAGCGATATACTCTGAGAGAATCGTTGTCCCTGTCGATAAATGCAACATCGGTACTATTGAGTGCTGCAAGTGCAGCGGAGCCTGCTCCAGATATCGTTAATCCAGAACCTAGTTGCACAGGGCTTGACCATTTCACACCTCGCACTTCGGCAATATCTAGTTTCGCGCCAACCGCCTCAAGAACCCCAGTTGAATGCGCGAGCCTAAAGCCAGCCGAGGGGAAGCCTGTAGGGTCGGTAGCGAAATTCGACGATTTGATATATCCTGTGGTGCCTAAAACAATGTTTTGTGCAAAGAGAAAACGGACCAGCAGAGTCTCAAAACTCGTTGCCCCCGTACCTATGTAGTCAGCCGACACACCATATCCCTGCCTGACGGCATCAAGTACGTAGACAAAGCATAATGATACTTGATTCGCCGTAGGGCTAGGCTGTTTGGTCCATGTTGTGCCGATATAGGCATAGATGCCACGTTCGGCCCACACTGTGGAGTAAAGCACGGCAAGGTCATTCTCGTGCATTCCCGCGATTGAGCCACGGCTGGCGTAAGCAAAGAGGCCAAGACATCTAGGTATCATCTCCTCAACGTCATCTTCGCTAAGTTGAGGCAAACCATCCGCAACCCATGACGTTGTATAAATGTACCATTGCCGAGTATCGGTCTGATAAACGCTATCACCGAAAATCATGCCAGTAAGCGCATTTCTTGCGGTAGTATTGGCTACGTCAGCATACCGTTTCGGGGTGAGGCGCGTTGAGTTTGCAAGAGTGATTGATGCGCCAGCTACAGTACAGCGGTAGAGCAGGGAGGCGTCGAGGAATAAATCCCCAATTTTGGCGGAGGCTTGCGCGAGCGCGAGCGTCGCCCATACTGTGGTTTTCGCGTTTGCCGTTCCTTGCGCG